>Ga0307479_10001661_pt1 | contig 20319 bp, 18 predicted proteins | sample atmos_gasesECM4C_FD_203743 | JGI IMG/M metagenome (GOLD analysis project Ga0307479, IMG submission 203743) | Hardwood forest soil microbial communities from Morgan-Monroe State Forest, Indiana, United States - atmos_gasesECM4C_515 | ecosystem: Environmental > Terrestrial > Soil > Temperate...
GTCACGCTGCAGGTCGCGACCACGACCAGCGTAGACCTGAAGCTCGCCCAGATCACCGTCACCGGCAGCGCCATCCCCGTCCACCAGGAAATCCTGACCTCGGAAGTCGGGCAGGTCGTGTCGCTCCACGACATCGACACGCTCCCCCAGTACACGCGCAACTTCCTCGAGTTCGCGAACCAGGTACCGGGCATGCAGTTCCAGGTCGATAACAATGGCAACACCAACCTGCGCGGTGGAGCCCAGCTCTATAGCAACATCAACGTCTACATCGATGGCGTGAGCCAGAAGGATTACGTCTTCGGCGGTGTGACCGGACAGGAGGGTCCGGGGCAGGCCGGTGACCCGGGCAATCCCTTCCCGCAGCTCGCCATCAATGAATACAAGGTCATCACCTCGAACTACAAGGCGGAATTTGGCGAGGCGGCGGGCGCCATCATCGTCGCCCAGACCAGGTCCGGCACCAATCATTTCGAGGGCGAGGCTTTCGGCACCTTCACCAACCAGAACCTGCGCGCCCGCACCCCCGCGGAGGACGCATCCCCGCTGCCGAAGACGCCGGCACCGAGCTGGGAGTTCGGTCTCTCCGAGGGCGGGCCGATCATCCAGGACCATCTGCATTTCTTCGTCACGTTCGAGCGTAAGACGCTGTCCGAGCAGAACGTGGTGTTTCCGGGCGGCGGCCTCGACCCGGCGATCGTGGTCCCGCAGCTGCCGGCGAGTGTCGCCTCGCAGTTCGGGCCCACCACGAACCCCTTCTCCGAAGACCTGGGCTTCGGCAAGCTGGACTTTGAGCCTACGGACGCCGACCGCTTCGAGCTGACCGCCAAGATCCGTGAGGAGCGTTCGTTGCAGGGTGCGGCCGGCCAGACGGCGGCCTCGGCCGCGTCTCACTACAAGAACAACGACACCCGCAACATGCTCCTCTGGACGCACGCCTGGCAGAGCGTACTGAACGAGCTGCGGGTCACCACGCAGAACACCACCTCGAACACCAACGCGTTGCCGAGCCCGCAGTTTCAGTACCACTATTTCCCGAATTTCCCGAACTTCAATCCCGACGATGACATCATCAACATCAACGGCCCCGGAGCGGGAGTGGGATTTCGCTACGAGCAGTCGGGTACCGGGGTTCAGGATGATGTGACCTTCACCAAGTTCACCGACCACACGATCAAGGCAGGGGCGCACTACCAGGCCATCGACCTGGTCGCAGCCGCCGGCACGCTCAGTCTCAGCGACGCGGTCTACTACGAGGCGCTCACCGGCACCGGCGTCTACGCCAACCCGTACCTGGTGCAGTTCCCGGTCAGCTTCCCGGGTGTCGGCGCGCCGCGGGTCGACTCGAAGGACAAGCAGTTCGGCTTTTACCTGCAGGACGACTGGACGGTCAACCGCCACCTGACACTGAACGCAGGAATTCGCTGGGACTACGAGAAAGTGCCCCTGTTCAATGACTTCATAACCCCGGCGAGCGCCGTCACCGCGCTCAACTCGCCCGGGGTTACCACGTCCCCCAACAACTGCGTGGTCTATGCAGTCGGGCAGGGCAATTGTTACAACCCTAACGTGACCTACGCGCAGCTGCTCGCCACCTCGTTCCCGGGCAGCCCTGGGATCAACATCAACGACTACATCAGCACGGGCTCCAACCGCAAGTCGGAGACCGATGAGTGGCAGCCGCGCTTTGGCTTCGCCTACGACATCAATGCGGATCAGCAGTACGTGGTCTTCGGCGGCTATGGCCGTTCGTACGACCGGAACCTGTTCAACCAGCTGTCATATGAGACGACCAAGATCGGTCTCTACAATAACCCGCAGATCTACTTCCCGACGCCGTACACGCAGGATTCGTTCGGACCCTGTAACAACCCGATGACTGATGTGAATCCCGCCAACCACTGCTACGCCTGGAATCCGAGCTACCTGACGCCGGCGGGACTTGCGACCCTCAATGTGTCCACCTCGTCGCATGAGGTCGACCTGATCAACAACCGCATCAAGGCGCCGCACTCCGATCAGTTCAGCATCGGCTTCCGCACACGCCTCGCCGACTGGGATGCGGCCCTGACCTTCTCCGAGATCAAGAGCTACGACGCCATGATCGGGCACCTGGCCCTCCGCTACGCGGACGGCTCCTACTACAGCAACCAGGGCGCCCCGTGGGGCGCCTTCGGGAGCCTGCAGGGCTACGGGGCGCTGATCCTTTGGGACAACGCCGGCGAGGACGAGAACCAGCAGGTCACGCTGTCGTTCAATAAAGCGTACACGCCCGCTTCCGGCTGGAGCTTCTCGGCGGCCTATACCTACTCGAACGCCTACCAGAACAACGTCGCCGGGCCCGAGAATCCCTACCAGGGCAGTCCCAACGCCTATCTCTTCGATCTGCCAAACCCGAAGGACTACCCGCTGCTGCCGTCGACGGCAGTACCGAAGCACCGCCTCGTGGCAACGGGCAGCTACGACCTGGGTTGGGGCTTCTCGGTCGCCGGCAAAGGTGAGATCGCGTCGTCGACCAACATCGACACGATTCTCGGGCTGCCTTGCAACCCCGGTACGGCAGGCAGCGTCTGCAACCAGTACGGCGGTGGTGCGACTCCGATCGGCGTCAAGATCCCGAACGCCATCGGCTACCGGGACCTCGATGTCTCGCTGGTGAAGAAGTTCGCTGTCTGGAAGGACGTCAACGCGGTCGTCCGCTTCGATGTCCTCAATATCTTCAACTACTACAACTACGATCCGAATTCTGCTACCTGGGGGGCGACCTACCCCAACATCGTGCAACCGCACTACCAGGCGAACGGCCCGATCGTCGGCTTTCCGCGCACACTCAAGCTCACGGGGCAAATCACGTGGTGATCTGAACGGGCTTGCCGTCCACACCAGAGGGAGGGCTTGGCCCTCCCTCGTTTTTCGTGGGGCACCGTCGTGAACGCACAGGAATCCATGCAGCCCTCGGGTGAGTCACTGCGCTCCGTCGTCATCGTCGGCGGGGGCAGCTCGGGATGGATGACGGCGGCGGCGCTCGCCAAGTCCTTCGGCAAGCAGCTCATGGTGACGCTGATCGAATCCGAGGAGATCGGCATCATCGGGGTCGGCGAGTCGACGGTCCCGCACCTGCGCGACTTCAACCGCCTGCTCGAGATCGACGAGGCGGACTTCATCCGGCGGACCAGGGGTACTTTCAAGCTCGGCATCCAGTTCAACGACTGGCGGCGTGTCGGGGACTCTTATATTCACGGATTCGGCATCATCGGCCGAAGTCTCGGATTCCTGGACTTTCACCAGTATTGGCTCAAGGCCTGGAAGCTCGGTTTCGCCAAGGACATCGGCCAGTATTCGATCAACACGCTGGCGGCGCCCCAGGGCAGGTTCCTTCCGCCGCCGGCCGACGCACCGCCCAATAACCCGCTCGCCGACATCGTCTATGCCTATCAGTTCGATGCAGCTCTCTATGCCCGGTACCTGCGAACCTTTGCCGAAGCGCGCGGAGCCAGGCGCATCGAGGGCAAGGTCGTTGAAGTCAGGCAGAACGGCGAGAGCGGATTCGTCGAGAGCGTTCGCCTCGAGAGCGGCCAGGTGGTGGCCGGGGATCTCTTCATCGACTGCTCGGGCTTTCGGGCGCTGCTGATCGGCGCCACGCTCCATTCGCCGTTCCTGGACTGGACCAATTATCTGCCGCTCGACCGGGCGATTGCGGTTCCGTGCGAGAAAGTCGGGCCGCCGACGCCCTACACCCGTGTGACCGCGCGTACGGCGGGCTGGCAGTGGCGCATTCCGCTGCAGCATCGCACCGGCAACGGCCACGTTTACAGTAGCCGCTTCATGAGCGATGACGAGGCCCAGGCCTTTCTCCTCGAGAACCTCGATGGCAAGCCGCTCGCCGATCCGGGGAAGCCCATCCGCTTCGCTGCCGGCAAGCGGACCAAGATGTGGGACAAGAACGTCGTGGCCGTAGGTCTCGCCGGCGGCTTCCTCGAGCCGCTGGAGTCCACAGCCATATTCTTGAGCCAGTCCGGAATCACGAGGCTGGTGCAGCTCTTTCCGCGGCGAGATTTCGATCCGGTGCTCGAGCAGACCTACAACGCGCAGGCGCAGTTCGAGTTCGAGCGCATCCGCGACTTCCTGATCCTGCATTACTGCGCCACGGAGCGCGACGACTCGGAGCTCTGGCGCTATTGCCGCAACATGGCTATTCCCGACTCGCTGCGTGAGTACATGAACCTCTTCGCCGACTCCGGGCGTTTTTTCCGGAACGGCACCGAGCTGTTCGCGGTTACGAGCTGGGTGCAGGTGATGCTCGGACAGGGGATCGTGCCGCGGAGCTTCCACCCGGCCGTGGATTGGGTGAGCGACGCGGACCTCAGATCCTTCGTGGAGGCCACCGAGAAGGTCATCGCCAAGTGCGTCTCCGTCATGCCCAAGCACGAGGACTTCATCGCGCGCCATTGTGCGGCCGTATAGCTGAGATGCCGGAGACCAGGAGGGAACCATGAACGCGCGTCGCTCCACCTTGGCTGCAATCGTTATTCCACTCCTTGGCGTCGCGGCGCTCGCGTGGCCTTTGGTCGCTGCAGCCGCGCCGGAGGCGGGCGGGGGCTGCGAGACCTTCAAGCCGGGATCAGCCGGGGCTCTGGTCTCGGTCGCGTTCTCGGTCGACGCCGAGTGGCACGCCGTGATCTCCCCGCCGCAGTGCGCCGGGGGCGAGGAGCTCCTGTGGATTCATCCGCTGCGCTTGAATCCGGACGAATATCTGATCCTGCAGAAGTGCGTTTCCGCAGACTGCTCGAAGGCCGAGGTTGTGCGCGCCTGGAACAGCTACGGGACCATGGGGCCGTATCCAGTGCTGACGCCTAAGATCCCGCTCGAGAGCGGCGCCCGCTACCTGCTGTGGATGCAGCGCGTGCCCGTGCAGGGCAACCGCACGTTCAAGGAGATCGAAAGGGAAGGGCGCCCGCTCGTCTTCGCGCCCTTCGGGTCGCTGCTCGAGTTGCCGTGGGCACGCGAGGCGCTCGCGAAGGCGGCGGCGCGCGGGCCGACGAAAGTTGAGCGCAGCGAGCAGAAGGACTCAGCCTACGTTGCCACCTTCGAGGGCGGCTCGAGCGTCTGGATGCGGGCGATGCGCAAGCAGGATCGGTCATCCTGAACGGGGCTCCCATGCGTTGGCTCGCGCTGATTGTCGCTCTTCCCCTGGTTGCCGGATCTGCCCGGGCCGCCGATTACTACCGGCACGTGATCTTCGACAACAGCCTGACCACGGATGCCTACTTCAACAGCCGGGGCACCGCCAATGGCGCGAGCTACCTGGAGGTCATGAACGGCAGGCTTCCGGTCGAGACGGCGACGTTCGTGACGCCGCCGAATGCGCTGCGGCTGCAATGGGAATCGAAGTCCGACGGGGGCTGGGAAGCGGAAGTCCGGGTCGATGAGTTCCGTAATCGATACCCTGAGCTCAGCGGGCACGACCTCTACCTGTGGCTCTACGCGCCGAGCGCGATCGCAGCCGGCGATCTGCCGCAGATCCTGCTGTCCGATGGCGCGCAGGGGCTCCAGGTTGCGGAATTGCCCGCCTCCTTCACAGCTCCCCTGCCGCTCGGAAAATACGCGGGGGACCTCCCCGCCGGCCGCTGGGTCGAGGTGCGAATACCGCTCTCGGATTTCTCCACCGCCTCGATCTACCCGTTCCGCCCGGAGTTTCTCGCCGACGTCGTTTTTCATCAGGGCCGCCCCGATGGCGTGCGCCATACGCTCATCATCGATGAGATCCGCGTCGCGGATGATGCCGGGGCTGAGAAGTCGCCCGCGCCGGGGACTCCCCAACATGTCCGCGCGACCGGCTATGACCGCCACGTCGTCGTGCGCTGGGATCCCGTGGCGACTCCTCAACTCGCGCGCTACGTCATCTACCGCTCGCTTGATGGCAGGAAATTCGAGCCCGTCGGCATCCAGCTCGCGGGAACCGAGCGTTACGCGGATTTCCTGGGCAAAGCTGGCATCACGGCGCAGTACAAGGTCGCCGCTGCGGACTGGAAGTACCGGACCTCGGCGCTTTCACAACCGGTGAGCGCCTCGACCCGCGACTTGAGCGACGATGAGCTCCTCACCATGCTCGAGGAGGCCTGCTTCCTCTATTACTGGGAGGGTGCCGATCCGCACTCCGGGATGACGCGGGAAAACATTCCCGGCGACGACCGGATCGTTGCGACCGGCGCGAGCGGCATGGGAATCGGGGCGCTGATCGTCGGCGTCGACCGCGGGTTCATCACCCGGGCGCAGGGTGTCGAGCGCCTCACGAAGATCGTCAACTTCCTCGAGCACGCGCAGCGCTACCACGGCGCCTGGTCGCACTACATGGACGGCAGCAGCGGAAAGACCATGCCGGTGTTCGGCATGCTCGACAACGGCGGGGACCTGGTGGAGACGTCGTTCATGATGGAGGGGTTGCTCGCCGCGCGGCAGTACTTCTACGGAGCGAGCCCCGCAGAACACGACCTCTTTCAGCGCATCACCCGACTCTGGGAGACGGTGGAATGGGATTGGTACCGGGGTCCGGAGCCGGGGGGCTTCCTCTTCTGGCACTGGTCATCCGAATGGGCCTGGCAGATTCACCATCCGCTCATCGGCTTCAACGAAGTGATGATCACGTATCTTCTGGGGATCGCCTCGCCGACGCACGCGATCCCGGCGACGATGTATTACTCCGGCTGGGCCAGCCAGGATCCGCGCGCACTCGAATACCGGCAGGGATGGGGAGAGACGGCGGACGGAAACCACTACGGCAACGGACACACCTATTACGGCATCAAGCTCGACGTCGGTGTGGGCGCGGGCGGCCCTTTGTTCTTCACCCATTACTCATTCTTCGGGCTCGATCCTCATAGTCTCGGCGACCGGTTCACCTCTTCGTACTTCGAGAACAACCGCAACATCGCGCTCATCAACCGGGCGTATTGCATCGCGGATCCGAAGCACTACCCGGGATATGGAGCCAATGCGTGGGGACTCACGGCGAGCGACGGGCCCAAGGGCTACGTGGCCCACGCGCCCGACGCCGCTGACGACACCGGGACGCTCACTCCCACGGGCGCACTCGCGTCCTTCCCCTATACACCCGAGGCCTCGATGGCTGCGCTCAAGCACTACTACCGCGATCTCGGTGCCCAGCTCTGGGATATCTACGGACCACGCGATGCGTTCAACCAGCAAGCCGACTGGATCTCTCCAATCTACATGGGCCTCAATCAGGCGCCGATCGTCGTCATGGTCGAGAACTACCGGACGGGGCTCGTGTGGAAGAATTTCATGGCGAATCCGGAAATCGGCGCCATGCTGCGCCGGCTCGACACCGTCAGCGGAGAGAGGCCGTGAGGCGCGGCCGTGGAGTATCGGCCGTGACCGCGGCCGCCGTGGGAAGGTCCGCGCCGGGCCGACGCCGGGTCCTCACGGGGCTCCTCGCCCTCGGCGGTTGCGGGATGTATGGGTTGAATGCGCCGGTACGCGCCACGGCGCGAACTGCGCTCGCCTCGAACGACAGCCCCACGGAGCGAGAACCCCTCGCGCTCGATGGGTTCTTCGACGACCTCGAGAGGCGCACGTTCAACTTCTTCTGGGAGACCGCGAATCCCGACAACGGGCTCATCCCGGATCGCTTTCCGGCCAATCCGGAAGGCCCGAATTCGAGCATCGCCTCGGTGGGGTTCGGGCTCACCGCCTGCGCAATCGGCGTCGAGCGCGGTTACATCTCCCGTGAGGCGGCGCGCGAGCGCGCGCTGACGACGCTCCGGTTCTTCTCGAGCCTGACTCACGGCCACGGGTTCTTCTATCACTTCATCGACCTGAAGAGCGGCGCCCGCTTTCGGCGCTGCGAGCTCTCCACCGTCGACACGACGTGGCTGCTCGCGGGCGCTCTTTTTTGCCAGTCGTACTTCGATGCCGACGAGCCTGCCGAGGTCGAGCTCCGCAAGCTTGCCGATGATATTTATGGCCGGGTCGACTGGAACTGGGCGCAGCACCGGGCGCCCGCCGTCACCATGGGGTGGACACCCGAGCGCGGCTTCGAGCGGGATGATTGGCTCGGCTACGACGAGGCGATGATGCTCTACGTGCTCGCGCTCGCCTCTCCCACTCACCCGGTGGGACCGGACGCGTGGCGCGCTTGGACCAGCACGTACGACAAGCACTGGGGGACGCTGTACGGGCAGACGCACCTCTCGTTCCCGCCGCTCTTCGGGCATCAGTATTCCCATGTGTGGATCGATTTCCGCGGCATCCGCGACGAGTGGATGCGCCATCGCGACCTCGACTACTTCGAGAACAGCCGCCGGGCGACCTACGTGCAGAGGAGCTACGCGATCGACAACCCGATGCACTGGCGGGCCTACGGCGCCAACGTCTGGGGTCTCACGGCGTGCGATGGGCCAGGAGCTGAGCGCGGGCGCGCTCTCGGGAGGCGCGAGCGCTTCTACAGCTACCGGGCCCGGGGCGTCGGCGTCCATCAGGTGATCGATGACGGCACGATCGCGCCGACCGCCGCGCTCGCCTCGCTCCCCTTCGCTCCCGAGATCGTGATCCCCGCTGCCCGGGAAATGCACCAGCGCTTCGGGCCGTCGATTTACTCCACTTACGGGTTCTTCGATTCCTTCAACCCCACTCTGGGGGAGGGTGCAGGTTGGGTGGATCAGGCCTATATCGGCATCGACCAGGGTCCGATCCTCGCGATGCTCGAGAACTACCGGAGCGACTTCGTGTGGCGCGTCATGAGAGGCAACCGCTACATCCAGCGGGGCTTGAAGCGCGCCGGGTTCGAGGGCGGCTGGCTGGACAAGGCCGGCGAGTCCAACAAAGGAGAGACGTGATGTCGGTGAGTCATGCGCGTGGCGTTGAAGGGGCGGGTGTTCGATCGCTCGCGACCGCCTTATTGATCCTGGCTGCGGCCGTGGCGCCGGCGCCCGCACGGTCGGCAGAGTCCCGTATCGTGGTCGACACCACCGCACCGGGTCGCCCCTTGGCGCATTTCTGGGAGCGGATGTTTGGCTCCGGGCGCGCCGTGCTGTCGCTGCGCGAGAGTTATCGCGATGACCTGCGCGCGGTGCGCAAGATCACCGACTTCCGCTACGTACGCTTTCACGCCATCTTCCATGACGAGGTGGGTCTGTATTCCGAGGACCGCAAGACGGGTGAGCCGGTCTACAACTTCTCCTACATCGATCAGATCTACGATGGCCTGCTGGCCAACGGTGTCCGTCCGTACGTCGAGCTGAGCTTCATGCCGGCCCAGCTCGAGCCCTTCGAGCCGGACATGACGGGCCGCAATCTCGAGGTGCGGCAGGGGTTCTGGTACCGGCCGGTCAATTCGCCGCCGAAGGACTATGCGCGCTGGGACGCGCTCATGACTGCGTTCGCGCGCCATCTCATCGAGCGCTACGGGATCGAGGAGGTGAGCCAGTGGTACTTCGAGGTGTGGAACGAGCCGAACCTCGACTTCTGGGCCGGCAGTCCCAAACAGTCGACCTACTGGACTCTGTACGATCACACCGCGCGGGCCTTGAAGGCGGTCGATACGCGCCTTCGGGTCGGCGGGCCGGCGACGGCGCAGGCTGCATGGGTCGGGGCCTTCATTGCACACTGCCAGAAGGAGCATGTTCCGGTCGACTTCACTTCCACGCATGTCTATGGAGACGACACGGCGGAAGACGTCTTCGGAACGAACGAGAAGATCTCCCGCGCGCACATGGTGTGCCGGGCGGTGAAGAAGGTGCACGAAGAGATCCGTGCTTCGGCGATGCCGACCCTGCCCCTGATCTGGAGCGAATTCAACGCGAGCTATACGAACTACCCGGAGGTGACCGATGCGCCCTACATGGGGCCGTGGCTCGGGGAGACGATCCGCGAATGTGACGGCCTGGTGCAGGACATGTCGTACTGGACGTTCTCGGATGTGTTCGAGGAGGGGGGCGTCGTCAGGAAGCCGTTCTACGGCGGCTTCGGCCTCATGGCTGCGGGCAGCATTCCCAAGCCCTCCTTCAATGCCTTCACGCTGCTGCACCAGCTGGGCGAGGAGCGCTTCTCACCGGACACCGAGGGGGTGCTTCTGACGCGCCGGCACGATGGCACGCTGGTGCTCGCGATCTGGAACTACCGTGACGCATGGTCGAAGGACGCGACGACCCGGAAAGTGACACTGGTCTTGAAGCACAGCGGTGCAGCCACGGCCACGGTGCAGTCGATCGACGGCGAGCACGGCAACGTCAACGTCGCCTACACGAAAATGGGCTCGCCGCGCTATCCGACGCAGAAGCAGCTCAAGGAGCTGCGCGCGGCGGGAGCGTTGCCCGCGGCCGAGACGCGCCCGCTCGAGAACGGGACTCTGTCACTCGAGATCCAGCCCGACGGACTCACCCTCGTCACGATCGGTGCGCACAACTGATTCCAAGGACGAGCCGATATGATCGGGGAAATCGCCGCCGATCCGGGCCTGCGCGGCCGACGCCGGGCGCTGCGCCGGGGTTGGAGCGGCCTCGCGGCCATGGTGCCGTTGCTCGCTCACGCGGTTGAGGCGCCCCATCGGCTGCCGCTGACCCTGCGTCCCGACGACGTGCTGGCGACGGGCAACGAGTGGATCGCACTGCCCGAGATCCGCGCGAGCGACGGGGCGCTCGTCAGCTTCAACACGCTCTTCATGCGCGAGCGCGGACTTCTGCAGCCCAATGGCGAAGCAGGCCGGCCCGTGCTCGAGCCCTACCTGAAGTTGGGCAGCGGCAAGGCGCAGCCGCTCGAGGGGTTGGGCTGGAGACTGCTCGAATACTGGATCCCGCAGGGCCGGGAGGACCGGGACGGACTCGAGGTCACCGTGACCTACTGCGCGCCGCCCGGCCACCGCGCGGCGTTCCTCCGACTGACGCTCGCCAACCACCGGGCCGAGCCCGTCTCGGCGACGCTCGGCCTCAAGAGCTCCTTCGGTAGCCTCTCCCGCATCACCTACGTACCGGTGGTGCTGCGCGGTGAGCGCGTGGTTGCGCCGACCCCCTGGGTGGACCCGGGTGAGGCCTATAGCTACATCACTTACGACACACGCTTTGCGTGGGCCATCGTCCATCCCGGGTCCAGGGCCACGCTTTCGATGCCACCCGTGGTCGTCGCGCCCGAAGCCGATGCGGCGCGCAGCGTCGTGCTGCAACCCGGGGAGAGCGCCGAGTCGCTCTTCGTACTCTCGGTCGGCCTCGAGGAGTTCTCCGCCGCCCACAATGCGCGGGCGCTCGAGGAGGAGCTCGAGCGCAACGGATCGGAGGCCGTCATCGCGAGGACCGCAGCCTGGTGTCGCGCCCGCACCCGCACGACCGGACGCGCCGACCTCGATGCCTTGATGAATCGGAATCTCTTGTTTACGACGCTCTACGCGTGGGGCCGCACGCTCGATACCGAGCAGCTGGTTGGCGCGACGTCGCGCAGCCCCCGCTACTACGTATCGGCTGCCTACTGGGACCGGGATGCGATGCTCTGGAGTTTCCCGGGCGTCCTCGATTCGGATCCCGGGTTCGCGCGGCAGGTGCTCGAGTACGCGCTCGGGATTCAGCTCCGCAACACCGGGACCCACAGCCGCTTCATCGACGGCGTCGTGCTCGAGGATGGATTCCAGCTCGATGAGGCGGTGGCGCCGATCGTGGCGCTCGCTGCCTACGTGCGCGCGACGAACGACAACCGCTTCCTCGAGCAACATCACGATGCGGTCGCGACGCTTCGCGACCGCCTGCTGCGGCGTTTCGATCCCGGGGTGGGTATGTACTCATCGCTCCAGGACTCGCAGGACGAGTTCCAGAAGCTGCCGTTTCTCACCTACGACAACGTGCTCGCCTGGCGGGCTCTGCGCGACCTCAGCGAGCTGTACGACCGCCTGCACGAGGGCGGCGCGGCCTCCGATGCGCGCCGGCGTGCCACCGCCTTGCACGAGGCGGTCCTGAAGTTTGCCGTCGTCAATGACGCGCCGGGCGCTGCCGGGCCGATCCTGGGGTCGGCGACCGATGGCAAGCAGCACGTCACGACCGACATCCCGCCAGGGTCGCTCATGAAGCTCCCGGCTCTCGGCTTCCTCGCCGAGGACGATCCGCTCTTCAGGCGCACGTTCGAGTGGCTGCATTCGGCGAGCTATCAGTACTCCTACTCCGACCGTCGTTACGGCCTGCCGGGCAGTTATCGACTGCCGTTCACCACGTCGTGGACGATTGCCGATGAGCTGATGCTCAAACACTCGCACGACAAAGCGGAGAAGATTCTCCTGGCGAGCCCCTGGGACGCGGGAATCATCACCGAAGGGATCGATCCGGATACTGCGATCCCGGATAAACCCGGTCGGGCCTTCGCAACCGCGGCGGGCTATGTGGCGCATGCGATTTGCGCGACGGCCTGTATCCCGCGGCGCTGAGGGTTGACGGGCAGCGCGCGGCGGGTGAGGAAGAGGCCTCGTGAAGATTCCGTTCTTCACCATCGGCCATTCGACCCGGAGCCTTGAGGAGCTCGTTGAGCTATTGAAGAGCGCTCAGGTCAGCCGTTTGGTCGATACCCGCACGGTACCAAAGTCCCGAACCAACCCGCAGTTCAACAAGGAGACGCTCCCGGGAGCTCTGGCGGCTTCGGGTATTTCCTATGAACACATGGCGGACCTCGGAGGCCTGCGCGGGAAGTCGCGGACCATCGCCCCGGATGTGAACGCCTTCTGGACCAACGAAAGCTTCCATAACTACGCGGACTACGCTCTCTCGGAGGAGTTTCACTCAGGTTTGAGCCGCCTGATCGAGGAGGGGCACAGAGAGCGATGCGCGATCATGTGCTCGGAGGCGGTCTGGTGGCGGTGCCACCGGCGGATCGTCGCCGACTATCTCCTTGCCCGACACGAAGAGGTTTTCCACATCATGGGGCAGGGGCGCCTCGAGGCTGCGAAGCTGACACCTGGCGCGGTCATTCGAGCCGATGAGAAGGTCGTCTATCCCGCGGCGAACGGGTGAGTGCGAGAATGGAGCTATGGACTCAGGGTCTGATCAACCGTCCCCAGGGACCGGCCACTGGTTTGCGGGCATCCCAATCCTGCGCGCGCTGGGTCAGACGCCCTTCGAGGTGGTCATCCGCGTGCCGGGCGACCGTTTCCTGAGCGCCCCACTACCGGTAGCGCCGCACGCACAGCGTCACTGGGAATTTGCCTGGATGAGCCTCGCGGCCTACGCGGGAACTCCCGCGGGCGCGAAGCGCAGACAACGGGACGCGCTGATGGACGCGAAGGACCCTGCCAGGACTGCGCCGGACGGAACGCCGCTGGGGTACCGGGACCCGGTACTGGCCCTCGAGCAGGCCGGGTGGTCGCGCTGGCCGCCTTGCGAGCCATTGTCCATGTGGCAACAGATCGAGAACGCGCATCTTCGCGTCGAGGTCTGGGAGAACCACGCGCGCGGCGCGCTCGCGGTCGCTTTCGGCGGTACGGTCTTCGACGACTGGAAGGACTGGCTCTCGAACCTGCGATGGTTCATTCCCTGGCACGATGACGAGTACACACAGGTCGTGCGGACGTTCGGGCCCGCTTTCGCAGACGAGTACCAGCGTCGCTTTTCGGGCTCCTCGAGACCTCGGCTCCTCTCCACCGGCCATTCTCTCGGTGGGGGACTCGCTCAGCAATTCGCCTACGCGTTGCCGCCCGACCCCGCTGGCATCGTGCCCAGGGTGAGCGCGGTTTACGCCTTCGATCCGTCTCCGGTGACGGGTTATCTCAGCGTCGCGCCCGAGCGTCGCGACGCGAACTCGCGCGAGCTTTCGATCGATCGCATCTATGAGCGCGGCGAGATCCTGGCGCTCGTACGCTCACTGATGAGCCTCATCGCGAAGCCCCGCGCGCAGCAGCCGGCCATTGGAGGTACGCGCTACAGTCTTTTCTATGGCTGGAATCCCATCGCTGACCATTCGATGGTGCAGCTCGCCCACAAGATCGACCGCGCTGCGCATGTAGGGTAGCGAGCGCGAAGGACGCCCCGGGCCCGGGCGGGCGTCTCGGTTCCCGCACGGCACCTCTGCTAAGCTGACCCGAGCCATGCAAGCCAACGATCTGGAAGTCCTGCTTCGCTCACGCGTGCCGATCATCGTCGTGGATTCACGCGACGAAGCGCAGGTCCTGAACGCACTCGGTGCTGCCTGCAGGCAGCTGCCATCACCACCTCCGTTGTCGCGTCCTCCGGGTGCTGGTGTGGTCCCGGCGCGCTCCGGGCTGCCGCTCTTTCAATGGACCGTGACGGACGGGCTGAAGCGCCTCGATCAGGACCTCGGGCCGCCGCTGCGGACGGTCGCGCAGCCGCCGGAGATCCTGAAACACATCCGCGCCACGCCGCTCGCTGGTGTCTACGCGCTGCTCGACTTCCATCCTTACCTGCAGGATCCGACCATCGTCCGGCTGCTCAAGGACATCGCGCAGGACTACGAGCGCTGCGCGCGCACTGTGGTGCTGATCGGTTACCAGACCGACATCCCGCACGAGCTCGAGCACCTCTCGGCACGCGTCACGCTCGCTCTACCGGATCGCAACGAGCGAAAGCAACTGGTCGAGGAGGTGGCGCGCCAGTGGGCGCGTGCCAATCCCCGCCAGGCGGTGAGGATCGATCCGCGCGCTCTCGACCTGTTGGTCGAGAACATGGGCGGTCTGTCGGCGGCCGACACGCAACGCCTCGCCCGCAAGGCGATTTGTGATCACGGCGCGATCGAGCTCTCGGACGTGCCACAGGTCATGCAAGCCAAGTACGAATTGCTGAATCACGGCGGCGTATTGCGCTACGAGCACGACACCGCGCAGCTCTCCGACGTCGGCGGCCTGGTGAGCTTCAAGGCCTGGCTGGAGAAGCGCTGCGCCGCCTTCGACGGCTCGGCGCCCGGTCTCGATCCCCCCAAGGGCGTGCTGCTGCTCGGGGTCCAGGGCTGCGGCAAGAGCCTCGCGGCGCGTGCCAGCGCCGGCATCTTCCACGTGCCGCTGCTGCGGCTCGACTGCGCAGCGCTGTACGACAAGTACATCGGCGAGTCCGAGCGCAACCTGCGGGAGTCGCTGGCATCCGCCGACGTGCTCGCCCCCTGCGTGCTGTGGATCGATGAGATCGAGAAGGGCTTCGCATCCGGGGATTCCGATGGCGGAGCGACCCGGCGCGTACTGGGTGCGTTTCTCACCTGGCTGGCCGAAAAGAACAGCCGGGTATTCGTGGTGGCGACCGCGAACGACATCAGCGCGCTTCCTCCGGAGCTGGTTCGCAAGGGGCGATTCGATGAGATCTTCTTCGTCGATCTGCCGAATTCAAGTACGCGCGCGGAGATCCTGCGGATCCACGCGGCCAGGCGCGGCATCGCGCTCGACGGTGGGAGCCTCGGCACGCTGGCTCGCGAGTGTGAGGGCTTTTCGGGCGCCGAGATCGAACAGGCGATCGTTGCTGCGCTCTACAGTGCGCACGCCAAGCACGTCGCTCCCGATGCGCAGCTGCTCGCTGCGGAGATCGCAACCACACGTCCGCTGGCGGTGGTCATGGCGGAGAGTGTGGCGTCACTGCGCGAGTGGGCGAAGGACAGGACGGTGCCGGCTGACTAGGCCCATGAAGGTCCTGGTTCGTCAGCCGCCCGCCCGGCCGAATTTCCCGGCGGAATCGTCGGCCTACGGGATCTGCGGGTCGCCCTCCGAATTGGAGGTCTTGCTCTTGGCGGGCTCACTCGAGTGCTGGTCTGCGGAGCGTTTGGTGTGCCGCGCCAGGCGTGCGCGTTGCTCTTCACGTATCTGTTCAAGTGTCAGGCCGGTACCGTGTGCGATGACATCCAGCACCGGATGTGCCGCGTCACCGGGCATGCGCAGTGCGTGGACTTTCTCCCAGGCGCGGATTCGAGCATCGGGGGGATTGGCGATCGAGCTCTGCTCGGCGAGCTCGCGCTGGCGCTGGTGCCGCCGCTCCTCGGCCTCCTCGGCCAGTCGTTCGGCGTGAGTGCGGATGATGTCAGCGAAAGTGCGCGAGGCCGAGGGTTTTTCCGTCATCATAGTTGCTGCGGTGTAGCTGTCCACATGATCAGGTCGCCTGTTGTTCGGATTCGGCTGCTTGCGCAGATTGGGTATGAATATCGAGCGCGACCCCCACTCCGAGCCGGCCAAGCAGCGCCAGAGTCGATGCCGGCAACTCCAGGCTGAAGTTCGCGCGGGCGAACAGGCTGACGTGGAGCTCCGTGACACCGCCTTCGGCCTGTATCTGCTCGAGGAAAGCCTGAGAGCGTCGCAGGTTCGCGAGAGTCTCCCGTACCACCTCTTCGACCGAGACCTGCCCCGAAAGCCGCGGGGCGTCCATCAGCCGCGCCATCCAATAGCTCTCGCGGTAGAGGCCGTCCAGGGATTCGCCCGCCGGACCGACGCGCGGCGTGCCTGACTGCCAGGTATGCTGCGGCTTGATGCCGAGCGTCTGCGTGATCGTGGCCGGATCGATGCGCGGATGACGCATGCGCAGCGAAGCGGTGAACTCGTACTCGCTCATCGCACAGCCTCCACAAGGTGTGCCGGACTTGCGCTTGCCTCAGGCATTAGCTTCGACAGTTGCGGTCACGGTGTAACCGAGCAGCAACTGACAGGACTCTTTGCCGCCGACGTGCACGGCACGCTTGCCGGAACACCGCAGTTCTCCCGCCGCACGGCGCATGGGGTCGCAGACGGCCGTCTTAACGGCAGCGCCGAGATCGAAATGCCCGTCACAGTCGGCATAGGGGCAGGGAAACTCGAAGAAGGCCCGCGCTGGCGCGTGCAGCGTGTGCGATTGCTGGGCGGGGTTATTCAGGGTCGAGCCCTGAAACAGCAATTCCAGCCGTAGCTGTAACACTCCCGGGTATACCTCGCGTAATGCGAGCGCCGCGGCGCGATCACGCCGTAAGCGTTCACGCCGCTCCTGGCGTAGCATGGCCGGGCTGAGCAGGGCGAGCTTCATGATGCGTCGCTCACCACGGGCTTGGCCACCGGGGCCGGTTCATCCTCCGGCGCGGCAGGATCCGCTGTCGCGGCGGCCGTAGTCAGGCGCGCGGTACGGCGTTGCTGCTTTTCCTGCTGCCGTGCCTTTTTGGCGAGCTCCCTTTGTCTGCGTACCTGGTTATAGTTCTTACGCATCGGCACTCCATTCACCGCGCAATCTGAGGTCCGGCATGACTCGCGCGGTCGAATCTGCCGGATTCATGTCGAACGCAAAGGAGCCAGGCGGTCCGGGCCCGGCGTGTTCGCCGCGAATGCCCGCAGGCACTCGCGCGAACAGATGACGACAGGGGGCTCCTGCTGGTCGATGGCGCCCGGATTGGGGTGCCGGGTGACGCGAAAGTGCTCGTGTGGCCGGCGTCCGTCTTCGTAGCCGATGTCGCGTTCGCACACGTCGCACGTCACGACCAGGATTTCCTCGGCCGCGTGAAACAGCCCTGACTTACGCCAAGCCATCGGTCACTCAGTGACCCGCGAACCAGTCGCGCTTCAGTAGCGACGCGGCCTGCCGCCGCCCGAGCGCTCGCGTTCCTGCGCTTCGCTGACCTTGAGGGCTCGGCCGTCGAAGTCGGTGCCGTTCAGCGCCTGCATCGCACGCGATGCGTCGGCGTTCGACATCTCAACGAAACCGAACCCGCGCGGGCGACCGGTATCGCGATCGGTGATCAACGCGACCTTCTCGACGGTCCCGTGCTTGGAAAACAGAGCGTTCACCGCCTCATCGGTCGCGTCAAAGGGCAAATTTCCTACGTATAATTTGGTCACTAGTAAAGTACTCACGAAAAGAAGAACGAATGAGCAGGTAACACCTGCCGCCTGGTTCGTCAAAACTTGCGAGGGTGAAAGACTGCCCTGAAGGAAGCGCCAAGGGGCGCAGCTGGGCAAGACAAACAAGTCGAAAGATTACGAGCCGCAGTCAGAATACTCGCTTTCCTGCGGCGCCGCTTGCTTTTCTGCGATCTTGCCAAAGTGCGGCACCACCATGGGCGTTGCTTGTTGCTACCGATCCGCGCACGGGCGACAAGTAGCAGTACGGCATGAGCATATAGGGGCCATACTGATTTCCTCAGCGAGCGGCCCGCTGCAGTCTTCATGAAGGAGGAGTTCCATGAGCCTGGTACGCGAGACCGATGGCGAATACCTCGTTCGTGCAGACCTGCCGTCTGTCGATGTCAGTGTCAGGATTGACAATGGCGTACCTACGCTAGCGGGCGAGCGCAAGTTCGAGGAGGCGGAACAGAGTGAGAAGGTCTATCGCAGAGAGAGCTTGCGCAGCCCGTTCTCCCACAACCTCGCGGTGCAGGATGAGGACGGTCAGATGCCGGCTGTCTCCGCACCCGTGCGGATTCTCATCATCGACCACGACGTGAATTCCGCATGTTCGCTTGAGCTCATGTTGCACGCAGCGGGCCACTCTGAAACCCGCGTCGCCCACTCCGGCGACGCCGCGCTGGCTATCGCGGCCGTTTTTGAGCCCTCTGTCATTCTGCTGGAAGTGGACCTGTTGGATGTCAATGGCTACGAGCTGGCGCAAACGTTGCGTGAACGCGCACGAACACGGAAGCTGCGATTGATCGCGCTGACGACGAGCCGCGAGCACGACGACCGCGAGCGGGCTCGCGTAGCCAGCTTCGAGCGCTATCTATTGAAGCCCGTCGTGGCCTCGGATCTATCGAAGCTGCTGAAGATGCCGGGGAGGCCCGCCCGATGAACGAGAAATCCCCGCAGTGGGTCACCGTCACAGCCGAGCATGAGGGCCGAGAGGTGCAGGGCCTTTATGCGCTGGACGGTGAGATGCTCATCGTTTCGTACGGAATCCACTCGAAGACCAGCCAACTGGTCGGAATGGCGGCGCCGGCCCTTGCGCGGGTTCTGCTTTTGGAAATTGCCAAAGGGGGGAAACCCCTTTACGGGGCACCAATGGCGCTGGAGGCGAGCGCGTAAGTGGGCACTGGAGCCGAGCTCAGCTCGGCGCAATGAGCTGGAAGCACAGCGCTCGGACTCGCAATCCAACGGCCGTACCGCACGAAAGTCCCGCAGCTGTGCACGGGATCGGATACACTGCAGGCGGTTCGTAAATTTCCGCCTTGCCTGCCCTTGGCCGGCGCCGATTCGGCGCGCGTATCTGGCCAAAGACCGCCACTCCAGAAATCTCCGTGACCGCGCGGCAGGAGCACCTGCCAGTTCTCATCTATCTCTTGTGGAGAACCCTGAAGTGACCAAACTCTACGTCGGAAATCTCCCCTTTGCTGCTACCGAAGAGGGCGTGCGGACTCTGTTCAGCCCGCACGGAACTGTCGAGAAAGTCTCGCTCATCACCGATCGCGACACCGGCCGCCCACGCGGTTTCGGCTTTGTGGAGATGTCGGATACCGATGCATCGCGTGCGATGCAGGCGCTGAACGGAACCGATTTTGACGGCCGCGCACTCAAGATCAACGAGGCGCATGACCGAGACCCGACAAGTATCGCAAGCTCCAAACGCGGATCTCCGCAGCCGTGACCCTACGCCTGCGCGGCGCGTGCGGTGAGATCGTGGCGCTCTGGGCGCGCCGGGACTAGTGAGACGGAGCCATGCTTACCACACGCAAGTGCGAGGTCGGAGCAGAAGCTGGCAAGTGGTACGCGGTGGTAATCAACGGGCAGGCAGTACGGCGAGCAGGCTACTGCGCGGTCGGATGCTCCGGCCACGAATCCTCCGACGAAGCACTCGCTCATCATCTGCAATACCAGCTCGATCGCGAGACTGATCTGTGGCTCCAGCGTCGCTTCGCGCAAGATTGTGAGATCTGTGGTGATCCGACGATCCTGCGCGCCAGGCTCGGACGCAATACGAAGTTGTTCGTTTTATGCCGACAGCACCAGTCCACGCACAGTTTGCAGAAGGTCGCCCAGCAACGATTTACCGTGCAGCCCACGCTGCCTGCCGGCTAGGGAAGGGAAGTCTCATGGGCTCCCGGAAGACTGCAACCTTTCCTCCTGCCGAGGAAGTGCTGATCCTCGCGGGCCGCGAGCCATAGATAGCCTATGGAGTTCGCATTCTTCGCTTGCCTCATTGGCGTGGTTCTGTATCTTGGCACGCGACTTGTCGCCGCGAACACCAAGAACGCTGCGCTGCGAACCCAGGTCGCCTCGCTCAAGCGACAGCTCGGCAGCGGTCGCGGCTCATCGCGAGCATGAGCTACCGACGAGAGTGTCCTACCTCTGCCGCACTCGCCAGAACTCTGGATCGGCCGTGACCCACTCTTCGTCCGGCCACCCCAACTCTGGATGGATCGCAAAAACATTGGTGCTTGACCGTGCGGCCGCCGCCAGCG
>Ga0307479_10001662_pt1 | contig 20314 bp, 20 predicted proteins | sample atmos_gasesECM4C_FD_203743 | JGI IMG/M metagenome (GOLD analysis project Ga0307479, IMG submission 203743) | Hardwood forest soil microbial communities from Morgan-Monroe State Forest, Indiana, United States - atmos_gasesECM4C_515 | ecosystem: Environmental > Terrestrial > Soil > Temperate...
ACCCGAAAGCCAAAAACCATAGGCAGAATCGCTCAACCTTATCTTTCTCCTTCGCCGCTGCGACTGTCCCCGCCCAACCATCACCGACAGCCGTGATTCGGATCACGCTTTTCCTGCATTGGAAACCATTCATTCCACGTAATCTTGTGACAATTAAATTACATCCTATCCGGAGCGTGTCACGATTTCGTGAATCAAACGCACTATGGATTGGGAAGCGGTTTTCCGAGGCTAACCAGCTTCGGTCTTTCCAAGCGATGATAGATGTTATGCAGAGCACAGGGGAGCAAACCTGCTCCCTCGTAATGCGGCAGTCCGGTTGCAAGCCCGGACAATGTAACGCAAGGTTTCAAAGCGAAGGCAGTGAAGCGAGCTATGGCAATGGTCATCAAATTTTATGTCCCGACCCGCTTTCATAGGAAAGTGGCGTGGGTTCCTCCGCTAAGACGTGGGAAGGTGATCGAGTTCCGCGTGCAGGTAAAGAAGTCTGCATAGCCTAGTGCGATGACTCCATGTCGGCGATGTTCTGCTCAACAACTGATACCGATATCGAACACTATTTCTCGACTTGTTCTTGTTCACGCCACACCGAAACTTCTGGCCTTCGCGGGCAATAGCGCACTCGCATTGTGTGGCCTTTCCACGCGTTCACACAGTCCCATGCCTCTTCTGCAGTTCCAAACCACTCGGTGTGATACCCAGAGTAAAACTGCTCGTCAACTGAGTAGGCGTAACCGAGTTTCGCCGTTGCGTACTCGAAGTTCGTGCTTGTGAGCGAACGTCCGCCCCACAAGACTTCCCCGGTTTCGATAATCCCGTCAGTTGCCGGCCACGATGACGATCGATAAGACCTCAGCTTCTGCTTTCCCCAAACAAATGGCATCGCAAGCAACGACAGAAAATATCCGGAATTGTCCGACGGATAGTAGTCAGACATCACTCCCTCAACCTCCGAGGGGCTTCCAGTCAGGCCAGCGCCTCAGGCTGTCTTCTGCTGCTTTCTCCACTTCGCCCATCTGGCTTTCTGAGCGGCACGGATACGAGCAATCGCCGCGGCAGACATCTTGCGTTTCGGTCGGCTACTGATTGGCACAACCTTCGCTCCTCTGGCTTTGGCCCACCGAGCGCGTTGCGCTGCTGCAATTCGAGCACGGCCTGCGGCAGAGATACGGCGTTTTCCACCTGAGCTAGTGCTTGATCCCAGTGCTGAGAGGGCTGTGCCGATGCGTTCCAGTTGAGCGGAAATGGTCCTGCGCTCCCGTTCGAGTTGATTGAGCAATGATTTGAGATTAGCCATGCTGGCCATTGTACTTGGATTGGCCTCGAAGTCACGGTAGTAAGCCGATCGACGGGCGCCCTGGCCTGTTCAAACGTATCCAAGCCATCAATGGAAATGGAATCATTACAAACAGCGAAACGAGCACACACGCGGCAAGAATGTCCGAGATCATCCAAGAATGGCCGCTAGCGTCCGTCACCACAGGAGGACGCCGTGTGGCCCCGAAAGCAGGAATCGAAGAAAAGATCTTCAACCCTAGGTTGGTGAGTTGAGTTGAGTTGGCGGATCAAGGCCCTAAAACACCGTCCGCCCCCGGCAAGGTTCTCTGGCATTGTCGGGGAGCGAAGCAACCAAAGGAAAGACGACATTCAGCAAACGGCCCGAGCCCTTTCTATTTCAGCCTTACAAATAGCAAGACGAAGATTGACCAAATTCCGACGGTCATAGGGAATCCCGCCAATTGTGCATCTTGAAGTGCTCCGCCTCGCGGTATCGCAAAGGTGAGCAACAGCATTACTACAGCCGTGAGTATTCCCAGCGCCAATTTGGTTTTGGAGTTCATCGTTTGATCTACCCCCTCAGATTCTTTCAAACGTCGGCAGTGATCGTGCGACGGCATCATCCTCACAAAACAGTGGGGATGCAAGTTACCGTAGGCCGATTCGCCGTCGGGTGACACCGGAGAGCGGCAATCTTGGGAGTCCCAATCTGTCTGGTGCCAATGCCGGACGAATGGTCAGGATGTTGGCCGAGATGTATCATCTCCAGTCGTATCTAGCGATCCATCCCCACCAACGAAGCACAGGCAGGCGCAACATGCCCACTGACCGAGCTCGTGACCGCCGAAGAAGCACCCGAGTCCGCCTCAACGTTGCTATCGAAGCTCAGGGTGTTGCTGAACCTCTGAAATGCGAGGGCGAGACTGCGGTTGTCAATCTGCACGGTGCGTTTATCTCGACCGCCATCCCACTGCGAGTTGGCATGATTGTCGATATTTTCGTCGTGGTGACGGGTAAATGCGCGAGGGCCACGGTAGTCTACGTCAATCGTGAGCAGCCTCGGTTCTGTGGTGTCGCATTGGAACAGTCACAGAATGTTTGGGGCATTGCGTTACCCCCGGAAGACTGGCCAGTAACCGATTCGGAAGGCGCTTCTGAGTAAAGCGTCGAATACGGCCAAAACGATTCTGAATCGTTTGATCGCATCGCGCACCTGGTAAACATCCGCTAAGTTTGGGTTTCCAGGCAGACAACGTCCAATCGGTCTAAGCAAGGACAATCGGGTGCTCCTTCTCCGAAAAGGACGGGGCACCCTTAATTGAACTTGGGCGTCACCCAATGCTTCCAGCATGTTGTTGAGGCCAATGCACTGATAACCGACTGCCGGTTGTTCGTCGCCTCCGCGAGTCCGAAACTGGGATGGAGGCAGACTCCCAACGGAGAGAATGAGGGCTACGAAGCGGGTTTGAGCAGACGAAGCCGAGAGCGGTGCCTTTCCTTCAAGTCCTCGGTTGACCGAAGCCTGCTGCCAAGTGTAGCGAGTTGGGAAAGCTCCTGCTGAATTGCTTGTAGCCGTTCGTGCCTCTGGCCGTGAGCAACCTGAGCGTCCGTGCCATTTCCGCCCTGAATGCGATAAAGGGCGTTCAATTCTTGAATCTGAGCGATCTCCGCCCGGAGACGCTCGATCTTTTCGCGAAGAACTTGTACATGGTCCATACGATCAGGATACCTCATCCGCCTGAGCGGCGGTCGCCAATCCATCCGCGAAGTTGAATTGATCTGACGTTTGATACCGAGTGCTTACTAACCAGTGCAGCACGGAATTAGGCTGACGACGGAAAACTTCACGACAGTAACGAGAGAACCCTATCGCTCCGACCTTCCGCCGCCAGCCGAGTAATCGTGTAGCCACGGCGCCTTCGTTGAGAATGGCTCTGCGGTGGTAGGAGACTTGCACGGCGGTGCTATTTACCACTTCCATGGAACAACCTATTGTGTCGGAGAACGGTACTCGGGGGAGGGCTGTTCAACAGAGCGTCCCAAGACTCTAACCGGAGTTTGGGGCGTTTTGTTTTGCGGCAGAATCGCCTACACACCCAAGAACATAGCCAACCATCTTTCACCCCATGAGATCCTGCGGGAAGCGCCCCTGCACCGGACTAACAGAGAATTGGACACTCCCCTCCTGGTGAGATTGCTTTGCGCTGGCTTTAGGGCGATGGGAAAACTCGATTGCCCCAAAATCGGACATGAACTTTGGCATCCAGAATGCTAAGCTTCTGGGAGGCTGATTCTGCGAACCAAGGTTCTGTTATCGTCGAAATAACTTTCTTAAGAATGTCTGGTTTTGTCGCCAGAATTTCTGGTTCTGTAGCCCCTGATGCAATGTCTTGGAACATTTTTCTCTCTGGCCGCAGCTTTTTCGAGGGAGGAGAACCATGGTGAAAGACACATTGGTTTCTAGGTGGATCGGGAACGGTTTAGGTACGCGCTATGCCGTCGCTCTACTAGTAACTGGACTTGCACTCGCCGTCGCCCGCCCGCTGAACTCCCTTGTCGGCGATTATGTGTCATATGCGCCTGTTTTTCTCGCCGTGGCCTTCTCTACCTGGTACTGCGGCCTCGGGCCATCCGCCATGGCGATGATCCTGGCGTTAGCCGGAGTGAGGTATTGGTTCATCCGTCCGGTTCTGCTCGGCACCGTGAGTCCAAGACAGGCTCTCGCCTTGTTTACCTGGCTCGTCGTATTCGCGGCAATCGCAGCGATGGGAGAGGCCCGTCGCCGTCAGAACGAAGCATTGCTCCACGCACAAGGAGAACTGGAAGAGCGAGTGAAACAACGAACGGCTGAGCTCGATGCGGCCAATCAAGGCCTGCGTGAACTGACTGCTCGTCTGATGCAGTTGCAAGACGATGAGCGACGTCGAATTGCCCGCGAACTGCACGACAGTGTGGGGCAGACACTGGCGGCTTTGTCAATGAATTTGACCAGGGTCGGAGCCGATATTGAGCGACTCGGCAAAACTGCCAAGACTATTGCCGACAGCTCAGTTCTGGTTCAGGAAATGAACAAAGAAGTTCGGACAATTTCCTACCTGCTTCACCCTCCTCTGCTTGATGAAGCAGGTTTGGTATCTGCCCTCAAGTGGTACATTGACGGATATTCCCAACGCAGTGGGATCGAAGTCGAACTAGAGGTTCCCGAGGATTTCGGGCGGTTGCCGCGGGAATTGGAAACGGGGATCTTTCGGACCGTCCAGGAATGTTTGACGAACATCCATCGTCATTCTGGCAGTTCGACGGCCAGAATTTGCCTGACTCGATCTGGCGGCGAACTTCGCTTGCAAGTGCGGGATCACGGAACTGGACTGGCCGCGAAGACTTTGGAAGAAGTTGAATCAGCGGGCACACCGGGAGTTGGTATCAGGGGAATGCGGGAAAGGATGCGACAACTTGGTGGCATCTTGGAAATTAATTCCAACGGCAGCGGCACGATCGTGGAGGCTCGCTTGCCGATTGAGACCTCCTCGACAGTCGCGGCGTAATCCCATGTGTCGTGCCAGTCGGACGTTCTCTGTGTCGCACAAATCACACGTTCAACTTCCAATAGCCGCTGAGCGGAGCCTTCTGGACTTTCTGTTCGCCGAGCAGCACGGTTAGCGCTGTACCGATGATGTCCGGGCGTTTTCGAAGCTGTTCTGCCAAATCTTTCTCACCCACCACCACATCTCCAGTTGGGTACCGGTTATGGACTTTGCGTGCATACCTGGAGATTCTGTCTGCAACTGCTCGAATCTCTTCTTGCCTTTTTCGCTCCGCACGTTCGGCGCGCGCCTCGCCTGTCTCAAGGCATCGTCGACATGTGAGTGCAATCCCTACAAAGCCAGCCACTGCCGCAGCCGTTCTCCAGTGTGAGGCAATCCTAAAAAGCGTACGTGTCAAAGAGTTCCCCATTTCCGAATCATTGTGGACAATTAGCCCCTAGAGTACGCGTTTGCATGCGTACGATGAAGATCACAGAAGTGTTACGCCTTCAGCGGAACACAAACCACGCTTACCAGCAGTCCGGTTTCGAAGAAAAATCGGGATTCGGTTCTCGCGCCGGCAACCGCGAAAGCATGCAGCAGAAAAAAGCCAGCGCGCCGCCATTGCTGAGCTTCGAGCGAACACTCGACGACACCAACGAAGCGGGACTCCTTTTGGTGATAGCCGCGCCGCCGTGCCTTATGCGTTATGCGTTCCGTGCGAACGATCACCCTGCCGCACCATTTCCAAATATTCGTCTGGTTGTTTGCCCCCGCGACCACTTGTTTCCAAGTAGCCTGCGATCCGCTCAAACTCCTCGGTCTTCATTGAAGACGCGACCTATGACTTGCTTAGACCCCTCCTGCCCTTTCGAGACAGAAGGGGTTCTCCATTGCCGGCCGATCGACCTTCGGAGCGCAGGCGCGCCAATATTGTTTCGCGGGCATTCTGTAACGCGTTGCGTTGACCCAGCAGTCCAGACGCCCAATGTGCCCCCACGGCCATGGAATAGATCTCCAACGCAAATCGGGCCGGATCGAGATCCGGGTTGAGGTGCCCCGCCTTCTGAGCTTGCTCGATCGCGCGAGTCAACGTGGACAGCCAGTGCCGCATGGCTTCGACAATCGCAGCGCGAACGGGACCTGGACGGCTATCAAACTCGAACGATGCGGCCGTGAAGAAACATCCGCCGGCGAACACCTTGTCTTCCACGTGACTAAGCCATCGCTCCAGAAGCTCACAGAGGCGGGGCATTCCCGGAGGCCGGGCTAGTGCAGGACGCATGACCCACTCTTTAAAAATCTCGGCCGCCATTTCCACCGTGGCTAGCTGCAAGTCCTGCTTGGAGCCAAAGTGCGCGAACAAACCACTCTTGCTCATCTTCAACTCTTGGGAAAGCCGGCCGATAGTAAGGCCCTCGAGACCCTCGAGTGAGGCCAGATCTACCGCGGCCCGCAGAATGCTGTCGCGAGTCTGCTCGCCTTTGGGACGACGGCTGGCCGCCCCGGACTTGATGTGCGTCATAAAAGGAGTGTAGCGCCTCGAAAATAATAGCACGAACGTTCGTTTTCTTATGCTATACTTCACGACCAGGTTCGCCCATGCGTTACGGTCTCATGTTCGTGCTTCTGCTGGCTGGGGCGCTCAGGGGAAGTTTCGCTGAAGATGTCCCGCTGACGGCCTGCGATGGCTTGCCCATGGTCGAGGTCAGTATTGGTGGAATGAAATTTTCGTTCCTCCTTGACACGGCTGCAACTTCGACGCTGAATCTTGGGTCCTTTTCATATGGAGACTCACAGCGAATCCCGGTCACATCCTGGAACGGGACATACAATGCGCGGGGGCAAAAAGTTACCATCAGTGATTTTGTGATCGGCGAGCATCATTTGCAGAACCTGAGGTTATCGGCAGTCGATCTCTCGGCCATTGGGCGCGCATGTGGTCATACCATTGACGGAATATTGGGAATCGACCTGCTGCGCAGGTTGGGTGCCGTGGTGGACTTGAAGGCCCACGTGGTCCGCCTGCCGGCGGACCCTGAGATTGCGCAATCGCATGTGGCGGAACTCGACAAGAGATTGGCTCTTTGCACACAGGCGTTCAATAGCGGGAAAGAGCAGGTTTTGTTAGATTGCCTCGACCCCCGCGTGGTGCTCTTTACGGCGATCGGAGACTTTTACGGCCGAGAAGCGTTCATGGAATATCTGCGGCGAGAACGCAGCAGACAACGTGCGCTACCGCAGCTTGTGATTACCCTGCGAGCGCCTCACCCACTTGGAGAGGAAGTATGGGCCGAAGTTGAGCTTCGCATCAAGCTGGAGCAACAGGTTTTACGGATACGCGGAACAATGTTGTTCGAGAAATCTGGTGCGGTATGGCGCATCGTCCACCTGAACTCGTCCGCGCCACCCGCCGATGAACTTGCTCTCGGTGGTCACTAAGATTGGTGTGCTGCTCGTTACCGGAGCACAGTCTTGAGTGAGGTAATTCCTCGACTGAGTCCGGAAATCCCCCACCCATGATGGCCATCGTGCTCATCCTCAGAGGTGCGGCATTCGACGTACTCGCCGGCCAACGTTGCCAGAACTGCGCCGTTACCAAGATCGTGCCAGTCATCTTTGACGACTTGCACTCAATCAAGGGGTAGACCCTGGGTCGCTTCTTATCTCGCGTTTGCCAACACTTTCCGGGGAAGTTGGACATCGTCATAAATGCCGACTGTCATCGTTGAATCAACAGCGGGCATTTCCCAGGAGAGCCTGCGGTTGTCAAAGTCAAATGCGACCTTCCAGAACTGAAGCCCCCTGACTCCCAGAACCCCGTCAAAGTCGTCTCCTGCATCCTTGCGGTCATCCACTACAAATGCCGTTTGCGAACCAAGGGTCTCTTTGCCTATGTAGAGTTCAGGAATTCGCACTCTCGTGCGCTGAAATGTTCCTCCGGCGTCAGCTACCATTTCTGTCCCCAGCGCCTGCAAACCGCTCGGCTCCGATATTCGACTTCGAAGTAGGGTCAGATCTGGACCGCCGGAGTCCACCACCATGCGCAGCCGGCGATCTCCAAAGCCCATTTGAACAGTGACGACCGGAGTATCGGTCTCGAACGGGACGGAGTGCGTCAGACTCTCGGGCATACCGAACAGCATTTCCTTGGCTTTGTAGTTGATCGTGAAGCTGCTTGTTCTCAAAACGTCCAATCCGACAATCGCATGCACCTTGAACCCCAGAGCCTTCTGTAAGAACGAGAGGTCTTCGGCGAGAACAGGAATCGACTCGACGCGCACTGGACCAAGGCTTAGCGAAGGGATGACCACCTGCCGTGCCTGAACACTCTTGTTCCACAGGTTCACTCTTTCGGGTCGTTCCGGCAGCTTCAGGTCGCGCGCGATCTTCTGATCGACAACGCTCGGGCAGGCGCCCGTGTCTACCAGGAAATTCAACTTGCGGATGTTGCCGATTGCTCCTTCGGCAACGACCAGGTAGCCGCCGTACAGGCGGACGGGCAGTTTCACCGAAATGTGAGAAGCATGTCCGGCCTCTTGCTTCACGCCATTGTTAGAAGGATTGGGCGTTCGTGCCCAAGCAATGTCGACAAGCGACGTCGTGGCGACGAGCACCAGGCAACTACAAACTAAGCGGTTCATTGGCGTTCACCCCGTCCGCTTTCGCGGCGACGCCAACGTGGATCAAGCAGGCAGGTAGCTCAATGAACCGCGCCTACATTGCTGATCTATTTGTCCGCTACTCCCAAGTCACTGCTGCTAGGCGGGTTAAGAGGTGCGTGTACACAACTCGGAGTTGGAGAAGCTGACTAACGGTGCTAAAGTTCGAGCCAACCGCTTGGGGTACAACATGCACAATGGCCAGCGTTCTGCGCAGATTGTTCGTTTCGGCCTGTTTGAAGCGGACTTGCAGACTGGAGAACTGCGCAAGAACGGGGTAAAAGTGCCTTTGCAGGGCCAGCCGTTTCAGGTCTGCGCCATACTGCTGTCCCGTTCGGGCGAATTGGTCAGTAGAGAAGAACTACGCCAGGAGGTCTGGCCCGAAGACACCTTCGTCGATTTCGACCACGCACTCAATACCGCCATTACCAAGATTCGACTGGCTTTGGGGGATCAAGCTGACAACCCCCGGTTTGTGGAGACCCTTCCTCGTCGCGGATATCGCTTCATCGCTCCAGTCGACAAGCCAAGCTCACCGACACCCGCACTGCATCCTCCGCAAAAGCCCGTTGGACTCACGCCGAGAGTGCGGTGGATAGCGGGTGCGACGCTATTGTTGGCTTTGCTCTCCGCAGTCGGAATCTGGCGGTTTGCGCGTAAGCGTGCAGAAACCGGCCTGCCTCCACTCGAAGTAGTGCCCTTGGCCGCCCTGCCCGGTTTTGAGAGTGATCCCGCCTTCTCGCCTGACGGCAACCAGGTCGCCTTTGCATTCGGGGCAGAAGGAGATAAGTGCGGGATTTACACCATCATGGTCGACGGCGATAAGCCGCTGCGCCTGACGAGCGGTGATGGCGATGCCTTTCCAACGTGGTCGCCGGACGGCCGACGGGTCGCCTTTTACCGCTTTTCTGAACATGGAACGGCTGTCTACACGGTTCCCGCTCTCGGCGGGACTGAGCAAAGGTTGCATGCAGGGTTCTCCGGTTCTTGGACGGCGGGACTGGACTGGTCGCCCGACGGCAAGGTCCTCGCCTTTTCGGAGGGTCAGGAGGACAAGAACCGCGCTTGGATTGCGTTGCTTTCGCTCGCAGATTCCACCACCCGACCGCTCACTTCGCCCTCAAATCAGGAGTACGATACCGCCCCTGCCTTCTCACCCGACGGTTCGACAGTGGCTTTCGTCCGTGGGATCGTTGCGGGAGTGGTGTCGGATCTTTATGTCTCCCCTGTCACAGGTGGAACGCCAAAGCGGCTGACCTTCGACAAGACCTGGATACTGGGGTCGCTCACTTGGACCCCTGACGGTCGTGAGATCGTGTTTTCTTCAACTCGTGGAGGTCTCGGCGCGCTGTGGCGCGTGTCCGCTTCCGGAGGAACGCCGCGCCCGGTTGCAGGGGTCGGCGTGATTGCTTGGTCCCCTTCCATTGCCCCGAAAGGAAATCAACTGGTGTACCAGCACATGGCCTTCAAAGACAGCCTGTTTCGGTTGGATTTGAAGGACGATATACATCCCCAAGGCCCACCCGTATTTCTCCGTTCCGAAAAAGGTTTCAATTGGCGGCCGCAGTTTTCTCCCGATGGGAAAAGATTTGTTTTCGAATCGAATGCCTTCGGGTATTCGGACCTTTGGGCTTGCGACGGGGACGGGTCGCATTGCGGGCCGCTGACTTCGTTGCGCGGCACGGCCGGAGCCGCGCGTTGGTCGCCCGATGGTCGTTACATTGCCTTCGAGTTTCGCCCCAAAGACCACAGCGAGATCTATCTCCTCGAGGTAGGTGGTGGCGCGCCGAGGTTGTTGCCCACTCTGCCGGGATCGGACAACGGAGGGCCCAGTTGGTCGCGCGACGGAAAATGGATTTACTTTTATTCCGACCGGGGAGGTGAGCCCTTTCAATTGTGGAAGGTGCCGGTCAGCGGAGGACCCCCTGTCCAGATCACAAAGAATGGCGGCGTATTTGCCGCCGAGTCTGCTGACGGACAGTCTCTTTATTATGCGAAGCTGCGGACGCCCGGCATATGGAAGATGCCTCTGCAGGGCGGCGAAGAAGAACGTGTTCTGGATCGATCCGGCGGGGGCGAATGGTTTAACTGGGCACTCGCTCGGAATGGTATTTATTTTCGCGATGCAAAAGAATCGAAGGACCATCACTATACCGGACTGCTGAATTTTTTTGACTTCGCGAGCAAGAAGATCACAACGGTTTCAACCTTGGACCAGCCGGGCGGGGTGGGAATAGGATTGTCAGCCGACGGCAGATCAGTTCTCTACGATGGTAAAGGTGACGCGGAATCCAGCATCATGCTGGTGAAGAACTTCCGTTAGTTGCTCGCTTTCAAAAGTTGGGCAAGAGCCAACGCAGGCCTGGAGGCTGTATGATGCCGCGACTCCATTCGATACGGAAGGCCTTCGCTCTTGCGCTAGTGGCGGCGTGTTTTAGCCCAGTTCGTCCTGCATGGAGCCAGGAAGTGACTGCCGCTGTCACCGGCAACGTTGTAGATCCCACCGGTGCCAGCATCGTCGGTGCCAACGTCACTGCGAAAGATAGGGAACGAGAAACCGCCTACACTGTGCAAACAAACAGTGCCGGTGTTTTTCAGATACCGCGCTTGCCCATCGGGACATATGACTTGACGGTCGGAGCGCCAGGCTTCCAGACCGCGGTCTACCGATCGGTCACGCTGGTCCTGAATCAGATTGCCCGCGTCGATTTCCAATTGAAAATCGGACAGGCTGCCGAGACCGTCGACGTCACGTCGACTCCTCCCCTGCTGCACACCGACACAACCCAGCTCAGCACCGTTCTTGACTCACATACCAACGTGGATCTCCCTCTGCTCTCGCGCAACTACATTGAGTTAGCCCTGCTCGCGCCCGGCAGCGTGCATCCCGACCCTCAAACTCTGAGCAGTGGAGACGGCCCATGGGGAGCCGGCCGACCGTATATCAATGGAAATCGCGAGCAGGCGAACAATTTCCTGCTCGACGGCATGGACAACAATCAAGTCTCGGACAACCTGGTCGGGTTCACTCCAAGTGTCGACGCAATTCAGGAATTCAGCCTGATTACCCAGAACGCTTCGGCCGAGTTCGGAAACTTTCAGGGCGGGATTATCAGTGCATCGATTAAGTCCGGCACCAACCGTTACCACGGCGACATCTTTGAGTTCTTTCGCAACGATGTGCTGAATGCCAACAACTGGGCGAACAGTTTTCAGGGACTGCCGAAGCCCGCACTGCGCTGGAACATGTTTGGCGCGACGTTTGGCGGTCCCATCCTGAAGAATAAGCTGTTCGTTTTCGTCGACTATCAGGGACAGCGTTTCGATCATCCGTCTTCGAGTAACCCCACCACGCTTTTCACAACACCCGAACGGCAAGGCGACTTCTCCCAGTTGCTGACTGAGCGAGGCATCCAGCTGTACAACCCATTCCAGCTTGATGCGAACGGCAACCGGACGCCCTTTCAGAACAATCTGATTCCCTTGAGCATGATCGATCCAGTTGCCGAGAATCTTTTCTCCTCGGGTCTCTATCCTCAGCCGCTGAATGGCAATCTGATAAACAACTCCGTCAACACCACTCGGAGTTACAACAACGTGGATCAGGGAGATGTGCGGATCGACTACAAGATCACGCCGAGCGACCGGCTGTACGGCCGGATATCAGAGGGCGCGCAGGAAAGCCCGGTCATTAACTCCTTCCGATTGCTATTCGATACCTTCAGCGAAGCGCGGCTTGAAAATGGCACGATCAACTGGACTCACAACTTCAGTCCTAATGTGCTGAATGAAGCGAGTGTCGGCGCGAACTATGTGCGTGTGGCTCGGGGTGGGGTTGATACCGGTTTCGGGAACCTCGGTGAGAAGCTTGGCATCGCCAATGCCAACGACCATGGTCCTGGTCTTTTGGCTCTCTACATCTTTGGCGGTGCGGTGGACTATTTTGGAAGTCAGAACGTTGGCGCGGCCGAGCTCTTTGCCGATACGGTGTTTCAGTACAAGGAAAGTTTTGTAATAACCCACCGACGCCATCTCTTCCACGCCGGTTTCCAGTTTTGGCGACAGCGCGTCAACACCTATGAAGCTGGCTCCAGTGGCCGAACCGGTTTCATGACCTTCAGTGGACGCTTTACGGCGGGTCCAGAGCAACTGGCAACGTCGGGTGGAGGAACTGGCGCAGGGGAAAGTGATTTCTTCCTGGGACTCCGGGACTCCTTCGGCCGGGGGGTTATCAGCACCGGACGTTGGGGCCAGCGCGCCAACGTGTTCGGCCTCTATTTCCAGGACGACTGGCGCGCCACCGACACGCTCACACTAAATCTGGGATTGCGCTATGAAAATCACACTCCCTGGGTAGAGGTGCAGAACCGCCAGGTTAATTTTGCGCCGATCACGGGACAAATCCAGTTCGCTGGTCAGCCTTGCGTCTATGGTAATTGCCGCGCGCTCTACAATTCATACAACGGTGTCCTGAACTTTCAGCCTCGGATCGGTTTCGCTTGGACCCCCGCATTCCTCGACAGAAAAACGGTGTTGCGTGGAGCCTATGGAGTCTCCTCATACCTTGAGGGCACGGGCAACAATCTCAGGCTGCCGATGAACCCTCCGTTTAACAATCCTGAGTTTGAGACGGACTATTTCACCAGCAATCTGCCGGCCACGACCACCGGACAAGGTTTGTTACCGTCTGCTGATCCATTTCAGAACGCGATCATTCGCCTGTGGGACCCAAATATACGGCCCGCCAGTTCGCAACAATGGCATCTGTCGCTCGAGCACCAGTTCACCGATTCGACCACCCTTCAGGTCGGCTATGTGGGGCAGCACGGCACCCACTTGATGGCCGCACTGCCTTACCTTCAAAAACAGTTGCATGCGGACGGGTCGATTACACCAAGCCCCTACCTGTCCGGAAACCCAACCCTTCAGTCGAAGGTATCGCAGATCTCTGGAACTGCTTCCATCGCCAACATGAGTTACGACGCGCTCCAGGCAACCTTGCAGAAACGCTTTAGCGGCGGCTTGCAGGGACAGATCGCTTACACCTACTCGAAGTGCATGACTGACTCGATCGGCTATTTTGGGGCAGACGGCCAGGCGGTGCCGACCTCGCCTTACTGGCAGAACCTATACGATCGGCGCGCCGAGTGGGGACCCTGCTACTACGACGTTGCACACGTACTCAGCAGCTACTTCGTCTATGAACTCCCCATCGGCCGCAATAGGAGATGGGGTAGAAATTTGAATCCGCTCGTCAATGCAGTGATTGGAAACTGGCAACTCGGCAGTATCGTCCAGTTCCATGGCGGATTTCCACTCACAATCTTCGCCCTCGATGCTTCCGGGACCAACTCCCGCGGGGCGCGCGCCAACTGCGACGCACCTCCACACGTGTTCGGGAGAAAACCCGCGTTTGGTGCCCCCGGTCAATTCATTGGCTTCCAATGGTTCGATCCCGCTTCCTACAGTCCTCCAGTTCCCGGCACGTTCGGAACCTGCGGCGTGGGTACAGTGCGAGGTCCGGGCTTGCGCACCGCAAATCTGAGCCTTCAGAAGGAATTCCCTTTAGGCGACTTCAAAAGATTGGAGTTCCGGGCTGAGTTCTTCAACGTTACAAACACTCCGATCTTGAAGGCACCAAACACCTGGCTCTACTTCAATCTCGGGGTCGTTAACAGTTCGCAAGGAGAGCGCAACATCCAGTTCGCGATGAAGTTCTATTTTTGATAATTAGGGCACTCCCACACGGTGCCTTCAGCCTCTGGCGCACGCTGCACGGATACGAGTGATGCGGCCGCTAAGAGTTCCCGCTCCGTCTTCGTCTTGGTGGAGACGCTGCTGGTAATGTAAGCTTCTGCGCTGAGAATTCTTCTTGCGGTACGGACGTGCGATCCAACGAAATCACCGCGCTGCTGTTTCAGTTGTCGTTCTATGATGCTGATCCATCCAGATCGTTTATTTCCTGCTGAGCCTCGTATTCGCCAGATAGCCAGGACGCTCTACGAATCTGTGCGAACCTTACCAATTGTTAGTCCTCATGGGCATACCAAAGCGGCTTGGTTTGCAAGGAACGAGCCTTTCCCCGATCCGGCAAGACTCTTTGTGCAGCCCGATCACTACGTCCACCGAATGCTCTATAGTCAGGGAATCTCGCTGGGGGATCTCGGAATTGGGCAGCCGGAAGTGCAGGATGCCCGAAAAGCTTGGCGCATCTTCGCCAGCCATTATTGCTTGTTCCGTGGAACGCCGACACGTATGTGGTTGGACTTTGCGTTTCAGGAAGTCTTCGGACTTGAGCAGCGGCTTTCGGAACAGACCGCCGATCTTTACTTCGATACGATTTCAGGAAAGCTTCTGACGCCGCCATTTCGGCCGCGCGCTCTGTACGAGCGTTTCAATTTGGAAGTGCTGGCGACTACCGATTCACCGATCGATTTGCTCGCTGACCACCAGGCGATTCGCGAATCAGATTGGAAGGCCAGGATTCTGCCCACATTCCGGCCAGACCCGGTTGTCGACCCTGAGTTTGAGGAATTCGCTCAAAATGTTGCAAAGCTTGGCGAGATGAATCGCGAAGACACTTCGACGTGGGCGGGTTACCTGAACGCGCTCAGAGCGACCCGCCTGCGCTTTCGCGAACTCGGCTGCACGGCAACCGATCACGGGCATCCCACTGCGCAAACCGCGAACCTTCCCCGAACGGACGCTGCTGGACTCTTTAGTCGCGTCCTCTCTGGGCGCGCCGATACCCAGCAGCGGGAGCTCTTTCGCGCTCAAATGCTGACAGAAATGGCACGCATGAGTCTGGAGGACGGACTCGTAATGCAGATACATTCGGGCAGTGCACGGAACCACAATCGCAAGCTCTACGAACGGTACGGACGTGACGTGGGCGCTGACATCCCGATGCCGACAAATTATGTAGACGCTCTTCGGTCTTTGCTGGATGAGTTCGGCAATGAGCGCGATCTGACGATCATTCTTTTCACGCTCGATGAGTCTACCTACAGCCGTGAACTGGCTCCCCTGGCCGGGCATTATCCGTGCTTGAGACTTGGGCCGGCCTGGTGGTTTCACGATAGTCCGGAGGGGATGATGCGTTTCCGCGAGCGTGTAACCGAGACAGCCGGCTTCTACAACACCGCGGGTTTTAACGACGATACCCGTGCGTTCCTATCGATTCCGGCACGCCACGATATGGCGCGGCGTCTGGATTGCGCCTTCTTGGCCAAGCTGGTTGCCGAACACCGGCTGGATGAAGAAGAGGCTTTAGAAGTCGCGCAGGATCTCGCATATAACATCGTAAAAAAGGCATATCGACTCTGAAGAACAACATGGCGCAGACGACCGCCTTCAACAACCCGACGCCGAGCACCTTGTCTGCGGGTCCCCAACTGGGACGCGTACGCTGGACCGTGTGCGCCATGTTGTTCGCCGCGACCTCTATCAACTACATGGATCGCCAGGTAATCGCGATCCTCAAGCCCACGCTCGAGCACAGCATTGGCATGACCGAGGTGGGTTACGGCTACATTGTGGATGCATTTCAGATCGCCTACGCGATCGGCCTGCTCGCCGCCGGTCGACTCGTCGACAAGCTGGGCACACGCATCGGCTACATGTTAGTGATGGCGATCTGGAGCCTCTCCGCCATGGGTCACGCGCTGGCCAATACCGTGCTGGAATTCGGGTTCGCGCGCTTTTTCCTCGGACTCGGCGAATCCGGCAACTTCCCGGCCGCGATCAAGACCGTGGCCGAGTGGTTTCCGCAGAGCGAACGCTCATTGGCGACCGGCATTTTCAACTCCGGAGCAAATGTTGGAGCGATCCTCGCTCCTGCCATCGTGCCGTGGGTGACGGTGCGCTACGGTTGGCATGCCGCCTTTCTTACGACTGGTGTCTTCAGCATGCTTTGGATTCTGTGGTGGTTTCGATACTACCGTGTTCCAGCCGAGCATCCCACGTTGACTGCCGGAGAACGGTTACATATTTCCGAGGATGCGAGCGTGGACTTGGGCACAGCCATGGCTTGGCGACGATTGTTGAGCTGCCGCCAGACATGGGCCTTTTCTGCCAGCAAGTTCCTCACTGACCCGATCTGGTGGTTCTATCTGTTCTGGCTGCCCTCGTACTTCAGCTCTAAATTCAATCTGAATCTTTCGCATCTCGGGCCGCCGCTCATCGTTGTCTATAACATTTCAGTGCTCGGTAGCGTGGGCGGAGGTTGGCTGCCGGTGCCCTTTCGTCGTCTCGGACTCTCGCCTAACTACGCACGGCTGGCGGCAATGCTCGTCTGCGCTTCTCTAGTTGTGCCGATCCTCACGGCAACAACGGTCAAGTCGTTGTGGACTGCCATCGCGCTGATCGGTGTCGCGGCTGGAGCACACCAGGGGTGGTCGGCGAATCTGTTCACGACAACGTCTGACATGTTTCCGCGAAAAGACGTGGGGACCGTGGTCGGGATCGGCGGCATGGCGGGGTCCATGGGCAGCGCACTGTTTGCCTTTTTCGCAGGCCACATCCTGCAGCTGACCCATAGCTATGAGATCCTTTTCCAGATCGCGTCCTGCGCCTATCTGTTGGCTTTGATCGCTCTGTGCATCCTGGCCCCTGGTTTGAAGAAGGTGGAGTTCGCTTCATGAGTCTCTACTGCGCCACGGGTAGTGTCGAAAGCGATCTCTCGCAGCGGTTACAAGGCCTGCTTGCGGAGAGTCTGGCGAAGCTTGGACAACGAAGCCGTGTGCTCGTCGTGCCCCCCGACCTCAGCCGCGTGCACTCCCGTGCTGGCGATCTAACGCGCGATGCGTGGGAGTATTACGGTAACCAGTTGCAAGCGGTTCTGCCCGCTCTCGGCACGCATTCACCGATGCGGCCCCAACAGATCACGCAAATGTTTGGAGCCATTCCGGCAGAGCTTTTCCGCATCCACAACTGGCGAACCGATGTCGAGACGCTCGGCGAAGTGCCGGCGGAATTCATCCACGAGCAATCGGAAGGCAAGCTGAACTATGCGTGGCCCGCTCAGGTAAACCGCCTCATTTCAAATGGCGGCTTCGATCTCATTCTCTCCATCGGGCAGGTCGTCCCGCACGAAGTTGTCGGCATGGCGAATTACAACAAGAATATTCTGGTGGGCACCGGGGGCCGCGAGAGCATAAACCGCAGTCATTACCTGGGCGCGGTTTACGGGATGGAGCGAATCATGGGGCGCGCAGAGAACCCGGTCCGCAACGTTCTCAATTACGCCTCGGATCGCTTCCTGGCACATCTGCCCATCGTTTACGTGCTCACCGTGGTCGGGTACACGAACGACGATCAATTGGCGGTGCGCGGACTCTTCATCGGTGACGACGCCGAGTGCTTCCGACAAGCCGCCGCGCTGAGTCTACAAGTGAATTTCGAAATGCTTGATGCGCCCATCCGTAAGGCCATCGTTTATCTCGACCCACATGAGTTTCACAGCACCTGGCTCGGGAACAAAGCGGTTTACCGTACCCGGATGGCGCTCGCTGACGGTGGAGAACTGATCGTCCTGGCCCCCGGTGTAGAAGCATTCGGCGAAGATAAAGCCATCGACACCCTGATTCGCAAGTATGGCTATCGCGGCACTCCAGCGACCCTTGAAGCGGTCAGTGCGAATGTCGATCTCGCGGAGGATTTGAGTGCGGCTGCGCACCTCATCCACGGATCTTCGGAACAGCGTTTCACAATCAGGTGGTGTCCGGGAAAGCTCAGCCAGGAAGAAGTCGAAAGCGTTGGCTATGAGTATGGCAATTTGAAAACGATGCTTGCGCAATACAGCCCGCAGAAGCTTCGCCAGGGTTACAACCGTGTTGGAGCAGAAGAGGTCTTTTTCATCGCCAATCCCGGACTAGGATTGTGGGCGTACCGCGAACATTTTGCCCGTGACCGGGATCGCGTGTCGACAACTGGCGCAAAGAAATAACAAAGCGAGAAACATCAAAGGAATGACGACCGATATTTTCAGCCTCGAAAACAAAACGGCCGTCGTGATCGGAGGCACATCCGGGATTGGGCGCATTCTGAGCCTTGGTCTCGCAGATGCTGGAGCCGATGTCATCGCTTCCGCACGTCGCCATGAGCAAGTAGAAGCGACCGCCGCCGAGATCGAGCGGCGGGGACGCCACACTCTCCGCCTTTGCTCGGACGTCTGCAACCGCAAGTCGATCGAGGAACTACTGGCAGCCTCGATCCACCGCTTTGGCAAAATTGACATTCTTATTAACTGCGCCGGACAAATCAAGCGTATGCCGACGCTTACCATGCCGGAAGAGGAATGGACCAACATGTTGGACACAAACCTCACTGGAACGCTGCGCGCTTGCCAGGTCTTTGGGCGGCATATGTTGGAGCGTGGCTTTGGCCGCATCATTAATATTGCTTCTCTCAACAGCTTCGTTGCGCTCAGCGAAGTTGCTGCCTATGCTGCCAGTAAGGCAGGCATTGTCTCGCTCACGCGCTCGCTCGCCGTTGAGTGGTCAAAGCAAGGTGTCACCGTGAACGCGATCGCTCCTGGCGTCTTCCACACTGCGCTGAACGCAGACCTGCTCGACAACACGCCCCGTGGGCAAGAGTTGCTGATGCGCACTCCGATGGGCCGCTTTGGCAAGAACGAAGAACTCATTGGAGCCGCCGTCTACCTCGCTTCCGATGCCGCTTCCTTCGTTACCGGTCAGACTTTGGTGGTCGACGGCGGTTTCTTGGCAAGCGGTGTTAACCAATAATCACGTGCGTTTAGGAAGCCGGCTTGAACTCGAAATACGCAAGAGTCTGGCTTCTCGGTCGATGAGTTCGGCGGGGCGCCCAGGATGCTAGACGGCTTGTCGTACTTCCTGGGCCTCTACTTTTCGCCACTTCGGAAACTCCAACCAAACTTACCAACGCTGGGAGCGGCACTCGGTTACCGAGAGTGACTCGGCCTCGTGTGAAGTCGCAAATGTAGAGTGTGCAGAAATTCATTTCCAGCTAACTTGCCACTTTTTCCTCTTCGCGGAACGCAAAGGCATAGTCGTGGGCAAACTGATCGAAAGTGATTGCCTTGCGCCCGAGGAAGCGCTCCAAGTCGTCTGTCGTCCGCTTCGCTTTCCCTACCCGGTAGAAATGCTGCAAATCAAGCATCGCCTCAGCGGACCATTCGGGTGTGCCAGCGGACAGAATGGCCTTCTTGTATTCGGCTGGCGACAGATCGATATAACTGATCTTTCGTCCCGCGACGCGGGAAATCTTCTCCGCAATTTGCCCATTCGTGAGAGCTTCTCCTCCGGTTAGTGCATAAGATCGGCCTTCGTGTCCGGTGGCAGCGAGAACGATCACTGCCACCGCGGCAATATCCCGAATATCAATTATGCTGACCGCACCGTTTCCTTGACATCCATAAAAGGCATCTCGGGATCTGATTGTGCCCGTGTTGTAGTTGACCAGGTTTTGCATGAATGCGTTGGGACGAAGAAACGTGTGGGGCAAGCCCGAGGCTTCGATGTTCTCTTCCGAATCGCGATGTCCACTCGGAAGCATGGATTGGTGTCCACCAAGAGCGGAAAGTTTAACAATGTGCTTCTTCCCACTGGCTCGGGCCTCCTTTATGAACCTTGCTTCTAGGGCCAGCAGGTCCCGAGTCCGCGGGCCAACCAGAAAGATCTTGTCCACCCCGTTCAATGCTCGACGAATTGTCTCCGGTTTCGTGTAATCCATGATCACGCCCTCCAACCCAGCGGGGGCTTTAGCTGCTACGTCAGGCGATCGGTAGGAGGCGCGTATCGTCAACCCCAGCGTAAGCGCTTGCTTTACTACTTCCCGACCGACATTCCCACTTGCTCCGGTAATCAAAAT
>Ga0307479_10001663_pt1 | contig 20312 bp, 21 predicted proteins | sample atmos_gasesECM4C_FD_203743 | JGI IMG/M metagenome (GOLD analysis project Ga0307479, IMG submission 203743) | Hardwood forest soil microbial communities from Morgan-Monroe State Forest, Indiana, United States - atmos_gasesECM4C_515 | ecosystem: Environmental > Terrestrial > Soil > Temperate...
GATCGCTTTCACCGCTGGATTTCATTTCGGTTACATCGAGCAGGGTGGAACGAGTCTCTACGCGACGCTTGCACAAAAGGTAACCGATCCGGAAGTTCTCCGGATCTTAATCAGTATCGGTGGATCCGAGATAATGCATTTTCAGACCTGGCAAGATAAAGCCGGGAACGCGACTCCGTTGACCGACTTTGATCCAGTCAACAATTCCACCGTCACATTCGGTGATTTAACTACGAACCAGCCTGAAACGTTGCAGGCCAATCTGATCATGCCTGAGCCGTGCGAATTCATCAGTCCGAATCTACCGCCGTGTGCGATTATTCGGCCGAGTGGGCCGGGACAGCTAGACGCAACGGGCGTTATCAACAGCTTCATTGCTGATGGCCTTTTCATCGGACAGGTTCCGCAGTTCTTCCAGCTGATCACTTCACTGGCCAGCGCTGCTGACGACGCAAAACGCCAAGGCTAATCAGGGATTCACGCGTTTGGTCCATGAATTCGGGAATAAACGTGCGCCAAATCGGTAGGAACCAGTGAAAGGCACCTAACAACTAACCCAAACCAAATATTATGTCCGACTACATCTCTCACGATCACGAGCACGACGGCATCGACCGCCGCGGTTTTCTAACTTGTATGGCCTGGGCGGGTACCGGCCTGCTCTGGACCATCAAAGGCGGTGTTCTGGCCTCGACCACGCTGGCGCAAATTGCCAAGGCTGCCGGCAAAATGCCGGCCAGTGACTTGAGCTTTCTTCAAATCAGCGACAGTCACATTGGGTTCAATAAGGAAGCGAATAAAGACGTCACCGAGACATTCAAGATTGCGCTCGATCGCATCAACGCGATGCCGACGCCGCCATCTTTTCTAATTCACACTGGTGACATTACGCAGCTCTCGAAGCCAGAGGAGTTCGACACCTTCGATCAGCTAGTCAAGAGCTGTCGGACCAAGGATGTATTTTATGTCCCCGGCGAACACGATGTTATAAATGATGGTGGGAAGTTCTATCGAGAGCGTTACCTGAAGACGGTCGACGCCAAGGGCTCCGGCTGGTACAGCTTTAATAAGAACGGCGTCCATTTTATTGGATTGGTCAACGTTCTGGACCTTCAAGCGGGCGGTTTGGGACAACTCGGAGACGACCAGCTTGAATGGCTCGAAGCCGACGTCAAGGGACTCGGCTCCGACACTCCGATCGTCGTATTCGCGCATATCCCACTTTGGGCGGTTTATCCGCAATGGGGCTGGGGGACCAGCGACAGCGAACGCGCGCTCGGATATTTGAAACGCTTCGGCTCAGTCACAGTGTTGAACGGTCACATTCACCAAGTCCTTCAAAAGGTGGAGGGGAATGTGACCTTCCACACCGCGATGTCGACAGCATTCCCACAACCAGCGCCCGGCACGGCTGGGGCTTCGCCCGGTCCATTAAAAGTCCCGGCGGAAAAGCTGCGCAGTATGCTCGGCCTGACCAGCGTGCAGTACAAACAAGGCAGCTCGTCACTCGCCGTTGTCGATTCGAACCTCAGTTAGATCACCTGAAACAACAACGACTCAAACTATGACTACATTCATTCGAAAAACTAAAATGGCAGTTCTGATCTGGGGGATTAGTACCGTAGCTCTCTCCGTGTTCGCTGACGATGGCGCCAACTCCAGCGCTGGAGGCAAATCGAACAAAATCGAAATCAAAGACTTCATGTTTAATCCGCAGAAGATAACCGTGAAGTCCGGTGAAAAAATCACGTGGATCAATCGCGACGAGGAGCCGCATACCGTCGTAAGCGTGGGGAAGAAATTCCCAAAATCGTCCGGTCTCGATACCGATCAGGAATACTCGATCACCGCCGGCGCGCCGGGCACTTATGAATACTTTTGTTCGGTTCATCCCAAGATGACCGGAACAATCGTGGTCGAAAAATGAATCTCATGATTGACTCGTGGTTTGCCGCGGCCGTCAATCCGTTCGACCTCAAGGCCGCGCTTCTGGCGCGACACGCCCAGCATCCCGTACTCGTTCATTTCCCAATCGCGCTTTTCATTGCGAGCGTTGCCTTCGAAGTCTTAGCACTCTGGCGGAAGCAACCGGCGTTTGCGACGGTCGCCTATTTTAATCTTCTCGCTGCAGCGATCAGCATTCCGTTCACCATCGCGACCGGTTTAGGTGCATGGCAATTCCAGCTCGAGGGCGCGACTTTGAAAGGCAATCTGCGTCTCCACCTGCTTTTTGCCATTACTACGGCAACAATCATCCTGTTTCTGTTTTGGAGACGTTTTGTACTGCGAAAGAACGGTGAGCCCCCGCGACTAGGTTATTTCGCATTGCTGGGGCTCGGCTTATTGATGATCACTGTGACTGGTCACCTTGGCGGAATCCTCAGCGGCGTCGAAACACCCTGAAGCACCAGGCTGCCAGGGCGACTTGCAGTTCGAGAGTCAGCCCAGCACTTGCGTGTGCGAATCCTGTACGCGCGTCTGCGCGGAATGAATTGTTTCCCGGGGCGCGCGACGAAGACTGCTCACCAATCCCAACCTCGATAGAATCCAGATCAACCATTTGGTCGGGTCCCACTGCCACGGCTTCACCCCATTGCGATAATCGTGCGGAAATTCGTGATGATAATTGTGATAACCTTCGCCAGCCGTGAACAAAGCCAATAAGAATGAGTCTCGCGCGCTGCATCGTGTCGAATACGGTTGACGCCCCATCGTGTGACAAGCGGAGTTGATCAAAAACGTTCCATGTTGGAGCACAACGACTTTGGCGACACCGCCGATGAGAAAACCGCCGAGTGCGCCGACCCATCCGTCCCACCACGCGCCGAGCAGCGTCGGCAAGACGAAACTGACGAGCACGGCTAGTGAATGAATATGTCGATGTTGCCACATCACCAGCGGATCTTTTCTTAAATCGGCCACGTTATCGAACGGCGGTTGCGGCCAGAGCTTGAACAAGAGCCAGCCAATGTGCGCGTGAAAAAATCCTTTACTGATGTTGTACGGATCGTCGTCGTGATCGACATGTTTGTGATGCCGCCGATGGTCACTCGCCCACATTAAGACTGAGTTCTCGAACGCTGCCGCGCCGAAAATCAAGGTGAAGAGACGCACCGGCAGCCTGGCGCGAAACGTGGCGTGCGAAAATAATCGGTGATAACCGAGCGTGATGCTGAACCCGGTGGCGGCAAGCAACACCGCCGCAACCGCGAAGTGAAACCAATCAACGCCGAAGTACCAGACATACCACGGCACCGCCGTTAGTGTCAGAAAAAACGTGCCGATCAAAAACGAGCTTGTCGTCCAATTGATTCGGTCTGTCGGAATGCGGAAAATCACTTCGAGATTCTCAACTGCTCAGCTTGAAATCGGTCGTCCGAGGACAACGTCTTTCTTTGTCCAGGTATGAACGCTGCCGCAATGAGCGCAGGTGAACTTTTGCGTTTTCACTTTGGCCGTCGCCCAGCGCTCTTCGTCAATCGTGCTCCCGGTGTCGGTCAGTTTTGAAGTGGACGGACAACGCACCAGTAAACTTTTGATTTTGCGCCCTGGCTTTGTTTTCGGCCGTCGTGGCGGGTCAAATAAGAATCGCGTGGCCATGTCAGAGTCGGTAAACGATCCGCGCCTTGGCGGTATCGTAGGGCGACATTTCCATCTTTACTCGATCGCCGATCGTTAGGCGAATAAATCGTTTACGCATCTTTCCCGAAATATGCGCGAGCACGAGGTGATTGTTGGCCAGCGCGACGCGAAACATCGTCCCGGGCAAGACCATTCTAATTGTGCCCTCGAGCGTGATCGCTTTTTCAGAATCCATGTTATCGGTTTTCTAGACAGGATTCACAGGATTTAATTGAATTTTCAAACCGGCTTGACGTGGGTCTCGTAAAAATCGGGTTAATCCTGTCTAGTCGTTTGATTTGCGAACAGCTCGGCGCTCACCTGAGCGCCGGCTGCGCAATCAATTCCGGATCTACCGGCGATTGCCTCCCGCAAAAGAACGCTTCGCGCCGTAAGGACGCGGACGATCTTCTCGCGGACGAGCTTCATTAACGTTGAGAGCGCGGCCATTCAGTTCGTGGCCGTTGAGCGCGCCCATCGCGGCGCTGCCTTGCGTGGCGTCACCCATGGTGACGAACGCGAACCCGCGCGACTTGCCCGTCATCTTGTCCATCATGAGATGAACTTCTTTGACGGTGCCGTGTTTTTCGAACAGATCCTGAAGATCGTTCTCGGTGGTCTCAAAAGAGAGATTACCTACGTACAGTTTCATTGTGTTTTGAATCTTGGAAAAACTACCGAGCTACAGAGCCGTTCCCGGGAATCGGGTTTCAAACCACCAATGAGCGAGGCCCACCTGACGATCTTCCGTGCAGTGAAGTTAAACAGAGTAATCCAATAAGGCGTCACTATCGCCCGGATTACGCCAAACACAAACAATCATTTCCAGGCTTCAACACTTAAAGAAACTTGATCAGCGCGTCGGTTGTTTCTTTTTGCTTCTCTTCAAGGATCCAGTGCCCCGCATTGGGTAAGACGACCACGATCGGGTTATCGGCGACTAGTTTGGCTTGTTCACCCAATTCCTTCCCTAGCGATTTTTCGCCGCCGATCGACAACACCGGCATCGTCAATTTTGTTTGCGAGAGCTGGGCAAACTCTTTCGCCAATTGCGGCCAGGACGCGAAGTAAGCCCAGGCCGCGCGCATCCGTCCGGATTTTGAATAGGCTTCGGCGTAAGCTTTGCGGTCTGCTTCCGGAAGCGAATGATTTTTGTCGGCGGCGAAAACGTTCCAGAAATATTCGAAGTAAATGCGCTCCCGTCCGGCCACGAGCTTCTCCGGATATTCGCCGTTGAAGCGAAAATGCCAGACGTTTGGGCTGTTGTAGATCGGCTCCCACCCGGAAACCCCGGGAAGAAAAGCGTCCATCAAAGCCAACTTCTCCGTTTCCGCCGGAAACTTCGCGGCATAGGCGTACGCCACCATCAATCCGATATCGTGTCCAACCACCCCCGCTTTTTCCACGCCTAACGAAAGGGCAAGTTCGTGGATTCGCTCCGCCGCAGTTATCATGTCGATCTTGTCCGACGGAATCGAGGAACCCCCAATGCCCGGCAGATCCGGCGCGATCACGGTAAACTTCTCCGCCAGCAACGGGATGAGCGGCCGCCACATCCGCGAAGTTTCGGCAAAGCCGTGCAATAAAATTACCGCCGGACCGTGACCAGCCGTGAGATAATGCAACTGCACATTGTCGATCTTGGCGTCTCGCGCAGCGATCGGGTTGTTCTCAGCGGCGTCGACCGACATCCCAAACCCAAACAACAGACCGGCCAACCAAGACTTGGTAATTAAATGCAACTATATTCCTTCGCTAAATTAACAGCTCGTTACGGCGTCGTTTTTTTTCCCCGCGCCGCTTCCAGATTGGCAAGCGTGTCATGCAAGCGAGAAATCAGTTCCTCCAAACCGGTGTCGGCCTCGGCGCCAGAATCCTCGTCCGCGTCGCGCACTGCCAAGGCGTCTCGCAATTCCTGAAGATCGTTTCGCAGCTCTATGTTTGCGATCACAAGACGACTTAAAATTTCCAATGCACTCTTTTGCCCGTTGCTCAGAGCGTGCGGTTGCCGGTCCATTACGCATAACGTGCCAAGAAGATGCCCGTCGCGCGCGGCCAGGGGCGCGCCCGCATAAAATCGAATGTGCGTTTCGCCGGTCACCAATGGGCTCTGGGCAAATCGCTCGTCCTTTGCCGCGTCCGGCACAACGAATATTTCCGGCTGCATGATCGCGTGGGTGCAAAACGCCTGTGCCCGGGGCGTCTCCTGCATATCGAGCCCAAATCGGGACTTGAACCATTGCCGGTCCGAATCGAGCAACGAAATCAACGAAATCGGCGCGTCGCAAATGAGGGCCGCCAGTTGGGTCAGATCATCGAATCGCTCTTCCGGTCTGGTGTCGAGAACCTTGTAAGAGCGCAGCGTTCGCAATCTCTCCATTTCATTCGCCGGAACCGGATAATTCATACTTTCTCAATTTGAAGAGATCGCCTTAACAACTCAACACGCAACTTTTCTAGTCACAAGTCGCTGGTAGCTTCATATTCCCCCATGCCTCGTTGTCCCTGGGCAATTACTGAACCGAACATTACTTATCACGATCAGGAATGGGGCGTACCCGTTCACGACGATCGAAAATTGTTTGAGTTTCTGATCCTCGAGGGCGCGCAAGCCGGGCTGAGCTGGACGACGATTCTTAAGAAACGCGAAAACTATCGCAAGGCGTTCGACGGATTTCGCGCGGAAAAGATCGCACGCTACGGTGCGCGCGATGTGAAACGACTGCTTAGCGATGCCGGGATCGTGCGCAACCGATTAAAAATCGCGGCGACGATCCAAAATGCGAAAACGTTTCTCGCGGTCCGGAAAGAGTTCGGCAGCTTCGACGCTTACCTCTGGAATTTTGTCGGCGGCAAACCGAAACAGAATCGTTGGCGAAAAATGTCCCAAGTGCCTGCGCGCACCAAAGAATCCGACGCCATGAGCCGGGACCTGGCCAAGCGCGGATTCAGGTTCGTTGGATCGACAATCTGTTATGCATTGATGCAAGCCGTAGGCATGGTCAACGATCATCTCCTGTCATGTCCGCGGCATCGCGAGCTCAGTAATAAAGCGCGACTTAATCCCGATACTGTTCGTCAGTAACCTGTTCCATCCACTCTACGACTTTACCGTCGAGCGCTTCTTGAATAGCGATGTGCGTCATCGCGGTGGTCGGCGTAGCGCCGTGCCAGTGTTTTTTATTGGGCGCAAACCAGACGACATCGCCAGGCCGAATTTCTTCAATCGGTCCGCCCTCGCTTTGGGCCCAACCGACGCCCGAGGTCACTAGTAAGGTTTGACCGAGCGGATGCGTGTGCCACGCGGTACGCGCACCCGCCTCGAATGTCACACTCGCGCCGCGAACACGCGCCGGGTCCGGCGCCTCGAATAGTGGTTCAATCTGAACATTACCGGTAAACCAATCCGCCGGTCCTCTGCTGGAACTTTGGGAACCAGATCGCTTTATTTCCATCCGGCAAATTGATCGCTTTCTCGTCAATCGTCACGTGTCACTTGTGACTATTTCGAACGTGCGGCTCACTCTGTCTCTTTCTCAGGGATTCCATTATAAATTGTCCGCGTTTCAGATTCTGATTAACAGATGATTACGACCTCGCGTACGGTGATCACAATTATCATTGCGCTGACAGTGGCTTCACTCGCAGCCGTGAACGCTGGCCCAAAAACTCATTCGCTAAACGAAGACGCCGCCCTCAAGTTGCTTCTGCACACGCTGAAGCATGATCAAGTCTATGCGACGCGCATTTCGCTCGATTGCGTCCGTTTCGATACTGACGAAAAGACGAACGCATACTTTCAGTTCGTTCTGCGAGAAAACCACACCGCAAAGTGCGGCGGCGATCCCGACACCAATCCGGTAATCGATCGCTACCGCGTTTACCGCGGTTCGGGAAAAATTGAATGGCTGAATACAGTTGAAGATAACTGGCAGCGTTACGACCCGGCCAAGATCAAGTAGTTCGCTTTACTGGAGCGCTGAAAAGCTCGTCGGGTCCATGAAGTACCGGTCGATGTGATCGACTAGTGGCCCGTTTGCTTCTGATTCGGCCTTCACTTTTTTCCACTCCGGATCGGCTTGGAAATCAGCCCAATTCTTCTCCGCTTCCTCGCGGCTGGGATGCTCTAGAATATAGACAAAAAGATTTTGGGAAGCAGGCGCGTCTTCGGGCGACCAATAACCAACGCTCTTCATGTTGTGCCGCTTGAAGATCGAGTCGGTGTGATCACGAAAGCGCGCTTTAAGCGCATCCGCCTTACCCTCGTGAGGGTGATACAGACGCAGCTCGTAAACGTGGTGCGGAGAGTTCGAGGCGCTGAGCGCGTTGAAAACGACCATCACCGCCGCGCCGCAAAGAAAACTAATTACGTAGGGTGCTTTCATTTCGGCAGGATACTATCGCGGTTCCGATTCGATTCTACTTTCTAATTCTTACTTCACCCTTCTTACTTCTGCCCATGGGCATCGTCGGTACAGTCGAAAGTCTTTGGCGGTATCCGGTCAAAAGCATGCGGGGCGAGGAGTTGGACGAAATGTTTGCCGGTTACGCCGGAGTTTATGGTGATCGCGTTTTTGCTTTCACGAGTTCGGCGAACGCGAAGGGCTTCCCGTTTTTCACGGGGCGCGACCAACGTCAGATGATACGATACCGGGCGCGCTTTCGAAATCCGGAGAAAGCGTCTCGACCGGTCAATCTAGTCGAAGCCGAGAAACTTTCGCCTAACCTGAACCCAATCTCGGCTGACCTGTTAGACTTGATGGTCGACGTCGAAACGCCGGACGGAAAAACTTTTGCGGTTGATGACCCCGCTTTGATCGACAATCTGCGATTAAACAGTGACGGAAATCACGAGCTTACACTACGTCGCTCGCATAAGGCGCTCACCGATTGTCGTCCGTTGTCGATCTTCGCCGTGCAAACCGCGGAAAGACTGGGCGAGGAAACCGGAGTACAGGTCGATAAACGTCGCTTCCGCGCAAATGTTTATGTCGATCTTACGAACGCCGACGGCTTCGCCGAAGATAAATTCGTCGGTCGCTCGCTGCGCATCGGCTCAACAGTAACCATCGCCGTTCTCCAGCGTGATGCGCGCTGCATGATGATCACGCTTGATCCCGACACCGCAGAAAAAGCGCCGGCGATTTTGAAGGCCGTCGCCCAAGCGCATCAAGGCATGGCAGGCGTTTATGGCGCCGTGCTCACGGAAGGAGTGATTCACAAAGGCGATCCGGTCGAGCTGCTGTGACTTGGCGGATTATTTGTGTTTCAGATGCGACTCCATTTTCTTTCCTCTCAACAACTCGCATTTGTGCTTGCGATACTGGTGAAACATGCGACTCTCGGCGTGTTGAGTTGAATTGTTAGGCCAGTTCCAAACCGAATCCGTCCACTTTTTTGCCGCGGCGCGCTCGCGCCTCGGACCGACAGCTTTTCTCCAACCGGCACAGAGCGTGCTCGATAATCCACCGACATGACTGTTTTATTCATCATCACTTTTCTGGTTATTTTCCCCGCGGCTGCTGCCGTGTTCTCGGAACGTGCTTCTTTATCGCGCGCGTGGAACGGGTCGACGATCGCCGTTGGCGCGCCGGTTGTTTATCGACGGGAAGAAATCTCTACCCATCCCGGACCCGATGCCGTCGATGTCGAGCCGTCGGCCCGCGGCGAGTTCTACTATTACAGCTTAATCAAGTATCTTCGCGTGGTAGAAGTGCTCGGCGACGGCCGTGTCATCGCGGTCGAGCGCAACAACAAGAGCGTGTGCCTGTTGCCTAACGATTCGCGTTTGCGCAAAGCCCGCCTGACGGAGCGCTTCATCTACCGGTCGCGCTTCCCGCGTCCTTGATCTGATCCCGCCCGCCTCAAGCCCGCCTATTAGACTATCAGCATCGTTGCCGCTCGCTCCGGAAACGGTGGCCAAGCTGGATGCCATCGCGACTAGCAAGGCGTAGTTGTCTTCTCGTCGCTGGTCACTAATGCCAGTGCAATGCCCGTGCGGCTCGCATCTCGGACTCACTGGTCACTTCTTGCTTCCTTAAGTCGTCGGGCTCGCTTCAAAATGCGCCTAGGCATGAGAGCCTTCTTCACGCGTCACAGGTTAGTCGCGTTCTTCGTAATCGCTTTCCTGCTTTCGTGGTATCCGTGGATCATCGCGCTGAGCCGTGGCCAAACCAGCGGCCCCAATCCGTTAGGCCCATTCGTCGCCGCCACCATCATGACCGCTATCATGTCCGGCCGCGCGGGGTTCAGGGAATTTTTCAGCCGGCTTGTGCGTTGGCGTGTCGGAGCGAAGGCTTACGCCATTGTTTTCCTGACCCCGATCGTAATCTGCCTGGTCGCCGTTGGCGTCACTCTCCTGGTCGCAAACCCGCCGCCTTATCCTTTGTCGATCGACAAACTGTGCGAAGTGCCGGAACGTTTTCTTTTCATCTTTCTGTTCATCGGGCTGGGCGAAGAACCGGGTTGGCGCGGATTCGCTCTGCCGGAATTACAAAAGGCATACTCACCCGTAGGCGCGAGCCTCATTCTCGCTCCGATCTGGGCGATTTGGCATTTGCCGCTCGTCGGAACCGAATTTCCCTGGCCGATCGTTCCTGCATTCTTGCTCTCGCTCTTCGGCGCCACTTTCATGCTGACCTGGCTTTTCAATCGCACGAACGGCAGCGTTCTTCTGCCGATGCTTTTTCACACCACGGTCAACAGCGTCGGCGCCGGGTTGATTTTTCCGCTGTTCTCTGGTCCGGCGGTGATTGCGCTTTGGTACATCTACGGTGTGATCTGGCTTTGCCTCGGCCTTGGGACGCTTCTGCGATTCGGTAGTAACCGCGGACCTCTCTGAGTAACTTTCAGGGGTTCGTTCACTTCTCAACGGCTGAATTACGCAACTATGAAACCATCCTACGTCCACGGCTACAAAGGGCGAGAGAACGAGCGACTGCAGGACCAAGCCGCAGCGCTTACAGAACTCTTGCATCATGACACGTCATATCCAGCGGGCAGCACCGTGCTGGAGGTTGGATGTGGTGTCGGCGCCCAGACTTTGATCCTGGCCCGGCGCAGTCCGAATACGCGGTTTATTTCGATCGACATTTCGGAAGAATCGATCACTCAAGCAAAAAGAAGAGTCGATGCAGCCGGTCTGACCAACGTGACCTTTCAGCAGGCAGATATTTTCTCCCTTCCCTACGAAGCGGAGTCTTTCGATCACGTTTTCGTTTGTTTCGTATTGGAACATCTTTCACGTTCGCGTGAAGCTCTGGCGATTTTAAAGCAACTGCTCAGGCCGGAAGGAACAATCACAGTGATTGAAGGCGATCACGGATCGACCTTCTTCTATCCGCATAATTTTCCAGCGCATTCTGCGATCGGATCTTTGATCAAAATACAGGAGCAATCAGGCGGAAACGCGCTTATTGGACGCGAGCTCTATCCTTTGATGGCAGAAGTAGGATTTGGCGACGTCCATGTTTCTGCTCGGATGGTATATGTGGACGGGAGTCGGCCGGAACTGGCAGATGCGTTTACGCGAAAAACGTTCACCGCGATGATCGAGGGCGTTCGGGAGGCTGCGACTGCGGCTGGTCTCATCGAGCCACAGCGCTTCGATGAAGGGGTCAAAGCGCTTTACCGCGCGGCCGAGCCGGATGGCGTGTTTTGTTATACGTTTTTCAAGGCCGTTGCCCGGAAAAAGTGAAGGTCCCAATTGGACTGACATGTAACCGCAGAGGACAAACCTTGTTTAGTCACTGCGCGGTGAATCCGCCATCGACAATCAGACTGTGTCCGGTCACAAAAGATGACTTAGCCGAACATAACCAGACGACGGCCTCCGCGACTTCCTCGGGCCGACCGAGACGCCCGATCGGATGCAGCGGGACAAGGTCGTCCTTTTTCATACTCAAGTTCGAAGCAATTCGATCGACCATCTCCGTGTCGATCACGGCCGGGTTGACCGCGTTGACACGGATCCCTTTGGCAGAACACTCAAGGGCAGCGGTCTTCGTCAGTCCGATGACGGCGTGTTTTGAAGCAATATAAATTCCGATGTTTGGAAACCCGATCAACCCCGCGACCGACGAGCAGTTCACGATGGCGCCACCGCCGCGCTCTAACATTCGGGGAATCTCGTACTTCATGGAGAGCCAGACGCCTTTGACATTGATATCCATCACTTCGTCGTAGTTGGCTTCGGTCTGCTCAACCAGCGGCGCGGCGGCGCCCTCGATGCCGGCATTGTTGAACGCCAGATCGAGGCCGCCATATGTCTTGACCGCATGATCGACCAACGCCTCGATCTCGGCCGGTACCAACACATCAGTGCGTTTGAAGCTGGCCGTCCCGCCGGCTTTGCCAATCATCGCGACGGTCTCCTCGCCGCGTTCGACGTTGCGATTACCGATTACTACTTGCGCGCCCTCGCGAGCAAACGCGACCGCCGTCGCGCGGCCAATTCCTGAACCTCCGCCAGTTACCAATGCGACCTTTCCTTCAAATTCTTTCACGATGTCGATCTTGTGGATTGCCTGCTCAACTGGCAATCGTGGAAATCGCCACTCCGCCGTAGCCTCAGCTCTCAACACCTCAACTTCCCAACTTTTTACGGGCGGCGTGCGAGAACTATTCAGTCTGCATGGCAACGGTGGGATCGACTCGAGAGGCTCGCCAAGCCGGAACAAGGCAAGCGAAAATTGAAACGGCGGCAAGGATCCCGACCGCACCAACGAAACTCCACAGATCGAATGGACCAACTTCGAACAGAAGCGCGCTCAACGAGCGCGCAATAATAAGCGCGCCGGCGATGCCGACGAGCGATCCCAATACCGTGAGTCTCGCACCGCTGCGCAGAACGTGTGAAACCACATTTCCGCGTGTGGCGCCGAGCGCAATCCGGACGCCGAATTCCCTCGTGCGCTGTGACGTCGTGTAGGAAATTACCCCATAAACTCCGACGGCTGCCAGCAAAAGCCCAATCCCGGCGAAAGCTCCCACCAAAATCAATGTGTAACGCCGTGTCGCTACCGACTGCGAAACCAGGTCCGCGACACTCTGAATGTTCTGAACCGGTTGATTCGAATCTAGCTGATGAATTCGGTTGCGCACGCTATCGGCCAAGGCCATCACGTTTCCGTCCGCGCGCAGAAAAAGGCTCATCGTCGCCATGTCGTGATTCGTCTCGTCCTGCAAATACGGCAAATAAACCGCCGGCGCGGCCGGCGCGTCGAGTGAATCGTGCCGAACATTGCCGACCACGCCAACAATCTCGCGCAATCGAGGGGCGACTTCGCTTCTTCTTCCAGGCCCGGTGTAATTGACTCCTATACGTTTTCCGATTGGATTCTCACCGGGCCAAAACCGACGCGCGGCTTCGTCGTTGATCATCACAACGGCCGGAGCGTTGTCGTCGTCGTGCTCGGTAAAAAACCTGCCCGCGATCAATGGAGTGCCGACCGTTCGAAAGAAATCGTCACTGACCCATGAACCTTCGCCGGAAGGAAGGCGAGTTGGCTCGTTTGGTCGATCCTCGAAAACGAAAGTGGCAGTGGCGGCGTCCCGCCCCGGCCGCCAATCAGACACAGCGACATGCCGTACGCCCGGCAACGACGCGGTTTCCGTGAGCACGCCCTTCCAAAAAGCGCGACCTTTTTCATCGTAATAATTCGTTCGCAAATAAACGCGCAGGAGCGACCGAGGTTGAAAACCCGGATTCACATGGATGACCCGCCAGAAACTGTGCACTAGTAAACAGACACTCACTGTAAGCACGACCGAGCACGCAATCTCACCTGTAACCAACAGCGCGAGCGATAAACCGCGTCGTCCCGTTGTTTGCAGACCGCGCGGACGCAGCGCAGAAGACAAGTTCAATCGGGAAAAGCCGACCGACGACATCCATCCAAACAGAATCGTCATCGCGCTCGCGCTCGCGATCGTCGACAGCAGAGCCGGCCCGTTTAAGTGAACGTTATCCATGCGCGGCAACGGCAAATTCGGAACCCGCACCAGCAGCCGAAGCACGGCCCAAGCAATCATTAAGCCGAGCGTGCAGCCAATGGCACTCAACAACAGCGATTCTGTGACAAGTTGTTGCGCAATCCGCCGCAGACCGGCGCCGAGACTCAGCCTGACCGCGATCTCGCCTTCCCGTTTCACCATTCGCGCCAGCAAAAGCGCAGCCACATTAATGCAGGCAACCATCAAGATTAGCCCCGCCGCGCCAAGCGTCGCATATAAAGGCAGGCGAACATTTCCGACCAAATCTTCTTTGAGTGGAACCAAGTGCACCCGCAAGTCGCGCGGTTCTTCCGGAGCCCGTCGCAAAATGGCTTTGAGGTCCTCCTCTGCCATAGCTGGAGTAACACCTGGATTCAGTTCGCCGACCACCCGCAAGAATTTGTTTCCTCTCCACTTCATGTAGGGCCAGCTGGGACGGACGGTGTGTTTCGGCCACACGTCGGTATTCGGGAAAAGATCCGACATCGGTGGTAGCACGCCGACAATAGTCTCGCTGACGCCTTCAAAATGAACCACTCGTCCGATTACGTTCGGATCGCCGCCGAGTTGGTTCTTCCAAAATCGATAGGACACTATCAGCGTGTCGTTCTCTAAATAAGTGTATTCGCGCGGCTCATAGAGACGGCCGAGATACGGCTTGATGCCAAACATACCAAAGAACTGCTCCGAAACTGACGTGCAATTTACCAACTTCGGTTCGCCATCCCCGGTCCAGGTAAAAGTAAAAAGCGGGATGTACCCGGCGAGATGGGCAAACGATCGGTTTTGTTCCAAATAATCGATCAAGTCGGGTCCAGAAGCTGCAACTTGGCTTTGCCCGCTTGATTCCGAGCTCGCCCAGATCGCATATAACCGATCGGCATGCGCGTAGGGTAGTGGTCGTAACAACACGTCTCGCACCAGACTCAACATTGCGGTGCTTGCGCCAATTCCGACGCCAAGGGTTAGGATCGCAACAACGGCAAACCCCGGTTGCTTCCGCAACATCCGAAGACCGAATCGAACATCGTCCCAAAAACCTGCGAACCGGCTTCGGCTTCTTTGAATGCCCATCGGCGGGGTTGGTTTCGGCGCGCGCGGCTTCAGTTGTTTAAGCTGGTCACCGAGAGCGCCAGCTGGAGTTAGTTCATTTAATGCAAGCTGTTCCGCTTCCTGTTCTGAAGCGCCATGGCTCAATGCCTCCTCGAACCGCTCTTCCAGATCCTGCGAGAGTTCTTCAACGATCTCCTCCTCATACGTCGGCGGGAGATTTAAACCCGCGATTGACCTTCGGATCTCAGATTTGAAATCAGGCATATTCAATTCCGGTGATTCGCCCGATCGCTTCTACGAAATCGCGCCACCCATGGCGCTGAGCCTCGAGGATTTTTCTGCCCCCGCGAGTGAGCCTGTAATAACGCCGGCGGCGTTGCCCTGCTTTTTCCACCCAACGCCCGCGGATCCAGCCGCGCTTTTCTAATCGGTAAAGTAGAGGATAAAACGACGCTACGTTGAATCGTAACGCGCCGCGCGAGCGCAGCTCGATCAACTGTCCAATTTCATAACCATGGCGCGGCCGGTCCTCCAGCAAGGACAGGATCAACAGCTCCGCGCTGCCCTTCTTCAGTTCCCGATCGCTGAGTGGCATTGCCATATGTTGTAATTCCATATATCTGCCAAATCGCCACTGTCAAGAATCGGAGATCAGTCCCGGTGGCGACGTGAGCGATGCGTGGCACTGAACTGGTCAGGTCTTCGGTTCGTCGGCGATTTGGAACACGATTTTGCCGCGAGTGTGGCGGGTGGCGATTTGTTCCTGCGCCTTTGCGACCTCGGACAACGGAAAGGTTTGCGACACAACCGGGATGATTTTCTTCGCATCGATCAGCTGGGCGAGGTCTTCGAGCACACTCGCTTTCGGTTCGCAGCGAAAAGTCATCCCGCGGATGCCGTGCGCATCGAGCTCCTTTTGATCCACATCGTCCACGATCGAAACGATGATTCCTCCCTTCTTCACAACCCCGTAGGAGCGCTTTAGAGTTTCGCGACCAACCATGTCGAGGACGACATCGACGTCTTTGGCGACTTCTTCGAATTTTGTTTTCGTGTAATCAATCGTCACATCGGCGCCCATCTTTTTGATAAAGTCCTGATTGGTGGTGGACGCGGTAGCAATAACCTTTGCGCCACGCGCCTTGGCGATCTGAATGGCAAAATGTCCGACGCCGCCGGAACCGCCATGAATCAAGATAGTTTGTCCCGCGCCCAACTTTGCCACGTCCACCAGTACCTGCCACGCTGTGGAGCCCGCCGCCGGAACAGCGGCGGCTTGGGTGTAGGTCACTGTTGTCGGTTTCGACGCAACTTCGTTCTCTTTAGCGGTAACAAACTCCGCGTATCCGCCTTCGTTCGCGAGCGTGAAAAAGGCGTAAACAGGATCGCCTGCTTTGAACTTTGTGATCTTCGCTCCGGTTTTCTCTACGATGCCAGCTGCGTCCATCCCCAGGGTTAACGGAAACTTGTTGCCGATCAATTCTGCGAGATAGCTCTTGCGAATTGCGACATCGACGGGATTGACCGACGCGGCAATGACGCGAATGAGCATCTCGTCTTCTTTCGGGACGGGTCGGTGAACATCTTCAACCTTCAGCACGTCCGGTCCGCCGTAGGAGTGAATGATCACCGCTTTCATTATGGCCGTCTGCGCTTGAGACGGGCGGTAAAACACCAGCAACGTTAGGCAAATCAGAATCGGAGCGACAAGCGCTAGAATAGATCGTGAGCGGTAAAACATTTGCCATCAATTACCCACTCGAACGTTGAGAGACAAGTTGTTGTTCGAGCCAGTGCAAGATGACAATACTAATACGCTCAATATGCCTCTTAGTTGAGCGCCCAAGCGAAAAAATCACGTCACCGACTGGCTGACCGAGAACATCTCAAAAGGGATCAGGCTGCAAATCGTTCTCGATGAAACGCAGTTCAAGAAATGATCGTTTAACGAGCCTTTAGGGGTTAATCTTGTCCCCCGAAAAGATGCCCGCTGAAATCAAGAAAGAGATTCAGCTCGAAATCGCGCATGTCTTGTTCATGGACATCGTTGGCTACTCGACGCTGCTGATTGATGAGCAGCACGCCTTACTTGAGACGCTCAACCAGATCGTTCGGGGCACACAGCAGTTTCGAATTGCAGAAGAGGCTGGCAAATTAATCAAGATTCCGACTGGTGATGGAATGGCGCTTATTTTTCAAGATCGCCTCGAAGCGCCAGTGGAGTGTGCTTTGGAAATTAGCCGGACACTGAAAGAGCACCCGAAGTTGCTGCTGCGAATGGGTATTCACAGTGGACCTGTTAGCGGGGTTAATGACGTAAGCGGACGAGCAAATGTTGCCGGCGCCGGCATCAACGTGGCGCAGCGCGTGATGGACTGTGGCGATGCAGGTCACATTCTTGTTTCAAAACACGTCGCCGAAGATTTGGAACAATACGCACGATGGAAACAGCGATTGCACGACCTCGGTGAGTGCGAAGTGAAACACGGCGTGCGCGTTTACGTTGTCAATCTTTACACCGAGGAACTCGGGAATTCCCAGCCGCCGGAAAGATTCAGGCAGCTTCGCGGCAAAAAGACGCTTGAGGGACTGCATCTTCACGCAGGAACGAAAGACTTCTTTGTAGAGCTGAAGCGGCGCAACGTTTACAAAGTTGCAGCCGCTTACATCGTCGCGGGTTGGGCCCTCTCGCAAGGAATCGCGCAGGTTTTTCCGGTATTCGATGTTCCGAATTGGATCATCCGCTTGATCGTGGTGCTCATCATTCTCGGTCTGCCAATCGCGTTGGTTCTGGCCTGGATGTTCGAGATCACGCCGCAGGGAATTAAACGCACGGAGGATGTCGATCTTTCCATCGCGCGCGGTAAGGAACACATCTGGATTTACGTCGTGGTCATCGGCGCCGCGATTTCAGTCGGATTGTTCTTTCTCGGTCGCTATACTGCCAAGCCCGGGCCTCGGCAGAGTGATATGGCCGCTGTGTCGGAAAAATCGATTGCAGTCTTGCCGTTCGAAAATCTCAGTGAAGATAAAGCCAACGCATACTTCGCCACGGGCATCCAGGATGAAATTCTGACACGATTGGCGAAGATCGGTGCGCTAAGAGTCATTTCGCGAGTTTCAACACAGCAATATCCTTCGCGTCCGCCAAATCTCGGCGAAATCGCGAATCAACTTGCTGTTGCTAACATTCTGGAAGGCAGTGTCCAAAAGGCTGGGGATCAAGTCCATATCAACGCGCAGCTTATCCGCGCCGCGACTGACGAACATATTTGGGCCGAGAGTTACGACTGCAAATTGAGCGAGGGAATTTTCGCAATGGAAGGCGAAGTGGCACAAAAGGTGGCCGAAGCCTTAAACGCGAAGCTGACTGGTCGGGAAGAGCAAGTCATTGCCGCCAAACCGACCGATAATCCTGAGGCTTACGACGCCTATCTGCGCGGCTTGGCTTATTCACTGAAACCGGCAAGCACCGCGGCCCTTGGCGCGCAGAAATATCTTAAAGAAGCGGTGCGGTTGGACCCGAAGTTCGCCCTTGCTTGGGCGCTGCTCTCATACACGGATTCGCGCAGCTACCGCGCACTGAATCTTCAACCAACAGTCGCGCTGCGTGAAGAGGCGCGGCAGGCAGCCGAAACCGCGCTCACTCTTCAGCCCAATCTGGGCGAAGCCGTCTTTGCCAAGGGCTATTACCACTACTCCTGTCTATTGGATTACGACACGGCGGTGCGTTACTTTGAGCAAGCACGTCCGCTTCTCCCCAATAACAGTCGTATTCCTGAGTCACTGGCCTTAGTCGAGCGCCGGAGAGGCCAGTGGGAGCGGAGCGAATCATACTTCAACGAAGCTGAGCGGCTTGACCCCCGCCACGTTGGCCTGCTTACCCAGCAAGCGATTTCCTATTGCGCCCTTCGTCGGTTCCCCGAATCACTGCGAAAATTTGATCAGGTTCTCAACATTATACCGGACGATGTCGATACGATCACGTTCAAGGCAGCAATCGCACAAGCCGAGGGTAATTTGCCGCGGGCGGCGGCACTTCTTGCTTCGCTTCGCCCAGGGGCCGACGACCCTAACGCTGTCGAAGTTCAAGTCTACCAAGGGATCCTGGAACGTAATCCCGGACTGGTCATCCCTCGATTAAAGGAAATGCTTGCCAAGCCTGACCCCGCGTTGGGTTATTTTATTGGCGAACTGCGCTTTTGGTTAGGTTGGGCGCAGGAAGTTGCCGGTGATCACGCCGTCGCTCAGGAGACTTGGAAGCAGGCGCGCCGCGAACTGGAACCTTTCTTCAAAGAACAGCCCGAAAACCGGGCTCTCATTGGCGACCTCGCGCTAACCAGTATGGGACTCGGCGACAAAGCCAGTGCGTTCAAATTGACCGACAAGGCGATGGCCATAATCACAGTCGCGAAAGATGCAATGGACGGCCCTGCACCGATTGAGATTCTTGCTCGAGTAGCGGCAGGCACGGGGGAACGCGACCGCGCCGTCACCGCGTTACAGAAACTGCTCTCAATACCGTATTCAGGCCCTCTAACTCTTAACTTCCCGCTCACTCCGGCGCTGCTCCGGCTTGATCCAATGTTCGATCCGTTGCGTGGCGATCCGCGCTTTGAGAAACTCGCACATTCGGACGGGAAATAGACGATACTTTCGATTTTTGATCCAATCCAGCAATAGTCATTTGGCGCAGCACGCCTTCGCCTTCGACATCGGTGCGTGAATTGAGTTATCATCGATCGTCCCAATTACCCAGGATGGCCGCCGACGTTAAGAAAGAGATCCAGCTCGAGATCGCGCACGTGTTGTTTATTGACATCGTTGGCTACTCCAAGCTTTCGATTAACGAGCAGGGGGCTTTGGTTGACACCCTCAACCAAATCGTCCGCGGCACGGAAGAATGTCGCAGCGCAGAAGCGGCTGGCCGACTGATCAAGATTCCCACCGGGGACGGGATGGCGCTGGTCTTTTACAGCAGCGCGGAAGCGCCGGCGCAATGCGCGGTCGAAATCAGTCGCGCTCTCAAAGAAAACCCGAGGGTACAGCTTCGGATGGGGGTGCATAGCGGTCCAGTGAGCGGGGTGATAGATGTAAATGGTCGCCCCAATCTTGCCGGGGCCGGTCTTAACATCGCGCAACGGGTAATGGACTGCGGTGACGCCGGGCACATTCTTCTCTCCAAGCATGTCGCCGAGGATCTCGAAGAATACGAGCAGTGGCGACCGCTCCTGCATGATCTTGGCGCGTGCGAAGTGAAGCATGGGATGCGCGTGGCCATTGTGAATCTTCACGCGAATCAAGTGGGCAATCCGCAACTGCCAAAAAAGTTCCAAGCTCTAAAGAAGCACGGCGCGCGATTGCGCTGGGCGGCGACGGCGGCAGCGTTACTCGCACTTGCGGCAATCGTCGCTGGCATCGCAATGTTTTCTCGTTATCGCGTGCGATCGACACTGGCTGCGTCGGAAAAAAGCATCGCGGTGCTGCCGCTGGAAAATCTGAGCGAAGAAAAGGAAAATGCGTTTTTTGCGGACGGCATCCAGGATGAGTTGCTGTCGAATCTCGCCAAGATCAAGGACCTGAAAGTGATCAGTCGCACTTCGGCGATGCAGTATAAGAGTGGCATCACGCGCAATCTCAAAGAA
>Ga0307479_10001664_pt1 | contig 20311 bp, 15 predicted proteins | sample atmos_gasesECM4C_FD_203743 | JGI IMG/M metagenome (GOLD analysis project Ga0307479, IMG submission 203743) | Hardwood forest soil microbial communities from Morgan-Monroe State Forest, Indiana, United States - atmos_gasesECM4C_515 | ecosystem: Environmental > Terrestrial > Soil > Temperate...
CGCGGACCTTCTGTTCGCGGATCTCACCGACTGGTCGGTAGTCGAACCCAACGGCTTCCCCGATTATCGATACAACGATAAAGAGATCATTCGCGCGTTCGCCGACAATAGCGCCCCGACTTTCGAGTGGCTCGTCGCTCACGGTGTGACTTTTGTCGAGAAAGCCCCCGACAACCAAGGGGCCGGTGCCGCAGGGAACTCCGCGCTCCGGGAAAATCACTCTGCTCCGATGGGCTTCGTGCGGATGCAAACCGGAAAGGCTGTGGATCCCAGCCAGGCGACGACGATGTCCTCCGGCGTCGGCCTCGTGCGGCCCCTCGAAGCAGCGGCCCGAAAAGCCAACGTGCAGATTCTGTTGAAGCACAAGATGTCCGGCCTCGTCCGCCAGTCGCCTACATCCGGAAGGGTTTTGGGCCTCAAGGCCACAAGCGAAGGCAAAACCCTGAACATTCGCGCGAGGAAAGCCGTGATCCTCGCCACCGGAGGTTCGAGCAACAACGTGAATTTCCGGCGAATGTTTGACGTCAGGCTAACCGAGGAATACAACGGCGTGGCCGGCGAGCCCTATTCGTTTCAAGACGGCAGCGGAGAACTGGCCGGTTTGGCCATAGGCGCTTCCTTGTGGGGCGCGTATAACCAAGTCGGGGAATATGGCGACCGCCTTACCAAGGCCGGCAGGATCGGCACGCAATATGGCTATAGAAACCTCGAGTGGCAGCCGGGAAGTCCACTCTTCCATCTTGTGCGTGCGGTCGGGCTTAACGTGAAGGACTACCAGAACATCATTCTTGTGAATCAACTGGGTATGCGCTTCTATGACGAGACCGCAGGCCAGTACACGGCCAATAATTTCCACGCGGTCAGTTCCTACAAACCGGGCAGTTACCTCAACGCCGCAAATATCAAATACAACCCGGCTAATTTCCTGGATGCTGCACTCGCTGGCACCGGCGAGGCTGTCAACGGCGGCGGCCCGATCTGGGCGATCTTCGATTCCGATGCCGCGAACCGCGAAGAATGGACGGTTGCGCCGCCCTATGTGGATCCCGATGGCTACTTTTTCTCGGCGAAGAGCGTCTCCGCATTGGCCGCAGCGATTGTTAACAAATATCAGCTCAAGCCCATATCCGCCGATACCCTCGAAAAAAGCGTCGCGCGCTACAACTCTTTTGTGGATGCGGGAAACGATGCAGATTTCGGCAAACCCACTCCCAAGTACAAAATCCAGACACCGCCGTTCTACGCGGCTTGGGCCATGCCGGTTATTCACGACACGAGAGCCGGCCTTCGGATCAATGGGAAGTGCCAGGTGATCGACTTTTCCGGCAGCGTAATTCCCGGTCTCTATTGCGCAGGTGAAAGCGCCGGCGGATTCGGACTTCACGGGCTGGCGCGGTGCCTGGTGCAGGGCCGCATCGCAGGCAAAAATGCGGCGAGCGAAACGTCAGAAATTTCCAAGGCCTAGGACGATAGTTAAGCGAGGAGAAATTACAACATGAAGACCACCCTCAGCCTGTTCATAGCGATGGTTGGATTCACGATGGCGGCTGCGGCGGCGGACGCGCCGCAACAGGTCACGTTCACTAAGGACGTGGCGCCCATCTTCCAGGAGCACTGCCAGAATTGCCACCATGCGGGCACGGTGGCGCCGATGTCGCTCGTAAAATACGAAGACGCGCGTCCCTGGGCAAGAGCTATCAAGCAGAGGGTTTCGGCGCGCGAAATGCCGCCGTGGTTCATCGATAGGAATGTGGGAGTGCAACATTACGCAAACGACGAGTCGCTGAGCGATGAGGAAATCGCGACCATCGTGAAGTGGGTGGATAACGGCGCCCCGCAGGGTAATCCCGCGGACATGCCGCCGGCGCGCCAATTCACGGACGACCAGGCGTGGCAGATTGGCAAACCCGATGTCATCATCACCTTGCCGAAAGACGTGGTGGTGAAGGCCCATGGCGCCGACTGGTGGCCGGACATTCTGGTCGATCCCGGGCTCACCGAAGACCGCTACATTCAGGCGCTGCAGATTATTCCCAGCAAGGGCTATAACGTAATCCACCACATCAGAACGTCGCTTGTGGAGGGCGCGGCGGGCACGCGCCATAGCGGCCAGCTGGATGGCAACGTTGCGCTCGAAGTAGGAGAGCAAGGCGTTTTCCTGAACGAGTACGCGATTGGAAAAGGTGCGGACGTCTTCGCGGACGGTTCGGCCCGGTTAATCAAGGCGGGAACCAAGATCAACTTCCAGTTCCACCTGCATGCGAATGGCACGGAGACTCCCGCCAATGTGGCTTTGGGCTTGAAGTTGTATCCCAAGGGCTACACGCCCAACCACGTGATCACTTCGCTCACCGTGGGCGTGAACGAAATCGACATTCGGCCGCATGAAGCAGACGTGCGCTCCGATGCTTACATGCCGCTGATCAAGCCGGCACGGCTGCTGTCATTCCAGCCTCACCTGCACAACCGGGGCAAGGCCGAATGCCTGGAAGCAATTTATCCAAACGGAAAAACGGAGATGCTGAGTTGCGCCAGATTTGAGTTCAACTGGATGCGCAATTACGTCTACGCAGACGATGCGGCGCCGCTGCTGCCGGCAGGGACGATTCTGCATTCCATTATGTGGCATGACAATAGCGACAAGAGCCGATTCAATCCCGACCCCGATTCGCAGGTCACCTGGGGAGAACGAACGGTAGATGAGATGGCTTCGGCTTGGCTGAGCTATTACTACATGTCTGAAGAAGACTTCAAGAAGGAAACCGAGGCGCGAAAGGCAGCGCACCCAAGACTTACAAGTTCACGCTAACGATGAAACGAAGTTTGCGTCAGCATCTGTGCAGAGCGGGCGTTTGCGCGGCCCTTCTCCTGTTTGCCGCAGGCGGCGCCCGCTTGCATGCTCAAATCCAGTATCCCGGCGGCACCCAATACCACAGAGGCCAGGACGTAAGTCCCACATTTGATGGATGGGAAGGCAATGCCGACGGGACCTTCTCGTTCTACTTCGGTTACTTGAACAGGAACTCCGACGAAGAGATCGATATCCCGCTCGGCCCGGAGAACAGCTTTGATCTCGGCAATGGCGATCAGGGCCAGCCAACACATTTCTACCCGAGCCGAAGATGGTTTGTGTTCAAGGTGACTGTGCCCAAGGACTGGCCCAAGGATAAACGACTGGTCTGGACACTAACGAATCGGGGCAGAACGAATCTCGCCAAAGGTTGGCTGCAACCCGAATGGGAAATAGACCAGTTGCTGATCTCCAAGAACGCTATCTCTGATCCCTTTCTGCAGGCTGCCAACACGAACCCTAATCCCGACAATAAGGCTCCTGCCATCACTGGCGGACCCACCCAGACGGTCACTCTGCCCGCATCAGCCATGCTAAAAGCAACAGCCACCGACGATGGGCTTCCCATGCCTGGACCCGGAGATCGCGGCGGAAAAGTGCAAGGCGTCCAGATTCGGTGGATCCTTTACCGGGGGCCCGGCAAGGTTCAATTCGATCCCGATTTGAGCCCGGCTGTTTACGGCAAGCCGCTAACTTCAGAGACGAGGGTGAGCTTCAGCGTTCCCGGTAGCTACCGCATCCGCGCCATTGCCACCGACGGCGCCCTGTTCTCAACCTACGACTACGATGTGACAGTGAATCCAGGCGCCTCCGCCGCAAACGCCCACTGAGGCCCGCCTGCCTACTTCACTGTCACTGTGACATCGTGGAACGTGGTTAGCGCGCCATCGCTGGCAATTGCACGCAGCACGTAAATACCAGGCACTTTGAAGCTCGCGGTTGTCGCGGATGTGACGGGTTTTTCGTAACCGCTGGCCGCTGTCCCCTGATCGAAGCGCACCCCTGCTGGACCTCGATAGTGAATCCAACGGACAGATAGACCTGAGGGAGCCGGCGTGCCCACATCTTCGATGTCACGCACTGTGCGAGGTTTGGGACGCCCGTCGTCTTGCGCCGTGGCGGTCAACTTGACGGTATTGGGAAGCGTGACCGTCTGCGGACCCGAGCCGCTGACGAAGACTGGTGGCTGATTCTCAAGATCCGACCCGGCCCCGGCCTCCTGCATGATCACTTCCTTGTTGATTTCCCACTCGGGCTGAAGCCATCCCTTTGCCACATTCGTTTTGTCGCGCGTCGTCAGCGTCCAAATAACGTTTTGGTTCAAGCCCCAATCCTTCGGAACAACCACAGAGAAAATCATCCGCTGGCGGCGCGGATAAAAGTGAGTCGGCTGATTCTGATCACCGCTCTTATTGCTGCTTCCTTCACCGGAGAATTCGACCTTATTGTCCGGCCCGATCGGGATGTCGAGCTCCTCTTCATAATTCCGGTTCATGTATCCGAAGTACATGCTAACTGTCCCATCGGGATTGCGCACCCAGCCCTCAAAAGCGGGCGTAACGTCCTGGCCGCGCGCAATCCTCACCTGTCCTGCATAGGGAGACTGTTGTGCTCTCAGGAGAGTGGGCGCGCCGAGCAGAAGAAATGCGCCGGTCAATAACGGAAGCGAACGGAACCCGCGCATAATTTTCCTTCCGCCGTTACTGCGTGACCTTCGAGGACAAGTTTTCGATCGGTTTTGTTTTGGCTTTTCGTTCGGCGACGGCTTGCTGGAACTCATCTTCCGTCAAATTGACGTAGGTCATCCATGCCATGGCCATGTCGTCAATGGAGCGCTGGCCGTAGCCGATCCAGTTGTTCGGATCGTTGTTCAGGCGGTTTGACGCCGTGTTGTTATACCAACTGATCAGGTGAAGCACGGTTCCCGGCGGAAGCAGAGGTTGCACATCCGTGGCATACTCATAAACCATCATCCAGTTGAAATCGAAATGGTTGATGCAGTTTAGCGTTTCCACTTTGCTGCCATCGCGCTGTTCGGACTTTTGCGGATAGATGGCTTCCAGACACTCGGCTTTCGCACGCGTGTGCATATGCGGAGCATAAGAGAGCAGGCGCGTGGGCTTGCTCAAGATCAGATAACTGTCGTAACGGATATTGTCCGTATTCGGGGGCAGGTCGAGTTGAGAATCGTCACCCATCAGCTCCGTTACGGCCACCTGCTTGGGCACGTATCCTTTTGGGTAGAAAATGAACCCAATCTCCACGTTGGTGGTCGTGTCTTCCGCGTACGGATGGATGTGCAGACCGAACACCACCTTGGTTCCGGCCTTCATCAAGCGCCCTGAATTCTCTTCAAAAATATTCGCGTTCTTTGCCTGGATCACCGCCGAGCCGCCGTCCGGATAAATCAGGCTCGTCCCGATGTGGTGAATCACTCTCCGGCCCTTCGTTGGCTTGATTTCGACAGCCTTGATGTATCTGTCCTCAGTCAAGCCGGGATCGACGGCGATGTTCTTCCAGGTGTCGGGACCTCTGGCCTTGACGACGATATCTTCCCGCATAACTGCAACAAGCTCGGGCGTGCCGATGTGCCAGATGTCGTCATCGAACTTCGCGGGCGGTGGCATGTCTGCAGGGTTCCCCATAGGCGCCCCGCCATCGACCCATTTCACGAGCGTCGCGATCTCATCATCGGTGAGCCCGCCATAGTTCTTGAACTTGTTGATGCCGACGTTTGGATCGACAAACCAGGGCGGCATCATGCGTGCGCTGACCTTATCTTTGATCGCTTTTGCGAACGGACGAACTTGCTCGTAGGTCTGTAGCGACATCGGGGCTATCGCGTTTGGCCGATGGCATTCCTGGCAATGCTGCTGAAGAATGGGCGCAACGTCCTTAGTGAACGTGTACTGTGTCGCTGCCGCTGTGGGTGTTTGTGCTCCCAGGCCAACGCTGGCCAGAATCACAACGATCGGCGCACACCACGCGATAAACTCCACACGAAAGAGCCCGTCTTTCAGCGTCGCTCTCATATCGATTTTCCCTCGGAATAATGCCGGCAAATGTCTTCTGATCTAATGTCTACGCCTGGCGTTCAAAAATGTCAACGGCACGAAGAAGTAACAGGTGCAAATCACAGTAACTCAGTTGGTTAAGGCTTACTCCGAGCGCCATGGTCAAGCGATCTCGGGTGACATTTTCGCCTGGTGGCCTGGTGGCGTCTTACCTTGACAGATTCAACGGGAGCATGGTACTTGCAGTCCGCAATACGGCGGGGAGGTGTCTCTGTGAAGCTACTGCGAAATGTATACGCGGCCTGTGTGGTCGTTGTTTGCTGCGCGTCGATTGCCGAGGCCCAGCTGCCGCCGGGGTCCGAGGGCAAAACCGCGGAGCAAGCATATAAGAATATCCAAGTGCTGCAGGGAACCCCTATGGATCTGTTCCTGCCGGAGATGCGCCTTTTCGAGGCAGCGCTGGGCGTCAATTGCGAATACTGCCATTTGGAGCAAGATCGGTCCAAGGATGACCTGCAGGCCAAGCAAACCGCACGCAAGATGATCGCTATGGTGCGGGAGATCAATAAGAACTTCGATGGGCGCACTGTGGTCACGTGCTACACGTGCCATCGAGGGAATGTAGAGCCTGCCGGTGTGACTATGTTCCCCTCGGTGGAGAGGACCGAGCTAAATGAAGAGGAGAAAGCCAAAGCTCCGGCTCCGAATTATCCAACCGTGGACGAAATCCTCAATAAGTACACACAGGCAATCGGCGGCGAGCAGGCTGTTCGAAAGATCACCAGCCGCACGATCACGGCGACACAAGACATCCCGACAGGCGCCGGAGGCCGGATGCCCGTGCAGGCGCAAGTCGAGATCTACCAAAAGGCGCCGAATCTCGTGTTAAACGTCTACCACACGGACAAATTTACGATCGCGGACGGTTTCGACGGCACGAGTTCGTGGGCACAGAGTGCGCGAGGCATCGTCAGCAACGATTCCGGAAACGATCTCGCGCGCGCCAAGCGAAATGCGGATTTCTACCTCGGTCTTGATTTGAAGAGTGAATATACGCGGCTCACTGTAACGGGGACAGAAAAAGTAAATGACCGGGACGCTTACGTCCTGAAGGGAATTGTTCGAGGCGCGGGTCCCGACCGGCTTTACTTTGATACCCAGACGGGCTTGCTCTTGCGAAGGCTCACTCTGCAGCCAACTCCGTTTGGCAGCACACCTACAGAAGTGGACTACGACGATTATCGCGATGACGGCAGCGGAGTGAAGCTGCCGTTTGTTGTTCGCATGACGCCGGGTTCCGCGGGTGCGGTGCTTGCCGTGAGCTCGACGATTCGCATTCAAAAAGTGCAAGAGAATGCGCCGATTGACGATTCCAAATTCGTCAAGCCTCAATCCAAACCGGCGGCGCCGGCGGCACGGCCGCAGTAGAAGAAAAGCCGGACCTCGCGTCGTCCGGCTAAGGCTCAATCTTCGCCCCAATCTTAGCGTTAGGAGTTCTCCAATGAAAAAATCGGCGATCGTTTATGCCACCGGCTTCAGTTTTATCTTCCTGATGCTCATGGCTCTTGCGAGCGCAGGACGGTGCACACGGGTCAGCGTCCAAAGACGCGGTGAAATATCGGTACGATTCAACCTGGCCGAAATTGCCGCTGCCGAACAAGTGGACCGTGGAGCCGGTGACGGGCATGTATGTCGACAAGGACGACCATATCTGGGTTTTGCATCGCCCGGCAGATTTCGATTTAGACAAAACCGAAAACTACGCGTCGTTGAATCCGCCGATCGCGGAATGCTGCGTGCGCCCGCCTGCGGTGCTCGAGTTCGATACGGAGGGCAACCTTCTCAGGTCTTGGGGAGGACCGAACACAGATCCTAATTGGAGCGCGACGCACACGATCCTTGTCGATAAGACCGGAGTCGTCTGGCTGGGAACACCGGGAGGCATGCTCAAATACACGATGGACGGAAAATTCATTTCGCGCCTTGGGGAGAAACAGGCCAAAGCCGTCGATCCCACATTGCAGAACAATCAAGCGCACAACATCGCAGGCCAACCGGCTGGAATCGAACTCGACGAAAATGCCCATGAGCTGTACCTTGCCGACGGCTACGTGAATAAGCGCGTGGTCGTGTGGGACTCAGAGACCGGCGCATTCAAGTGGGCCTGGGGAGCGTACGGCGTTTCGATCGATCAGATCGATAACAATCCCGCGCCGACTCACGATCCGTCCGGACCGCCGGCCAAGCAATTCCGGAATCCGGTCCACTGCGTGCATTTGTCGCGCGATGGATTCGTCTACGTTTGCGATCGGGGCGGCGATCGGATTCAGGTGTTCACCAAGCAGGGGAAGTTCATCAAAGAATTTTTCGTGGCAAACAACACACTGGATAAAGGATCGGTCGGCTCGATCGATTTCTCGCCGGACCCGCAGCAGAAATATCTATTCGTTTCCGACATCATGAACAACGTCGTCTGGATCCTGAACCGCAATGATGGCAACGTCGCGGGAAGATTTGGCGGCATGGGGCACAGCGGGGGACTCTTTCATTGGCTTCACGTCGCGACCATGGATTCGCGCGGGAACGTGTATACCCGCGAAGTGGAGACAGGGAAACGCGTGCAGAAATTCGTGCCGACTAACTGAGATAAACGGTTTTCTTCGTCTTGTTCTCTTCTCGCGATCAGACTATGGCAGCCTGCAAAGCTACTTATTCGCAGTCTTGTCTATGGTCTTCACAATGTCATTTTTGAACCGCAGCTCATCCGTTGCTGTATAAATCGATTCGTGCAACTCTCCGCTGTGGTCCAGCTTGAATATTAGCTGTCCATTCCACGGCTTAGTGTATGCCACCGGATCGTCGATGGTGAGATCGTTTACCAATGTATCGTGATCCGCGCGCCGCCAATGCTCTACCAAGTGCAGTTTCTCGCTTCGCGGATGGCCAATCCCATCAAGCCAGGCCCGATCGTTGAAGCCGATGGCGTCGACAACCAGCGTATCGCCTTCCCATTTGCCCACCGCCTCTCCAAACCAGGTAGGATCGGGATCAGGCGAATGCGGGCGGTTCATGGCGATGGGCCGATAGGATTGGTTGTACTCATAAAGGAAGTAGATAAAGTCCGCAGACTGTACCACCTTGAATCGCATGGGATGAACGGAGGCTCGCGGATAGCCGTCGGGATCGGCGAACTTCAGCGCTAAATCATTGGTGTCCAGGAACGCTTCTCCACCTCCAATCCCTGGCTTGACGCTCTTCAACCTTTGCAGGCCCCAAGGCGTGTAGGAAATGTCACCCTCCATCCCCGCCTTGTTGCCTCGCGGATCTGAGCGACTTAAGGATGGACTCCCTTTTCCCAGCCATATCCCAGAGAAGTCGGGAGCATTCGTTTGAGGCTTGGCCGCTTGTGCATGACTGGAATTTTCAATGAAGCGAGCCGAGAAGAACGCAAGCCCGATGAGGACGAGGGCCGAATTTATCACTAAGGTTCTTCGCATGCGCGATTCCTCCCGAAAAACGCCCGCAAAACGCTTGTCCAGCCCGGCGCCACACACCCAATAATGTGCATCGTAAATTAAGCCCGCGGGCTACCGCAAGAGGCTGAAAACCTGGACGACCGGAGCCCCGGGGCCGTCACGGCGCTGGCGTCTATTCAAGCCTTTTGCGAGAATCCAGCTATGCCTTCTGACAAGGACCTCCAAATTCGGCCCGCGAAACAATCAGACGCGCCACTGGTTCTCGAGTTCATCCGCAAATTGGCGGAATACGGGGATATTTCCAGCGAAGCGACCGTCACGGAATCCGACGTGCGCGCGGCACTTTTTGGCGAGCGCCCCGTAGCCGAAGCCATTCTCGCTTATGTCGGAAGCGAACCTGCCGGCTTCGCCGTCTATTCCTTTACGTTTTCGAGCTTCATGGGCAAACCCGGCATTTTCGTCGAGGACCTTTTCGTGGAGCATCAATTCCGCGGCCGGGGAATTGGCAAAGCGCTTCTGCTCACTCTCGCTAGGCTCGGCCGCGAACGCGGCTGCGGGCGGCTGGAATGGTCCGTACTAAATTGGAATGAACAGGCCATGGAGTTTTATCAGGAACTGGGAGCGGTGCCCATGGACGAATGGACCACTTTTCGCCTGACTGGCAAGGCACTCGAGCGCCTCGCGTCCTCCGGCGAAAGTCAGGATGAGCTTTCGCCGGTTAGAAAAGACGCGCGCCGCGCTGTCGTCGCGCCGGAGCGTCGCAATGCGTGAGCGCGCGCGATACTGTCCAACGGTTCGCTTCAGATTGTTTGCGTTTTTTTTGCTTGCGGTGTTGGCGTTCTTCGCTGCGCCTCTTGCTGCCCGAGAACGCGAACCAAATACCGTCTACGCAGAGCGCCGCGCCCGTGTGTCGGCCGAACTTAAGGATCCCGTGCTGCTCTTTGGCTACACAGGCCGCGAGAATTCCTCGCCTGCTTATGTCTTCCTGCAAGAACCGAACTTCTATTATTTGACCGGCCACAACGAAGAAGGCGCCGCGCTTTTGCTCGTGCCCGCGAGCGCGGCGGAGAAAGGCTGGAAAGGACCAGATGAGATTTTGTTTTTGCCTCCGCGCAATCCCGAAGAGGAGAAGTGGAACGGCCCCCGCAGAGCTGCCACCGATGCTGACGTTCAGGAAAAGACCGGCTTTTCTACCGTGGAAGCCTTCTCGAATTTAAAAGTGCGCCTCAACGAGTTGACCCGGATTTACCACGAGATTTGGACGCTGACGGCGCACACGGATGACACGGGCTACCCGCACGCGCGTGAATGGTCCGCCTGGATTACACAGGCGACGCCCGGAATTGGGTTGCGGGACGCCGCGCCGGCGATAGGTGCGATGCGCCAGGTTAAGTCGTCCGGTGAAATCGCACTGCTCACTAAGGCCATCGAGCTTTCTGTTGACGCGCAGCTTTCCGCGATGCGTATGGTCCGACCGGGCCTATACGAGTATCAGGTGGCGGCTCGCATGGTCGGGATTCACGCATATGGCGGATGTGAGACGGAAGCTTATTCGCCGATCGTGGGCACCGGCCTTCATTCCACGATTTTGCATTTCAACGAACTCGACGGCCTGATTCAGGATGGCGACGTTGTCTTGATGGATGTCGGAGGCCAATATTCGGGTTATACCGCCGACATCACCCGCACGGTGCCGGCAAACGGTCATTTCACACCGCGCCAGCGGGAAATTTACGAAATCGTGCTTGGCGCTCAGAATGCCGCGCTGGCAGCCATCAAGCCGGGGGCCACGATGCGCAAGGGGCCTGGTAGCCTCTACAAAATCGCTTACGACTACATCAATACACACGGAACCGATCGCGAGGGACATGGCCTGGGCCGCTATTTCACTCATGGCCTGGGGCATCACATTGGACTGGAAGTACACGATGCAGGCGACGTCGACCGCCCCTTCGAAGCAGGCATGTTGATTACCGATGAGCCCGGGATTTACATCCCCGAAGAAAAAATTGGCGTGCGCATCGAAGACGACGTTCTGGTTACTCCCACAGGCTACCAGTTGCTCACGGCGCGGCTACCACGAAGCGCGGACGAGATTGAACAAATCATGGCCGAAGCCAAAGTTGCGCGTGATGAAAAATCACCTGAGCGTTAATTCTCGCGTATAAGAGCCAGAGGCAAGCTAGTTCAAGGCGACGGCAAGCGCGCGGGTTAGCTTCTCTTCCTGTGAGGGGAATACCGTGCGCAGGTCGAGTACCAGCCGATCCTCGGAGACCCGCGCAAGCACGGGCGTACGCTCTGCGTCCGTGATCTTCGGCCCGGCCCGCAATCTTTCTTCCAGCCGAGCGGCCGAATATTTTGTGCTGGCAATGCGGAGCAAGCTCGTCGGCAGATGTTCGGCCGGAGTCGAACCGCCACCGATTACGGACTCTCCTTCGGCGATTTCAACCGTGGCTTGCACTGCAGCGAGAATCGGATTCAGTTGCTGCGCAACCCCGCGGGCGCGGTTTTCGATTTCGGCGGCGCTCGCCCGTATCATTTGCAATACCGGCAAAGCGTCGAAGTCGCCACGAAGATAAGCAAGCAAGGTTGATTCGAGCGCGGCTATCACTAGTTTGTCTACGCGGAGCGCGCGGAAGAGCGGATGCTTGCGGACGCGGGCGATAATTTCGCGCCGGCCGGCCAGAATTCCGGCCTGCGGGCCGCCCATCAATTTGTCCCCGCTAAACGAGACCAGATCCACTCCGGCTTTGATACTGGAGCTGACGACCGGCTCAGTGAAGCCCTGCGGCGCGAGGTCAATGAGGCACCCCGAGCCCAAGTCTTCATAGAGCGGTATGCGCGTGCGCCGGCTGAGTTCGATAAGTTCGGCCAGCGCGGGCTTGGCGGTAAATCCTACGATGGCGAAATTTGAGCGGTGCACACGAAGCAGCAGGCGCGTGCGCTCGTTAATAGCGCGTTCGTAGTCGGCAATGGAGGTGCGATTTGTCGTGCCCACTTCGCGCAGAATGGCGCCACTTTCGGCCATGATGTCGGGGATACGAAACGATTCGCCGATCTCGATGAGCTCGCCGCGCGAAACGATCACTTCGCCTCCGCGAGCGAGAGCTGCGAGCGCCACGAATACAGCGGCCGCGTTGTTGTTCACAACGCAGGCGGCCTCCGCGCCAGTCAGGCGCTCAAATAGCGCGCCTGTGTGCACATCGCGTCGCCCCCGCACGCCCGCAGCGATATCGTATTCGAGGTTTGTGTACTGCCCCGCTGTCTGGCGGATGTGCTCGATGGCGACCTGCGCGACCGGCGCTCGCCCCAAATTGGTGTGGAGAATCACGCCTGTGGCGTTAATAACAAGCCGCAGCGACGGAGTGAGTAGGTGAGCGACCTCATCGGCGACATGCACCCCAATGGCCCGTGTTTCTGGCAGGGCGCTCGCAAGATTCCGCGAAATATCGTCACGAATGCTTTGCAAGACGGCTCGAGCGGCATCAGCAACAAGATTGCGGCTGACTCGCGTTGCAAGTTCCGCGAGCACCGGCAAAGCAAGCAGTTCGTCGACGGACGGAATCTTTCGAAGCAGTTCGCTGCGAGGATCGTGGGCAGGATCGGCTGCAGAACTCATAGGGGCATTTCAGCATACGCGCGTAGGCAGAGCAATATTAGAGCCCAAGGCCGCCGTGCCTGATAAGGAGCACAGTGCTTAGGGGCGATTGACGCAGTTTGCGCCGTCTCTTAGCATCGAATTTCCTTTGCGCCATGGCCACAAACCAGACAGATGAAGATCTGAGCCGCCTCGAGCGTGATATCCGCCAGCTCAAAATTGAGTTCGAGCAATATTTCGGCGGTGGCAAAAAGCGGCCGCCAAGCGACATCGAATGGCGGATCGAGCAAGTCATCAAGCGGTATGGTGATCGCGCCGCGGAGATGAATTACGCGCAGCGCTTTCGATATGGAAATCTGACGCAGACCTATTCGAAGTATCGTGAGATTTTCCATAAGCGGATGCAGAAGCGCGAGGAAGGAACCGTCCAGCGGCATTTTGGCGCCGCAGCGCGAGCCATTCAAGCAGAACGGTCCCGGTCCGGCACCTCCTCACCGCGCCCCGTGGCTGTTACTTGCTCTGACCTGGAACGAGAATCCGGCAAGGTGGATGAACTGTACCACGCGTTTCGCGAGGCTCTGAACACTTCCGGAGAGTCGGTCGAGCGGCTCTCGCGCGAGAAATTCCAAAAATTCCTCCTGCAAAAATCCGAACAAATCCGCAAACAGCGCGGCGAACAAATCGAGTTTTTGGTCAGCATCGAAAACGGAAAGGCGCGGCTCAAGGCGCGCGTGAAGAGCTGATCGTTTCGCCCACGACTTAGATTCCCGACCAGAGAATTACGAGCAGCGACTTCCCAGGAGCGAAAACTCCATCGCTTCGAGAGCAATGCCGCCTTTGTGAAAATGCCCACGCGAAAGATGACATTTATCCGGAGCGCGCTACAATTCGTCTTCGTCAATTTGATGCGTGGAGTGTGGCTTGTGCCGATCGAACGGGCCCTAATCAGCGTTCACGATAAGACCGGAATCGCGGAGTTCGCGCGTTCTCTCGCGCAAGCCGGCGTAGAAGTGGTCTCGACCGGCGGCACTGCCAAATTGCTCCGCGAGTCCGGCGTGAGAGTTCGAGAAGTCGCGGAACTGACCGGCTGGCCGGAAATGCTGGGCGGCCGCGTAAAGACCCTACACCCGAAAGTGCATGGCGGAATTTTGTTTCGCCGCAACCGGCCCGAAGACGGCGACGAGACGCGCAAACACGGAATCGCACCAGTCGACTTGGTCGTCGTGAACCTCTACCCTTTTGAAGCGACGGCCTCGCGTCCCGGTGTTTCGGCGGAAGACCTGATCGAAAACATCGATATTGGCGGACCGGCGATGGTGCGCTCGGCGGCGAAGAACTTCGAGAGCGTAGCGGTGGTCACGGATCCGGGCGATTACACCGGCCTGCTCGATGAATTTTTGCAACGTCATGATTGGTCTCTGGGGACCCGCTTGGAGCTGGCGCGTAAGGCATTTGCCATGACGGCGCGGTATGACAGCTTGATTGCCAGCGAGCTCGAGCGGCTCTCTGTTTCTGATAGTGCGGTAACTTTGGGTGAGCGCCGAGAATTGCCGGCGCAACTGCACTTGGATTTGTCGCTGCATGCCCCGCTGCGCTATGGCGAGAATCCCCATCAGAAAGCCGCCCTTTACGTTCCGAGCGGGCTTCCCGCGTCAGGTTTAGCAGGGGCACAGCAACTCCAGGGCAAGGAGCTCTCTTACAACAATCTCGTAGATCTGGACGCTGCCTGGTCGGTGGCCCAGGAATTTGCTGATCCTGCATGCGCCATTGTGAAGCACAACAATCCTTGCGGTACGGCCGAACAGAAAACACTGGCGGAGGCCTATCGACAGGCGCTGGCGTGCGATCCCGTTTCGGCATTTGGCGGCGTGCTGGCGTTCAATCGAAATATGGACGCCGAGACAGCCACAGAGGTGGCGAAGCTTTTTGTCGAATGCATTATTGCGCCAGCCTATGATTCAGCGGCGCGCGAGACGCTGGCCGGAAAAAAGAATCTTCGCCTGATGCAAATGGGACCCGCTCCGCCAGGAAAAAGGGCACTCTGGGACGTCAAAAGAATCTCCGGCGGAGTTTTGGTGCAGGAACCCGATACTCTCACCATCGCGGAAGCGGATCTGAAAGTGGTTACAAAACGGCAACCCAACCGCGAGGAACTGCGGGATCTGTTATTCGGCTGGAAGGTCGCGAAGCACGTGAAGTCGAACGCTATTGTCTTCGCGCGTGGCGGCCGGGCACTGGGAGTTGGAGCAGGCCAAATGAGCCGCGTGGACTCAGTGAAGATTGCTGTCTTCAAGGCGCAAGAGTCGCTGGCAGGCAGCGCAGTCGCCTCGGATGCTTTTTTTCCATTTCCAGACGGAGTCGAGGAGGCCGCGCGCGCCGGCGCTACGTCGGTCATCCAGCCGGGCGGTTCGGTACGCGACGAGGAAGTTATTGCCGCCGCCGACCGCCTGGGTATGGCGATGGTATTTACGGGGGTCCGGCATTTTCGGCATTAAGAGCGAGGCACTCGGCGAGCGATCGGCATCTTTATTAACTACAAATAGCTCAACCACAATACAATAGAGGACACCTTCGGAAGCTAAGAAGCGTCCGATAAGAAGTCGCCAAACGGGGTGGAACACTGCAAGCTGGGATGCTATGACCGCCCTCAAACTCGTGGGATAATCGAAAGCTCCGAGGCCGGAATGAATATGAGACTTTTGGCAGTTGCGTTGTTGATTTTTGGCTCTACAGGGGCCGCAGTGCTGGCTCAAGACCAACAGCAAGCTGCAACGTCTGCGTCGCCGGCCCAGGGCAGTCTTTCCCCAGACCAGCGCGCACAAGTGTATTACAACGTGACCATGGGTCACCTTTACGAGCAGGAATTCGAGTCCTCCGGTCACGCCGAAGACGCGGCCAAAGCGATCGATTTTTACAAGAGAGCTTACGCCATCGATACATCCAGCCCGGAAATCGGCGAGGACCTTGCCGAAGTCTACTTTCTCGCGCACCGCTCGCGAGAGGCCATCAATGAAGCGGAAGACCTGATTCGCCGCAATCCCACCGACATTTCCGCGCGCCGTTTACTGGCCCGGATTTACATCCGCTCCCTCGGTGATCTGACTAATTCGTCTGAGCAGCAACAAACCATCACTGCCGCGATCGGCCAATTGCGCGAAATCGTGCGGCTGGACCCCTCCGATGGTGAATCGGCGTTGTGGCTCGCGCGGCTCTTGCGGCTCGACAACAAAGATGATCAGGCGGAACAGATCCTTCGGGGGTTGTTGGCGAAAGATACGCAGAACAAGGGTGCTGTCGAGCAACTCTCGCAGCTTATGCTGGACCACAATAACCCGCAGGCGGCGATTTCGTTGCTGGAATCGTTTGTACAACGCGCGCCCAGCGCCGACCTTTATGATCGGCTGGGCGACGCTTACCAGCAAACACAACAACCTGCCAAATCGGAGCAAGCTTACCAGCAGGCTGTGGCCATGCAGCCGGACCAGGCAGAACATAGACGGCACCTGGCGCAGTCGCTCTACGAGCACGGAAAATATGCCGATGCACTCGCGGAATATCAAAGGCTCGTAGATCTGGAGCCCGACAGCGCTAATAATCATCTGCGAATTTCCGAGATTTACCGCCAGCTCCGTCAGTTTGATAAGGCCGAAGAGCAAATTCTCGTGGCCAAGAAGATGGCCCCGGGCAATCTGGAAGTGATTTATAACGAAGCCGCCGTCTACGAGGCCGAAGAGCACTACGACGAAGCGGTGCGCGTTCTTTCCAGTGCCGTTGCAGAAGTAAAAGCAAAATCGGAATTCGCGCCAGCGCGGACTCGTTCGCTGGGAATTCTCTACCAATTGCTCGGACAGCTCTATCGAGACGAGCAAAATTATCCGGCCGCCATCAATACGTTTCAGGAAATGGTCCGCCTGGGGCCGGAACAGGACCTTCGCGCCCGCATGCTCATCATTGATACTTATCGCGCCAACCGCGATCTTCCACATGCCTTTGATGAAGCCACTAAAGCATTGAGCGAGCATCCGCGCGATCGCGGACTATTGATTAGCCAGGCGATCCTCTACGGTGAAAACAAGCAGCCTGAGCTGGCGGCCCAGGATTTACAGCCCTTGCTCGAAAACTCGCCGAGCGATCTGGAGATCTATTCCAATCTCGCCCAGGTGTATACAGAAACCCGGCGTTTCGGCGACGCAGAAAAGGCGGTGCGCTCGGCGGAAAAGCTTGCGCAGAACCCCTCAGAGAAAGAGACGGTGGGCTTCTTGCTCGGCGGCATGTACGAACGGCAGAAGAAATACGAGCAGGCCGAACAGGCTTTCAAGGGTGTTCTGGCCATCAACCCTCAAAACGCGCCGGCGCTCAATTATTTTGGCTATATGCTTGCCGATCGCGGCGTGCGGCTGGATGAAGCCGCCGATATGCTGCGCCGCGCTCTGCAACTGGATCCAAACAATGCTGCCTATCTCGACAGCATGGGCTGGATCTTCTACAAACAGAATAATCTGAGCGAGGCGGAAACCTATCTCCGCAAAGCGGTCAACCGCGATTCTCATGATCCGACCATGCTCAGCCACCTGGGCGACGTTCTTGCCAAAAGCGGACACGCCGATCAGGCTGCGGTCGAGTGGTGGGAGAAATCCCTGGCGGAATGGCATCGCGCCGTTCCGGCCGAATTCGAAGAAGACAAGGTGACGGAGCTGGAGCAAAAGATTTCCAGCGTGAAGCGCCACCTCGCGCAGCAGAAGTCTCCTGCCGCAGTTAACGCGCACTAGACCCGCTGAATGCCCTCGATCCGAGTCCCAGCTTTTGCGAAGGTCAACTTGCGTCTGGACGTACTGGCACGTCGTGCAGATGGCTACCACGAACTACGCACGATCTTTCAATCCATAAGCCTACACGATACTTTGCACGTGGAACGCAGCCGCGGGCCCGGTATCGAACTGCAAGTGTTGGGTAATCCTTCTTTGGCCGCGGCGCCTCAACGCGAGAATTTAGTCTGGCACGCTGCAGATGCTTTCCGTCGCGAGATCAAGCTTCTAGGAGGCTTGCGCATCACTCTGGAAAAGCGCATCCCCGCCGGTAGGGGGTTGGGAGGCGGTTCGAGCGATGCCGCCGCAGCGTTGGTAGGTTTGCTGCGGCTCAACAAACGCCGAATCGCCGGCGAGCGCTTGCTGGCGATTGCAGCCGGGCTTGGAGCGGACGTACCTTTTTTTCTTTTCGGCGGCCGGGCCTTGGGAACGAGTCGCGGTGACGAAATCTATCCCCTCCCCGATGTCGGGCGGAAAGCTCTCCTGGTGGTTTCACCGCGCGACATTGTTGTCAACACGAGCGAAGCCTATGGCTGGCTGGATCCCAGATTGACAAAGGATTCAGGCAACTCTAAACTATGGAGTTTCTGCGCTCTGTGCTGGAGTCCGCAGGGAGATCACCTCTCGAACGACTTTGAGAGCGTCATCTTTAAGCGGCACCCTCGGCTGGCTCGTATTCGCCGGGACTTGCTTCGAGCAGGAGCTGCGGAAGCCGCGCTGGCGGGTAGCGGTTCGGCGGTGTTTGGAATATTCCCAGACCCAGCGCAGGCGCGCCGATCCGCTCGCTTGTTTCCGGAAGACCAAGTCTTCCTTTGCAGCACCCTGTCGCGCAAAGCCTATGCTCGCGCGTTGTGGGACTCTGCCGCAGGCGGGCCGAGCGGGACCTGAAGCGTAGCTCGGTGGACGCAACTTGATCGACGAAAAATTCAAGATTTTTGCCGGGAGTGCATACCCGGAACTCGCCCAGCGGATCTGCAGTTTTTTGGGGGTCGAGGTCGGTGGCGCAAAGCTGGGCCGCTTCAGCGACGGCGAGATCTATTTTCAGATTCTCGAGAATGTTCGCGGCGCGGATGTGTTCGTCGTGCAGACGTGCGCCGATCCGGTCGATCATCACCTGCTCGAACTGTTCCTGATGATCGATGCATTCAAACGCGCTTCGGCTTGGCGCGTGACGGCGGTGGTTCCTTATTACGCATATGCGCGGCAGGATCGGAAGGATAAGCCGCGAGTTCCGATTTCCGCGAAGCTGGTGGCCGATTTACTTGAAACGGCGGGCGCCAGCCGCGTGCTGACGCTGGATTTGCACGCGCCACAGATTCAAGGCTACTTCAACGTGCCGGTGGATCACCTTTACGCATCCCCGGTGCTGGTAGACTACTACAAACAGCGCAAGCTGCACGACGTGACGGTAGTTTCGCCGGACGCAGGCGGCGTGGAAAGAGCGCGTTCGTTTGCGAAGAGATTGGATGCGCCGCTGGCCATCGTCGATAAGCGCCGCGTGGATGTGGACGTTAGCGAAGTGATGCACCTGATCGGCGACGTGCGTGGCAGGCCGGCGCTGGTGATCGACGACATCATTGATACCGCGGGAACGCTGGTGAAGACGGCAGAAGCTTTGCTGAAAGAGGGCGCCACAGAAGTTTTTGCGGCGTGCACACATCCGGTGCTTTCAGGGCCGGCCGTCGACCGCCTGTGCCGCTCGCCGATCTCTGAAGTTGTGGTCACGGATTCATTGCCGCTTTCCGAAAATGCGCGGAAGATCGGCAAGATCAAGGTGCTGAGCGTGGCGGAGTTGCTGGCGCGCGGGATTCGCTCGATTCATGAGGAGACATCCATCAGCGAGCTTTTCATTTAGTCTTAGGAATTTGAGAGGAAGAACATGGACCAGATTACAGTCGAAGCCAAGCCGCGCGATGATCGCGGCAAAAATGCGGCACGGCGGATGCGCCGCCAGGGTCAGGTGCCGGGTGTGCTCTACGGCGGGGAAGGCAAGTCCCTCACGCTAGCGGTGAATACGAAACAACTGGCGGCGATTCTGCGTTCGCAATCGGGCCACAACACGATCTTCAAGGTGAAGCTACCCACCGGTGAGCAGCCGGCTATGCTGAAAGACTGGCAGGTTGATCCGCTGCTCGGTACGCTTCTGCACGTGGATCTGGTGCGCGTGGCCATGGACGTGCGCATACGCGTCATGGTACCGGTGCATACGTTCGGTGAACCGCAAGGCGTGAAGCTGCAAGGCGGAATCTTTGAAATGGTTACGCGCGAAGTGGAGGTCGAATGCCTGCCCTCGGATATCCCGGGCGAAATCCGCGTGGACATCAGCGAATTGATGATTGGCAAACAATTGCGTGTGGGCGATGTGCCGATTGATACGGCGAAAATCAAACTGGTGACCGACCCGCAGCGCGTGGTAGCGCACGTGGTGGCGCTGCGCGCCGAGGAAGAGAAGCCGGCAGAAGCCGTGGCAGCCGAAGCCGCTGCACCGGCCGAGCCCGAAGTCATCAAGAAGGGCAAGAAGGAAGCCGAAGAGGGCGAAGAGGCCGCCGCCGCGCCAGCAGCCGAGG
>Ga0307479_10001665_pt1 | contig 20308 bp, 21 predicted proteins | sample atmos_gasesECM4C_FD_203743 | JGI IMG/M metagenome (GOLD analysis project Ga0307479, IMG submission 203743) | Hardwood forest soil microbial communities from Morgan-Monroe State Forest, Indiana, United States - atmos_gasesECM4C_515 | ecosystem: Environmental > Terrestrial > Soil > Temperate...
ATGATGCGGTTTCTCACCGTTGAGATGAGCCGGCAGGACGCAACGGCTTCGCGCGCGGTTTCGTCCTTCGCGCCGACGTCCGCCATGCGCGCCCCGCCCGAAACCGGCGGAAGCACGGCAACTTCGTCGGCGTCGAGTCCGGCAGCGGCGTCGACGGTGAACTGTTCGTTGCCCACGACGATCGTGCTGCATGAAAGGATCTGCTCGAAGTGGGGGCCGAAGCGTTCGCACGCGATCTTGAGCGCTTCGCCGATGGTGGCGGCGTCGATCTCGACCGCGCGGGTCTGAGCGGCCTCTCGCGCGGCGGCGAAGAACCGAAGCCTCATGTCTCGAACAGCTCGACGCGAACCGTGTCGCCCTTGTCGAGGCCCCCGGGCGGAACGATCGCAAAGCCGTCGGCCTCGAGAAGGTTCGACAAGACAACGCTCGATTGCTCGGGCAGGGGGATCGCGGCTTTGCCGTCGAGTTGCACGCGGCTCAGTTGCGTCCGCGTCGGGCTGCCTGCGACCCGCGACTTGAGCCGTGCCTTCTTCGAACGGTGCGCCGCGCGGCGGCCGAGCATCCGGCGGATCGCCGGAACGACGAAACAGTGCATGCCCGCGAACGCGCTCCCGGGATTGCCGGGGAGCACTAGGACCGGTGTGCCGGCGATGCGTCCGAAGGCCACGGGTTTGCCGGGCTTCACAGCAATGCGCCACATCGTCAGCTCGCCTTCGCGTTGAAGTGCGTTACGGAGCCAGTCGCGCGTTCCGACGGATGCGCCGCCGCTCGTGACGATGAGGTCGACCTTCGTCGCCGCGGCGTGCAGCCACGCCGCGATGGCGTCCGGGTCGTCCTTCGTCGTCGCACTGTCGACGACGTGTGCGCCGGCGCGACGAACGAGTGCGCCGATCAGTGTCGTGTTCGCGTCGTAGACGTGGGCGAAGGAGAGTGGATCGCCGGGCGGCGTCAGCTCGTCGCCGGTCGACAACACCGCGACGAGCGGACGCGGATGAGCGCTCACGGTCGTACGGCCGATGGACGCAAGAACGCCGAGCCGGACCGGACCGAGGACGTCTCCCGGCGACGCGACCTCGTCCCCGCGTTTCACGTCCTCGCCCTGCGGGCGGATGTACGCGCCCCGCGCGACGTTCGTATAGATCGCAACGCGTTCGTCGCCGCGATCGGTGTCCTCCCACGGGACGATCGCGTCCGCGCCATCGGGAACCGGACCGCCCGTCATGATCGTCGCTGCGCTGCCGCGTTCGAGTGGCAGCGCGGAATCGGCCCCCGCGGGCAAATCGCGCGTGACGTGAAGGATCATGGGAGCTTCGCGCGTCGCCCGCGCGACGTGCACGGCACGCACGGCGTAGCCGTCCATCGCGGAGCTGGTGAAACCGGGGACGTCCACGTCCGAGATGACGTCCTCGGCACACACGAGGTCGAGTGCGTCGGTAAGGGCAATGTCTTGCGCGAGGAGCGGAGCGAACGAATCGGTGACGAGCCGGACGGCGTCTTCGTAGGGCAGAAGCGTCTGCCGCAGCTCTTCGTCCGTGATGACGCGCTTCACATCAACCGCCGATCGCCGACATGCTTCGCGCCGGACGGATGAACGTGCGCGCACCGATCGAATGTCCGGCCCACTTGCGTTCGACGGCTTTCGTGATCGCTTCCGCGATCGCTTCGTCCGACGCGCCGCTGCGGAGCATCGTCCGGAGGTCGACTTCGTCGAGCGCGAACAGGCACGTGCGGAACTGTCCGTCTGCGGTGATGCGGATGCGGTCGCAGGACGAGCAGAACGGTTCCGTCACGCTCGGGATGACGCCGACCGAACCGGGAGCGCCGTCGGCGAAGCGGTAGACCGTCGCGGGTTCGATTCCGCGGACGGCTCGGATGAGGGGGAACTCTCGGTCGATCGTCGCGAGCAGTTCGCGAGACGGGACGACCCGGTCCATCGACCATGCGCCTTCGGCGTCGAGCGGCATGTACTCGATGAACCGGACCTCGTATCCGGTGGTGCGCGCGAGGCGTGCGAAGTCTGTGAGTTCGTCGTCGTTCGTTCCTCGGACGACGACGCAGTTGAGCTTGATCGGCGCAAAGCCCGCCGCGTCGGCGGCCGCCAGTCCTTCGATCACTGCGTCGAGCGCGTCACGGCGCGTCATCTGTGCGAAACGGTGACGCAGAAGGGAGTCGACGCTGACGTTGACGCGTTTGAGTCCGGCGCCGGCGAGATCGTCCGCGTGCTGCGCGAGCTTCGTCCCGTTCGTCGTCATCGAGAGATCGTCGATGCCGTGTGCGGCGATCATCCCGACGAGCTTCGGCAAGTCCGCTCGCGCGAGCGGCTCGCCCCCGGTGAGCCGGATCGTCCGGACGCCGAGCTCGATGAAGATCCCGATTAGTCGGTCGATCTCATCGAAGGTGAGGATCTCCTCGCGCGGGAGCCACGGCATCCCGTCTGCCGGCATGCAATAGGTGCAGCGCAGGTTGCAACGGTCGGTGACCGAGATGCGCAGATCGGTCGCGAACCGTCCGAAGCCATCGACGAGCGCCACGCAGGCAAGCTACCTCTTGCTACGTTTCCTTGTTAGAAGGGGCAGCCAGCGGAGGTGCGATATGGCCAAGGTGCTTTGTGTCCTGTACGACGACCCGGTCGACGGGTTCCCGCCGCCGTACGCGCGGGACGGGATCCCGAAGATCGAGCGGTATCACGATGGACAGACGACGCCGACGCCGAAGGCTCTCGATTTCACGCCGGGGGAGTTGCTCGGATGTGTGTCCGGTGGTCTCGGGCTGCGTCCGTTCCTCGAGGGGGCCGGGCACACCTATGTGGTGACGTCCGACAAGGACGGGCCGGGCTCGGAGTTCGAACGCGAACTGCCCGACACGGACGTCGTCATCTCGCAGCCGTTCTGGCCCGCGTACATGACCGCCGAACGATTCGCCAAGGCGTCGAACTTGAAGCTCGTGATCACCGCGGGCATCGGGTCCGATCACACCGACCTCGAGGCCGCGATCGAGCGCGGTGTGACCGTCGCCGAAGTGACGTATTCGAACAGCATCAGCGTGTCCGAGCACGTGGTGATGATGATCCTGTCGCTCGTCCGGAACTACATCCCGTCCTATCAGTGGGTCGTCAAAGGTGGATGGAACATCGCCGATTGCGTCTCGCGTTCTTACGATCTCGAGGGGATGCAGGTCGGCACCGTCGCCGCCGGACGGATCGGCTCGGCGGTGCTGCGTCGGTTGAAGCCGTTCGAGGTTGGGCTGCACTACACCGATCGTCATCGCTTGCCGTCGGATGTCGAGTCGGAGCTCGGCGTGACGTTTCATCCGGACGTCGAGTCGCTCGTCTCTGTGTGCGACGTCGTGACGATCAACGCGCCGCTTCATCCGGAGACCGAGAACCTCTTCGACGACGAGCTCATCGGGAAGATGAAGCGTGGCGCGTATCTCGTGAACACGGCGCGCGGAAAGATCTGCGATCGCGACGCCGTCGCGCGTGCGCTCGAAGTCGGACAGCTCGCGGGGTACGCGGGCGATGTGTGGTTCCCGCAACCGGCGCCGGCGGACCATCCGTGGCGGACGATGCCGCACCACGGGATGACCCCGCACACGTCGGGGACGAGCTTGTCGGCGCAGGCGCGCTACGCGGCCGGGACGCGCGAGATCCTGGAGTGCTTCTTCGAGGGACGTCCGATCAGGGAGGAGTACTTGATCGTGGACGGCGGGAAACTCGCGGGGGCCGGGGCGCATTCGTACAGCGCAGGCGACACGACCGGAGGGTCGGACGAGGCGGCCCGGTTCAAGAGATAGCCAAGAGGTAGGATTTCGGCTTCCGGGGGCGTAGCTCAGTTGGTAGAGCGCTGCGTTCGCAACGCAGAGGTCGGCGGTTCGAATCCGCTCGCCTCCACGGAGAAGCTTCGATACGTCGGGTTAGCAGATTCAGCCTGCAGTGAGCCGCCTGACCGTTTGGAAGTGACTCCGGATAAGCTCGGCAACCCCCTCGGCGTCACCACCTGCCGCCCAGCTCTCGCCGATGTGCTCGGTGATCGGTACGAGGATCGCGGACGCGAGCGCATCCTCAAGGGTCGGTTCTGTCCGTCCTTCGCGCTCGGCGAGGCATTGGGCAACTTCCGTATGGCGGTGAACGCTTCGCGTCTCTATGTCGGCGGCGACCGCCGGCTCTGTACTAGCGACTTCACGTATCAGGAGGAGCTCATCGCGACGTTCATCGGTTCGCATCGCCTCCGTCATCCCGATCAGCGCGTTCTCGAGGGCCTCCATGGGTTTTTCCGTGGGTGGGCGCTCGGCCAAGCACCGGATGAAGACGGTCATGCTCTCGTCCGTCACGTCGACGACGACCGCCGTCTTCGATCCGAAGTATCGAAAGAAGGTGCTTCGGGACACCCCCGCATGCCGGGCGATGTCGTCCACGGTGGTCGCGGCGAATCCCAGCTCCCTGAAGAGGCCCAGCGCGGCCACTCGCAGGTCGCGCCGGACCGCTTCCTTCTGACGCTCGCGGAGAGTGCGAGCGGCGCTGGCTGACACTGTTTGGTCCATCTGTTCCATTCCGCGTCGGTCGCCGTTGGTGGTCCCAGAGAGTTGCGCTTACCACACTCCATCACGAGGGACGCAGTAGCAAGCTGCGACTGGATGCCACATGGAGGCCGGCGGTGATCAACCTCATTCCGATCCAACTCCTCATCGGAGTTCTGGTCGCCGTCGTCGTCGTCGGCGTTCTCCTCTTCGTGCTTCTCGGTGTGATCCGGCGCCGGTCCGGCCACAAGGATGGAAGCGGTCCGCCGCACGACGACGACGCGAGCGCGTAGGTGAGCTGAGCAGCCGTTCGATCGCGGGTTCGTGTCACCCGATGCACATCGTGCTACAGAGCCTGGGCTCCCTCTACCGCCGAGGACTCATCGAACGCACGTGCCACGATCTCCGCGATGCGCTGCGCGTCTTCGTGCGAACGGATCTCGATGCCCCGGTCCAGCAGGGCGATGAACAACTCCTCTTTCGGGGAGGTCAGTCCCGGGAGTAGCGAGCCCTCCGCGAGATCTAGTGCGGTAGCGAGCCGCGCCAACGTCGCGAGCGACGGCATCACATGCCCGTTCTCGTAGCGCGACAGCGTGGGTTTCGGGATGCCCGAAACGGTGACGAGCTGGCTCTGCGTGAGTCCCGCGTCCAAGCGTGCTTGGCGCAGCCGTTCTCCGAACGTTCCGCCGCTGCTATCCAACTTGGTCGCCCACTTTCTTTTCTTCTCGAAGTTGCTCATGCAGCTCCACACGGAGCGCACGGGCCCGCTGAGTGATCTGGCGGGTCACTTCACGCAGCCCGCGCGCCATCAGAACCGTCTCGCGCATCCTGCGGTCCAACGGAAGTCTCCCCGCGCTGCGTTTCATCGGCTCCCGTTCGTTCTCGTCCACGACATGCAAACGCACCGTCCCGACGCGTCCCGTCCTCGTCAGAAGATGAGTTTCGGTCTCGAACATCGAATCGTCCCGCGCGTCCCAGGCATCGAGCGCGGCTCGCCTCTCGGGAGACTGGAGCAACTCGCGCCGGGTGAGGATGCACGCCCGGGGGCCGGCGATCGCCGCCGCTAGCGACAGCGAACGGTCGTCGTCGATGTCCCGGACGACTTCTGCGAGGATGAATGGCTCAACCAAAGGTTCATCGCTTTCGCAGTAGACGTAATATCGCATCCACCACCGTTATATACCCTCCACCTCGCACCCTCAATGGTCACCGCGCTGACCAGGGACTCTGTGCTTCGCCTGGAGTAGCATCGGATTCGCGGATGGATGGACCTTAACGTGGCCGACGAAGACGGCGAGTCGATCGGCGTCCGCTCGGAACCGTTCCCCGGTGCAGTTTTCGACGTGGTTGCGATGTGCGCGTCGGCTGGTGGCTTCAATGCCGTGCGCGACGTATTGAGTGGTCTCTCTGCGGACTTCCCGGCCGCGATCGTCATCGTCCAGCACCTCGATCCGCGTCATCGAAGCGTGATGGCGGAGCTCCTTCAACGTCGCTCTCAGTTGCAGGTCCGTCAGGCGACGGCGAGCGACGTGCTTGCGCCGGGCACTGTTCTGATCGCTCCGCCCGATCGGCACATGCTTGTGAACCGCGACGGCACCATCTCGCTGACACAGACGGAGCTCGTGCACTTCGTCCGGCCGTCCGGAGACCTTCTCTTCGAGTCCGTCGCAGCGAGCTTCCTCGATCGAGCGATCGCCGTTGTGTTGTCCGGGACGGGCCAAGATGGTTCGCAAGGAACCAGAGCGATCAAGAAGGTCGGGGGAACCGTGATCGTGCAGGACGAAGCATCGGCCCAGTTCTCCGGCATGCCGAACGCGGCCATCCGCGCCGCAACCCCCGACTTCATCCTCTCGGTCGAAGAGATCGCACCAACGCTCGAGAAGCTCGTGACGCAAAGCGCCGGATGACGACGAGGGCCGACCGCACGCTCGACGAGCTTCTCGACTACATCAGGACGTCTCGTGGCTTCGACTTCACGGGCTACAAACCGACGAATCTCGAACGCCGGATCAAGAAACGCATGGCGGCGGTCGACGTCGAGCGCTACGACGATTACATCGACTTCCTCGAGGTTCATCCGGACGAGTTCCCGCAGCTGTTCGACACGATCCTGATCAACGTCACCGCGTTCTTCCGTGATCCGCAGGTATGGGCGTTCCTAGCTTCCGATGTGATCCCGCAGATCGAGCAACTTCACGATGGTCATGGCCCGATCCGCGTGTGGTCCGCCGGATGCGCCTCGGGGGAAGAGGCGTACACGGCCGCCATAGTGTTCGCAGAAGCGCTGGGTCTCGAGGCGTTCGAGCAACGCGTGAAGGTCTATGCGACCGACGCGGACGAGGACGCGCTCGCGACCGCACGACACGGCGCGTATACCGCGAAAGAGATGGAGCCGATCCCGGACGACCTCAGAGAGAAGTACTTCGATAACGAAGGAAGCCGTCACGCGTTCAAGAAGACCCTTCGGCGCTCAGTGATCTTCGGCCGACATGACCTCGTTCAGGACTCTCCGATCTCGCGTCTCGACCTGCTGATCTGCCGGAACACGCTGATGTACTTCAACGCAGAGCTTCAGAACAAGATCCTTTCCAGCTTCCATTTCGCCCTCGGCGACAACGGGTTCCTGCTCCTCGGTAAGGCGGAAACGATGCTGACGCAGAGTGAGCACTTCGTGCCCGTCGATCTCAAGCACCGACTGTTCCAACGGGTTGCGCGTTCGCATGTGGATCGGCTCGGCACTCTCCAAGACGCCCAAGGCGTCCCGTTGTCGCGCCACGTGCTGCTTCGTGATGCCGCGATCGAAGGCGCTCCGATCTCGCAGCTGTTGGTCGACGTCGACGGCATGCTCCTTCTGGCGAACCAGCAGGCGCGAGCATCCTTCAACGTCACCGGCACGGATATCGGCCGTCCCATCCAGGATCTCGAGCTCTCGTACCGGCCGCTCGAGTTACGATCTCGGATCGAGACCGCGTACGCCGAGCGGCGTCCCGTGCAGGTGATCAACGTCGATCGAGCGCTCGGCAGCGGCGACATCCAGTCGTTCGACGTCTCGCTGGCGCCGATCTTCGACTCGGAAGGGGTTCCGCTCGGCGTCACCATCAGCTTCACCGACGTCACGCGGTACCGACGCCTCCGGCAAGAGCTCGAGCGATCGAACCAGGAGCTCGAAACGGCATACGAGGAGTTGCAGTCGACGAACGAGGAACTGGAGACGACGAACGAAGAGCTGCAATCAACCGTCGAGGAGCTCGAGACGACCAACGAGGAGTTGCAATCCGCGAACGAGGAGCTCGAGACGACCAACGAGGAGCTGCAGTCGACGAACGCGGAGATCCAGGCGATGAACGACGACATGCGCCGGCGGGCGTCGGACGTCGATCGGGCCGCCTCGTTGACGAACGGCATCCTCTCGAGTCTCGACAAGGCTGTCGTGGTCGTGGACCGGAACAAGGACGTGAAGAGTTGGAACGATCACGCCGCGGAGATGTGGGGCCTTCGCGCGGAGGAGGTAGAGGGACGCCCGCTCGCGTCGCTCGATATCGGGCTCCACGTCGCCGAGCTCGACGCGCCGATCGCCCAGAGCCTCCGTGGTGAGTCCGCGCGCGTGACGGTGAAGGCAACGAACCGCCGTGGCCGCACGTTCGTGTGCGACGTCTCGTCCAACCCGTTCATCGACGGCGACGGAGCGATTCAGGGTGCCGTCCTGATGCTCGAAGAAATGAAGGACGATTAGCCGGCGCCGATGATCCGAGTCACGCCGGACAACGTGCGGCGTTACCGCCTGGCCGCTTCCGGTCTCGATTCACGCCTGAGATCCGGCGAGCTCGCTGCGGCCGCATACGCGGGGCTTCAGGACAGCGCTCCGCGAGCTGCCGTCATCTCGCTGCACGCGCGCGTCGAGGATGTGACGCCGTCGTCGTGGGAAGACCCGTCCCTCGTCCAGATCTGGTTTCGCGGAGGTGCGGACTATGTCGTTCCGCGCGACGACGTCGGTGTGTTCACGATCGGCGCTTCGTCCCGAGATCCGGATCGCGTTGCTGCGCTCGAGACCGTCGCCGACGACGTTCATCGCGTCCTTCAGGGACGCACGCTTCGCGCGCGCGAGGTGTACGACGCGCTGCCGCACTATGAGCGCGGGATGGCCGTTCGTGGCGCCACGATCACCGGACGGATCCACATCCGGTGGGACGCGAGCAAGATCTGGCTCACCCCGGTCGACCGTCCGGACGTCGATGTCGAGGATGCGCGTCTCGAGCTTGCGCGACGGTTCGTCCGGTGGTTCGGTCCGGTGACCGAGCGGCGTTTCGCGTGGTGGGTCGGTCTCGAGGGAAGCGACGTGCGTGAGACGTGGGAGCGCTTACGGCCTGAGCTCGCGGCAGTCGAGGTCTTCGGCGAGGAGCGGTTGGTGCTCACCGAGAGTGTCGACGCGCTCCGAGATGCGGTCACGCCGTCCGGCGTGCGTTTCGTCCCGCACGGCGATCCGGTGATCAAGATCGACCCGGAGCTCGTCGACGAAGCGCACAGAGATGAGGTCTTCCCGCGTCCGAAGTTCAAGTCGTCGTTCTGGCCCGTTGCGGGAGCCCTTCTCATCGACGGCGAATTCGCCGGATCGTGGGCGCGTCAGCAGCGGAAGGTGACGGTCAATCCGTGGCGCCGGCTTTCTCCGCGCGAGCGCGAGGCCGTCGAGAAGGAAGCGCTCGCGTTTCCGATCGCCGGAGGCTCGTCCAGCGTGCGCTTTCATTTAGAGTCTGTCGGCTGAAAGAGGAGGACATCGATGACACGGGCGCTTGTTTTGAGCGGCGGGGGGCCGATCGGCATCGGCTGGCACGCGGGGATGATCGGCGCGCTCACCGACGCGGGCCTCGGGATCGCGGACGCAGACCTGTTCGTCGGTACGTCCGCCGGAGCCGTCGTCGGTGCGCAGATCGCGCTGGGGCTCAAACCGCTCGACGAGATGAAGCGGATCGTCGACGTGAACCCTGATTCGCGATACTCGGCCTCCATCGGCGACAACATGCAGCGGCTCATGGCGTTGATGGCGTCGGACGACATGGACCCCACGGAGCGACTCAGAGCGCTCGGCGCGCTGTCGCTCGAAGCGCCTACGGCACCCGAAGAGAACTTCGTGAAGCGATTCGATCTCAGTGCCGACGGCTGGCCGCCGCGGTTCGTCTGCACGGCGATCGACATCGTCGATACGACGTTCGTCGCTTGGGACGCGACCGCGAACGTCGACACCGCGCGCGCCGTCGCGTCGAGCTGCTCGGTCCCCGGTTTCTTCCCGTCGGTGACGATCAACGGACGCCGGTACATGGACGGCGGCCTGCGCTCGATCACCAACGCCGACCTCGCGGCCGGCCACGACCGCGTGCTCATCCTCACGCTGTTCGAACCACCGGCGGAGAGTCCGGATCTGCGCGCGCAGCGCGTCCGCAAAGTCCTCGACTCCGAACTCGAGGCCATCGCGTCGAAAGGCGGCCGTTCTTTGGTCCTTGCACCGGACGCCGAAGCGCAAGTCGTCATCGGCGTCAACCTTATGGACCCGACGCGCGCGGCCGACGCCGCCGAAGCCGGATACGCCCAAGGTCAGCGCGTCACGCAGCGCGTCACCGAACTCTGGGACGAAGCGTGATCATCGAGACCGCGCCCGACTCGCCGCCGATCGTGCTCGGCACCGCGGCGCGACTGAAGCGATCCGCAGCGCAGCCGTCGCTCTGTGGTCGGCTGCGCAAGATGAACGGTGTCCTCGCGCTGAAGTCATCCGTGGACAAGCAATCGGTCACCGTCCGCTTCGACAGCGGACACATCAAGCTCGCGTCCGGCGTTGCGAAGGACGCGGATCTCGTGATCACGATCAACTTCAACGACCCGGGCGCGAAGCCGAAGGTGCGGGGCGCGTTGAAACACCCGATGTTCGCGCTCGCGGCGTCGAAGGTGCTCGAACCGCCGACGGGAACCTGGCAGGAAGAAGCCGCCGCCTTCTGGTCGTTCGCCGCGAACTGGCCGCGTATGCCGAAGTCGATGCTCGTCGTCTGCACGGACGATCACGCGGAAGCACGGTTCGGTGAATCGGGAACGCCCGATGTCGAGCTCCACGGCACAGCGAAGCAACTCGTCTCGGTCTTCAGCGGCGATTCGATCGTGACGGAGGACTGGCTCGCCGGGAAGCTGCACGGCGTCACGAACCTGGAGCACGCCTCGGTCCTGACGGGACGATCGATAGCGTGGGTGATGGGACAAGGACGGTGAACCTCGACGACTCGATCAGCATCGTCCGGACGGAAGGCGCGGTCCCCGACGGTCCGCTCATCGGGAAATACCTGAGTCGCGACAAGTTCGAGCGTTCGTTGCCGCTCGGTCCGGCGCTCGCCGACTTCGCGTTCGCCTACGACCTGGCCGGCACGCCGCAGCTCGGTTGGTGGGCCGACTGGCGCCAGCCCTTCCTCGGCGATATCCATCAGCGTCCGGACCTCGACACCCTCACGCTGATCCGTCCCGGTGTCGCGTCCTGCATCGTCGACTTCGTCGGCGTCGACGGAACGCCGCTGCCGGTTTGTCCGCGAAGTGTCTTGAGGAGCGTGGTCGAACGGCTCGCCACGAACGGCTTCACCGCGAAGGCCGCATGCGAGGTCGAAGGGATGGCGTTCACCGAGAGCTACGCCGAAGCGAAGGCGAAGGGGTTCAAGGACCTGACGCCCCTCGGCGTCGCGCATCCGCTCGCGTACCTGACGCACGACTCCTACCGAATGCGGCCGTTGCTCGACGAAGTCATGCGACGGCTCGATCTGATGGGGATCTCGTGGGAAGCATGGAGCGCGGAAGCCGCACCGGGACAGTTCGAGATCAATCTTCCGGCAACAGATCCGGTGTCCGCGGCCGACGCAACGGTGCGCGTTCGCAACGTCTGCCGTGAGGTCGCCGTCGACCTCGGAATGTCGGTCACGTTCATGGCGAAGCCGACCGACTCGTACGGCAGTGGGATGCACATCCACCACTCGCTACTTCGAGATGCTTCGCCTGCATTTTACGACGCCACGTCCCCGGACGGACGAACCAAGCTCATGCGCAATTGGATCGGCGGTCTCATCGCGACGATGCCGGCGGCACATTCGTTCCTCACGCCGACCATCAATTCATTCCGCCGCATGGTCGGATTCGCCGCGGCGCCGCTCGTCGTCAGCTGGGGCGAAGACAACAAGTCGACGGCGCTCCGCGTGATCTCGCGGAGCGAGAAGCTCTCGCGCGTTGAACATCGCCTCGGCGCCGGCGATCTCAACCCGTACCTCGGCCTCGCGGCGATACTTTCCGGAGGCATCGTCGGCATCGAGCAGGCGATCGAACCGCCGGACGAACTCCGCGCGCTCGCGTGGGGCTTGCCGGACCGGTTCCCATATCTGCCGACGACCATCACGGGCGCCGCCGATGCACTCGACCGCGACAAGGCGTTCGCGGACGTGATGGGCCCCGTCATGGTCGAGCATTGGGTCAACACGCGACGGTGGGAGTGGATGATGTACCACACGACCGGCGGCGATCCCGAAGCCGAGTCGGTAACCGATTGGGAACTCGAGCGCTACTTCGAGCTGATGTAGGTGCGTCCCTTGATCGGCATCTCGGCTCACGAAGTGATGGTGACCGACGGCGAGGTCGGCACCTTTCATCACGTCGTGAGCGCGGCCTACATCAAGGCGGTGCGCAAGGCCGGCGGTGTTCCTGTGCTTCTTCCGATCGTCGAGCCGGACGATGCGGAAGCGATACTCGACCGTGTCGACGCCCTGCTCGTGACGGGCGGCGGTGACGTCGACCCGGCGAGCTACGGACACGAGCTTGAGCCCCGGACGGAGCGCGTCGACCCGAAACGCGACCTGCACGACGTCGCGTTCTGCCGGATCGCGATCGAGCGTGAACTGCCGACGCTCGCGATCTGCCGCGGCTCTCAAGTGCTGAACGTGGCCCTGGGCGGAACGCTCGTGCAGCACATCGACGGACACTTCGATCTCGACCGATACAACGAGTCCGTTCACGAAATCGATATCGACGCATCGAGTGCCCTCGCGAAGATCGTCGACGGCACGCGTGCCGAGGTGAACACGCTGCATCATCAAGCCGTCCAGGATCCGGCGAGCGTCGCGCGCGTCGTCGCCTATGCGCCGGACGGGACGATCGAAGCCCTCGAGGTCAACGGGGGCCGAGCGATCGGCGTGCAGTGGCACCCCGAGCTGCTGCGGCATCGTCCGGAGCATCTGGCGCTCTTTCGGGCGCTCGTCGACGCTGCGTCCGGCTGAGCCGGAGCGAGTTCACTCCCCGGGTCGCAGCGCGTCCTTCAACGAAGCGACCATCGCATGAAGTGTGTTCGCGGTCATACGCGCGCCGTCCGCGTCGCCCGTCCGGATGGCGGACTCGATCTCCAGGCACGCTTCGGTGAGGTCGTCCGCGCCGAGGAGCGAGCTCGTCGACGAAAGCATGTGTGCGGCTTTACGGATTCCATCGTCGTCTCCGGCCGCGACCGCGCTCTCGATCCTTGCCACCAGCGCCTCGGCATCGGCCAAGCATTCGTCGATGAGCTCGTCGAGCTTCTCGGCACCGATCGTTCTGCGCAACGAGCCAAGTTTGTCACGCTCGGACATGCGCGCCGGCGGAGCAGCGGCAAACTTCGCCATCAGCTCTTCGAGCAACGCGGAGAGCTTCTCGAGCGTGACGGGCTTGGCGACGTACCGATCCATCCCCGCTTCGAGACAAGCCCGGCGGTCTTCTTCCAGAGCGTGCGCGGTCAGCCCGATGATCATCGGGCCCTTCTCGCCCGGCCACCGCTTCCGGATCTCTCGCGTGGCTTCCAATCCGTCCATGCGCGGCATCTGGACGTCCATGAACACAGCGTCATAGCTGCCGGTCTCGAGCATCTCGAGAACCTGTTCGCCGTCCGAGGCGACATCCGCGTCGTACCCGCGGCTTCTGAGGATCGCGAGCGCCACTTTCTGGTTGACCGGGTTGTCCTCGGCAAGGAGTAGCCGTAACCCACGCGCACTCTTGCGCTTCGGCGCGTTTTCGATCGCTTCGACGATGGCGTCGAAGAGCGTTGACCGCTTCGCCGGTTTGAGCAGGATCGCGTCGAACAGGCGCGTGATCGCGCGATCGTTGATCGGTGTCGAGGTAAGGAGCACGATCGGAAGGTCCGGACGGATCGCGCGCAGCTCTCGGCCGAGACGCCCGCCGTTCATGTCCGGCATGACGTAATCGAGGATGGCGAGATCGAAGTGCTCGCCCCGTCGAACCCGCGCGAGCGCGTCGTCCGGTGAACCGGTCTCCGTCGGCGTCATGCCCCAGGAGCTCGTGACGCGTTCGAGGATGAGCCGGTTGGTGGGCGCATCATCGACGATCAGGACGCTGCTTCCCTCATGCCGCACCGGCAGCCTGGGCGGAGCTGCTCGCGGCCGTGCCGGCAGCCAGGCGATCTCGAAGCTGAACGTCGAGCCCACACCGGGCGCGCTCGTTACGGCGATCCGTCCGCCCATCGCTTCAACGAGTCGCTGCGAGATCGCCAGGCCCAGCCCGGTTCCGCCGAATTCCCGCGACATCGAAGTGTCGACTTGTGCGAAGTCACCGAAGATCTCGTCAAGTTTGTCCGTCTCGATCCCGCGGCCGGTGTCCTTCACCGCGAAGCGGATCCGGTCCCCGTCACTCGACGCGACGAGCGACACGATCGCTTCGACCACCCCGTGTTCGGTGAACTTCACCGCATTCGAGAGCAGATTCACGAGGATCTGACGCAAACGCCCCTCGTCACCGATGATCCACGACGGAACGTCGTCTTCGGCAAAACCCGCGACCTCAACCTCTTTGTCTCGTGCGTTTTGCGCGACAAGGTCGATCGCGCTCTCGAGGACCGTTTCGACCTCGAACGGCTCGGCTGCGATATCGAGCTCGCCGGCGTCGATCTTCGTGATGTCGAGGATGTCGTTGATGATCGTGAGCAGGTGCTCTCCCGATTCGCGCATCGTTTCGACCCAGTCGCGTTGCTCGCGGTTGAGATCCGTCTCTAGCAGGAGACCCGCCAAGCCGATCACGGCATTCATCGGCGTCCGTATCTCGTGAGACATGTTCGCGAGGAACGCTGTCTTCGCCTTGGTGGCCTCTTCAGCAAGGACCTTCGCTTCGCGGAGCTGTTCGGCCCGTTTGCGTTCGGAGATGTCGATGATCGAAGCGAGGACGAACTCCGAGTCGTCGAGGCGCATCGGATTGAGGCCGATCTCGACGGGGACCTCTGTCCCGTCCTTGCGGCGAGCGAACAGATCGCGTCCGGCCCCCATCGGCCGCATCTTCGGCTGACGCACGTAGCCCTCGCGGAGGGCCCGGTGGGATTGGCCGACGCTGTCGGGGACGAGCAGCTCGACCTTTGTGCCGACGAGCTCGTCCGTTGTGTAGCCCGTAAGGTCCTCGAGCTTCGTGTTGTGCAGGACGATCCGTCCGTCGAGATCGACGACGACCATCGCGTTCGGCGCGGCCTCGAGCACCCGCTGGATCGCGGGTTGATCCTCGATGCGTCCCTCTCCCCATGCTGGCACTCGTCCCCCCTGGGAGAAAACGGTAGCACTCAATCTGGGGCTCCTTCGCGGTGCGCCACCGCGTCGTCGCGAAGCAGCAACCCGATGAGCCGGCCGTCTGCGGAGGTGATCGGCGCCGAAGGGAGGTCGTGCTCGGTCATGTACTTCGCCATGTCCGAAGCCGAGGTGTTTGGACGGAACGTCGACGGTCCGGGACGCATCACCGCGCCGGCCGTCGCTTCATCGCTCGAACTGAGCTGTTGTTCGCGGAGCATGCCGAAGACGATCGCTTCGTCGTTCGTAACGACGCAGACACCGAGACCGGACGACGCAACCCGAGCGCGGACCTCGCCGATGGTTTCGTCCGGACGGCAGGTCGCGACGTCGCGCCGCACGAGGTCGACCGCTCGCACCTTGCGGAGGGAGCTGCCTTCCGTCGGCAGGCCTTCCGCCGCCCAGTCCATCTTCCCGGCCACGTAGTCGTAGACCTCCGCGAACCCCAGCGCTTCGAGCCGCCACGCGGCTCGTGGGCTCATGTCTCAGGCGGAGTCCCAGCAGTAGACGATGACCGGACGCGCGATGCCGAGGCGTTCCGGAGCTTCACGGTCGAGCCGGCGGAGGGGGATGCTGATGGCTCCGACGATGTGCTCGTCGTCGTATTCATCCTTCGGGAGGACCTCGACGAGCTGCGCCCCGGCGTCGATGAGGGGCTGGACCTCGCTTCGGACGATGTCCTTCGGCATCGATGCAACCGTACCCCCGCCGGAGGAGCGACACTAGGGGCGTGAACCAGCGGCTGCTCGTCGTCGACGACGACCAGAACATCCGGGAGATGGCCAAGCTCGCCCTCGAAGAGGAGGGCTACGTCGTCGATACCGCCAACGACGCCGAGGAGGCGCTCGAGGCGATCCGGCACAATCCACCCGACCTGCTCGTCCTGGACGTCATGCTCCCCGGACGAGACGGCTTCGAGCTCACGCGTGAGATCCGCAAGACGTCGAACCTGCCGATCATCCTTCTGACGGCTCGGACCGACATGGTCGACAAAGTCGTCGGGCTCGAGTCGGGAGCGGACGACTACGTCGAGAAGCCTTTCGAGATGCGGGAGCTCGTCGCGCGTATGCGCGCCCTTCTGCGGCGCGCTCAGTCGCAGGACGACTCGCAGCGCATCCTTCGGATCGGACCCCTCGAGATCCGTCCCGAGGAAGGGGTCGTCCGACGGAACGGGGAACCGGTGTCGGTCACGAGGACGGAGTTCCGTCTCTTGACGACACTCGCGTCGCGTCCGGGCCGCGTGTTTTCGCGCGAGCAGCTCTTATCGGAGGTCTGGGGGTACGACTACTTCGGCGACGCTCGTCTCGTCGACGTGCACATCAAACGGCTGCGCTCGAAGGTCGAGCCCGATCCGCACGAGCCGGCGATCATCCAGACGGTTCGCGGCATGGGGTACAAGGTTTCGGAGGACTGAGGAGTGCTCAGCATCAGGTCCCTCCGCTTCCGGATCGCGGCAGCCTACATCGCCGGTACGCTGCTCGTCGCCGGTGCGGTCGCGGGCGCGACGTACTACCTCGTGTCGAAGACGCTCACGCAACAACGTACGCAAGCGCAATTGCGCCAGGCTTTCAATCTTTTCAATCATCTCCAGAATTATCTCGCCACCCTCCCGAAGGACGCGCGCTACACGACGGGCGACATCGCGACGAAGCTTCAGACCGGTGGGACGGACGTAATCGTCATCGCGCGCGGGGTCACATCGTCATCGAGTGCGGCCGTCACCGTCGATCAGATCCCCAACGATCTGCGGCAATCCGTCGACAATGGACAGGTCGGTTACGAAGTCATCGGTCCAGCGCCGCGACGTCTCGTCTTCGGCACACGCGTTCCGGGCGTCCCGGGCCACCAAGCCTTCTTCTTCTTCCCACTCGCTCAGCTTGACCGCACGCTCGGCCTCCTCCGGAAGATCTTCCTCGTCGTCGTCGCGGCCGCTGCGGCTGCGTCGGGCGCCGCGGGATTCGAACTTGCCGGACGGACCATCCGACCGCTCCGGCTCGCCGCCGACGCCGCACGCCAAGTTGCGGAAGGCAACCTCGACACGCGACTTGCGGAAACCGGAACGGACGAGCTCGGTCAGCTCGCACGAGCGTTCAACCACATGACGGAGGCCCTTTCCCAGCGCATCACGCGGGAACGCCGCTTCGTCGCCGACGCGTCGCACGAGTTGCGCACGCCGTTGACCGCGTTGAAGACGTCGATCGACTACCTCGCCGAGCGAAGCGGCGACCTTCCGACGAAGCTGCGCGGTCCGATGGCGCTCGCTGCGGACGAGGTCCGATCGTTCCAACGACTCGTCGACGACCTCCTCGAGCTCACGCGGGTTGAGGCCGGAGGCGTCGAAGCGTCCCTCGAGGACATCGATCTCCATGACTTCGCGACGCAGCTCGCAGGCCGACGCGCACCGGAGACCCCGGTGAACATCGACGGACCCGAAAGTCTGGTTGTCCGGACGGACAAGATGTGTCTCGAGCGCGTCGTGGGAAATCTTCTCGAGAACGCGGTGTTCCACGGCGCCGGGAAGGACGTCCACATCATCCTGGAACCGAACAACGGCGAAGCGAAGATCACCGTTGCCGACGAGGGTCCGGGGATCGACGCCGAACAGTTGCCGAGGATCTTCGAGCGCTTCTGGCGCGGCGACACCGCGCGGCGACGCGACGGACGTGTCGGTTCCGGCCTCGGACTCGCGATCGCGCGCGAGAACGCCGCAGTGATCGGGGCCAATATCGGCGTGGCTTCTGAGCCGGGCGTCGGAACGCGGTTTGAGGTCACCCTTCCGAGAACGGAGCCCGAGTGAAACGCCGCTTGGTCGTAACGTGCGCATTGATGATGCTCGCGTCATGCGCTCGCAGCACTCTGGTGATCATCCCGCAAGCCGAGCTTCATCGGATGACGGATCTCTACGGCTCGAGCGTGCGGAACACGTCGCCCAACGTCTCTACTGTTCGGCTCTATATGGTCGACGGGACGCGCCTCGCCGCTGTCGACCGCAGCGGTCGCAGTTCGCTTCCGGCGCCCGAGCTTTCTATGACCGAACTGCTCAAAGGGCCGACCCAGGCTGAGCTCACGAAAGGCCTCACCACGAACATCCCGAACTCCGTTCAGCTCCTGAGCGTTTCCGTCCTCAACGGGATCGCGTCGGTCAATCTGTCGCACGACTTCGAACTGACGACGCCCGACCGCGCGACGTTCCTGCTGCGACTGGCGCAGGTCGTCTACACGCTCACGGAGCTGTCCAACGTGCAGTCGGTCCGGTTCCTCGTGGAGAGTCAGCCCGTTTCCGTCATTGTCCAGGACGGAACGTTCGTGTCCGAGCCGGTCGCCCGAGGTCGCTACTTGGACTTCGCGCCGAAGTCGGCCGGCGCGGCAGTCTCGCAGGGCCCTTTAACCTGAAAAGACCCCGAAATGTCTAGCGCCGCCGGTTCTGGCAAACCGGCGGCGCTTCCGTCGATGCGACCAACAAATCTTCGTGGTGAGTAGATAGTCGTCCATCGACATCGCTTTCCAAGGGCGATTCTGTGACGGAATCGTGACACTTCAGGCCCTCAACCAGCACGTTTGCTCGATCTCGCACCGAAAAGGGCGAGGACGGACGTGTGGAGGCGGCCGTTCGAGGTCAGACCGCAGCCCCCGTAGATCGTGGCGTTCCCGCCGAAATCGGTGAGGCGCCCCCCGGCCTCCTCGACGATCACGAGGAGGGGGCCGAGGTCCCAGGGCCGAAGCGAGGGCTCGACCATCACGTCGAGCGAACCCGCCGCGACGAGCACGTGGCCGTAGAAGTCGCCGATCCCTCTGTCGAAACGAGCTCCGCCGACGAGCTTCGAGAAGGCGTCGGCGTAGCCGGTCCGCTCGAAGCCGTTGATGGACGTGAACCCGACCCGCGCCTTCGAGAGGTCGTCCACGTTCGAGACGTGGATCATCTCGCCGTTGCGCATCGCGCCCTTCCCGCGACCGGCCGTGTACCGCTCGCCGAGGGCGGCCGCGCTCGCGACACCGAGCTGGACGACGCCGTCGCGCTCGAAGGCGATGAGCGTCGCCCACACCGGGATGCCCCACGAGTAGTTCTTCGTTCCGTCGATCGGATCGATGATCCATCTCGAGCCGGACGACCCTACGCGCTCTTCCTCCTCCTCGCCGAGGATCCCGTGGTCGGGGAACGCGGCACGGATCTCCTGTCGAAGCACGCGCTCGATCGCTTCATCTGCTTCGGTCACGGGTGTGCCGTCGTCTTTGGTCCGGACTTTCGGATCACGACGGAAGTACTTCATCGAGATCTCGTCCGCGAGGTCGGCAAGATGTTGCGCGAAGTCGTAGAGGTCGGTCACGGGTGTCCGTAGCCGCGCGCGCTCACGGGCCACACCTCTTCGACCTCTTCACCGCGGAACGCGTAGAGCTGATCGTGCAGGTTCACCGTCGGATCGACGTGCGACGGACGGAGCCACATGCGCATCCCGACCTTCTTGTCAAAGCCGTCGCGGATGACGAGCGACGTGTGCTCGTCCGAGAGGTAAAGGATGTCTGCGTTCGCGTCGTCGAAGAGCTTCGGGTTGCCGTGGTCGACGGCGAGCGTTTTCAGCCCGGCGTCGAGCACCGCGATGTTCCCCTGGACGCTTACAACGGTGCAGAGGCAACGGAGCGCTTCCTCGAATGGGCTCGACTTCGAGAACTCCGTGTCCATGAGCGCGTAGCTGCCCGCTTGGATCTCGGTGATGCCATCGATCGTTCCCGTGACGTCGTAGGTGAGCGTGGAACCCGCGCTCACGATGTCGATCGAATAGCCGTTGTCGCGGAGGTCGCTCGCGACGCCGAGGAGGATGTCCATCGCCTTGCGCGTCGCCTCGGCGCGCTGGGGGACGTCCTCCATCACCGTGACGTGGCCTTCGTAGCCCATGATCCCTCTCACGTTGAGGCCTGCTCTCGTTGCGAGGCCCGCGAGTTCGACGGCTCCGTCCGGTGCGATCCCGCAGCGCGGCATGCCGACGTTGATGTCGAGAAGTACGTTGAGATCCGTCCCGACGATGATGTCGCACGCTTCGCGCGAGTCGACCGCGACCGTCAGCTGCACGTTCTTGGAGAGGGCCATAAGCCGGTCGACCTTGGTCGGGTCGCACACCTCGTTGGCGATGAGGAGGTCGTCGAAGCCCTCGGCCGCGAACACCTCGGCCTCCGGAAGTGTCGCGCAGCAGAAGCCGACGCCG
>Ga0307479_10001666_pt1 | contig 20303 bp, 14 predicted proteins | sample atmos_gasesECM4C_FD_203743 | JGI IMG/M metagenome (GOLD analysis project Ga0307479, IMG submission 203743) | Hardwood forest soil microbial communities from Morgan-Monroe State Forest, Indiana, United States - atmos_gasesECM4C_515 | ecosystem: Environmental > Terrestrial > Soil > Temperate...
GCCCATGAGCGTCAGTCCGGCAAAACAAAAGAGCAGATGGACGCAAAACACCTGCAGCGAAGCTTGCCCCATCAGCACCAACGGCCGCACCGCCAGGGGTTTTAACCAGCGTTGCCCAACGATCAGCACCGCGGCCACCGCCGCGAAATCGAGAAGCCGCAGCGGCCCCAGGTGCCACTTGTCGAATAGCCACTCCGTCCCGTCAAGCTGAAACCCGTGCGCAATCAGCCGCCGCATTATGAAGAACACTACAGCGATCGCCGCCGCCGGGATCACCACCCTTCGCGCATTCGCCTCGATCGGCAGATTGTCCTGGGCCCAGCGCACGCCCAGCCAGATTCCCACGATCCAGAGAAATTGCCAGGCCCACAAATCGAATGCTCCCATCTCGTGGACCGGAATTCTGGTCGGGATGTAGTGCATCATGAAAGTATGCTCGGCGGCGCGAAAGCCAAATTGCGCCAGCACCCAGAACGCGAAAGATCCCCACAGAATCGGCTTCCACCCGAAGCGCCGCGCCAACAAAATCAAAATGGACGACATCCCTAGAAAAATAATGTACAGCGGCAAAATATCGAGGAGCGGTGGGCGGTAAATCAGCAGCGCCGCTTCCGTGATGGCCTGCTTGGGTCCCGCCATGAAATAAAAATCGAGGAGGTTGTGGAGTCCCGGGCGGTTGCCGCGCGACGCAATCGGCACCGCCACGAGAAATGCAAAAGCAAGTAGCAGCGCGTGGTAGCCATATAGACGCAGTGTGCGGCCCCACATTTTTCGAGTCATCGCGCGATAGCCATCGTGCTCGGCCAGGCGGAAGTAGATGCGGCCGGTAAAAAGCGCCGAAAGGAAAATGAACCCTTCAGCCGCGGAGATGAAGCCAAACGGCTGATTTACGTAAGCGCTCGCGGACGTGGGCAGGTGCGTGAGCGTGATCCAAACGAGCATCAGCCCGCGCATTGCGTCCAATTCCAACCGGCGTCCGCTCGTTCCACTCACCTTTAAATAGACGCCGTTTGGTTGCCAGGGGTTTCTAGGCAAAGGCCTCTGATAGGACGCTTTGCAATTAAATTTCGGAAACTACAGGGTTATACCTACGCCGGAAGGGCCGAACAGTCATGCTAGAGTAAAGAAGGGAGGAATTGAGTGCACGTTTCGCCGCGAAGACTGCTTCCGTTCCTGATTCTGATGTTAGCACCACTGGTTGCCGCTCCTGCTTACGCAAGAAAACACGACACAGGATTTCTCGATCGCACGATCACTGTGCAGGGCACCACTTACAAGTATCAGGTTTTCGTGCCGGATGACTGGAACTCCCACCAGAAGTGGCCGGTGATACTTTTTCTTCACGGCGCTGGCGAGCGTGGCGACGACGGCTTGCTCGAAACGGACGTAGGCATCGGCCCGGCCATCCGCAACGGCCGCAGCCGAATTCCCGCCATCGTGGTGATGCCGCAATGCCCGAAGAATCTCTGGTGGCTTCATCCGCCGATGCAGGATCTCGCGATAGCTACGCTCGATGCCGCAATAAAAGAATTCGATGGCGACACGCAACGCACTTATCTGACGGGTCTTTCCATGGGCGGCTACGGCTGCTGGCGCCTCGCTGAAAATAATCCCGGGCGATTTGCTGCGCTGATTGTGATTTGCGGAGGAATCCGTCCGCCGGCGGCGGCGCTGAAGGCTTATCCGGACCTTGTAAAATTAACGCCGCCCGACGACCCGAAGAGTTATTCAGAAGCAGCCGCGAAGGTCGGCAACGTGCCGGTATGGATTTTTCACGGCGCTGCCGACGATATCGTGCCAGTCACAGAATCGCAGCGAATGTTCGCGGCAATGAAGCCGGTGAGCAGCGACCCGCACTACACCGAGTATCCCGGCGTCGGGCATCAATCCTGGGTGAAAGCCTACGACGACCCGAAATTATTCCCGTGGCTCTTCTCGAAATCCCTGGCCACCAACCCGAAATAACTCCTGGCCTAACGCGTTGTGCTCAAGGCCCACCTACGAAGCCTCACAATCTTTGGTGAGCCATATCTCCAGCCCTATGAGGTCGTCGCGGATCTCGATGCCGTGAAATCTTGTCTCTGCAATCAACTCTTCGAATTCACGCCTCGTATAAGCCCTTTTCAACAGCATGAAACGGAACGTCAATTTGGTTATGACCCGGTTCACGGCGCCGACTTTCATATCATTTACGGCCCGCGCGATCGATTCCTTCGGCGCATCTCTTCGCAGGTCAATGACGAGAGCATGCCCGCCCGGTTTTAGTACGCGGTACATTTCCTGCAGGGCACGCTTCGGTTCAGTGAAATTCTTGAAAGCAGCGCGGCAGAGAACAAAATCGAACGTGTCGTCCCCAAAAGGCATGTCGGAGACGTTACCTCGGCGAAAGTCCACTCGCATCCCTGCTTTTGAAGCATTCGCACTGGCAATCTCCACAAACGTTTTGCTGATGTCCAGCCCAACGATCTCGTAATCGCCGAGTTTGGCCAACTCAATCGCGCAATATCCCGGGCCTGGGGCAACTTCGAGCACTTTACTATTGGGCGAAATCTGCTCCGCGACGCGACGGGCAAGCGCTTTGAAATCCTCAAGCGACTTTTTGGTAAGGGACGCATACCACTTTGCAACGGCGCCTTCCATCCCCAGACCCTTGTAGGGTTTTGTATTTGCAGGCGATGCAGAAACGGACATAGGATCCTCCTTGTCTCCAGCAATTTTTGATTGAATCGGGTGGAACCCCAAGATCAATTCGACAAATGCAAGGGCAAGACCGGCGAATGCGCGATTCCGACCCGTCAGTACCGGAACTTGAACCACCTGTAGCTGGGTGGTAGGCTCGGCTCATCGGGGGTATTTGAGATTCGCACGCCGGGCGACACTTCGCCCTAGGCATTCCTGTGGGCGCTGCAAAAATACAATTCGATCGCAAGGCCGTCGTCGAGGCGGAGGCGCTGGGGACCGTCCGGAAGCTACTCGTTGAGCTTGGCGGATTGCGCGGGCTGGAAGAGCTTGGCGCGCGCGGCGCTCGAGCGCATCTCGAACGCGAGCTGGGGCTCGGCAGTCTCGAGCGCGTCGAGCTCATGCTGCGACTCGGCAACACTTGTGGGGTGCGGCTGCCGGATCAGGTGGTGGCTGAAGCCGACACGGTGCAGGATCTGATCGATGCGATCCTGCGCGAGGATCGGTCCTCAAACGGCACGAATGCCGGAGCGGGAACGGCCGCCGCCACCACCGCCGCATCCGTTTCCGCGCAGCCTGTCACCCGCCATGTAACTCCAGCCGACCTCGAAGAACAGATTCGCAAAGCCGAAACGCTCACGGAAGTAATCCGGCTGCGCGGCCGCGCCGAGCCGACTCGCGCACACATCTTTCTCTACGAAGAAGATGAAAAGCCGCGCACGATCACTTTCGGCGAACTCTACGAGCGGTCATCAGCCGTTGCTGACGAACTGCGCCGCCGTGGACTCGAAACTGGCCAGACCGTCGCGATCATGCTGCCCACCTGCGCCGAATTTTTCTCCACGTTCGCGGGCATTCTGCTCGCGGGCGGGATTCCCGTCCCGATCTATCCGCCGTTTCGCGCCGACCGCATCGCCGAATACGCCGCGCGGCAATCGAACATCCTGCGCAATGCCGAAGCGCAATTTCTCGTCACCTGGCGGCAGGCCGAAGGGCTCGCTCGCACGCTGCAGCCACGCGTGCCTTCGCTGCGCGAAGTCCTGAACGCGCAACGCCTCGCGAACGGACAGCCGGCCGACGCAACTGCAACCCCGTCCGGCGAATGGCGGCCCGTGGAACATCTTTCGCATCGCGCCAGCAGCGAAGATATAGCCTTCCTGCAATACACATCCGGCTCGACCGGCGATCCCAAAGGCGTGATTCTCACGCACGCGAATCTTCTCGCAAATATTCAGGCTATCGTCGGCGGCATTCACATCCAGGCTGACGATGTCGCCGTCAGCTGGCTGCCGCTCTATCACGACATGGGTTTGATCGGTGCCTGGTTCGTTCCAATCGTCACGGGCATTCCGCTGGTTGTAATGTCGCCGCTCGCGTTCCTTAGCCGCCCTGACCGGTGGCTGTGGGCGATTCACAATCACCGCGGAACCATCAGCCCCGCGCCCAACTTCGCTTACGAGCTGTGCGTGCGAAAAGTGGCGGACAAGGATATCGAAGGTCTCGATCTCAGCTCGTGGCGCGCCGCAACCAACGGCGCGGAGCCGGTGGCCGCGGCCACGCTCGAACGATTTGTCGCGCGCTTCACCCGCTACGGCTTTAATCGCCAAGCATTGATGCCCGTCTACGGACTCGCGGAGGCGTGTCTCGGCGTTTCCGCGCCGCCGCTGGGCTCGGGCTTCAAAGTGGATCGAATTGAGCGCGCCGCACTCGAATCGCACGGCCGCGCCATTCCGGCAAAGCCAGATGACAACGCGCCGCTCGAATTTGTGGGCGCCGGAAAGCCGATGCCGGGCGTCGAAGTTCGCATCGTCGACAAAGAAAAAAACGAGAGCGCACTTGGCGAACGCGCCGAAGGCCAACTCCAGTTTCGTGGCGCGTCGGCCACGAGCGGCTACTATCGAAACCCCGCCGCCACGCGCGAACTGATCCATGAAGGCGGCTGGCTCGATTCCGGCGATCTTGCCTATTGGGCGGACGGCGAAATCTACATCACGGGCCGCGCCAAGGACGTGATCATCAAAGCCGGCCGCAACATCTACCCGCACGAAGTGGAGGAAATTGCTGGACGCGTCTCGGGAGTTCGCACCGGCTGCGTGGTTGCGTTCGGCGCTCCCGACGAACGCACGGGCACAGAGAAATTAATCGTCGCCGCGGAAGTGCGTGATATCTCCGCCGCGAAACGCATCTCCGGCGAAATTGCGCAGTCTGTGAGCGAGGCCATGGGCGTCCCGCCGGACACCGTCGAGTTGCTTCGGCCGCAATCGATTCCGAAAACTTCCAGCGGCAAGCTGCGCCGCAGCGAAACGAGGCGCCTCTACCTCGAAGGCAATCTCGGCAAAAAACAGCAAGCGGCGTGGGTGCAGGTGGCGCGCCTTGCAGCTCGCAGCGCTGGTCCTCGTGCATGGGCGTGGATGAAAGCTGGGACGAAACGCGCCTTCGAAGCTGCATACGGCGTCTACGCACTCTCGACTTTTGGAATCATACTGACCGGCCTCTGGATTGCCGTCTCGCTCACATCAGATCGCGAACGAGCGGCGCGAATCGCACACTCGGGCTCGCGGCTGATTCTGCGCGCGGCCAGGATCCCTGTCGAAGTCGAGCACGGCGAACTCCTCAACGACCTCGCGACGTCCGGCCCCTGGATTTTCGCGCCCAATCATTCGAGCTACGTGGATATTTTTGTGACGCTCGCATCGCTTCCGCTCGGCGTGCGCTTCGTCGCGAAAGGCGAAGCGCTCGATATGCCGCTGATCGGCAAAATCATCCGCCGCTCCGGCCAGCTCGCCTTCGACCGCAGCGATCCGCAAGCTCGCGTGCGCCAGACGGAAGACGTGGAAGAAGCGCTCGGCCGCCGCGAATCGGTGGCCATCTACCCCGAAGGAACCTTCACCTCGATGACCGGCATTCGCCCGTTTCAATTGGGCACCTTCAAAGCGGCGGTGGATATGCAAAGGCCGATTTGCCCTGTCGCGGTGCGCGGCGCCCGGCAGATTCTGCGCGATAAGACGCGCCTGCCTCGCCCCGGCCGCGTCACGGTGTCATTCGGCCCTCTGGTCGTCCCCGACCCGTCCGCAGGGAATGACTGGCACGAAATCGTTCGCCTCCGCGACGCCACCCGGGAAATCATTGCCAACGGTACGGGGGAACCCCTACTATAGATGATGTAGAAGAAGTCTTTTATCCGTAACCCTTTAGGCCCTGATTGCATCCAATTTTGGACTCCAGCGGAAGCTAGTTGCTCGACTCTCTCTCCCGGGGAGAGGAAGGGCGAAAGTCAGCTGGATACGTCAACAAGGCATCGCCGAGCTAGGCGCGCGGCGGTTTCGATCCCAATACTCCTGAGGAGGACCTCTATGGTTCGAAAGCTTTCGTTATTGCTGGGCCTGCTATTCTTCGTGTCTTTCGCGGCGCACGCGCAGGGCATTCTTTCAGACAAAGTGGAATTGTTCGGCGGTTATTCGTTCATGCACAACGATAACCGTCCCGACTCCAACCTGAACGGATTCGAGTTTGCAGGCCAATACAAGTTTACCAGTTGGCTCGGAGGCGTAGCGGACATCGACGGGCACTACGGCGGCGGTACCAGTGTGAACAACTATCTGTTCGGCCCGCAGATCTCCTTTCCGGCGCGCGTATCGCCATTCGCCCAGCTTCTGGTCGGCGTAGCCCATATGCACAGGAATGGCCTTAACAGTGACACGTCTTTCGCCGCGGCATTAGGCGTAGGAATCGATACAAAAATCGCCGGACCGTTTCACTGGCGCATCATTCAGGGCGACTGGATTCACACCAGTCTTTTCGGAGGCAGCCAGAATAATGGCCGCCTTTCGACGGGCATTGTGATCAAGTTCTAGCGGCTGCTTCGGCGACGACTGGCTAGGGCTGCGGTTTGATGGGCGCTGCGAGATTTCGTAGCGCCCTTTTTTGTTTTCCCCGACGATTCGGTTCAGCGCATTCAGTTCAGTATGAAGTTCACCGTGACGTAGGTTTCCACTTCCACCGGCTCACCGTTTAACCGAGTTGGCTGGTAGCGCCAATTCTGCACCGCAACTTTTGCCGCCTGCGCCAGCAGGGGATTTCCGTCAACGACTTCCAACTCTCGCACCGTGCCGTCCTTCGCGATGATCGCTCGCAAATGCACCGCGCCGGAAATGTGCGCCGCTTTGGCGATGGCCGGATATTCCGGTTTCACTCGATTCACTAGCATCGCTGCCATCACGCCTTCGCTCATTCGCGTCGGCCGAACGTGAGGCGGCTCGGCGTGCGGCGGTTCCGGGACGATGACGCGATCGCCCGTTCCTCCGGGCGAACTTGGACCCGTGCCTGGCAAGCCCGGTCCTTCGCTTCCGCCGCCTTGGCCCGGGCCGATGTTCGGAGCCTCGGAGCTATCTTCTGGGGCCGTCGGACGAGCCGCCGGAGCGCAAACGGCGAGGCAGATCGTAGAAAAAACGGCCGCATGTGGACGATGCATGATGGACTGCTCGGGGTGCGCTGCGCCGCCACCCGAATAGGGCGGTGCTGGAGTCACGATGTAGTGCGCTGTCAGGGCCCCCGGAGAGATCAGAGGCCAAACGAGCAGCGCGGCCAGGATGACAGCTTCAAGCGCGACAGAAAGCGCGAGAGCCTTGCTGCGAAGCCACCGCGCTCGCACTCGCGCGGCGGGATCATTGTCAACCAAGCATTCAGACAAACTTCGGAGATCGCTCATGGGCACACCTCCACGCACCACGGCTGGCAGCCGTTTTGCAAATCAGTGTTCTAGTGCTTTTCTACTAGAGGAACCGGGACGATGAATCTTACGACGAGCGGTTTTCTTCGCAACGAAGCCGAAGGTAAGTTGCCGCGTTTCGGCTTCACCGATTTAAACCGCTGCGGAGTTCGCGCGACCTCTTGAAGTTATAGACACCGAAGTGTGGCGGCAGTTCCGGGAATTCGGCCAGAAGCGGCAGGCAAGTTGCAAATTGTTGTTAGTATTCTTCTAAGTTATTCAATTCTATCCGATTACGATTTTGGCGCTGCGAGTGCACCATTTTGGGTTTTCTCGCGTCTAATCCTTTGTTCCTAGCCCCTCTTGGGGATTGAGAGGTAATCATAATGAAGAATTCTCTGGAGACAATTGGAGTTCGATACACCGGATGGGCTGCGCTCAACCGCGATCCGCTCGAGGATCACGTTGAGTTCACCTGTCCGCACTGCGGCCTTCCGGGCGTGAAGAACGCGCGGCGCCCGCGCTCGGCGTATCACTTCACCGATGGATTCGTGCAGGATCTGCAGGGCGAAGCGACCACCTGCCGCGAGTGCAAGCAGTCGGTGCGCGTGACGCCGGTGGTGCTGGTTCACGACAAGCACGAGAAGCAGCGCTTCGAAGCGATGTTTGGCACTGCGTTCGAGCCGGATCTGGAAGTTTCGAAGAACTAAGTAACGAGAATAAACGCTTCCCTCTGACGGTGGAAATGAAAGAGCGGGGATGGGGCACTCCATCCCCGCTTTGCTTTTCCGGCCGGTCCGCGTGCACGAGTGTGCTGCGCTGGCGTGATTGGTGCAGGAGGCTTGCAAAAAGAGTCGGCGAGACGCCGGCGTTACGGAAGTGCATCCACGCTGTTAGGAAATTGCGGAGTCTTCCCGCATCTCACTTGAAATCGCGCGAAAGAGAAAAGCGACGTAGAGCACCCATCTGCCTGTGGGCAATGCTGCCATTCCGTAACGCCGGCGTCCCGCCGGCACTTTTGATTGGCTAGCGAATCGTCGAAGGAAATCGAGTCGGAGCTACTGCTCTTCGTCGACCGAGAGGTGGTGCTCTTCCATCTCTGCGCGCACGCGATCGAACGCGTCGTCCACATTATCGGAGAACTGGAGCAGCTTGTACTCGCGCTCGTTGATTGTTCCGTAGCGCAGCATGTGGCGCCAGTTGAACACCTTGTCCCAGTATTTCCTGCCGTAAATCAGAATCATGTGGTGCGAGGAAAGCTTTCCCGTTTGCAGCAGGGTGAGCATTTCAAATAGCTCGTCCATCGTGCCGAATCCGCCGGGAAACACGATGAGCGCTTTCGCCATCTGAGCGAACCACAGCTTGCGCATGAAAAAATAATGGAAGCAAAAATTCAGATCTTCAGTGATGTAGGGATTGGGGCGCTGCTCGTGCGGAAGCTGGATGCTGAGACCGATGGATGAGCCGCCTGCGTCGAAGGCGCCGCGGTTCGCTGCGTCCATGATTCCGGGACCGCCGCCCGAACAGATGACGAAGCGCTTCGGGTGCACGCCAAGCGTCATCGACCAGCTCGTGATGCGGCGGGAGAGTTCACGCGCTTCTTCGTAGTAACGCGACATCTCCAAATGAGATTTTGCGTGGCGAATCCGTTCTGCCCACTGGGCGTTGCGCCGGCCGCGCGAGCGCGCTCGAACTTCTTTTAGCTCGTGCTGAGCTTGTTCGCGCGAGTGGATTCGCGCGGAGCCGAACATTACGATGGTGTCCGCCACTTTTTCGCGCCGCAGGCGGGCGAGCGGATCGAGGTATTCAGCCAGAATGCGCAGCGGGCGCGCTCCCAGGCTTTCCATAAACCTGGGATCCTGGTAGGCGAGCTTCGCCATCGGCAGATGGCTGGGACGTCTCATGAATTCCCCCTCTGAATGAGTTAGTGCGCGCGGCCATGAGTTCGACAGCAAACACGCAAATGAACGCGCAAACAGCTATTTTAATACTGTTGGCCGGAAGGCGCCTGCCGCGTATTGAGCGCGATTTCCATCGCGTGAACTTGCCCGTTCGATGCATGCAACGCCCGGAGCCACATCTGGAATCAGATAAAATACCTCTATGAGCTTTAGCTTACCGAGAACGGCGGGCTTGGCCGCGTTGATCGCGGCGGCTGCAGCGATTCTCGCGCTGGCGTCCCCCGCGCGCGCCCAAGCGCCGCCTGGACCGCTGCATACAAAGCCCGGCATTCAACCGGAAAGGCAGCCGACTCCCGAAGAAGCGAAGCGCACAATTCACGTGCGCGTGAATGAAGTGACCGCCCCGGTGACCGTGCGCAACGCGAGTGGCGAGATGCTGCTCGATATCCCCAAGGAAAGCTTCCACATTTTCGACAATGGAGTCGAGCAGAAGATCGAGCATTTCGATCTTGGCGCCAGCTCGCTTTCGATTGTGCTTGTCGTCGAAACCAGCTCGCACATCGATCCGATGTTTCCGTCGGTGAAGCGGATGGGCATCGTGTTCACGGAAACGGTGATGGCGCAGACTTCGGAAGTGGCCGTGGTGGGCTATGACGACGACGTGAGCCTGCTGAAAAAATTCACCACCGATCCGGAGCGCATCGGAGACGTCATCAACAATCTCACGACGGGAAATTCCGGGTCGCATTTGTATGACGCGATGGCGCGCGGGATTTCGCTGCTCGAAAAGCGGCCGCTGCCGCAGCGGCGGATTCTAGTTGTGCTCGGCGAAGCGCAGGATACGGGGAGCGAGAGTACGCTCGGCGAAGTGCTGCGGAGCGCACAGCTCGCGAATGTGACGATATATTCGATCGGGCTGAGCACCGCCATGGCGGATCTGCGCGCGAAGAAAGAGCCGGTGGATCACTCGCTCGGCCCTCCGGGAACGTATCCGATTCCGACGCCACCAGGAAAGCCGCAGACACCCGATCTCGAGCGGCAAGCAGCGAACGCGCCGATCGATTATATGGCGCTCGTGATTTTTCTGGTAAAAACCGGCAAGAATGCGATTGGTCCGAATTCACTGGCGATCGCGAGCAAGGCGACGGGCGGGATGTTCTTGAATGCGAAACGCGACAGCACGATTCAGAAAGCCGTGGATGAAATTGGCGGCGAAATTCACGCGCAGTATTCGCTGGGGTACCGTCCGCCGCCGAACGTGGAATCCGGCTATCATGAGATCAAGGTGACCGTGGACCGCGAGGGCGTCAGCGTGCGGACGCGCCCGGGGTATTATTTGCCGCCGCCGCCCGCGGATTAGAGTGGAGCGGATTTCTTCGCTGACCATCCTCCACTAACGCTGTAGTGAGCGCCTTCTGAATCCACAAACTGCGCCAGGTATGCACCGTATTCCTGCTTTGTAGGCGGCATGGAAAACTTCAGACCCTGAGCGACCATTTCATCGTGAAATTTTCGCAGATCGTCCACCTGAAAACCCAACTCCACCTTTCCTGCGAGGTTTTTCTCAGAAGCTGGATGCAGAGCCAGAGTCGTATCGCCCGTTGCGAATTCACTCCAGCCGGGCGATTGAAATTTCAACGGAAGACCGAGCGTGTCGCGGTGAAAGCGAATGGCGCGGTCCATATCTGCGACGAACTTGATCGCATACGTGAGTTTTGGCGGCATGGCCACCTCCTGCCTGCGGATAGAGTACCTCAATCGGGAGCGACGCGACGAACTGGCAGATGGCACCGCTGTGTGCTCAGGGGACATTCGGGCACGGCAGGCCGTGCCCCTGCTGAAGGAACTGCGAAAACCAAAGAACGAAATCGCGCGTGAGCCAAGAATCAGTGGCTTCGCCGTGTTCTTACGTTGGCGCAGGCAGAAGCCTACGCTACTGAACTGCTACTTTTTCTCTGGTTCGGGCGGCGCGACTACCGCGGCTTCTTCCTCTTCCAGAATTGCGGCTGCTGCGGCTATGCGGTCGCCTTCTTCTAGGCGCAGCAGGCGGACGCCTTGGGTTGAGCGGCCCGCTTCGCGGATTTCGCCGGAGTGGACGCGGATTACTTTGCCCTGGCCGGTGATGATCATCACGTCGGAATCTTCGCGGACTTGCAGGGCTGCGACGACCGGGCCGTTGCGATCGGTGGACTTCAGGTTGATGACGCCTTTGCCGCCGCGTGAGGTGACGCGATATTCGGCGAGAGGCGTGCGCTTGCCGTAGCCTTTCTCGGCGACGGTGAGCATCAGCGACGTGAGCGATTCGCGAATCTGATCGCTTTCGAGCTCGTCGAGGTTCTGCGTTTCGTTTTTGTATTCCTTGCGGATGATTTCGAAGTCGGGCTGAACGGCATCCATACTGACGACGTAATCATCCTTTGCGAGATCCATCCCGTTGACGCCACCCGCTCCGCGGCCCATCGAGCGAACTTCCGTTTCACGGAAGAGGATGGCCTGGCCGTCGCGGCTGGCGAGGAAAATCATCTGCTTGCCGTCGGTGAGTTTTGCGCCGATCAGTTCGTCTTTTTCGTCGAGGCTGATGGCGATGATGCCCGAAGGACGCGGATTCGAGAATTCGGCGAGCTCGGTTTTCTTTACCGTGCCATTTTTCGTGGCGAGGAAAACGTAGCGGCCCGTTTCTTCCAGGTTGCGCGTGGGTACCACGGCCGTGAGCGTCTCACCTTCCTGCAAGCGGACGAGATTCGTGATGGCTTTGCCGCGCGTAGCTGCGGCGGCTTCGGGAATTTCGTAAACCTTCAGCCAATAGATTCGGCCCTTCGAGGTGAAGAGCAGGATGTAGCTGTGCGCCGAGGCGGTGAAGAAATGCTCGACGAAATCGTCTTCACGCGTCTTGGCGCCGATGCGTCCCCTGCCGCCGCGTGACTGGTGGCGGTAGACGTCCACCGAAGTGCGCTTGATGTAGCCGGCGTGGCTAACGGTGATGGCCATCTCTTCGTCTTTGATCAAGTCTTCGAGCTTGATCTCTTCGACGCGATCGACGATCTGGGTGCGGCGGTCGTCGCCATAGGATTTCATGACTTCTCGAAGCTCGGCGACGATGACGGCTTTTAGTTTTTTCTCGCTGCCGAGGATTTCTTCGAGATCCTCGATGCGCTTGCGAATCTCGCCGAGTTCTTTGAGGATTTCGTCGACCGAGAGTTGCGTGAGGCGGTGCAACTGCAACTCGAGAATTGCGTCGATCTGGGCATAGGTGAGGCCTTCGCCTTCGGCGTTCCCAATCACGGAGCCGGTGAGCGCAACGATGCCGTACTTTTTGCGGTCGACCTTGATGCCTTCGAGGGTGCGTTCTTTGCCGGCCACCATCACGCGCACGCTCTTATTGGAGAAGAAGTCGTGCAAATTTTCGCGGGCGTTGGCGCGGCTGGATGATCCGCGGATGATCTTGATCACGTCGTCGATATTGTCGAGCGCGATGCGGTAGCCGAGCAGGATGTGCTCGCGTTCGCGGGCTTTGCGCAGGTCGTATTGCGTGCGGCGGCGGACAACGTCAATTCGGTGCGCGATGAAGAGATTCAGCAGCTGAATGAGGCCGAGCTCACGCGGCTGGCCGCCGACGATGGCGAGCAGGATCATGCCGAAGGATTCCTGCATCTGCGTCATCTTGAAAAGCTTGTTGAGGATGATTTCCGGTTCTTCGTCGCGCTTCACTTCGATGACGATGCGCATGCCTTCGCGGTCGCTCTCGTCACGAATGTCGGAGATGCCTTCGATTTTCTTGTTGTTGATGAGTTCGGCGATGTGCTGGATGAGATTTTTCTTGTTCACCTGATATGGCAATTCGGTGACGACGATGTCCTGGCGATCTTTGCCGCGCTGTTCGATGGCGGCTTTAGCGCGCACCTGGAAGCTGCCGCGGCCAGTTTTATAGGCTTGCTCGATACCTTCGCGGCCGTAAATGTAGCCGGCGGTGGGGAAGTCGGGGCCGGGAACGATTTTCATCACCTGCTTGAGAGGGGTTTCTGGATTCTCGACGAGCAGGATCGCGGCTTCGATGGTTTCTTTCAAATTGTGCGGCGGAATATTGGTGGCCATGCCGACCGCGATGCCGGAGGAGCCGTTGACGAGAAGGCTGGGAATGCGGGTGGGCAGAACGACCGGCTCTTTTTCGCTCTCATCGAAATTGGGAATGAAATCGACGGTTTCCTTTTCGATGTCGGCGAGCATTTCTTCCGCGATCTTCGAGAGGCGCGCTTCGGTGTACCGCATGGCGGCCGGCGGATCGCCGTCAACGGAGCCGAAATTTCCCTGGCCGTCGATGAGCGGATAGCGCATGTTGAAATCCTGCGCCATGCGGACGAGCGCGTCGTACACGGGAGAATCGCCGTGCGGATGGAATTTGCCGAGGACTTCGCCGACGATCTTCGCGCACTTGCGATAGGGCTTCGTGGAGGTAAGGCCCAGCTCGTACATGCCGTAGAGAATGCGGCGATGGACGGGCTTGAGGCCGTCGCGCACGTCGGGCAGAGCGCGCCCGATGATTACGCTCATGGCGTAATCGAGATACGATTTTTTCATCTCCGATTCGATATCCACCGGAGTGAGGATTGATTGATTTGTTTCGTCAGCCATTTAGACCCTTTCGTGACTTATCATTCGTGACTCGTGAGTCGTGCAAAGGCAGTGCCGCACCCACTGAGCAGAACGCCGAAATGCCGTTTTTGTTGTGGTTAGAAATTTGCTTTCTCCTTTGTTTGCAAGGAGATGGGTTGTTTTCTAATATTCGACTGTTGCGGTTAGAAATTCGTTGTGCTCGAAGCATCACGTTTTCCCCGCCATTTTTTCGAGCACGTAGGTCTTCACCGTTTCGAAGGCCGAGGCGTTGTTTGTAAAACGCTGAGCGGCGAAGTGCGATTCGAGTTCTTGCAGCAGCGCATCGCGGTCGCGCTCGTTCGCGCATTCGATTGCGACGCCTTGCTCGGTGTTGGGCGCGGCGGTGGGCGTGGCACGGAAGTCGGAGCAGGAGAGGCCGCGCAGGCCCGGCAGGATTTTCCATGTGAGCTGGTAAATCATGGAATCAAATGTCGAGGTTGACGACGTCGAGGGCGTTGTCCTCGATGAATTTGCGGCGCTGTTCTACGTTTTCGCCCATCAGCGTTGAGAAGATGTCTTCTGCGGCTACGGCATCTTCCAGGCGCACTTGCAGCAAGGTGCGCGATTCGGCGTTCATTGTGGTGGCCCAGAGTTGCTCTGGGTTCATTTCGCCCAGGCCCTTGAAGCGCGTGATGGTGAATTCTTTTTTTGCGTCTTCGAGGACGTAGCCCAGGAGCGCCGAGGAATTGTCTCTCGTGACTTTGTCGCCGTTGTGCTGGATCGTGAATGGGGGACGGTCGTTTTCCTGAATGGCCTGCCGCAGCGTGCGGAGGCGCTTGTACTCGGCCGTGGCTGCGAGGGCCCAATTGATTTTGCGCTCGCCGCCATTTTTGAGGAGCAGTTCGTGCAGGCTGTGCTCTTCGTCGTAGACGAGCTTTGATTCGAGCTCAAGCTTGGCTTTTTCGATGGCTTTCGCGAGCTCCTGCAATTTCTTTTTGTCGGCGAAATCGGTTTTCTTTTCGAGATCGCTTTCGGCAAGGACGTCAACGAGCTTCGGATCGCCCAGGCGTCGGCCGAGTTTCGCGGCGACTTGATCGTATTCCTGAATGTTCAGCAGGAACTGGGTGAGCTCGCCGCCTTCGAGCGATTTACCTGTCTTCCCCTTCACCACGTGCTCTTCTGTAGCGCGTTTCATCAATTCGCGGGCGAAATCGCGCTCGTCGCGGATGTAGCGGTCCATCTTGCCGCGCTTTACGCGATAGAGAGGCGGCTGGGCGATGAAGATGTTGCCCTTCTCGATCAGCTCACGCATGTGGCGAAAGAAGAAAGTGAGAAGCAGGGTGCGAATGTGGCTGCCGTCGACGTCCGCGTCGGTCATGAGAATCACTTTATGATAGCGGAGTTTCGTGGCGTCGAAATCATCTTTGCCGATGCCGGTGCCGAGCGCGGTAATGATGGCGCGAATTTCTTCGTGACCGAGCATCTTGTCGTAGCGGGCTTTTTCGACATTGAGAATTTTGCCTTTCAGCGGAAGGATCGCCTGATAACGGCGATCGCGGCCGCCTTTGGCGGAGCCGCCGGCGGATTCGCCCTCGACGAGGAAGAGTTCGCAGCGGGCGGGATCGCGCTCCTGGCAATCGGCGAGCTTTCCGGGCAGGCCGCTTGAGTCGAGCGCGGATTTGCGCCGCGTGAGCTCGCGAGCTTTGCGCGCGGCTTCGCGGGCACGGGCTGCGTCAATACACTTGCCGATAATCTTGCGGGCGATGGATGAGTGCTTGTCGAAATATTCGCCGAGCTTTTCGTTGACGAGCTGCTCGACGAGCCCCTTGATATCGCTATTCAGTTTGCCTTTTGTCTGGCCTTCAAACTGCGGCTGCGGGAGCTTGACGGAAACGACGGCGACGAGGCCTTCGCGCACGTCGTCACCATTGATAGAGACTTCGTCTTTCTGCTCTTTGAGCATGCCGGTGGAGCTGGCGTAGTAGTTGAGCGTGCGCGTGAGAGCGGACCGGAAGCCGGCGAGGTGTGAGCCGCCATCGACGGTATTGATCGTATTCGCGAAGGAAAAAATATTTTCGGCGTAGCTGTCGTTGTATTGCAGCGCGATCTCGATATCCACCTGGGCGCGCTTGCCTTCCATGTAGATAGGCGAATCGTGCAGCGTTTGCTTGCCGCGATTCAGATGCTTGACGAATTCGGCGATACCACCGGTGAAGCGGAACTCGGTTTTTTTGTTGCTGCGCTCGTCGTCGAGCGTGATTTTCAGGCCTTTGTTAAGGAAGGCCAGCTCGCGGAGGCGCTGCGAAAGCGTGTCGAAGCTATAGATCGTCTTGTCGAAAATCGAGGGATCGGCGTGAAAGGTGATTTTGGTGCCGGTCTTGCGCGTTTTTCCGGAGGCTTTCAACTTCGAAGTGGGGACCCCTTTTTCGTAAGACTGCTCCCAGACTTCGCCGTCGCGCCAGATTTCGAGATCGAGCCAGTCGGCGAGCGCGTTGACGACGGAGACGCCGACGCCGTGCAAGCCGCCGGAAACCTTGTAGGTGTCGCTATCGAATTTTCCGCCGGCGTGCAGGACGGTCATCACGACTTCTGCTGCGGGCTTTTTCTCGGTGGCGTGCATGTCGACGGGAATGCCGCGGCCGTTGTCGACTACGGTGACGCTGTTATCGTCGTGCACGGTGACATTGATTTCGTCGCAGAAGCCGGCCATCGCTTCGTCCACGGAGTTATCGACCACTTCCCAGACGAGGTGGTGCAGGCCGAGTTCGCCCGTGGAGCCGATGTACATCGCGGGGCGTTTGCGAACGGCTTCGATGCCGCCGAGAACTTTGATGGAGGTTGCGTCGTACTTGTGGCCCTTCGGGGGTTCCTTTTCAGCCATTACGTTTGCGTCTCCTCAGATACGAACGAATCAGAAACACGCAGCGCAAAGAGCGCGCCTAACCAAAGTCATAAGCCTCAGGTCTGAAGACCTGAGCTACATAAAACAAAAATAAACTGCGCGAAAATTGCGAACTGCTCGGGAAGGCGGTCGGCGGAAGGCCGCGACACTTGCCTTGCCCATTGGCCCCGGACTTCGCACGAGTGCGAGCTGGGACTCGAAGGGTTGCTGCTCCATCCCGTCCCGCTCCGAACTTTCGGTGGGACGCGGCGAAGCGTTGATTCTCCCCCGCGGAAGGGGAACAACCGGATTGGGAGCCTCAATTTGCCCTGGCGCGAGCAAAATGTCTGAGGCGAACCGGTTCCGGCTGGAACCACTATTGCAGACTGCACATTTTACCGGATGCGGGCAGAATTCTCAAGACAAATCGATGGCTTGAGACACTGATTACTCCTTTTATTTCATTGGATTACAGGGTATTTGAGGCGGCATGAATTAACCCAAGGCGCGAGCGCGTTTGGATCGGAAAATCGGCGCGAAAACGAGGAGCGAAAGTCGCCCTACCCCGCGCAAAAAGATCGGCAATGAATGCTGTTGAAAGAGCGCGATCAGATGCGCATGGGCATTACGACGTAGCGGTAGCGCGTCGACTCGTCCGACACGGGGCGGAGTTGGCCGGCGGATTGTTCGTCTTTTAGCTCGAAGTTGATGGGGCCGTCTGTGGCGGCGGCTAGGAAATCGAGGAGATATTGGGCGTTGAAACCGATGGCGATTGGATCGCCTTTGAATTCTTTCTCGATTATTTCCTTGGCTTCGCCGTATTCGGGGCTCGACGCGGAAATCTCCAGGCCTTCCTTGGCGAGCATGAACTTCACGGCGTGCGAGCGAGAGTCGGCGAGTTGCGAGACGCGGCGCAGAGCGTCCTGAAGCTCGGCGCGTTCGAGAACGACGACTTTGGTGACTTCGCGCGGGAGGACGGCTTCGTAGTTGGGGAACTGGCCGGTGAGTTTGCGCGAAGTGAGGAGGCGGCGGCCGAACTGGAAGAAAAGGTGGCTTTCGTCCTGCGCAAATTCCACCTGGCCGTCGTCGCCTGACTCGGCGGCAAGGCGCTGCACTTCGGTCATCGCCTTTTTGGGAACGAGGACGCGCGTTTCGGCGGAGAAGCCTTCGAATTTGTGATCGCGCTCGACCATGGCAAGGCGATGACCATCGGTGGCAACCATGGTGACTGAGCCGGGCTTGAGGACCATAAGCGCGCCGTTGAGCGTGTAGCGCGATTCTTCGAGCGAAATGGCAAAGGTGGTTTTGGCAATCAGGTCAGCGAGAAGCTTGGCGGGAATTTTGACGAGCGCGTGCGGAAACTGCGGCAGCGCGGGGAAGTTTTCTTTCGACATGCCAACAAGCTTGTAGTTGCGGCGATCGCTGGTCACCTGAACCCAGTGGTTCTCGAGAAGCTTGAAGCGGATTTCCTCTTCGGGTAGCAGGCGCACGAGCTCGAGAAGTTTTTTTGCGGGGATCGTGCCTGCGCCTTCTTTCTTAACCTTCGCTTCGCAAGACGTGCGAATGCTCAGCTCCAGGTCCGTCGCGGTGATGGTGAGGCGATTGCCCTTGGCCTCGAACAGCAGATTCGAAAGGATGGGAATGGTCGTCTTGCGTTCGACGACGCCCTGCGTGAGCTGGAGCTCTTCGAGCAGGTCAAACTTTTTTACGCTGAATTCCATCGGGCCAGTTCCTCTTTCTTCGTGAGTGGCACGGGCAGACGCCGTCGCTTCCGTCATGCGTTAATCCCCTTTGTGGCTGCGGCTACTGTACTGCTTTTCTTTATTTGAATAAAGTAAGTATAAGAAAACCCGTCGCCGCCGCCGCATCTGTGGAGATTGCGGAAAACGGTATAAGTGCTATTCCCACCGGCGGTTAGTAGTTCGACTGCGTTGTGGAAACCCGCGCGACCAGTGGGTAACTCGCGCCCTTCGAGCGCCTGCCGACGCGCTGGCGGTAACTTCCACAGGGCGTCCACAGGGTGAAAGCTCGCGGGCGGCGAGCCAGACTGCTAAGTCTAACCGAACGAGTCGAGTAGCCTGTTGATCGTTTTGTTCAATTCTTTGTCGGTCTGGCGCTGGTTGGCAATTTTGTGAATCGAGTGGAGCACGGTGGTGTGATGCTTGCCACCGAATTGCCGGCCGATTTCTGGCAGCGAGGCGGACGTGAGCTGTTTCACAAGGAACATGGCGACCTGACGCGGGAACGCAATCACTCGCGAATTGCTGCGCACTTTCAGATCCTGGGCGCGGATGCCATACACTTCGCCGACGCGCTTCTGAATCTGTTCGATGGTGACTTTCTTTTCCTGCGTGTCGATCAGGTTCTTCAGCACTTGCTGCGCCGTGGGCAGATCGATGTGCGCGCCGGTGAGCGAAGCGTAGGCCATCAGGCGAATCAACGCGCCTTCCAGCTCGCGAATGTTGGACTTGATGGCGCGGGCGATGTATTCGGCGACGTCGTCCGGAATCTGGACGTGCTCGTTCTCGCCCTTCTTCTGCAGAATCGCGATTTTGGTTTCGAGGTCGGGCGGCTGAATGTCCGCGATGAGTCCCCATTCGAATCGCGAGCGCAGCCGCTCTTCGATCGAGGAGATTTCCTTGGGCGGGCAGTCGGAGGAGATCACGATCTGCTTCTGCTGGTCGTAAAGCGCGTTGAAGGTGTGGAAAAATTCTTCCTGCGTGCGTTCGCGGGTGGCGATGAACTGGATGTCGTCAATCATCAAGACATCCATGGTTCGGAAGCGCTCGCGAAACGCAGCCATGCGCTCGAAACGAATCGAGGAGATCACCTCGTTGGTAAATTTTTCCGCGCTGACGTAGGTGAGACGCAGCGACGGATCGCGACGCTTGAGCGAGTGGCCGATCGCTTGCATCAGGTGAGTCTTGCCAAGTCCAACTCCGCCATACAAAAACAAGGGGTTATAAGATTTTGACGGCTGCTCGGCCACGGCGACGGCGGCTGCGTGCGCAAACTGATTCGATGCGCCGACGATGAATGTGTCAAACGTGTAGCGCGGGTTGAGCTGGGGAACCGTAGAATCAAAATCTAGTTTGGCCTGCGCTTGGGGAGCGGAGGCGTTGGCCGGCGCCGGTTCCACTTCGGCGCAGATGTATTCGAGTACTACTTGCGGCTTGCCGATTTCGGTGAGTACGGCTTGCAACAGCTCGCCGTAGGTTTCAGCTAACCGCTTACAGAAGAGCCGCGTAGGAACGCGAACGACCAGGCGATCATTCTCAGCTGATTCCTGGCGAGTAGGACGGAACCACGTGGCGAAACTGTGGGGATTGACGCGCCGCTCAGTGTGCTGAAGTATCTTATCCCACAAATTCATAGCAAAAGTTAGCCCCCGCGCAATTTCCACTGGTGTGGAAATGCTGTGGAAAATAGAATCCTGACTGGGTGAGGCTTTTAGTCTGGCCTTTCAGAGTTTGTCGCACCCGCGCCCGCGTGTGCAACGTACATGAGTGCTCGCGTTTGCCCGTATTTGAGAGAATCGCGAGTC
>Ga0307479_10001667_pt1 | contig 20300 bp, 17 predicted proteins | sample atmos_gasesECM4C_FD_203743 | JGI IMG/M metagenome (GOLD analysis project Ga0307479, IMG submission 203743) | Hardwood forest soil microbial communities from Morgan-Monroe State Forest, Indiana, United States - atmos_gasesECM4C_515 | ecosystem: Environmental > Terrestrial > Soil > Temperate...
ATTTCAAGTCGCCGCATTCGTGCTTTTGTTCGTGGTGATCGGTTTCACCGTCTGGCTCACAATGGGACGCGGCTCGCTTGGAAAAAGCCCTCGAGACACCCAGAAATCAATCCTGGCTGTTGATGCTACGTCACCGGCACCGCCTAATCGCCCAAGCGCAACGACTTCGCCAATTCCCACTCCGCCGGCGGCAAAAACCTCCAATACGCCTGCCGTAAATCCACCCGCGTTGGAGACGAAAGAACTGCGGGCGGAGAGCCCATCCGCCCAATCCCTCAATGCACGACCAGCAGATTCAGCTTCTCGCGTGAGACCGATCGGACCGACCCCCGCAGTGACGAGCCGGTCTTTCATGGATTCCGGTAACTCCTCGGATGCCAATAAGCTCGGCGACGCCACGCCTTCCGAAGAAAAGGCCAGGGAATACACCGCGGATTCTAAATCTTTCGCGAATGTGCCCTTCGCAGATTCAAATTCGTCTCCGGCAATAGGATCTAAACCATCTGCTATTCGTGGCGCGGTGAGAAATACGGACCCACGCTGGGTAACGCCCGCGACGGGCACAGCGCCGCACGCGTCACCGCCTTCCACAATCCTTGTCAATGCCCCAGCCAAAGGCAGCAAGCCGCTCAGGCTGACTTTCCCGGAAAAACCGATTGCCGCTTCTTCTTCGTTCGCGATGACCTCGCAACTTTCTGTTCTTGTTTCTCCGGAGCCAGGATCTGCGGTGGCTCATAAACCCGCTCGGTTGCAAGCTGGTCAGCTTGTCTCCTACGTTTGGCCTCGCTATGCAAGGCCGGGGAATCGATACGGATCGACAGAAACCGTAAAGGTCCGCGCCACCATCGGAACGCAAGGCCAAGTGATGGATATAAAGCTCGTAAACGGCTCGACCTCTCTTCTTCCTGCTACAATGACCGCGATTCGCCGGTGGCGTTACAAGCCCACTCTCTTTAACGGAAGACCCGTCCAAGCCCAACAGGACATCACGATTGAATTCCGGCCGCCGCGGTATTTGTCGCATGTGTCCACTCACCATTGATCGCACAGCTAGCGGCGGTTTGAGATATTGATTGTGCAAATTAATTTCTTGGCTGCTTCCGAGAAACTAATATTCGAGGATTCTTGGTTTGCTCGTCTGATGCGTGCGAGAAAAAAGGTGGGGCCCCCGCTTGGGATCGGGAGCCCCAAAGGTCGCGCTCCAGTGACTCGGCCTAGGCGTGACCGAGCCATGGGGTCATCCATCCTAGCTTCCCTCTCAGAGGCAGGTGGGAACGACCCGCTCTACCCGGTGAATGGGCCCCTTCCTCCCCGCTCACCAGACCGTGCGGATCGTGTAGGAACGCGACCCACACCCGTCCTCTTGCAAGCGGTTGCCCAATCGGTTGACCTGCTTAACCGTTAATTCTTCAATGACTTATAGGAAATGGCACTAGAGGGGTTCCTCGTTGTTAGTTTCAATTCGGGAATCCGTCCCGCTTCGGCGCGGCAACCATCTATCTGCTCGATTACAATCGCTAGTTCTTTGCTGGGCACATTCTTCCCGCCGTGCATGCTCATTTCTTGTCCGCCGCGATTCCGTGACGCATAATAGACAGGGATCGCGTCGCTATGAGGAAATCCTCGTTACTCGTTCTTGTGGCAGGGCTCATGGGGCTGGTAGGCCTTGCAATCGCCGAGGTGCGGGTAAGCCACACGGCGCCCAGGAAAAAATCCGCTGCCACGGCGAGTTCCGCTAGTGTCCCTCGCGCAAGCTCCGTTGATGGCGATGCAGGCTCGCGGATAGGTGGGCAGGAAATCATCCGCTTCGCGAGTAACGCCAAGCCCGCCCCGCCGTTCCTTGTAAACGACCTTGATGGAAACGCTGTTTCGACGGCGGGCTGGCGCGGCAAGGTCGTCCTCCTTAATTTCTGGGCCACATGGTGTCCGCCCTGCCGCGACGAAATTCCCGAATTCATAGATTTGGCAAACCGCTACAAGGACGGCCTGCTCATCGTCGGAGTTTCGATGGACGACGCTCCGCCGTCGGAAGTAAAGAAATTTGCAAGCGACGCAGGAATCAACTATCCGATCGTCATGGCTAGCCGGGAAATGGTCCGCGAATATGGCGGAGTGCCCGCGCTGCCGACGGCGTTCGTCGTGGATCCGGAGGGGCGCGTTGTCCAGAAGCACGTCGGCTTGTTCCCCTCGTATGTGTACGAAACCGAAGTGCGCGCGCTTTTGAAGCTTCCGGTGGACGCGACGATCCAGACGTTCGAGGATACGGGGCAGATTTTCCTGAAGAACGCGGCGCTGGCGACCGAGCTTCCCGGCGTGGACTTCTCGGGGCTGACCCCCGAACAGAAGAAAATCGCGTTGAAGCGCATGAACACGGAAGGCTGCGATTGCGGGTGTAAGCTGACGCTCGCGCAATGCCGGATCAACGATACGTCATGCCCCGTCAGCAAGAAGCTCACGGCGAAAGTCGTCCAGGAAGTCGCCGCGGATACGAAGCCCGCTCCTGCTTCCGCTCCCACGTCGAATCAATAATCCCTCTTCGTTCGATGGTTTGTTCACTGTGCGACGAACCAAGCCTCCTGCTCCAACGTCAAACACAAGGCATGTTGACGCGCTTCGCGGCATTCGGTAGGCTCACCCGCGCACAATCATGGGAGCCAATTGCGCGGCCGCGCACGAAAGCTCTCCGTGAGAGGAAGACAACCCATGCATCAAGAGAGCAAAAAAACATCCCGGCTTTCCCGCCGTGAATTTGCGCTCCAGGCGGCCTTGGGGACGGCGACCGCGGCGTGTTTGCCGGGCGAGCTCCTGGCGCGCCCCCTGATATCGCGGCCGGAATCCGCGCAAGAAATAAAGCTTTCGCCCGCCAGCCAGGCGGAAGTGGACGCAAAGATCCAGGCAATTCTTCGCAAGTATGGCGACCGCCTTTCGGAAGCGCAAAAGGCGGACATTCACCGCCTCGTCACCGAAGGGCAAGCCCCGCTTGAGAAGATGCGCGCGTTCCCGCTGGACAACTCCGACCAGCCGGGCAACGTCTTCAAGGTTTATCCTGACGCGGCTGCCTCCAGCGCGCCTGAGCCTTCGAGATGAGGAAGGCAACCGATGCTCGGTGAAGACATTCTTTACTTGCCTATGCGCGAATTGGGAAGCCGCATCCGCGCGAGGCGGATTTCTCCGGTCGAACTGGCCGAAAGCTATCTCGCGCGCAGCGAGCGGCTGGGCCCGCGGCTCAACGCATTCGCGACGCTCACTCGAGATCTCGCCCTCAAGCAAGCCCGCGCGGCTGAGAAAGAAATTGCCGCCGGACAGTATCGCGGACCGCTTCACGGAATACCGTATGCCGCGAAAGACCTGCTTGCCGTCGAGGGTTATCCCACCACCTGGGGCGCAAGGCCGTACGCAAATCAGAGATTCGATTTCAACGCAACGGTGATCGAGCGCCTGAACCAAGCCGGCGCAATCCTGATCGGCAAGGCGGCGATGATCGAGCTTGCCGGCGGAATGAACTACCGCTTCGCATCCGCTTCGCTCACGGGCCCCGCGAAAAATCCGTGGAATGAGGGCTGCTGGACATGCGGCAGTTCGAGCGGGTCGGGCGCGATTGTTGCGGCCGCCCTTGCGGCGTTCGCCATTGGCACTGAAACATGGGGTTCGATCATTTGCCCGGCGGCGTTCTGCGGCGTCACCGGACTGCGTCCCACTTTCGGGCGCGTGAGCCGCTATGGCGTGATGGCGCTCGCTTATTCGCAGGACAAGATCGGGCCGATGGGACGCACCGCGGACGATTGCGCGATGGTCCTCGCGGCAATCGCCGGTCACGATCCCCTCGACCGCAGTTCCCTGCCGCCATCGGATGCGCCGTTCGCTTATCCCGCGACGCTTCCTTGGCCGCTTCGGATTGGCTGGCTCACGAATGCATGGGAGAAGCCCGAGCCAGAAATCGCTTTGGCGGCTGAGGCCGCGATCAACGTGCTGAAACAGAAAGGCGCGAAAGTCTCGGAGGCGAAACTGCCCGAAGGGCCGTACGAAGCCGCTGCCGGAACCATCGTTTCGGTGGAGGGCGTGGCGGCCTTTCATTCGCTGCTGGAATCGGGCAAAGTGGCCGAACTCGCCGACCCGCTCGGCCAAATCAACGGATACGTCAGCGAGCAGATCGCGGCCTGCGACTATCTCCGCGCTCTGCAGATTCGCGGCGTGTGCCAAAATAAAGTGGACGCGCTGTTTGACGAATTCGATGTCATCGCGGCTGCGTCGTTGCCTGTGGCATCCACGCCGCTGGAAACGAACCTCGAAACCGAATTGAGTTTTTCCGATCCTCTCGGCGGAATCGGAAATCTTTGCGGCCTTCCTGCGGTGAGTGTGCCCTGCGGCTTTACCGGGAAAAAGCTTCCGATCGGAATCCAGTTCGTGGGGCGCACGCGAAATGATCGAGCCGTTGTCGCCGCGGCGCAAACGTTCCAAACAAATACGGACTGGCACACCCAGCGGCCACCGCTCGCTTGAGAGCTTACGGCCCCAAGCAACGAGAAGATCACAGAGGTAGCTGCAATATTCCTTTCGGTGTGCCCTGCTTCAATCTTTCGCCAACTCGTTCCTCAGAATATTGGCGAGGTCCAGAAGCCGCTTGCGAAGCAAAGCCGGCCGAAGGGAGAGCACGCTTTCGCGAAACGCTTCCAGCCGCTCCGCGATCTCGGGCAGGGTTAAATGCGAGGCCGCGTGTCCTGTTTTCGCCGCGTATTCCGCGGTGAAGCAATTCGTCGTGGAATCGCCTGCGTGAACTGGCCCGGCGGCAAAGTCTTCTTCGCGCTGCCCGAGCCAATGAAGAAAACTTAAAAGGTAAAGAATCTCCGGCGTCCAGCCATCCAACCGGCGGAGGCGATCTTTTTGCGACATCGCCCACAAGTGCACCAGGACGCGCATGCGGGTGGTACCGAGGACAACTACTGCTTCTTCGACTGTCGCGGGCGGGATGTCCTCAGAAAGAGCTAAAGAGACAGCGAGCCGCAAGACGAGCGCCTCGAAATCCGGATGGGCGCGAACAGCGTCGCCCACACGCTTCAGGTCCACAGGACTGGCCGCGAGCAGATTCTCGAGCTCTTCGGCCAACTCAGCAATTACGACGGGCTGGCGGTTCATGGACACGGATGGTGCGGGGCAAATCTCAGGATGCGTGTTCAGGCTGGCTGAAGCGGTGCATTTTTCAAGCTGATGACGGGATGTGGAAGGCATGGTCTTTCCCTCGTGCCGGCTGCAATGCTTCCGTAACTGCATCGGCCACAAGGAAAGAGGCTTTAGGACTCACCAAGCGCGCTGCATGGGATGAATTGGCCTAGCGGAAACTATCCGGCGGCAGGCGGAAGGTCAAATAATAAGCGCGGCTTGAGGAGCGAGGCGAACCCCGTGAAATCCGCGTGGACACGCGGTAAATTCCAGCTCAACCATTCTGCGGGGCCAGGCAAGCAACGACTGTCCGCTGCGGCTTCTCCAAGAGGTCCCGAAGGCGCGTGCGAAGCCTCTGCAGTGTAGCGGTGTGAATCTGCGAAACGCGGGATTCGCCGATTCCAAGCACCATGCCGACTTCTTTCATGGTCAACTCTTTGAAGTGATACAAAGTGAGCACTTCGCGCTCGCGCGCAGAAAGCTCACCGGTCGCTTTGGCAAGCAAGTCCGTCATCTCCGAGCGCAAAGTGCAGAAGAATGGGTCTTCGTCTTCGGATCCGGGACGATACTGAAGCGCCGCTGCACCTGTGCCGGGCTCGCTGGCTTCATCCTGAAGGCTTCCTACATCGAGGCCACGCAGATCTCCCACGAGATGTTGGAGATTCTTAAGACTGACCTGAAGCTCCGCGGCGATTTCCGGCTCACTTGGATCACGTCCAAGGCGCGCTTTGCACGCCGAAATTGCCTGCTCAAGCCGGCGAGCCTGACGGCGGAGAGCGCGAGGGCTCCAATCTACCTGTCGAAGGCTATCGAGAATTGCTCCGCGGATGCGGAATTCCGCATAGTGCTTGAGCTGGACGTTCTTCCTCGGATCGAATTTGCGCACGGCGTCGATTAAACCCAGAATTCCAGCATGGACGAGGTCCTCCAGAAGCACCTGAGGAGGGAGCCGATCGTGGATACGTCGCGCGATGTACTGCACCTGTGGCAGACGATCGAGGAGAAGTTTCTCCCGTTGCGCCATGTCGAGGTCGAGCATCGCAGGAGCCGGTTGTGGTTGTGGGCCGCTTGCAGTGGTGGACATCGCAGGGATAACAATGCACGGCAGGGTCCATGCACGCGTCTGCGATCTTAAAATCCTCTAACTCAGGAAGCGTCCGCGGTGATCGAGAAGTCCCCGGGCCTGATTTGGCCGTTGGATTCCGCCAGGATAAAGGCTCGCTCGATCCCGTGTTGCAATTCGCGCACGTTGCCTGGCCAGGAGTATTTTCTGAGGAGAACAACCGATTCGGGACTGAGGCTTTTCCGCGGAACGCTCGCATTCCGGCACAGCGCAATCAGGAAGTGCTGCGCCAGAGGGATGATGTCCTCGGGCCGGCTCCGAAGCGGAGGCAGCTCGAGCGGAAACACGGCGAGGCGATAGTACAAATCCTCGCGGAACTGTTTTTCGCGTACGCGCTGAAGCAAGTCGGTGTTCGTGGCTGCCACAATGCGCGTGTCGACGCGGAAAAGATCGCCGCTGCCCAGCCGCTGCACTTCTCCTTCCTGGACGAAGCGCAGAAGCTTCGACTGCATGCCCAAGGCCAATTCCCCCACTTCGTCGAGCAGGAGTGTTCCGCCGTGCGCCGAATGAATCCGCCCGAGGCGCGATTGAAATGCGCCCGTGAACGCGCCGCGAGTGAAACCAAAAAGCTCGGCCTCCAGCAGGCTTTCAGGAATTGCCGCGCAATTCACGACGACGAAGGGTCCGCGGCTCCGCCGGCTCATTTCGTGGATTCCGCGCGCCACCAGCTCTTTTCCGGTTCCCGTTCCGCCCACAATCAGGACCGTGGTGTCGTGCGGCGCCACGAGACGTGCGAGGCGATACAGTTGTTGCATTTTAGTGCTCGTACCGATCATTCCAGGCAACGGCTCGATCGCAAGCGACGGAGGCTTAGGTTCCATGGCGAGCTGCTCGGGCTGAGCGTTCCACGCAAGAGACGAGCCTTCTGTCCCGCACGATTGCTCCTCGGTGGATTCTCCCTCTTGGGTAGCGTCGAAGCGGGGACTCGCGGAGCCCTCCTCTTCCTCCATCATCACGATACGTACTTGCGGGTACCGCGTGTGAATCGTTTCGATAAGCTCCTCGACATTCAAATCCTCCAGATGAGGATCGATCAGAAGCATTCGAAAATCGCCGCCCGCGAGCTGAATTAGAGCGTCTGCTCCACCCGTGGCCTCCGACGCTTGTCCCGCACTGGGGAACTCTCTGAGTACTCGGAGGCGAACGTCTGTCCGCGAACTCGCTACGAGCACTCTTCCTTCGCCGCCCCATTCCACAATTGCGCTGGCAGCTGACATTTCCCGCTCCTTCCGGCGGCAATTCCTGCTCTGGATTAAGTCTTCAATTCTCCGGCAGTAGCCCGGTTGGGTTCCGTCCCGGCTGAGATTCACGGGAACCCGCTCGTGCACGCGCGCGCTCGCGGCCGGCGCTAGTGCCCATCGCTTCCAAGCGGTACCCGACGCCGCGGATCGTGCTGATCAATTTCAGGTCTGCTTGCGCATCCACTTTCTTCCGCAAATAGTTTATGTACACGTCCACGACGTTGGTCATCGTGTCGAACGACAAATGCCAGACGTTCTCGATGATTTGCGAGCGCGTCACTCGCGCGCCTGCATTGCGCATCAGGTACTCGAGTAGCGAGAACTCTTTTGGTGTCAGCTGAATCGCCTTGCCGGCACGCTTTACCTTGCGCTCGACCCGATCCAATTCGAGGTCCTCGACGCGCAGGATCGCGTCCGGAGTCCGTGCTCCGCGGCGCAAGAGCGCCCGCACGCGCGCGGACAGCTCCATAAAAGCGAACGGCTTGAGCACGAAGTCGTCCGCGCCCAGATCGAGCACGCGCACGCGATCCTCCAGACGGTCGGGGCGAGTGAGAATCAGAATCGGCAATTGCGATTGCTTCGCACGAACCTTCTGGAGCACGTCGAGTCCCTCCGGCTGCGCCAGATTCAAATCCAGGATCGCCGCTTCGTACCCGCCCTCCTGAACCATGGACGGCGCTTTCTCTCGTTCCGTGGCGAGATCCACCTCATAGTGTTCCGCGCTGAATCCTTGCACCAGGAATTTGCCGAGCGCCGGGTCGCTCTCAACGACAAGAAGACGCATGAAGACTCCTTGGAAGGGGGAGACCAAGAGAGGTGCAAAGGGGAAGCAAATTTAAATGAGAGCGCCGGCGGTGTCAAAATAAATCCTCATTGGAAAATGGGCTATTTCCAATGAGTAATCATCAGGTGCAATATGAAACATTTTCGAAAGCTTTGCGCCCCTGTCAGGGACTCGTCATCTTTTCGGGCCGCACAAGCTGGTCGAATTCCTCCACAGTCAGATAGCCCAATTTAAGGGCAGCCTCACGCAGGCTTAGATTCTCATGATGCGCTTTGTGGGCGATCTCGGCTGCCTTGTCATAACCGATTTTGGGACTGAGCGCGGTAACGAGCATAAGAGAATTCTTAAGATTTTCGTCGATTCGCTTTCTGTTCACCTCGATTCCGACAACGCAGTAGTCCACAAAAGAACGGCAAGCGTCGCCGAGCAGGCGCACCGATTGCAAGAAATTGTGGATCATCACCGGCTTGAAGACGTTCAGCTCGAAATTTCCCTGCGAGCCGGCGAAACCAATCGCGGCATCATTGCCAAAAACTTGCACGGCGACCATGGTCATCGCCTCCGACTGCGTGGGATTCACTTTGCCGGGCATGATCGACGAGCCCGGTTCGTTTTCGGGTATATCGAGTTCGCCCAGACCTGCACGGGGGCCGGAGGAGAGCCATCGCACGTCGTTCGCAATTTTCATCAAGGACGCCGCGAGGGTTTTCAAAGCGCCGCTGGCAAAGACGATTTCGTCGTGCGCGGATAGCGCGGCGAATTTGTTGGGATGAGACTTGAACGGCAGGCCGGTCAAGGCGGCGATTTTCTTCGCAGCGCGCTCGGCAAACTCAGGAGGCGCGTTGAGTCCCGTACCGACGGCGGTGCCGCCGATGGCGAGGTCGTACATTCCCGTCAGCGCTTCTTTCAATCGCGCCACGTCGCGGTCGAGCATGCTTACCCAGCCGGAGAACTCCTGGCCCACGGTGAGCGGCGTGGCGTCCATCAGATGCGTCCGGCCGATTTTGACGATGTCGGCAAACTCGCGCGCTTTTGTGTCGAGGGCGTCGCGGAGGCGCTCGACGGCGGGGATCAGGAATTCCTTAACGCGCGAAGCAGCGGCGATGTACATAGCCGTGGGAAACGTGTCGTTCGAAGACTGCGACATGTTCACATCGTCGTTCGGGTGAATCGGCCTCTTGCTGCCCATCACGCCGCCGGCGATTTCAATGGCGCGGTTCGAGATCACCTCATTGGCGTTCATGTTGGTTTGCGTGCCGCTGCCGGTCTGCCAGATGTGGAGCGGAAAATGATCGTCGAGTTTCCCCGCGATCACTTCATCCGCGGCCTGAACGATCAGCTTTGCTTTGTCCTGCGGGAGCTTGTCGAGATCCGCGTTCACGAGCGCGGCTGCTTTCTTCAGGATTCCAAACGCGCGAATTAGCTCCGGCGGCATAGTCTCGCGGCCAATGTCGAAATGGATGAGCGAGCGCGCGGTTTGCGCGCCGTAGTAGCGGTCAGCGGGCACTTCGATTTTCCCCATACTGTCGGATTCGATGCGCGCTGGGCCTTTCGATTTTGGCGATGCGGCTTGCGCGAGCGACGGCTTGGCGTCCACGATGGCTTCCTCCAAGCGGCGAGATTCGCCGGTTCCAAGGGCCTCGGATCTGAAGACCGGAGCCACATGGGACAAGAAAAGGATACTGCGGAAACGCCGCGAGCGCAGCCCTTGTTTGCCCGGATGGTGACAAGCGGCAAGGGAAAACTGCCATCTTGTTGCGATTAGAAAAAATGATGTCGTTTGTTTGCAGCAGCTTAGCCGGGTGTCGAATCCTGGAATGTTGCGATTAGAAATTGATCCCCAAGCCCTGCGGAGTCGTCTCTGGTTTCGTGAGCCCGGTGCTCCCGCGAATCCCTCGATGTTTCCGCGTGGAATTCGTGCGGAAAAGACCCCTGCTTGAGTGACGATTAGAAAAAGTGATGTCATTGGCGCGCAATGATTTATGCGCGGTTCTAATCGACACGAGTGTCGATTAGAAGCTGGCTCTTTTGCCAGTGAGGTAAGCAGATGCAGCGAGGAAGCAGTTGACGAGAATATGCCGAGAACTTCGATGGGACCGGCAGCCCGGGACGCCCAATCGGTCTGGTCGCCCAAGCTCGACTGATCTCCCGAGCCGGCCTGCCGGTCGGGCAGGCTCGACTTACCCTGCCTGTCCCTGCCCGCAGGTCGGCAGGCGGGCGTCGACTCGTGAGCCCTGTCTGGCGGGGACTCGGGAGGCGCCATTTTGTGATACCGACAGCACCACAGCTTCCTCCTGCCTTCGCAAGATCTCGCGAAGCTGACTTCAGCCTAGCAAGAAGGGATGCGAAAAAAAATGACACCTGAGTACAAGAATGGGCCAGTACGAAAAAACGCCAGATCCAGTACGAAGGGACAGGTTGACGGCGGAGTCGCTAAGCATGCTGCGCCCTACCAAAGGCTCGCGCCGTGAGCACGGCGAGTGGTGCTTGCAGGAATGGATGTTCACGGTGTAGAAGGTACAGGGCGAGAAAAGAGCGAGGAGTGCTCATGAAGACGCGATTGGCGATTATTACGGCCCTTATGCTTGCCGCGGCGGTCGCACCGATTGTGGCGCGAGTTGAGGCACAGCAGCAGGGCGCGCAGCAGGCGGTGATTGCCGCGCCGGAAAATATTGTGGCGGACGGGGTGCCGGCAATTCCAGCGTCGCTGGCGGAAACGGCGGGACGCTACGGCGAGATCCGCTCGGCATTCGATTCAGACTGGCATCCCCGGCGGCGCGAGATGCTGATCGCGACGCGCTTCGGGAACACATTTCAACTGCATCTGGTGAAAATGCCCGGAGGCGCACGGGAACAATTGACGTTCTTCTCCGAACCGGTGCGCGGAGGAAGTTTTCATCCCGGCAGCGAGCACGCCGAGGGCGGCGACTACATCGTGTTTCCGAAGGACCTGGGCGGCGGCGAGTGGTACCAGATTTTTCGCTACGATGTGGCGACGGGCACGAGCACGATGCTGACGGACGGAAAATCGCGAAACGGGATAGGGCCGTGGTCCACGAGCGGCAATCAGATCGCTTACGCTTCGACGCGGCGAACCGGCCAGGACACGGACCTGTGGGTGATGAATCCGGCGGAGCCGAAGACGGACCACTTGCTGACGCAGTTGAAGGGCGGAGGATGGACCCCGGAGGACTGGTCGCCGGACGACAAGCGGATTCTTCTGAACGAGGATATTTCCGTAAACGAAAGCTATCTCTGGCTGGTGGATGCGGCCACGGGAGAAAAAACGGAGCTGACTCCGCGAAACACGGATGAAAAGGCAGCTTACAACAACGCGCGATTCAGCAAGGACGGCAAAGGCGTTTATTTCACGACGGACAAAGGCTCGGAATTCATGCGGCTGACATACATGGACCTCGCGAGCAAGAAAACCGAAGTGCTGACGCCCAAAGTGTCGTGGGACGTGGACGAGTTCGCACAGTCGTGGGACGGGAAGAAAATCGCGTTTATAACGAATGAGGACGGGCTAACCGTGGTGCACCTGCTGGACACGGCGACGCGCCAGGAGTTGGCGCGGCCCAAGCTTCCTGCGGGGCTGATTGGAGGACTCCGATGGCACCGCAATGGGCGCGACCTGGCGTTCACGGTGTCGTCGGCGAGATCGCCGGGCGATTGCTATTCGCTCGATGTGACAACCGGCAAAGTGGAACGCTGGACGCGAAGCGAGACGGCTGTGCGGACAGACGCGTTTCCGGAGCCGGAGCTGATCCGGTGGAAAAGCTTCGACGGCAAGATGATTTCGGGATTCCTCTACCGGCCGCCTGCAAAATTCACCGGCAAGCGGCCGGTGCTCGTCGAGATTCACGGAGGGCCGGAGGGACAATCGCGGCCGAGCTTCTTGGGGCGGGACAACTATGTTCTGAACGAATTGGGAATCGCGGTCATTCGTCCGAACGTGCGCGGGTCAACGGGCTACGGCAAGACGTTCACGAAGCTCGACAACGGATTCCTGCGCGAGGACACCTACAAGGACATCAATGCGCTGTTCGACTGGATCGCGACGCGGCCGGACCTGGACGCGGAGCGGATCGGCGTGACGGGCGGCAGCTACGGCGGACACATGACGCTGGCGGTTTCGACTTTCTACAGCAACCGCATCCGCTGCTCGATTGACGTGGTGGGCATGTCGAATCTGGTGACGTTCCTCGAACACACGGAGGCTTACCGGCGCGATTTGCGGCGCGTGGAGTACGGCGACGAGCGCGATCCGAAGATGCGCGAATTCCTGGAGCGCATCGCGCCGATGAACAACATCGAAAAGATCAAGAAACCGATGATGGTGGTGTCCGGCAAAAACGACCCGCGCGTGCCGGTGAGCGAGTCGGATCAGATTGTTGCGGCGCTCAAGAAGCAGGGAACGCCGGTGTGGTACATAATGGCGAAAGACGAAGGACATGGGTACCAGAAGAAGCCTAATCAGGATTATGAGTTTTACGCCTCGATTGAGTTCCTGGAGGAATACCTTCTGAAGTGACAGCCGGGGCAAAACCTGGGTGTAAGAATTAGAGTCCGCCGAGCCGCAGGCACATACCATCCGCGAGGACAGCTGTACGCCACTTGCACCATAGGACAGTCGAGTTTCTGGAAACGCCCGCGATAGGATGTAAATCGTTAAAAATAGATAAAGCGGAAAATAGAAGCGGCGGAGCTCCCCTGCGTTCCGGACTCCTGGTCCGAACTTTTGCACCGCCGGGGGGATTCTCCTGCTCACCAGGTCCGCTTAAGGGCCAGGGCTCATGGGATGGGGTTTGTGCTGAAGCGTTGGTTTTCACGCGAACGCGAGAAGGAAGCAAATGACGCGAGCGGGCGAGAGGACGCACGGGTGTCCGTAGAAGAATGCCCACCCCAAACTCCGTCCGATGACACACGGCCTGAAGCACCGACCGACGATCCGTCTCCGTCTGACGAGGCAGCGCTGAAGGAATTCCTGGAGCAGAATTTTCTGTATGAGGATCCATCGGCCGCCAAACAACATCCGCCGCTCGTTCCCCTTCTGCAGAGCGTTGCTTTCGAGCCCCCGCCAGCTAAGGAAGTGGAAGAGATTGAGGTGGCACCCGCCAGCCCGTCTGGGGAAGAACCCAGCGCTGCCGATGAGGTAATCAAAACCGCAGCGGAGGGGCCTCAACCGGACATGGAAGAACCTGCGAACGAGGAAGTGCCGTTAACCGGCGAAGAACCGGAAACAATCGCAAGGGGAGAAGCAACTGGAACGGTTGCCGATGAGCTGCAGGCGGCATTGCTTTCGATTCAAGAGGCGAATCCGAAAAGACCCGCGGAGGATTCCGGCGCGTCGTTTGCGACCGAACACCCTCACATTGATTCCACCGAATGGAGACTCGAGGAGGCGCTTGGGGCTCACCGCGAATGGGTGGAATCGCAGGGAGTGTCCGGCAAGAAGGCGGACCTTTCGAGCGCCGGGCTCGAAGGCACCGAACTGATCGGAGTGAATCTCCGTTACGCCGATTTGGGGGACGCAAACCTGACAGCGAGCGACCTGCTGCTGGCTGATTTGCGTGACGCGTGCCTGGTGCGCACGAATCTTCAGGAGGCGTGCCTGGTGGGCGCAAACCTGGAAGGCGCGAACCTGGAAGGTGCATCGCTCGAGAGCGCGATGGGGCTTGTGCCGCGGCAGTTGGCGGGGGCCAATTTGCGCGATGCGTCATTGCCGGCGCAAGTAGCGGAATTCCCCGCGCTCGGGGAATTCACCGGCGAGTCCGCGGCGGTGGCGAGGTTCTTCGGCGCGCTCGTGGCCAGCAGCCTGATTGCGTGGCTGATTGTATGGAAGACAAAGGATGTTCAGCTGCTGACGGATTCGTCCATTATTCCGTTCCTGCGATCCTCGGCGGTTGCGACCGCGCTGCCGACGGGAGAAATCTATCTGATCGCGCCGGTGGCGCTCTTTATTTTGTATCTCGTTTTCCACTATCACGCACAACGGTTGTGGGATGCGGTGCTGGAATTGCCGGCGGTGTTTCCGGACGGACGCGTGCTGGGCGAGAACGGCCCTCGCATCGTTACCGGGCTTGCACGCGCCCACTTCCGCTGGATGAGCTCGGATTCCGCGTCCACACGCTTCATCGAAAAGGGCGCCGCGATGATTCTGGCGTACTGGCTCGTTCCCGTGACGCTGATTTTGTTCTGGGCGCGATACCTGACGCTGCAGGAAATTCACGGCACGATCCTGCAAGAGCTACTCGCTGTCGCCGCGATAGTCGTCGCGATCATCTCCACGTTCACAATCGGAAGGCAGCAAGAACGGTGGGTGATCCACGGCAAGAGCCGCATCAACGTAATCGCGAAACTGAAAACAGTACGCCCGACGTATGTTGCAATCGGCCTTCTCGTATTTTTCACGTTCCTATCGCTGGGCGCGATTCGCGGCGTGCCCCATGATGCGGACCGCGCACCGCAATTCTCAGCCGCGAATTTTCGAAGGTGGGCGCCAAACGTGTTCTGGTCCGTTGGGTTCGACCCTACAGCCGACTTGACGGAGGCGGTAGTTTCAACGAAGCCGCCGAATTGGACGGGCAGCGACGATCAGCTCGCGTCGGTAAAAGGCGCGCGCTTGAATGGATCGCATTTCCGCTACGCACAAGCTTACGGCATTTTCCTCGCAAACTCGCACCTGTGGCGATCGGACTTTCAGGGCGCGTTCATGTCCCAAGCGGACTTGCGCGGCGCGGACCTGGGGCAGTCGTCGCTGAAGTATGCGGTGCTCGACCGCGCGCAGCTCCAGCACGCGAATCTCGATCGGGCGAACCTGGACGGAGCGAATCTCTCGCGCGCCGATCTCCGAGAGGCCAACCTTTCTTATTCATCGGCGGTAAAGGCAATCCTGGTGGATGCGCGGCTGGACGGCGCGAGTTTGTACAGTATGTGGCTTAAGGGAGCAACGCTGATTCGCGCGAATCTTGAGAAAGCAGACTTGCGCGAGGCGGTCCTTGAGAGTGCAAACCTGACGCATGCCGACATGCAGCAGGCCTATCTGTGGTCCGCGAAGCTTCCGGGCGCGAATCTCGAAGGCGCACAGCTTGCGGGCGCGATCTTCATTGATGCAAACCTGCGCGGCGCCAATCTGAGCGGAGCCCAGTGCAATGGAACGGTTCTGACCGGCGCGGACTTGCACGATGCAAATCTGGAGGGGGGGGATTTGCGCGGAGTTCTCGGGCTGAGCGCAAGCCAGGTTTGTTCCGCCAAGACGCGGAGCGGAGCGACGATGGATGATACGCTGCAGGCGCAAGTGGATGCGCAATGCGGTGGGGCGCACTGATGCCGTTCAAATAAGCTCGGAACATTCCGAAATCCTTCATCTCCTTCTGCAATCGCGTGCCTCGCTTCCTTCCGATGGCATACAATCAACGCGGAGGCGATTCATGAAGCATCCGTGGCACGACCTGAATCCCGGCGATAAAGTCCCGCGGGAATTCAATGCGGTGATCGAGATCCCGCTGGGGTCGAACCTGAAGTACGAGCTCGACAAGGACAGCGGGATGATTCGAATGGACCGCGTGCTGTACTCGGCCGTGTACTATCCGGCGAACTACGGCTTCATCCCGCGGACGCTGGCCGAGGACCACGATCCGCTCGACGTGCTGGTGCTCTGCCAGGAGGGTGTCGTGCCGCTGACGATCATTCACGCCCGCGCGATCGGCCTGATGACCATGATCGATTCGGGCGACAAAGATCATAAAGTGATCGCGGTGGCCACCGCGGACCCGGAGTACAACAGCTACCACAAAATAAATGAGCTGCCGCCGCACAAGCTGGCGACTGTCCGCCGATTTTTTCAGGATTACAAGAAGTTAGAGGGGAAAAAAGTGGAAGTGGACAAGATGCTGCCGGCGTCGAAAGCCTACCCGGTGATTGAAGCGGCGCTGGTCCGCTACGCGAAGGAATTCGGCGGCGTGGAACGTTCCAAATAAAAAAGCAGAGGCAGCGCTGCGCATTTCCGCGCGAGGCGCTGCCTCAAAGGCTTAAACGCGCATTAGTCGTATCTCAGGCAAATCTCGAGCTGGCGAATCGCTTCGTCGGTTGCGCGCACCGCCTCTTCGCGGTGACCGCCGAAATCGTGCTTGGCGTGTGCCATGTGTTCTCTGGCCCTGCGAAGTGATTGAATCGCTTCGTGGATCTCGGGATGGTCAGCTGCGGCGGCAGTGGTAACGGCCGGGTGGGTGATGGCTGTGGGGGTGGCTATTCCGGTTGGGCCGTTCGGCGCGGCTGGGGCGGCCGCCGAGAAGGCAAGGACGAACACAAGAGCTGCTACTGCAAGCAAACCGATGACTCTTAGCTTCATATTGGTTCACTCCTCCTCGTCCGAATCCCGCGTCGGACGGCGAAATATTGACGCGCAGCCGCTCAATATGCAATGCCATAAATCCTGTATTGTTTTCTTTAGAGCAGCATGCCTGCAAGCGGCCCGGATCCTTCTGTGCAGCACGTTGTTTTCGCTTCCCGCGCACGGGCAAAATGCACTCGATTGCGGGAGCGGCGCCTCGCTTCGGTTGAGTTCCTCGCAAGTCTCGCAAGGCGGTTTGCTGCAAGCGGTGGTGAAGAGCGTTTCACCACTCACCGAATGGAAAGCCCAGTGGATTGACCGTGCAGTTCCCTTCTGGCCGGATGATTTGGCCCCGAACGCTTACCGCGCGTTCCTGGGTGTCGATCTCGAACAAAAGCCGGGCAGGTACGACCTTGCGTTGACTGCGCAAATGCAGAACGGTGGGCAGATCGCCTGCGTTGCCCACGTGACGATAAATGAAGGCCGGTTCGCAGTCGAAAGCCTGAAAGTTGCGCCGCAATTCGTGGAACCAAACCCCAAGGACCTCGAGCGAGCCCATCAAGAACGCCAGCGCCTTCGGGAGCTGTTTGCGACCGAGACACCGGAACGTCTGTGGCGCGGCAGCTTCCGTCTTCCGCTCGCAAGCGCCAGCGCGAGAAATGCCCGAAATTTCGGGCGCCGCCGCGTGCTAAACGGCGAGCCGGGATCTCCTCACACCGGCGTCGATTTCCCGGCTCCCGCCGGAACTATCGTTCACGCCGCGCAGCGCGGGCGCGTGGTGATCGCCGAAAACCTATTCTTCTCGGGAAACACCGTGGTTCTCGATCATGGCTTGGGTGTGTACACCTTTTATGGCCACCTTGAATCGATCGCCGTCAAAACGGGCGATTTGGCAAGCGCCGGAGAAATTCTTGGGCGAGTAGGCGCCACCGGACGCGCGACGGGACCGCATCTTCATTGGGGATTGACCGTGAATGAGGCACGGGTGAACGGACTTCAAGTCGTCGCATTGACGGCGCGAGCGAAGAGAAATGCCCCCGCAAAAACAAGCAGCAAATGAAGCCGGCTTCCCGTCATTTCTGTGCGCGCGCACCTTCGACGAACCCGCGAGTCATCATCGGCAAGCTATACACCGAGGTGGTCGCCGTGATGTAAAGCGTGTGGCCGTCGTTGCCGCCCCAGGCAAGATTAGCGGGCTGCTCCGGCATGATGATCGTGCCAAGATGACGGCCGTGCGGATCCCACACCCAGATTCCTCTGGGCCCGGTCACAAAAATGTTGCCGCTCTGATCGAGCTTCATGCCATCCGGCACGCCGTCGTCTTTGTCGCCTGGCTCGCTTCCGAAGATGTGCCCGCTCGAAATCGTGCCGTTTCGGTGAAAACGGTACACCCGAATGTTTCGTTGTTCGCTGTCGTCCACGTAGAAGAGTTTGCCGTCGGGCGAGAAGGCCAGGCCGTTCGGCTGCGTGAGCTCTTTGGTGAGAAGGCGAACGTTCCCTTGCGTGTCCAGGCGATACACTCCCTGGAACGGGATTTCCTGCTTCTCGCCCGCAGGAAGATCGAGTGTCGGGTCCGTGAAGTAGATGGCGCCGTCGGGGCCAACGACGACGTCGTTGGGGCTGTTGAATCTCTTTCCTTCGAAACGGTCCGCGAGGACGGTGTAGTGGCCGTCGGGAGTGACTGCAATGACGGCGCGCAAGACGCTCGCGCAATCGAGAAGACGATGGCGTGAGTCAAACGTATTTCCGTCCGGATCGCCGAGAGAAATAATCGGTTCTTTGGTCCCGTCGAGGCGCACGCGGAAGATTTTGTTCAAAGTTTCGTCGCTGACATACAGAAAACCGGCGGGATCCCACACGGGCCCTTCGGTGAAGCCGAAGCCGTTGGCGACGGTCGTGAGCTTGGCGTCCTTCGAGAGAAGCTTCCAGAATTGCGACGATTTCGCCTCAAGGCTGAATGAGCGCTTTGCTCCGTCCGCGCTCGAGGTGCTCATCCTGGATCCAGCAAGCAGAATCACAGCGGCCGCCAGGCAGATTTTTACAAGGCCAGCCGCATCGCTCGGCGCGGCGGTTTTCATGGATGAGCTTCCGCTTTGTGCGGCGATGGGCGGGGATTCGCGGCGGATTGTGAAGCGGGACTTGCGCTTGCAGCGCGCATCAGGAAACTGACGAGATCGTTCTGGTCACTCGAAGCGAGCTTTTGGGCGTAGTCGGCGGGCATAAGCGATTTCTGCTGATACTCGACGCTTTGCAGGCCGCTCCGCTCAAACATATGGAATGCGCCATCGAGTGTCTGGAGCTGCACCGAGAAATTGTCCTCGTTGCGAATGAACCCGGTGAAGCGTTCGCCGCCGCGCGTGAGGACGACGGCAGTTCGCGCGCGCGGATCGAGATTTCTTTCCGGATTGACGATCGCATTGCGGATGTCGGCCGACGAGCGCGAGGCAGCATATGCGGAAAGGTCTGCGGCGATAAAGCCGCCCTGGCCGCTGACCATATGGCATTCGGAGCAGCCGGCCTTTCCAAAGAACAACGCTTTGCCGTTCTCTGGATCGCCGGGAAGGCGCGCAAGGCTCACACTGCCCTGAAGTGCGCGCAAGTAAGCAGTTACGGCGATAATTTGAGAATCGTCGAGCGACGCTCCGAAACCAGGCATCTCGCGCGAGGGAGTGCCGTCGCGGATGATCCGCGAAAGCTGCGCGTCCGAGAGGCGCAGGACTTCCGGCCGAGTGGCGATGTTAGGCGCGTGCTTGCCGCCACGCCCATCGAGGCCGTGGCAGCCGGCGCAAGAGGTGACGAAGGTTTTTCGCCCCGACTGCCGCGATGTCTGTGAACCAGTTTTTGGATTGCCCGGCTCCTGCGCGCGAGATTTCAAACTGACCGCTAAAAAGATAGTAGTTAGCAGAGCCAGCACCAGAGCGCGAGCAGCCCGACGAAAACCGGAGGCCTTCGCCGATAAGTCCAAAAAGCCTCCTCGTTCTTCCGAGATCCAAATTCGGCGCGGCTTGCCGAGGACTCGGGCGAATTCGTTGCGACTAGAATTGCAATTTCAGACCCGCTTGCAAAACCCGCGGGCCGACGTCACTTGAGACGATCCCAAACGCGCCGTTGATGTTGCCACTCGGATTTAGAAACTGCGCGTGATTCCAGATATTGAAGGCCTCAAACCGGAATTGCAGACTCTTGCTTTCCGTCAACTTCGTGTTTTTTAGCAGGGCCATGTCCCAATTGTTAAGGCCAGGGCCATGGAAGAAACGCCTACGAGAATTTCCAATCTGCCCGTTCTCGAAGCTGAACAACGATGTGTTGAAGTACGGAATCGGATTGCCATTGGCATCGAGTTTTCGCGGGTTTGTGTTGTTGAGGATCTTCCCCGGCGTAAAGTTCGGCACGTCGATGTTGGCTTCGGTATTCACGGTTCCGCTGAAAGACCCGTCGTCCGTCTCTGAAAGAGTAACGGGGAGGCCGGTCGCAAACGTCGTGATTGTTGATATTGACCACCCACTTGCAAGCTTGTTTGTCCAACCCGAATCCGTATGGAACATACGATCAAATGGGATTTGCGTTTCGTAGCTCCCGACGAAATTCTGTGTCACATCGAAAATGCAGAGGCCCGTGCTCAGTCTCGGGTTAACCGGATTTAGACCTTCCTGTAGACCA
>Ga0307479_10001668_pt1 | contig 20298 bp, 17 predicted proteins | sample atmos_gasesECM4C_FD_203743 | JGI IMG/M metagenome (GOLD analysis project Ga0307479, IMG submission 203743) | Hardwood forest soil microbial communities from Morgan-Monroe State Forest, Indiana, United States - atmos_gasesECM4C_515 | ecosystem: Environmental > Terrestrial > Soil > Temperate...
GCTACGACGTGCATTACAGCGACGTCTCCGCCATCCCCCTCGAGCGCTCCCTGCTGCCGGCGAAGACCGAGGTCTGGGTGCTTCCGGGGAATTGAGGGCGCCGCGACATATGTAGCGGCCCGCTGGCTCGTGGATTGCGCTCTCGCCTATTCTTCCGGCCAGAGCCGCCGTCGACAACGGAGAGCCCATTGTGCTGATCAGCTACATGTCACGCATTCAATTCGACTTCGGCGCCCTGCGGCTCTTGCCGGGGGAGCTGGCGCTGCTGGGCGTCAAGCGGCCGCTCCTGGTGACGGACCCAGGCGTGCGCTCGGCCGGGCTGGTGGAGCGCGTTCTCGCCACCCTCGACGGCGTGCGACCGCCCGTCTTCGGGGATACGCCGAGCAACCCAACGGAAGCCGCGGCCGAGGCGGCGATGGCGCTCCACCGGGCGCATGGCTGCGATGGTGTCGTTGCTCTCGGCGGGGGGTCCGCGATCGATCTCGCCAAGGCGGTGGCGCTGCTCGCGACGCATCCGGGCTCGCTCGGCGATTACGGCGTGCGCGTCGGCGGCTCCGCAGGGATCGGCGAGATCGCGCCGGTGCTGGCGATCCCGACCACCGCCGGCACGGGCGCGGAGGTCGGCCGCGCCGCCACGCTTACCTTGAGCAGCGGCCGAAAGATCGCTTGCGTCAGCCCAAGGCTGATCCCGAGGGCCGCGATCTGCGACCCTGAGCTCACGCTCAGCCTGCCGCCCATGATGACGGCGGCCACCGGCATGGACGCGCTCAGCCACGGCATCGAGTCCTATCTCTCCACACCAGTCAATCCGCCCGCCGCGGCGATTGCGCTCGATTGCGTCGAGCGCGCGGGGCGCTGGATCGAGCGCGCGGTCTCCCATGGCGACGACCGCGAGGCACGCTGGCAGATGCTCATGGCCGCCCTCGAGGGTGGGCTCACCTTCCAGAAGGGCCTGGGCGCGGTGCACGCGGCGGGGCACCCGCTGGGCGCGCTGGGATATCACCACGGCACGCTCAATGCGATCCTGCTGCCGCCCGTGCTGCGCTTCAACGCGCAGGCCGTACCGGAGAAGATCGCGCATCTCAAGGCTGCGCTGGGCCTCACGCCTGGGGAGGATCTCGCGGATTGGATCGAGCAGCTGACGCGCCGCATCGGCTTGCCGGCGCGATTGAGCGAACTCGGTCTCGATCCCGCCCTCATTCCCGATCTCGCGGAAGAGGCGTCGCACGAGCACCTGAGCGCGACCAACCCCCGCCCCGCCACGGCTGCCGATTACCGCGGCATTCTCGATGCGGCGTTCCGCTGAGGCGCCCGCGGAATCAGACGGCGAGATCGCTCGCGAGGTGATAGACGCAGTCGCCGCGCTCGACGCGCGCGGGCACGCGCTTGCAGACCACGAGACCGTCGCCGGCGAAATGCACCGGCGCGGGCTCGCGCCAGGGCGTGTCCGGGAAATGTACGAGCCCCGCGAGCTGGCCAAGCTTGGCGTGATCGCCGAGCTCGGCATGCGGCTCGAACAGACCGGCATCGGGGCTATAGACGTAATGAGAGGCGCGGATCACCTGCAGGAGCCGTGTGGCGCGCGGCTCCGGCCTGCCTTCGAGCGCGCCGAGGTGGCGCAGCGCGTTGACCACGCCGCGCTCGGTGATCGCCAGGGTCTCGCGCGTTACCATGCCGGCGCCGCCGAGCTCGGCGCTGAGGCCGAGAATGCCGGCGCGCTCGGCGGCCGCGAGGATGCTGCGGTCCTCCGCCCCCACGCCCATGAGATAGCTGTTGGGCGCACCGAAAGCGCGGACCAATCCCAGCACCTTGTCGAGCTGCGTGCGGTCGGTCGAGTGCCGCGCGAGCGTGCCGGGAACATAGATGAGCGAGCTGCCGCCGGAATGCAGGTCGATCACGGCATCGACCTCGGGCATCAGCACGCTCTCGACGTAGTGCGCAATCATCGCGGTGGGCCGACCGTCGGGATCGCCGGGGAAGGTCCGGTTGAGATTGCCCTCGTCGATCGGCGAGGTCCGCATGCCCGCCTGCGCCGCCGGGAAGTTCATCATGGGCAGGATGACGATCGAGCCGCGGACCGCCGCGACTTCGAGCGAGCGCGCGAGCTTGGTGAGCACGATCTGGCCCTCGTACTCGTCGCCGTGGTTGCCGGCGGTGAGCAGCACGCGCGGACCCTCTCCGTTGCCGATCGCCACCACGGGTATCGCGATATAGCCGTAGGCCGAGCGGTGCACGGAATGCGGCAGGCGCAGGAAGCCGGTCTGCTTGCCCTCGCGGCCGAAGTCGATATCGGTGGTGATGCGCGAGCGGCGATTGGACACGGCGACAACCCTCCGGCAGCGATCCTGAACGGATGGACGGATAGTATGAGCGAGCCCGAAGGCTCCGTCGACGGGAGGGGCGTTCGCGAGCGTCTCAGCGACCCACGTCTTCGGGCATTCCCCAATAAGTCGGTGCGCGCGGTGCGCGCTTCTTCCGGGGTTGTGTGTGAACCGGCGCCGACCGGGTACTCGAATTGAGGGACGCCCGAGCTTGGTCGCCGGGAGTTCCGCCGGCCGGAATATCGAGGCTGGCGGCCGGCGGTGCCACGTTGGTCGGCGTCCCTTGTGGCAACGCCGTCGAGACGCCCGCCGGTCCAGGGGCTATCGTGGACTGCAGCAGGGAGCGCGCCCATTGCGGCTTGACGCCGACAACCGCCGCTCCCAGAGCCGCCGTCCCGAAGAGGCACCAGGCCAAGACGGCGAGCGCGCGCCCGCCCAACCACCTTCCCCGCAACCGCGGCGCGCGTTCGCGCGGGCGCTCGGGCTCCGTGAAATCCCACTGGCGAGTTCCGGCCTTGTTGGCGAGCGGAGCCTGCTGGGATTCGAGGCCCTGGCGCAAGAACCGCGAGAACGCAGTGCGCGATTCGAGGGCCCGGTCCCCGATGATGAGAAGCGGCCGACCCGGCCCACTCCAGGCAAAGCCCGCGGCGGTAACCGGGTTGTCCCCGGGCAGGCCGAGGCTCTCCGCCATCTCCGCGACGAAGCCAGGCTCCGCGTCTAAGGAGAAGCGATAGACCGCATAGGGCCGGCCCATCTGCGGCAACACTTCGTTGACGACCGTCTGGAAGGCGAGGTCGAACATCTGCGAGCCCAGATAGGCCGCCCTATAGAACACCACGGCGACATCGACCATCTTGGCGGCCTCGCCTACCTTGGTGGCCCAATCGCTGGACGAAACCACCGGCAGGTCGTTGATCCCCAGGGGAGGCGCACCGGGCGCGCGCACGCCCGTTCGTTTGGCGGCGGGACGCGGGGTTGGAGGCGCGGCAGAAGGAGCGGCAGTCCTCGGCACTGGAGGCGCCGACCGGGACGGAGCCGGTGCCGGGCGAGGCGCGGCGGCGGGCGTTGAGAGCGCGGGCTCGGCACGCTCGGCTGCGGCCGGCTTTTGCCGCGTCGCCCCCGCCAGGCTGAAGGGCACCACCCTGGCCGGCGGCGATACCGGCGGTGGCGGGCTCAGAGCAGCGGGCGGCGGATCCGCAGGCGCGCAGCTGGGCGCGGCGGCGCTCCCAGCGTGGTCCGTCACGACGTGGGTGTGGAACCGAGCATCGGGCTGCTGATCTTCCCCGCTGCCGGGGCCCTTCTCCGGCACCTTCAGCCAAGGTTCACGTTGTTCGCGCATGTGCCCTTCCCGACGAGGCGTCGAGCCCGGGCACCTTAAAGCGCACGTCAGGGCTCGCATTATGTCAATATTTGGCGGGCCCCGCGCCCCTCTCGCGGGTGCGACAAGGCTTTATGGGCGCCGCTTGGAAGGAAGGACGATGGGCATTCGCACGGGCAGGCAGTTCCTGGAGGCGCTCAAGGACGACCGGCAGATCTGGATCGACGGCGAGCGGGTGAAGGACGTAACCGCCGACCGGCGATTCGCGGGCGCCGCGCACAGCCTCGCCGAGCTCTATGAGATGCAGCACGCGCCCGCGCTCGCGGACCGGCTCACCTACAGATCGCCGAGCTCGGGCGAGCGCGTCGGCCTCTCCTTCATCCAGCCCAAGACCATCGACGAGCTGGTGCGACGGCGCGAGATGGTGAAGATCTGGATGGATGCGACCTGCGGCATGTTCGGCCGCAGCCCCGACTTCATGAACATCCACTTGACCGGCTTCGCCTGTGCCAAGGACGAGTTCGGAGTGAACGAGCCGCGCTTCGCCGACAACATCTGGAATTATTACCTGCACTGCCGCGAGAGCGACGTTGCGATCACCCACACGTTGATCAACCCGCAGGTCGATCGCTCCAAGCCGGTGGAGCGGCAGGACAAGGACCTGGCCGCCAAGATCGTGAAGGAGACCGATGCGGGCATCGTGATCACGGGCGCCCGCATGGTCTCGACGCTTTGCGCCTTCTCTGACGACCTCATGGTGATGCCCTCGAGCTACATACCGAGCACGCCCGATGCCGCGCCCTACGCCTTCGGCTTCAGCGTGAAAGTGGCGACACCCGGGCTGCGCTTCATCTGCCGGCCCTCCATCGCCGAGACCGGCGCGGCCTCGCCGATGGACTATCCGCTCTCCGCGCGACTCGACGAGGCGGACGCGATGGTGATTTTCGAGAACGTGCTGGTGCCGTGGGAGCGCGTCTTCATCCATCGCGATCCCGAGATGTGCAACACGCTCTACGTCCGCACCGGCGCGATGCCCCAGATCATGCACCAGTTCTCCACCAAGAATTTGGCCAAGGCGGAGTTCATGATGGGGCTGGCGTTCTCGCTGGCGCGCTCGACCAACGTCGATCAGCACCTACACGTGCAGGGCCTGCTCGCCGAGATGATCCAGTGCACTGAATTCGTGCGCGCCTGCCTCCGGGCCTCCGAGGCGGATGCCAAGCCAAACGCCGCCGGCTACATGACGCCCGCTTCAATGCCGCTCTGGACAGTGCGGATGATGTTTCCCAAGATGTTCGTGCGCATGTGCGAGATCATTCAAATGCTGGGCGCGGGCGGCTTGGTGGCGGTGCCTTCCTATGCCGAGATCGCGAGCCCGGTGTGGCCAGACGTCGAGAAATATTTCCAATCCGCGAATTCGGACTCGCGAACCCGGATAAAGCTATTCCGGCTTGCCTTCGACGCCGCGATTTCGACTTTCGCCGGCCGGCAGCAGCTCTACGAGCGGTATTACTCCGGCGACCCCGTCCGCCTGGCAGCGACGCTCTACTCGATCTACGACCGCGACGGCTATATCGACCGGATCTCTCGCCTGCTCGACGACCTCGAGGCGCGCCAGAGCCGGGGCGCTGGAGGTCCGCCCTTCCGACCCAAGCTGGAGGCGGCGGAATAGCCGCCACCGAACATCATCCGAGGTAACTCATGAATCCCGATTTCGACGCGCGCAGTTTTCGCGACGCTGTCGGCTGGTTCGCCACCGGCGTCACCGTGATCACCGCGCGCGGATCCGACGGCACGCTCTATGGCGTTACCGCGAATTCCTTCGCCTCCGTCTCGCTCGATCCGCCGCTGGTGCTCTGGAGCCTCGACAAGCGCTCGCCGAGCAGCGCCGGCTTCGGCGCCGCGGGCCACTTCGCCATCAATATCCTGGCGCAGGACCAGCAGGGTCTCTCCGCGCGTTTCGCGACCACGGGTCCGGACAAATGGCGCGACATCGCGCACGAGACCTGGGAGACCGGCGCGCCGATTCTGCCGGGCTCGCTCGCGAGCCTCGACTGCCGCGTCGAGGCGAAGCACGATGGCGGCGACCACGTGATCTTCATTGGCCGGGTGCTGCGCCTGGAATCGCGTCGGCACGGCCAGCCGCTGCTGTTCAGCCGTGGCAGCTATCGGGCGCTCGGCGAGCGGCTGGGCGTCGCGGGCGAAGTGCCGGGCGTCCGCGGTCAGGAAGGCATGGAGGCGCCGGAGCTCGCGGGGCTCGAGCCCTGGTTCTCCGCGTGAGCGGGCGCGCGACGGCGCACTCTATTTGAAAGCCGTCGCCTGCGCCGTGACAGCATCCGGATCGAACTTGTCGATGTCGGCCAGGAGGTCGTTCGTCACGACCTCGGCCACGGTCGGCTTCTGCTTGATCACCTGCCACTTCAAGAGGAAGTCGAGATAGGCCTCATAGTTCGCCATCGAATTCTCGCCCCAGTGGCTGACACCGGCCTTGTCGAGCTTCCAATTCACGATGCGCGCCTCGATCGCCTTCATATCGTCCTTGAGCGCGGTCGCCTCGTCCTTTCCCGTGGATTTGGTCAGCGGATAGACGTCCCAGAGAATGCGCACGGCGGCTTCGGGATTGGCGATCGCGAAGATTGTGCCCTTCGCATAGCCCTGCGCCAGCGCCACCGCTTGCGCGCGGTCCTTGGCGAGCGTCTCGTCGAGAGCGATGAATCCGTTTGAGGGATAGCGGTCGATCTGCTTCGCTTCCAGCCGGCGCAACGGCACGCCCGCGTTCTCGATAATCGCGTACTGCACGTCGTAGAGACTCAAGGCGTCGACCTGCTTCGAGCGCAGCAGGGCCGCGGCCTGCGCCCCCTCGCCCACGACAACAATACTGATGTCGGCGTCGGGGTCCATGCCCTCGCTGGCGGCGATCGCGCGCATCACGGGATAGCCCGCCGAGGCCATCGCTTGCACGCCGATCTTCTTGCCCTTGAGGTCCGCGAGCGTCTTGATCGGGCTGTCCGCGGGAACCGCGGGCCCATAGATGTTGCCTTGGTAGGCCGTATAGAACACCTTGGCCTTGAGGCCCTGCGGGCGCAACGAGGCGAGCGGCTCGACGGAGGGCAGCGCATAGGCGAGCTCGCCCGTGCCGACCAGCTTCACGCAGTCGGTCGACCCCGGCAGCGGCACCAGCTCGACCGATATGCCGGCGTCCTTGAACCAGCCCATCTTGGTGGCGATCGCGAAGGGTGCCGCCGCCGAGGTCACCGTCCGCGCGCACCAGCCCACCTTGACCGGGGTCTCCGCCGCGGCCGGGAGCGCCAGCGGCACGAGCACCAGCGCCAACGCCAACGAGGCGATCGCTCTTCTCATAGCAGGCCTCCTCTTCGAGTGTCTTCGGTGACGGACTTCTGCGAGGCATCCCAAAACAGAACGCGTCGCCGCACCGCCAGGATGACTTGGTTGAGCGCCAATCCCAGGACGGAGAGGATGAAGAGGATCGAGAAGATCCCGGCGACGTCGCCGCTGAAATTGAGGGTATTGATCAGCACGCCGAGGCCCTTCGTGGCGCCCACGAATTCCGCGACGATGGCTCCGATCAACGCGAAGATCATCGCGACCTCGAGCCCCGCCATGATGAACGGCAGCGCGCCGGGCAGGCGCAGCATCCAGAAGATCTGCGCCTCGCTCGCGTCAAGCGAGCGCATCAGGTTCACCCGGTCTTCATCGGCCGAGCGCAGGCCCGCGATCGTGTTGACCATCAGCGGGAAGAACGCGATCAACGCGGCGTTCACGATCTTGGAGGGCAGCCCGACCCCGAACCAGACCACGATCAGCGGCGCCAACGCCACCTTGGGCAGCGCCTGGAACATCACGATCGAGGGATAGAGGAAATACTCGAAGCGCCGGCTGAGCGCGATCGCGGTGCCCAGTAGGAACGCCAGCGACGTGCCGGCGAGGAACCCCAGCAGCGTCTCCTCGAGGGTGATCCAGCTGTTCTCGATATAGATGAAGCGGCTCACACCCACATAGAGGGCCCGAAGGACGCCGGAGGGAGCGGGTAGGATATAGACAGGCACGTCGAAGACCCTGACGCAGAGCTCCCAAAGGGCGAGCGCCGCCAGCATGAGCAGGACGCGGAGCGTGGCATTCCTGAAGCTGTTCATGCGTCGAGCCCGCCCAGCGCGTTGAAGTGGGCGCGGACGCGGAGCGCGTAAGCGCCGAAGGCGAGCGTCGACATGACGCCGAGGGATCGCGGCCGCGCAATGTCGATCGCGATCGCCTCCGCGATCCGGCCGGGCCGCGGCGTCATCACGAGCACGCGGTCCGCGAGAAAGACCGCCTCGGGGATCGAGTGCGTGATGAACACCACGGTCTTGCGGCGCTCGAGCCAGATGCGCTGCAGCTCGAGGTTCATCTGCTCGCGGGTCATGGCGTCGAGGGCGCCGAAAGGCTCGTCCATCAGAAGCATGGCGGGGTCGTGGATGAGCGCACGCACGATCGCGACCCGCTGCTGCATGCCGCCCGAGAGCTCCCAAGGATAGCGCCGATCGAAGCCCTCGAGACCGACCAGCCGCAGGAGATCGAGTGCCACCGCGCGCAGGCGCACCCGGTCCAGGCGCTGCACGTCGGCCGGCAGCAGCACATTGTCGAGTACCGTGCGCCAGGGGAACAGCACCGGCGCCTGGAACACTACGCCGATGTCGCGGCGCGGGCCCAGGATCGGCGTGCCCCGCAACAGCGCCGTCCCCGAGCTCGCCGGGATGAGGCCCGCCAGGATCTTCAGCAGAGTGGTCTTCCCGCAGCCCGAGGGTCCCACGATCGCGACGAACTCGCCCTCGCCGATCTTGAAGTCGATCTCCTCCAGCGCGCGCAGCGGCTCGGGCTGTGTGCCGTAAGACTTGGCGAGGCTCCGCACCGCGATCACGGAATCGGCGGCGCTTGAGCCCGATCTCGCCTCTCGGGCGGCGGCGGGAGGGGAACTCATACCGGCGCACAGCCTCGTTCGAAAGGGCGGGGGACCCTATAATGCGGGCTGCAATTGCGTCAATCCGCCGCTCCGGGAGCCCGTGACCTCCCCCGCGGTCCCGCCGATTAGGCCTTGCGTCGAGGCCCACACTTTACAATAAAGAGCCCCGATGCATCCCACTCTGTTGTGTCGGCTTGCGGCCTCGGCTGCCTCGGCTTGGGTCCTGTTCGCGGCATACCCGACACTCGCCCATGCCATCATCGTCGAGGCCGCTCCCCAGGTCGGCGCGGTGCTGCATGCCGGCGCCGTGGACGTACGGCTGCGCTTCAACAGCCGGCTCGACCACCACCGCTCGCGCTTGAGGCTGCTCGATGCGGTCGGAAAGGAGACCGTTGTCAGGCTCGACGACGATACCCCCGTCGACGTCATCACGGCGCACATTTCGAACTTGCCGCCCGGCGACTATCGCCTACGCTGGCAGGTCCTGGCGCTCGACGGACATATTACCCGCGGCGATATTCCCTTCTCCGTAACCGCGCCCTGAGCCGCTGGCATGGCCACGCTGCTCGATATCTTCGCGTTTTTGAGCGTCGTCATCCGGGGCGTCGTGCTGGTGACGCAGTCGTTCATGGTCGGCGGCATCGCCTTTTTGCTGCTGATGCGCGGACCCGCCGGGGAGCTGGGTTCGGAGGGAGAGCTCGTGGAGATCCGCGCGCGCCGGTTCCTGCTCGGGAGCGCGCTGGCCTTCACCGTGGCCGAGCTCGCCTTCGTCGCGGTGCAATGCGCGGTGCTGATGGCCACCGTCGACATTGGGCTCGCCGACGTCCTGGGTGCCGATTTCTCCGTCGCGGGTCTGACGCTTGCGGGTGCCGGGCTGGTCTGCACATGGGTCGTCCGCACGCCGCTCCGCCGCGCCGCCGCCGTTTCGCTGGGTGCGCTCGCGGTGGCGGTGCTGCTGGCGCAGGTCGCGACCAGCCACGCCATGGCGCGTCTCGACGACCGCGCGCCGCTGGTCGTCGCGGACGTCCTGCACATGGCCGGGGCCGCCGTCTGGATCGGCGGTATCCCCTATTTCCTGCTGGCGCTCGCCGGCACGCGAACCGGCGCGGGCTGGCGGCGCATCGGCAAGCGGTTCTCCCTGATGGCGATGGGCTCGGTCGCCGTCCTGCTGGCGGGCGGGCTGGCGATGGCCATCGTCTATCTTGGCTCTCTGGACGCGCTCTACGGCACCGCCTACGGCGTCATGGTCGGCACCAAGGCGGGCTTGCTGGCCGGGCTCTTGTTCCTGGGCGCCATGAATTTCCTGGTGGTCGAGCAACTCCGGCGCGATCCCGGCACCTCGATCCTGCGCTTGAAGCGCTTCGCTGAGGTCGAGGTCGGGATCGGGCTCACCGTGCTCTTCGCGGCCGCCTCGCTCACCTCGCAGCCGCCGGGCGCGGACTTGACGCAGGACCGCGCGAGCTTTGCCGAGGTCGTGGACCGCTTCGTGCCGCAATGGCCGCCGCGGCTCAGCAGCCCCGACCGCACGCAGCTGATGGCTTATCAGATCGAGATCGCCCGCCAAGAGGCCGCCAAGACCAAGCAGCCCCTGCCGCTCGCCTTTACGCCGGGCTCCGGCGTGCTGCCTCCGCGCGACGCCGGCGACATCGCCTGGTCGGAATACAACCATCACTGGGCAGGCATCGCCGTGCTTTTGATCGGGGTCTTGGCGCTGGGAGAGCGCTCGGGCATGGTGCCCTGGGCCCGGCATTGGCCGCTGCTCTTCGTGGGGCTGGCGGTGTTCTTGTTGTTCCGCAGCGACCCCGAGGTCTGGCCGCTCGGCGACATCGGCTTCTTCGCGAGCTTCAAGGATCCCGAAGTGGCGCAGCATCGCGTCTTCGTCGCGCTGATCGCGGGCTTCGGCATCTTCGAGTGGTGCGTGCGCACTGGGCGGATCCGCGCCGCGCGCGCGGCGCTGGTGTTTCCGCTCATCACTGCGGTTGCGGGCGCGCTGCTGCTCACCCACCAGCACGCGCTCTCCAACGTCAAGGATCAGATGCTGATCGAGGTCACCCACGCGCCGCTGGCGCTTTTCGGCGTTACGGCGGGTTGGGCGCGTTGGCTCGAGCTCCGGCTCGACCAGCCGGGCAACCGCATCGCCGGCTGGATATGGCCGATCGCCTTTGTGCTGGTGGGCGTGATCCTGCTCATCTATCACGAGACCTGACCAGAGGCCGCGCCCCCGTGATCCTGAATTTCATCCACCTTCTCGTCGATTTCTCGCGGCGCTTCGCGTGCCTCGTGACCTTGCTGGGGGTCGCGCTGACTGCCATCAGCGCTTACTACGCCAGCACTCATCTGAGCCTCGATACCGACATCGATAAGCTGCTCGATCCGAACCTGCCTTGGCGCAAGCGCGAAATGGCCTACGACAAGGAATTCCCGCAATTCAGCAACCTGATCGTGATTGTGGTCGACGGCGCGACGCCGGATCAGGCCGAGGATGCCGCGGCCGCGCTCGCCGAGAAGCTCAAGCCCGACACGGAGCTGTTCAACAGCGTGGTGCGGCCCGACGGCAGCGAGTTCTTCCGCAAGAACGGCATGCTGTTCCTCTCCAAGGAGGAGGTGCAGAGCTTCGCCGATCAGATGGTGCAGGCGCAGCCGCTGATCGGCACGCTGGCCGCCGATCCCAGTCTCAGGGGCCTCTTCGACACGCTCAACCTGACGGCACAAGGCATCGAGCGCGGCGAGGCCAAGGGCGACGAGCTCGACCATCCCTTCACGGTATTCGCCGACACGGTCGAGGCGTCGCTGGCGGGCCAATACCATCCGCTCTCCTGGCAAACGCTGCTGACCGGCCGCAAGCCGACCATCCGCGAGCTGCGCAAATTCATCCTGGTGCAGCCGGTGCTCGATTATACCGATCTGGAGCCGGGCCAGGACGCCACGGACGCGATCCGCCAGGCCGTCAACGAGCTCCGCCTCACGCCGGCCCGCGGCGTGCGCGTGCGCCTTACCGGGCCAGTGCCGCTTGCCGACGAGGAGTTCGGCAGCGTGACACAAGGTGCCACGCTCTCGACCAGCCTCGCCTTCTCCTTGATCTGCATCTGGCTGTTCCTCGCTCTGCGCTCCGTGCGCCTGGTGGTCCCGATCCTGATCACGCTCGCCATGGGGCTGGTGATCGCGGCGGGTTTTGCCGCCTTCGCCGTGCACTCGCTCAATCTCATCTCCGTCGCCTTCGCGGTGCTCTTCATCGGCATCGCCGTCGATTTCTCGATTCAGTTCAGCGTGCGATATCGCTCCGAGCGCTATGAGGTCGACAATCTCGCGGAGGCCTTGAGACGCACCGCGCGCGGCATCGGCGGGGCGCTCGCCGTCGCCGCGGCGACGACCGCGGTCGGCTTTCTCTCCTTCGTGCCGACGGCCTATACGGGTGTCTCGGACCTCGGGCTGATCTCCGGCACGGCAATGCTGATCGCGCTGCTGCTCAATCTGACGGTGCTGCCCGCGCTCCTGGTGTTGATCCGCCCGCACGGCGAGCGGCGGGCGGTGGGCTTTCATCGACTGCGCGCGGTCGATCGATATCTGGTCGAGCATCGCCGAGCCGTGAGCATCGTCTCGCTGGTGGTTGCCGCCGCCTGCCTGGCGCTGGTGCCGCGCCTCACTTTCGATTTCAACCCGCTCAACCTGAAGGACCCCCACACCGAATCCGTCTCGACGCTGTTCGACTTGATGAAGGACCCGGACACCACGCCCAATACGATCGACGTGCTTGCGGCGACGACGGCCGACATGAAGCCGCTCGCCGATCGGCTCGAGAAGCTGCCGGAGGTCTCGCACACCGTGAGCGTGCTGAGCTTCGTTCCGGAGGACCAGCCGGAGAAGCTCGCGATCCTCGCCGACGCCGCGACGCTGCTGGAGCCGACTTTATCGCCGCCTTCCGTGCTGCCGCCGCCCGATCCGGCGGCCGAGCTCGATGCAATGAAACACGCCGATGAGGCCATGGGGCGCGCAGCGGCCCAAAGCCACCAGGTCTCGGTCGAGCGCCTTTCGGAGGTCCTGCATAAGGCGGTGGCCAAGGGCGCCGACGCGCTCCCGACCTTGCGCGCCAACCTGGTCGCGGGTCTCGGTGCGCGGCTCGAGGAGATGCGGCTCGCGCTCTCCGCAGAGCCCGTCACGCTCGAGAGCCTGCCGGCGGATCTGCGGCGCGAATGGGTGGCACCGGACGGTCTCGCCCGAATCGAGGTCTACCCCAACGGCGACGCCAGCAACAACGAGGTGCTGCGACGCTTCGTCGCCGCGGTGCGTACCGTCGCGCCCGAGGCTACGGGCGCGCCGATCTCGATCCAGGAATCCGCCGCCACCATCGTGGGCGCCTTCCGCACCGCCGGCATGTTCGCGCTGTTCGCGATCGCCTTCCTACTCGCCGTCGTTCTCCAGCGCGTTCGAGACGTGGCGCTGGTCCTGGCGCCGTTGCTATTGGCGGGCCTGCTCACGGTCGCCACCAGCGTGCTGGCGAACCTGCCGCTCAATTTCGCCAACATCATTGCGCTGCCGCTGCTGCTCGGCGTGGGCGTCGCCTTCGACATCTATTTCGTGATGAACTGGCGCGCCGGGCGCGTCGATCCCTTGCAATCCGGCACCGCGCGCGCGGTCTTGTTCAGCGCGCTCACCACCGGCACCGCGTTCGGCAGCCTCGCGCTCTCCAACCACCGCGGCACCTCGCAGATGGGCATCCTGCTGACCATCGCGCTGTTTTTCACGCTGATCTGCACCTTCTTCGTGCTCCCGGCGCTGATGGGACCGGTCCGAAAGCAGCGCAAGCGCAAAGCCTGACGCCGACCTCGCCTAGCGCCGGGCGGAGACCAGCAAGAACGGCGGCCGCCGCCGCTCATCGGCCAAGGCGGGCCGCGCCGCGATCTGTTCGGGGCTCGGGCCCCATTCCTCGACATGCGTCAGGGCGAACCCGATCGCGAGCAGAGTGTTCATGTAGGTCGCCAGCGTCCGGTGGTGCTTGATGACGCCCTTGGCGAGCCAGTCCGTCGATCGCGGGCCCTCTTCCAGGTAGTCGTCGAGAGCCCAGCTCCTGCGGCCGGATGGACTGACGGACCAACCGGGCTCCGCGGGCGCCGTGAACACCGGATGCTCCACGGAAAAGACCAAGCAGCCGCCCGGCACCAGCGCGCGATGCGCCTGCGCCAGGAGGGCGCTCAGATGCTCGATATAGTGCAACGCCAGGGAGCTGTAGATCAGATCGAACGATGCCGCCGGCAGCGCGAGCCGCTCCATGTCAGCCCTGAGGTAGGTGATCGCCGCATCGCAGGTGTCGGCGCGGGCGCGCGCCAGCATTTTCTCCGATACGTCCACCCCGAGGACCTCGGCTGCTCCCTGCGCTCGCGCCCATCGGCAAAACCAGCCGAACCCGCAACCGAGGTCCGCGACTTTTCTGCCGCCGAGATCGGGCAGCAATGCACGCAGCGCCGGCCATTCGGGCGCCCCCTCCAGGCCCTCCACCGAGCGCGGCAGTTGGCTGTATCTCTCGAAGAACTCAGCGTCGTCGTAAATGTTTTGCGTCATCTTCCGCCAGCTACCTGCTCTCCCGTCCTGCGCGCGAGCAGCCTGCGCCCTTCCCCGAGCTGCCAGAGTGCGAGCGCCGGTCCAAAGACCAGGATGTCGCGTGCTCGCCTTACCAGCGCCAGAGCGAGCGAGACCTCGGACGGCAGACCCAGGATCTGGCCGAGGACGAGAAAGCCGCCCTCCTGGACACCGAGAGCGCCGGGGACCAGGAAGGCGCTGGAGCTCGCGGCCTCGATGAGCGCCGTCACCATGACGGCATCGCCCACGCCCACGGGATGCCCGAGGGCAACGAGAGCAATCCAGGTCTCGCCCGAGCTCACCAACCAGCCGAGGAGCTGCCAGAGCCCGCAGGCGGCGATGCGGCCGGGACGGCGGTAGATCACGTGCACCGCCCGGTCGAGCGCCTCGGCGCCCCCCACCATGCGCTCGAAGCGGTCCCCGAAGGCAAGATGGAAGAGCCTTGCGAGGAACCCGAAGATCCCGATCCGCTGCACCAGCCCGAAGGCCAGCAGGATGGGCAAGGCGACGAGGAGGCCGATGCCCACGCTGTCGGCGAGCGACCGCCCTCCACCGCGGGTCACCAGCAGGCTCACGCCGATCAGGGTGAAGGCGAGCTGCGAGACCAGCGACATCGTCATGTCCACGACCAGCGTGGCCGCCGCCGGCCGTTTGCGCACGCCGCGCGTGGTCAGCAGCCACGCACCTGCGACCTCGCCGCCGATCCGCGCCACCGGCAGCATCGCGTTGACGGCTTCGCGCACCCAGACCATCCAGGCGAAGAAGCCGAAGGATGGCTGCGCCCGGCCCGGCAACAGCACTTGCCAGGCCCGGGCATTCGCCAGCATCGGCACCACGTGATAGAGCGCCACCCAGAGCAGCCCCCAGCGGGCGCTTGCGAAAGTCGCGATCACGGGCCCCGCACCCTGGTAAATCACCAGGGCGCTCGCCGCCACGAGGCCGAGAAGACCCAGCAACAGACCGGCGCGGATCATGAAATGGCGGCTGCCGGCGCCGCGAGCGACCTCGCGGCGGAGCGTCTCGCGGCGCCGCGTTGCTCCCTCAGTGCGCCATCTCGCGCTCGCGCAGGAAACGGAAGAACTCCACACCCTCGCGCAGGCGCCGCGCCATCATCTCGGGACTCCTGACCATCTCGCCGACGATCGAGGCGATCTTCCCGGCGCGGAAGTAGAACCGCCTGTAGAAGGTCTCGACGCTGTCGAAGATCTCCTGATGCGCGAGATGGGGATAGTGCAACGGCGCGATCTGGATGCCGTGCTCGTCCACGAGCTCGGCATGATCGGCGTCGAGCCATCCGTTCTCGACGGCCTGGTTGTAGAGGAAGGTGCCTGGATACGGTGCCGCCAGCGAGACCTGGATGGTGTGCGGATTGATCTCGGTGGCGAACTTTATGGTCTCCTCGATGGTCTCCTTGGTCTCGCCGGGGAGCCCGAGGATGAAGGTGCCGTGAATGGTGATGCCGAGCTCGTGGCAATCCCGGGTGAAGCGCCGCGCGACGTCGATGCGCATGCCCTTCTTGATATTGTAGAGGATCTGCTGATTGCCGGTCTCGTAGCCTACCAGCAAAAGCCGGAGCCCGTTGTCTTTCAGCACCTTCAGCGTCTCGCGCGGCACGTTCGCCTTGGCGTTGCAGGACCAGGGGACGCCGAGCTTGCCGAGCTCCCGCGCGATAGCCTCGGCGCGCGGGCCGGCATCGGTGAAGGTATCGTCGTCGAAGAAGATTTCCTTCACCTGCGGAAAATTCGCGAGAATGTAGCGGACCTCATCGACGACGTGCCCGACGCTGCGCACGCGATAGCGGTGCCCGCCCACGGTCTGCGGCCAGAGGCAGAAGGTGCAGCGCGATTTGCAGCCGCGTCCCGTATAGAACGAGACGTAAGGGTGCTTCAGGTAGCCGATGAAATAATCCTCGATATCGAGGTCGCGCTTGTAGACCTCGCTCACGAACGGCAGCTGGTCCATGTCCTCGAGCGTGGCGCGCTCGGCATTGTGGACGAGCACGCCCTCGGCGTTCCGGTAGCTCACGCCGTCGACGTCGGCGAGCGGCCGGCCCTCGGCGATCTCTTTTATGGTGAAGTCGAACTCATTGCGGCCGACGAAATCGATGGCCGGCGCCTGACGAAGGCTCTCCTCCGGCTGCACCGCGACTTTGGCGCCGACGAAGCCCACCTTGAGAGCGGGGTTCACGTCCTTGAGCGCCGCCGCCATCTTGGCATCGGCCGAAAAGGACGGCGTCGAGGTGTGCATGACCACGAGGTCGTAGTCCCTCGCGAGCGGCAGCACCTGGCCGAGGGAGATGCCGGCCGCCGGCGCGTCGATCAGCTTGCTTGTCGGCAGCAGCGCCGCCGGCTGAGCCAGCCAAGTCGGGTACCAGAACGAGCGGATCTCACGTCGCGCCTGATAGCGCGACCCTGCTCCGCCATCGAATCCCTCGAAGGACGGCGGATGCAAGAACAGGGTCTTCATCATGCGGCAGGATCTCCTTCGAGGGTGAGTTGCCCTTGGCGGTCCACATGGAAGTTGCGATCGCGCCAAGCCACCGTTCGGGTAAAGTAGCTCGCGAGGAACACGCCGAACGACAGGAGATCGCGCAACGGCACGAGCCAAAGCGGGCTGGCCTCGAGGCCGAGGGCGCGATCGGTGGCGCGCACCATAGCAAAGCGCGCCAATAATGCAACCGCGAGCCCCCCCAGGCTCAGCCAACCGAACCCGCCGAGGCACGCGGCCAAAACGGCGAGCGCCACCGGGTGCGTGATGAGCGAGCCCAGATAGCCCCAGGGCGCCACGCCCCGGATCGTGAGGGCCCAGCGCAGCTCGTGCCGGAACAGGGCCATGACCGACGGCTCGCTCACCCAGTCGTCGATGATCAGGTCGGAAACCACGATGCGCTTGCCGAGGCGCCGCACCGCCGAGCCCATCGCGTTGTCGTCGGCGAGCGCGTCGGCGACCGCTTCAAAGCCGCCGATCGCCTCCAAGGTTTGGCGTGTCATGGCGATGCTGGCGCCGAAACATCCCTGGCCGGGCCGCAACGCCTCGCCGAGAATGGCCTGCGGCAAGAAAGCATAATTGATGTAGTGAGCGCCGAGCAGCGAGGGAAGACTTCGATCGGCCGGCCGGCCGCGGTAAAGCGAGGTCACCAGCCCCACGCTGGCATCCTCGAGCGGAGCAGTCACGGTCGAGAGAAAGCTCGGCGGCACGCGCATGTCGCTGTCCACCATCACCAGACGGTCGTGCCGTGTGGTGGGTAGCATGTTCATGAGATTGGCTACCTTGAGATTCCCGGCGCGACGTGTCGAATCCACCACCAGCGTCACCGGGATACTCGGCCGCTCGCGCTTCAGACGATCGACGACGGGAATCGCCGGATCGGCAGCGTTCTGCACGCCGCAAACGATCTGAAACTCCGGATATGCCTGATCGGCGAATGACAGCAGATTATCGAGCAGGCCCGGATCCTGGCCGCACAGCGGTTTCATCACGCTGACGGGCCGCCTCGCCGGTACGGTTGATGCTGGGCGTTTCGCGAATCGGACGACCACCGCAGCGGCTGTTGCAAGATAGACACACCCGACCAGGGAAGTGATATCCAGCAGGAGGCTAAGAATTTTTAATATATTTAGCGGCATGCTATGTTTTATCAGCGGTTTCGGGCATACCTGGGCCGCGCTTGAAGGGGCGCCAAGCCTTGAAAATGCCGTTGCATTCGTGCGTCGCCTTGTCAACCATGCGGCGCCCGCTGGGTGAGCGCGCGGTACGCGGTCCAAAGAGGTTTGAAGAGGTGCATCACGTGTCTTTCAGGCCTCGTTGGCTCCGGTTGGGCGCGCTGATCGGGTCGGTCATGGCGGTCTCCGCCTGCGCAACGCCGCCCACCGACCCCGCTGCTCGAGCTGAATTCGACAAGACCAACGATCCGTTTGAGCCGACGAATCGGAAGATTCTCGACTTCAACCTGTTCTTGGACCGCATTCTGATCAAGCCTGTGGCGAAAGGCTACCGCTGGGCCGTGCCGGAATTCGGGCGCAATCGGATGCGCGACTTCCTGGACAACCTTGGCGAGCCCGTGATCTTCATCAACGACTCGCTGCAAGGTGAGTTCAGTCGGGCGAACACGACCGCGGGCCGCTTCCTGTTCAACTCAACCTTTGGCATCGGCGGGCTGTGGGATCAGGCCAGCAAAATCGGCATGGAGAAGCAGAGCGGCGACTTCGGTCAGACGCTCTACTCCTGGGGCGTTCCCGACGGACCTTATCTGGTTCTGCCGATCCTGGGGCCCTCCAACCCGCGCGATGCCATCGGACTCGGCGTCGATTCCTATATGGACCCCTTCTGGTGGGGCTTGACCGTTCATTACGGCGCGACCAGCGCGGGATTCTATCGCTGGATCGCCAAGGGCATCGACGAGCGCTCGCGCAACATCGAGAGCTTCGACGAGATCCAGAAGAACGCGATCGACCTCTACGCCCAGCTGCGCAGCCTCTGGCGCCAGCACCGCGCGTCGGAGCTGCGGCACGGCGAGCCCGCGCCGCCGGAAGACCAAGAACTCTACACCGATCCCGCGCTCAAGAAGCCATAGCGCCTCGTCCCGCGCAGCTTCCTCGAGAGGGTCGATCTTCCGCGGCCTGAGGGACGCGGCGAGTTACGGGTTCACGCGGATTTTTTGAGATCGGCGGCGCGGTTCTGGATGAGTTGCACCAGCGCCTGAGCGCCATCGCGCCGCAGCACCGAGGAGAATTCCGATCGCCGCGTCGCCAGCTCGCTGATCGTGCCCTGCAGGAACACGTCCAGGATCTGCCAACCCGCATCGCCCTCTCGCATGAGGTAGTTGAGCTGCACGGACTCGCCGCTCGACTGCACGAGCTTGGATTTGACGATGACCCCGCCTGAGCTCGGCGTGGAGTTTGGATCCACCTCGAAACGCTCGCCGGAGAAACCATCGAAGCGCGCGGCGTAGGTCGAGACGCTGAGATCGGTGAAGGCGGCGACCAGGCTCTTCTGCTCTTCCGGGCTCAGCTTTTGCCAATCCGGGCCGACCGAAAGCCTGGTCATCAGCGCCAGATTGAAAGCCCGATGGATGGCGGGATCGAGTTTCTGGTAGCGGCCTTTGAGGCCCAGCGCCTTCGCCTGCTGCATGACCGAGAGCAGGGTATCGTAGAAAGCCTTGATGGTGTCGGCGGGGCTTCCGGCGGCGCGACCCGCCGAGATCGGCAAGGCAGCGAGCGCCACGCCTCCCGGGAGGATGCGAAGGATCGAGCGGCGGTTCATCATGCGCTGTCCGGTGGCTCCTCTGTTTTTGTTGGCGTGCACTTGTCCCGTGCCGCCACGCGACGCTAGCGGCGGCGATGTGCCGCGCGTCACACTGTCCTAAGTCCGGCGATCGACGACGAACCGCGCGGCTTGGCGCAGAAGGTCGGCCCTCTCCTCAAATAAATCAAGGTGGGCGACCGCCTGGCGGACCAGGAGCTCCGCCTGATCCCGGGCTCGCTCGCGACCGAGTATCGAAACGAAGGTCGCCTTGCCGGCCGCCACGTCCTGGCCCACGGGCTTGCCGGTCTCGCCCGCGCTCCCCTCGACGTCGAGGAGATCGTCGGCGATCTGAAAGGCAAGGCCCAGGTCGTGCGCATAACCGCGCAGCGCGGAGCGCACCTCGGTCGAGGCTTTGCCCAGGATGGGCCCGGACTCGCAGGCGAACGCGATCAGCGCGCCGGTCTTGAGCCGCTGCAGTCGGGTGATCGCGCCGATATCCAGGCTGCGGTTCTCGGCGATGAGGTCGATCATCTGGCCGCCGACCATGCCGCTCGCACCGGCGGCCTGCGCGAGCGCGCTCACCAGCTCGCACCGCACGGCGCTGTCGCCATGCGTGTCGGGGTGCGCCAGGACCTCGAACGCGAGCGTCAAGAGGCCGTCGCCCGCGAGCACCGCGGTCGCCTCGTCGAAGGCCTTGTGGCAGGTCGGGCGGCCGCGGCGGAGATCGCTGTCGTCCATGGCGGGAAGGTCGTCGTGCACCAGCGAATAGGAATGCACCAGCTCGATCGCCGCGGCCACTTGCAGAGCGCTGCGCGCGGACACTCCGAAGAGCCGTGCGCTTGCCAGCACCAGAAACGGCCGCAGCCGCTTGCCGGGCGCCAGCG
>Ga0307479_10001669_pt1 | contig 20293 bp, 13 predicted proteins | sample atmos_gasesECM4C_FD_203743 | JGI IMG/M metagenome (GOLD analysis project Ga0307479, IMG submission 203743) | Hardwood forest soil microbial communities from Morgan-Monroe State Forest, Indiana, United States - atmos_gasesECM4C_515 | ecosystem: Environmental > Terrestrial > Soil > Temperate...
CGACCTTTCAGTTGGACCTCTTTGGCCAACTGCGCCGCGCAACGGAATCTGCGCGCGCCCAGCTTCTGTCAACCGAATATGCCCAGAAGACCGAGATCCTCACGCTGGTGAGTGACGTGGCCAGTGATTATTTCGCTCTTCTGTCGCTTGACCTGCAGCTCCAGATCACTCGCGATACGATCAAGACCCAGGAAGATGCAGTCAAGCTGACGCAGTACCGCCTCGAGCACGGCGTCGCCACAAAGCTCGACGTCCTGCAAGCTAAACAGGTGCTCGACACCGCGAACGCGCAGCTTCCCGAGCTGCAAAGACAGATCGGGCTGGAGGAGGATGCGCTCAGTATTCTCTTGGGCGATTATCCCCACGGCGTAACACGTGGACTCCCGCTGGTCGAGCAACCAATGCCGCCTGAAGTACCTGCGGGTCTGCCTTCTTCATTGCTCGCGCGGCGCCCCGACATTTCCCAGGCCGAACAAAATCTAATCTCGGCTAATGCCCAGATTGGAGTCGCCAAAGCTGCCTTCTTTCCGCAGATTTCTCTTACCGGCAACGGCGGCGGTACAGTCGGGCGTAGCACTGTCTTCTCGTCCGTAATAAACAGCAATATCGGAACGTGGGGCGGTGCAGCGCAATTGGCGCAACCCATTTTCACGGCCGGTAGACTCCGCGGTAACCTTCGTTCTGCTGAATCGCAGCAGCGACAGTCCCTGATCGCCTACAAACAAGCCATCCAGTTCGCTTTCAGGGACGTCTCGGACGCTCTGATCGCTTATCAGAAGTATTACGAAGTACGTAAGGCGCAGGAAGACTCGGTTCAGGATCTCAGCGATTCTGTCACCACATCCCTCAAGCGCTATCGCGGTGGCATCGCCACCTACCTCGAAGTCCTCGACAACCAGCGCTCTCTGTTCAGCGCCCAACTGACCCTAGCGCAGGACCGTGGCAACGAGTTCCAAAGCCTCGTGCAACTTTACAAGGCGCTTGGCGGAGGCTGGCAGCAATAGTCAGTGAAGATTGCGCCCAAGGGGTATAGAAGGTACCGAATATGAACGACGGGATTCTCGACAAGAGAAGCAATCACTCAGTGGACGAGACCCTGGAGAGGCTCAAGCGTGCTTTACAAGCGAAGGGAGTAACCATCTTTGCAACAGTCGACCATTCCGGTGAAGCGGAAAAGGTGGGCCTGAAGATGCCTCCCACCAAGCTCGTCATCTTTGGCAGCCCCAAAGCAGGTACGCCCCTCATGCTGGCTGCTCCCAGCATCGCCATCGACCTCCCTCTGAAGATTTTGATCTGGGAGGATAAGGAAGGAAAAGTCTGGGTTTCCTATAACAGCCCCGCGTACTTGCAGGCGCGTCACGGCATACCTCAGAATTTGCTACAAAACATAGTAGTGGTCGAAACCTTGGCAGCTGCAATCTCAGAGTAGTTCTGTCCCGCCCGCGAAGGAAAACTGATCGTTTCCTGCCAGCATCCACGTCCCGAACAAAGAATCAACCCGCGATCAATGGGATTGTCCCAGGGCGCTCAGGTGGTGACTCTTGCATCGACGGTTTTCATGAAATCCAGAATCATGTGAACGACGGCCTCATCGCCAATCGCGGTATTAATCATGGTGTGGTAAACGGCGCGGTCAGGCCATTCGACGCGGAAATACTTCTGGATGAAATCGACGCGCTCGCGGTCAACGGTATCCACGAGCTCCTGGGCTTCCTTCTCACTCTTGCCGCGAGCCAAGAGGCGCCGCACTTTATGTTCTCTTGGAGCATAAAGAAACACACGCAACGTGTCTGGGCGGTTCCTGAGAAAATGCTGCGATCCCCTTCCGACGATGACAGAGTTTCCGGTCTTAGCGGCGTGCTGAACGACCCGTTCTGTAATCTTCAGAATGCTTTCGCTGTCGACTACGTTGAGCTTGTGCGCATTGAGGCTGCCTTCATAACTCCCGCGCAAGAAGGATTTGAAGAGCCGGTAGTAGAGTGGATCGTTGCGTTCCTCTCGGACCTCGACGACGGCTTTGGGGCAATTCGCAAGCCGCGCGATCTCCTCCGTCAGCAACTGATCCCAAAGCTTCCATCCCAGCTGCGTTGCAAGCGATTGAGCGATTTCGCCGCCACCGCTTCCGTACTCACGTTCAATCGTAACGATTTTGATCATGCAGGTCTCTGCGCCGACTATTCGCCACGCAATCCTAATAACATATCATTCCACTTCCCCTATTCCACCGCCACTCTCCCGCCGCCCCCGGGATCATTCTTCTTCAAAACAAAAGTGAGACAGAACATCATCGCTGCCCCCACGGCCAGGACCATGAAGGTATCGATGTAGGCAAGACTCGCCGCCTGCGCCTGCAAGCTTCGGTAAATCCTGGCGTAGGCATGGGCGAGCGCGTCGGGCGCGCTTAGTCCGGAGTGAGCCAGGGGCCGGGTGAGGCCGTTTACGGAATTTTGGAAATTAGGATTGTCGGGCCTGGCGTACTCGACCAGCCTTGCCTGATGGAATTGCGAACGACGTGCAATCAACGTGGTCACAATCGAGGTTCCCACGCTGCTTCCCATATTGCGCATGAAGTTGACGATTCCCGCGACCGCGTTGTTCTTCTCCGGCGCAATTCCGATATAAGCGACAAGCGAAATCGGCACGAACAAGAACCCCAAGCCGATAACCTGGGCGATGCGCAGCATCGTGGCGGCCCTGAAGCTAATCTGCAAGTCGATCCGCTGGGTGGAATAGAACATGGCGATGGACAAACATAGCCAGCCGAAGGCGATTAGGTAGCGCGCCTGAAGCTTGGTGGTCAGCTGGCCCATGATGGGCATTTCAATCAGCAAAACTAGGCCTCCAGCCGAAAGCGCAAAGCCGGCCAGTTGAGAGGTGTACCCCAAAAGCGTTTGGAGGAACTGCGGCATCAGGACCAAGCTGCTGAACAACATGATTCCCAGCGTGAACATCATCAAGTTCGAACTGGCGAAGTTAAAGTTCTTGAACATGCGGACGTCAATGATCGGAGACTTTTGAAACCACTCCCAGATAACCAGCGAGATCAGGCACACGATCGCGACGACGACTAAGGTCGTGATGAAGCGCGACCCAAACCAATCATCTTCCTGACCCTTGTCGAGCAGCACTTGCAACGCCCCGATACCCAGAGTCAGAAGAGCGATACCAACATAATCCAACTTAACGCCAGCCGACTTGAGCCGGCTCAAATAGGGCGGATCTTCGACAAAACGCCGCACAAGAAACCATGTGGTCAACCCGACCGGGAGATTGATGAAAAAAATCCACCGCCAGGAATAGTTGAAGGTTATCCACCCTCCGAGGGTTGGTCCAATCGTGGGCGCCATGATGGCCGTGATGCCATATAGCGCAAACGCTAAGCCTCGCTGCTGCGGTGGAAAGGTATCTGCCAGAATGGCCTGAGCCATCGGCTGCAGCCCTCCGCCGCCCGCGCCTTGCAGCACACGGAAGAAAAGAAGAAGCCCGAGACTCGGCGCCAACCCGCAGAGCAAAGAGCTCACAGTGAACACACTCAAACACGTCATGAAAAAGCGCTTTCGTCCCAACGCGCCGGCGAGCCAGCCGCTGATTGGCAGGATGATGGCATTCGAGACCAGATAAGATGTCAGCACCCACGTACTTTCATCATTGCTCGACCCCAGATTCCCGGCTATGTACGGCAACGCCACGTTGGCGATGCTAGTGTCGAGTACCTCCATGAAGGCTCCCAGTGCCACAACAACAGCAATCAGCCATGGATTGTATTTGGGCCGCCAAACGTCCTGGTCGATCGTGAGAGCAGTGGAACTCATCTGAGGTATACGTCCGGCACGACGTTCATGCCCGGCCGAAGCTGACGGTCCCGGTTCTCGCCCGGCTCAAGAACGATCTTTACCGGAATCCTTTGGACAATTTTCACGTAGTTGCCCGTGGCATTCTCCGGCGGAAGCAAGCTGAAGAGGGGACCCGTCGCCCCCGCAATGCTGTCCACGCGACCCTTTAAAGTCCGGCCGGTCGAATCCACATGGATTTTCGCTTTTTGTCCGACGCGCATGTGCTTGAGCTGCGTCTCCTTGAAATTGGCGGTAACCCAAACTTCATCAAGAGGCACCACGGTGAGGAGTTGCTGTCCGGGTTGAACATTCAACCCGACAACAACCGTTTTATTCACTTCGCCGGTGACCGGCGCAAAGATTTTGGTGTACTGGAGGTTCAGCTGGGCTTGTTCGAGCAGCGCGCGCTTTTGCTCAACATCCGCGATCGCCGCACGCACCCGAGCCCGGGTGGACGACACCTGCTGCGGCCCGGTCTCCGCGGATTGGTAGTTCGCATCCGCTTGCACCAGACGGCTACGCGCCTGTTCCACGAATTGTTGCGCGGCTGACTCATTGGCACGGGATGCCGCTACCGCCGCGGTACTAGATTTGGCCGTGGCCAGTGCCTGGTCGTAAACCTGCTCGGCTACTTCCCGCTTGTCCACCAGCAGCTTGTAGCGGTGGAGATCGTCTTGCGCCCTCACATCGTTCGCCTCGGCCTCTTCCAGCTGGGCATGGGCGGCGGTCAGCTGCCGCTCGGCGGCGATCACTCCAGCGGTGGCGTTTCCGATGTCTGACGCAGTGAATTTCAGCTGGCTCGAAGTGTTCACCGAAGTAATCGGCACCGTGATATTCAGCGATTGAGCCGTCGCTTCGGAATTGGCGAGGTTGGCTTGTGCCTGTGCGACCGCAACCTCATAGTCTTTTGGGTCGATCTCCACCAGGACGGTGCCCTTCTGCACCCACTGGTTGTCGTCTACGTTGACCTTCACCACATAGCCGGAAATACGCGCGCTGACAGGATATAGGTGAACATCCGCTTGGGCGTCGTCGGTTGATTCATAGCTGCTGAGGTAGCGCCACAAGAATGCGCTGGCGACAAGCACCACCGCGATGACGGCCAGAATCACGATGTTTCTGCGGCGCTTGGGGCTCCGGCGCGGCGGCGGCGTATAGTTCCCGTCCGTCAAGGGCGATGGATCGACCGGGGATTCTTTGCCTGTCTCAGACGCCGAATGGGGTGGGTTCTCGTCCGCCATGTTCATTTTCCTTTGAAATATTCCTTTACGCCCTCTTCCGCGACGCCTACAGCTCGAGCCAGGGAAATTTTTGCAAAATTGTAGCTGTAAAGACTCGAGATGTACTGCTCGTGCGCGCTAGCTACCGCCTCTTGCGATTGCACCACCTCCACCGTATCGGTGACCCCCGCGCCGAAACGATCGCGCGACTGGGTCAGGGTCTGTTCCGCCAAATCAATGTTGCTGCGCGCCACGTTGACTAGGTCCGCTGACGACTGTAGGTTGAGCAGCGCGGTCCGAACGTCGGAGTCGATCTGCGCCCGCAGATTGTCCAGGCGCTCGCGGCTCTGTTCGAGCCTTGCATCGGCTTGCAAAACATCACCGTGAACGCTGCCACCCTGAAAGATTGGAATCGACAGCGTTCCGCGCACGTCGAAGACTTGCCTCGCCGTCGAGGGATGCGCCGCTCCCGCGCCATAGTCGGCGTTAAAGGAAAGCGATGGAAAATAGCCTGCCACCGCGGCCTTCCGGGTGAACTCCGCTGCGCGCATGTCAGTCATGGCCGCTTGGTAATCGGAACGCGAACCGTATGCGCGTTTCAGCGCCTCATCAACAGTGATGCCCTCAAACGGCTGGTAGGGCGATTTGTCCGTGAATTCGAATTCTTGCCCGGGCGCCAGCCCGATCACGCGCGCTACGGTCAGTTTCTGGATGGCGAAGTTGTTCTTCGCCTGAATCAATTGCTGCTCCCGGGTCTGCAGCTCGACCTTGGCGCGCAGCGCATCAATGTCCGGCGACGTGCCCGCGTTCACCCGGTCGGTCGCTTGATCGTATAGCGCCTGCGCCGTCTTGACTTGCGCTTCCGCCGTTTCGATGCGGGCCTCGTCGGCGATGGCCTGCAAATAGGTAAATCCCACGGCGAGGACAACGAGGTCGCGCGCGTCTTTGTAGCTGTATTCAGCGGATTTCAAGCTCTGGCCGGCCGCGCGCGTATTGTTGATCGACTTCCAGTTAAACAGGGACTGGTCCACACTCACGCGTGCATCAAAATAGGAAAAACGAATAGACGACGGGATATTCACTCCCGGAAAAGTGAACGAAAGGCCCAATTCCCTGAGATTTATCTGCGACTCCTCCACGTAAGGCGCCGCGGTTACGTGCGGCAGGAGCGCACTCAATTGCTCCCAGCGCTGTCCGCGAGCCGAACGAATGTCTGCATTCGAAAGCAGGAGTCCGAGATTTTGCTTCAATCCGCGGTCGATAGCGTCCCGCAACGAAAGCGGCATAACTCCCGGAACGAGCTTTCCCGGCACGCTACTCGCGAACGGGCTCACCCCCTGCGTTCCGGGTATGGCTTGGCCCGGCGTGCTCGGACCGGGTGTGGTCTCGGTCTGCGCAAGGGATGCTGCTGCTCCATACAACAAGACCCCGGCCAGCAGGAACGTGCGACCGGGTCCGTAACTGAGCATCAAAAGAGCCTCCTTGGCCGCGAATTCTTGCTACGGCGGTGCCGAAGAGGCAATATCCTAGTCCGGCCAGCTATTCCGGGCAACCGGTAAGTGCCCAGCACACCTTGCATGTCTTGGTAGGCGAGAGGGAGACAATTTTTCTTGAACCATTTGTGCGAATCACCTCTTAACTCCTGCTGAACACATTCAGCCCGTTCACGTCACCAACAACCATCTCTTCCGGTCACGAAGCAGTGAAGTCGTGGAAATTGAATAGCCTGCAAAATCAGATCTCCTGTCTAGGAGAATTCACAGGTCTAGTGGCACCAAAGTGAGCGTCGCTAAGTGAACGGAGACAAAAGACATAGAGTGGTCGGGACGCCCGGATTTGAACCGGGGACCTCCTGCGCCCAAGGCAGTTGCAAAGAATCTATCTTGTTGGCCCGTTTAGCTTTGCTCTGCGTCATAGTACTCGGTTTTGGACCTAATTTGGCAGTATTTGGGCCCAAGTTGGACCCAAGTTTTGGGGTGATCCCCTAAGATGACACAAATTTCTTGGGCACACTGCCGTGGGTCGTTCTCAGGCCCTGTTTTCCTGGCTGCTGGAGAGCATGACTTGCGCACCTCCTGCGCGAGCTGACCCGCTCAACGTCACCGTGCCGACGGAAGAACACCCGCCCGTCACGCTCGAGCGGCTCAGACTCCGCGAGGAGAGAGGATTGGAGGGGATGAAGACTACTGCTCGAAGATCAAGACTGCGGGATTCGGGTCGTTCAGCGAGAGTACGACAAATTTAGATGGGGAGACCACGTACATGACGCCGTTCCCTCCAATGCCCCCACTCAAGGTTCCTCTTCCATTTCTGGGGGATGCGGATATCGAGTATGCGGCATTCACCGCTGCTCCCAAAGTCGGACTCCACGCTTACGGTATTCACCTGTAGGGAATTTACCTGATTGTTTTATCTAGGTATTCACCCTACGCTCGGACATCCCAACGCAACCATTCGGGACGGGAGGTAGCACGATGTTCAATCCCCCGGGCCCCGTCTTTGTATTTTCGACTCTGGAATACGCAAAACGCCGCCCCTCGCAATTGTTTGGCTGGATGAGCACACGCAACTCCTTGCCCGTGCGTCTTCTATTTTTCTTCATTCTGCTGAGCGCTTGTGCTCGAGGGTCTTCCGCACAAATTAACGTCACGACCGAGCGCTACGATCAGTCGCGGCTTGGCGCGAACCTGAACGAGCTACAACTGAATACTTCAAACGTCAACGTAAATACGTTCGGGAAACTCTGGTCTTACCAGGTCAGCGGTTCCGTCCACGCGCAGCCTCTTTACGTTCAAAATGTCACCTTCCCGGGCAAAGGTGTCCACAACGCCCTCTACGTCGTCACCATGAACGACGTGGTTTATGCCTTCGACGCGGACTCCAGTTCCAATACCCCGTTGCTTTCGCTCGATCTCACCACCCAAGTCGCGGGTTCGACGCCCGTGCCCATCACTGACCTCGTGAGCCCCAACCTGAACATCGTCGGCAACGTCGGAATCGAGAGCACTCCCTATATCGATCTTTCCACGAACACTATGTATCTCGTGGCTCGCACGAAGGAGTCCGCCAACACCTGCGGCAGCGTTAACGGCAACTACTGCCAGCGGCTGCACGCACTGGACATTACGACGTTTGCTGAGAAATTTGGAGGTCCCATAGCCATTCAAGGCAGCGTCCCCGGCACAGGCAACGCCAGCGTAGGTGGCACACTCACTTTCGATCCCAAGATTCATAATCAACGGTCCAGCCTTGCACTCGCCAACGGTCAGATTTCGATCGCATGGGCATCTCACGAAGATACGTGGCCCTACCACGGGTGGGTCATGTCGTACAACGCCGCGAATCTTCAGCAAACCGGAATCTGGTGCTCCTCGCCGGATGGATTCATGGCGGGTGTGTGGATGGCCGGCCGGGGCCCTGCGGTGGATGCCAGCGGCAACCTCTACTACATGGTTGGCAACGGGGATTGGAACGGCACACGCAACTTCGGAGAGTCCATGGTGAAGCTTGGCTCCACCGCTGGTATGCCGCTTCTCGATTGGTTCACGCCGGACAGTTGGTCTTCTCTCAACGCGGGCGATGTTGACTACGGTTCGTCGGGCCCGATTCTGATTCCCGGAACTGATCTCATCACCGGCGCCGGCAAGACCAGCATCTTCTACGTGATGCACACCGGAAATCTCGGCCACGAAAGTGCGGGAAACGGCCAGATCGTTCAATCGCTCGCCAATAACGGCGGAGTAGTCACAGGCGGGCCGGTCTATTGGAATCGCTCCGCTGGCGCGGGCCCCTGGATGTACGTGTGGAGCAACGGCTGCGATTTCCTGAAGGCGTATCACTTCAACGGCGCTACTTTCGACACCGGAATCGTGTCGGAGAGCACCATCGCTTCCCCTTGCGGACAATCGGGCGGCGTGCTCACACTTTCCGCGAACGGCAGCACTGCCGGCTCCGGCATTATCTGGTCTTCCATGCCTCTGGCCGATAACGGGGATCACGGCGTGCATCAGGGCGTTCTTCGAGCTTTCAACGCCGACGATCTCACGAAGGAACTCTGGAACTCCCACTTGAACGCGGCCCGCGACGACAGCGGAAACTGGCCAAAGTACAGCCCGCCAACTGTCGTTAACGGGCGCGTGTACATGGCTTCGTTTCCAGCGGATGGCGTTAGCAGCGCTCCATTGAACGTTTACGGCCTGCTTTCGGCGCTTCCGCCGCCCTCGGTGAGCTCTGTCAATCCCAATTCCGGAACTCAAGGGCAGAGTTTGCCGAGCGTTATCATCACGGGCAACAGCTTCCAGAGCGGGGCAACTTGCAACTTTGGTGCAGGTATCACGGTGAACTCGTGCGCCTTCAACTCTGCCACTCAACTCACTGCCAACATCACCATCACCTCTACAGCCACGGTGGGCTCGCGCAACGTCACCGTCACCAATCCCGACAACCAAACCGGCACTTTGCCGAACGGGTTCACGGTAACCACCAGTGGTCCGCCTCCACCGCCCACGGTGAACTCTGTCAATCCCAATGCCGGCGCTCAGGGGCAGAGTTTGCCGAGCGTCATCGTCACGGGCAACAGCTTCCAGAGCGGGGCAACTTGCAACTTTGGTGCAGGTATCACGGTGAACTCGTGCGCCTTCAACTCTGCCACTCAACTCACTGCCAACATCACCATCACCTCTACAGCCACGGTGGGCTCGCGCAACGTCACCGTCACTAATCCCGACAACCAAACCAGCACTCTGACCAATGGTTTCTCCGTGACCGCTCCACCCGCCATTTCTCTAATCCAGAAAGCCACCTTCAGCCGTCAGCCTACTTCCGGCGGTACGGTCACTCTTACCCTGCCCCAGGCCACTGCTGCAGGACACACCTTGATCGTAGGTATGAGCTTCTGGCCCCTGGATATCAGCACTGTCACCGACGGTTCCGGAGATTCCTTCACGCGCGGTCTGGCCACTTCGATCTTCCACAATGTCAACGGCAGCGCCACCTACAGCAACTTCTATTACGCCAAGTCTACCGCCGGGGGAACTACGTCGCTGACTTTGAACTTCAGCGGCGGCAGCACTTATCTCTTGGTGGCCGTGGCGGAGGTGGCAGGGCTTGATCCCGCCGCGCCGCTCGATCAATCCGGCTTCCACGAATCACTCACGGCCACCACCGCGTGGTCGTCCGCCGCAGTTACCACCACGTCAGCCAACGGATATCTGTTTTCCTGGGCTGCCTCGGAAGCCCCGAATACAACGTGCGCGAATCCTGCGAGTGGATGGGTGATTGAGAGTCAGACCAATCCGGCTACGGTGTGCTTGCTGGATCGCGTCGTCTCGGCCACAGGATCATATCAGGCCTCGGTCAGCGCGAGCACCGCGGGGAATTATGCAATGGAGATCGTGACGTTCAAGGGCGGGTCATCAGCGCCGCCGCCTCCGCCCTCGGCGACCTCCGTCAATCCCAATTCCGGTGCTCAAGGGCAGAGTTTGCCGAGCGTCATCGTCACGGGCAACAGCTTCCAGAGCGGGGCAACTTGCAACTTTGGTGCAGGTATCACGGTGAACTCCTGCGCCTTCAACTCTGCCACTCAACTCACTGCCAACATCACCATCACCTCTACAGCCACGGTGGGCTCGCGCAATGTCACTGTCACCAATCCCGACAACCAAACCGGCACTTTGCCGAACGGGCTCACGGTAACCGCGGCGCTTCTGCCGCCCTCGGTGAGCTCTGTCAATCCCAATTCCGGAACTCAAGGGCAGAGTTTGCCGAGCGTTATCATCACCGGCAGTGCCTTCCAGAGTGGAGCTACATGCAACTTTGGTGCAGGTATCACGGTGAACTCGTGCGCCTTCAACTCTGCCACTCAACTCACTGCCAACATCACCATCACCTCTACAGCCACGGTGGGCTCGCGCAACGTCACCGTCACCAATCCCGACAACCAAACCAGCACTTTGCCGAACGGGTTCACGGTAACCACCAGTGGTCCGCCTCCACCGCCCACGGTGAACTCTGTCAATCCCAATGTCGGCGCTCAGGGACAGAATCTACCCAGCGTCATCATCTCCGGCAGCGCCTTCCAGAACGGGGCCACCTGCAGCTTTGGCGCCGGCATCATGGTGAACTCCTGCGCTTTCAACTCCGCCACCCAACTCACCGCCAGCATCACCATCACCTCCACAGCTACGGTGGGCACGCGCAACGTCTCCGTCACCAATCCCGACAACCAAACCAGCACTCTGACCAATGGTTTCTCCGTGACCGCTCCACCCGCCATTTCTCTAATCCAGAAAGCCACCTTCAGCCGTCAGCCTACTTCCGGCGGTACGGTCACTCTTACCCTGCCCCAGGCCACTGCTGCAGGACACACCTTGATCGTAGGTATGAGCTTCTGGCCCCTGGATATCAGCACTGTCACCGACGGTTCCGGAGATTCCTTCACGCGCGGTCTGGCCACTTCGATCTTCCACAATGTCAACGGCAGCGCCACCTACAGCAACTTCTTTTACGCCAAGTCCACCGCCGGGGGAACCACCTCGCTGACCTTGAACTTCAGCGGCGGCAGCACCTATTTGCTGGTCGCCGTGGCGGAGGTGGCGGGACTCGATCCCTCCGTGCCGCTCGATCAATCCGGCTACCACGAATCACTGACGGCCACCGCCGCGTGGTCGTCCGCCGCAGTCACCACCACGGCAGCCAACGAATATCTGTTTTCCTGGGCGGCCACGGAAGCCTCGCGTGTAACTTGCTCGAGTCCCGCGAGTGGATGGGTGATTGAGAGTCAGACCAATCCGGCTACGGTGTGTTTGCTGGACCGCATCGTCTCGGCCACCGGATCGTATCAGGCGTCAGTCACCCCCAGCAGCGCGCAGAATTACGCGATGGAGATCGTCACATTCAAAGGTGGCCTGTAGCACTGGAGGTGCACTCGTGCAAGTTCGGGATACGGTTAGATGGCGATTGATTGCCTCGATATTTTCTGTGCTTATCCTCTTCCCGCCCGATTATGCGCTGGGGGCCAATCGCTACAGCTGGGTCGAAATCGGGCCGCTTCCTGCTGGCAGTGGGATCGTCCGCGGGCTGAGTGACAACGACGATGTAGCGGGACACTCGGGATATCTGCACGGTACGAAGACCCGCGCCTTCGTCCGGACTGCAGGCGGCACGACAGAAGAAATTGGTGTGCTGCTGGGCGGCGAAAATAGCCGAGCAATTGCCGTGAACAATTATCTGCAGGTCGTCGGCTTTTCGAACACGCAAACGTCTATACGCGCGTTCCTGTGGTCACGCGAAACGGGCGTTCAGGACCTGGGCACGCTTCCTGGAGATTCCAGCAGCAAAGCCTACGCCATTAATGACGCAAATCAAATTGTGGGATCATCGAGCGGCGCTGGCGGAATCCGAGCTTTCCTGTGGAGCAGGAACGGCGGCATGCGCGAAATAACTGGTCTGCCCGGAGCTGATTACACCGAAGCCTTGGCCATAAATAGTTCCGGACAGATCGTCGGGGCTTCCGGCAACTCTCGAATCCGACATGCATTCCTCTGGACGCCGAGCGGCGGCACGCAAGATCTTGGCATCCTGCCGAACGATGTCAGCAGTGCCGCTAATGCCATCAACGACTATGGCAAAGTCGTGGGCGTTTCCGTAGGGCCCTACAGCAGCCGGGCATTCATTTGGACAAGCTCTGAAGGAATGCGCGATCTGGGGGCGCTTTCTGGAGCGACTGAAACTGAGGCCATCGCTGTCAACAACAGAGGGGACGTGGTCGGTGCTTCGGGTGATGGGGTGAGCGTCCGTGCCTTCTTATGGACAAGCAGCAGTGGCATTCAGGACCTCAATGCCGTGGTACCTGCAGATTTTCCAGTTGTGCTGGAGGGCGCGTTCGGCATCAACAACCGAGGTCAAATCATCGCGATCGGGAATGTCATCAACATGCCCGGGCAAGATCGAAGCGGCGCACAGCTGTACCACTCTACCCCTAACCGTATGTTTCTGCTGAGGCCGCGGAGTTAGTCCTGACATGAATAGCGAACGCCATTCGCGGATACATGCATTCAGTCTGCTTGCACTTGGTGGATGCAGTTTGCGATTCTGTTCCTTCATTCTCCTCGTCGTTTCCTTTTGCGCTCGCTTGAATGCACAAGACCCTGCGACGGTGGGTCAGTGGTCTCCCGTGGTCAGCACCGGCTACGAACCCGTTCACCTTGCCGTGCTACCAGACGGCAGACTATTGTTGTGGCCTCCTCACGGGGGGACGGCCGCCTTACTTCCCCAAATCTGGGATCCGGCGACAGGTAGCGTTACTCCGACACCTCCTCCCGGATATCAAATCTTCTGCGGGGGTCACTCTTTCCTGGGAAATAACCAACTGCTGGTAACCGGCGGCAATCAGGGCAATTTCGTGGGCGTGGCCTCTGCCAGCCTCTATGATTTTGGAACCAATACGTGGACGCGCATTCCGGATATGAATGCGGGACGCTGGTATCCAACCAACACCACGCTAGCGAACGGAGACGCGCTGGTCATTTCGGGGTCAATTAACAACTCCTCCGATGTGAATACGCTTCCGCAAGTGTGGCAAGTGGCCACACAAGCGTGGCGGGATCTCACCAGCGCTCAGCTGGCCTTGCCCTTGTACCCGCGCATGTTTTTGGCGCCCAATGGGAAAGTGTTCTATGCCACGGCCCAATCGCCCTCACGCTATTTGGATACTTCCGGGACAGGCAGTTGGACCCCTGTAGCCAACCTGAACTTTAATTACCGAGATTACGATACCGCGGTCCTCTACGACACGGGGAAGGTATTCGTGGCTGGCGGCGGTGATCCTCCCACAGCGACAGTGGAGGTCATTGATCTCAATGCCGCCTCGCCATCGTGGAGGTACGTGGCATCGATGGTCACAGCGCGCCGTCAATTGAATGGCACGCTCCTGGCCGACGGCAAGGTGCTTATTACCGGCGGCAGCAGCGGACCTGGCCTCGACAACGCATCCTTCCCGGTGTACTCCACCGAGATGTGGGACCCGGCGACAGAACAGTTCACTCCGATGGCCAGCATCACCAAGTATCGCGGCTATCACTCGACGGCCGTGTTGTTGCCTGATGGGCGCGTGGTTTCTGCAGGAGGAGATGTCAGCGGAGCCACGGCAGAGATTTTTTCTCCGCCTTATTTGTTCCATGGAGCGCGCCCGGCGATTTCCAGTAGCCCCAGCAGGATTTCCTACGGCCAAACATTCTCTCTTGTCACTCCCGATGCAGCCAGCATCAGTCAAGTGAATTTGATTCGCCTCAGTTCGGTCACGCACGCCTTCAATCAAGACCAGCGTATCAATCGCCTTAGCTTTACCGCCGCGGTCGGCAGCCTCAACGTAACCGGGCCGGCGAACCCCAACCTAGCTCCTCCCGGACCCTATATGGTGTTCATTTTGAATGGGAGTGGGGTTCCATCGGTCGCGAAAATTGTCCAGTTGACCTCGGGTCTGCCTCCGAACGCTGTAGCGAAGGCAACACCCTCCAGCGGTCCCGTGCCGCTGAGCGTCAATTTCTCGAGCAGTGGGAGCGCAGATCCCAATCCCAATGGAACCATCGCCAGCTACTTCTGGGATTTTGGCGACGGACAGACTTCTGCGCAAGCAAATCCGAGCCACACGTATACCTCTTCCGGTACCTACACGGTGAAGCTGACGGTGACAAACAACGTAGGATTGACGGGGAGCGCGACGTTATTCATTACCGCCACTGTCGTCAACCCCCCGCCACCGCAGGTGACCTCGGTAAACCCGGCGGGCGGCACGCAGGGAGCAACCTTGTATGTGGTGATTAGCGGAAGCAATTTTCAGAGCGGTGCGGCATGCGGCTTCGGATCCGGCACCCGGGTGAACTCCTGCATTTTTAATTCTACGGCCCAGCTGACTGCGAACGTGACCATCGATTCGGCCGCGCCACTTGGCTCCCACAGCATCACCGTAGTCAATCCAGACATGCAAAGCGCCACGCTGGCCAACGGTTTCTCCGTGAATCCGACAGCCATCTTGCGCGTGCAAACCGCGACATTCAGTTTGCAGCCTTCTCCTTCGGGAACGGTCACCCTGACCCTGCCCCAGGCCACCGGAGCAGGGCACACCCTGATCGTGGGTATGAGTTTCTGGCCGCTGGATATCAGCAGTGTGACAGACGGTTCCGGAGACACGTTCACGCGTGGCCTGGCAACTTCGATCTTCCACAATGTCTCGGGCAGCGGCTTTTATGACAACTTCTATTACGCCAAGTCCACCGCCGGGGGAACCACCTCACTGACTTTGAACTTCAGCGGCGGCAGCACCTATCTGCTGGTGGCCGTGGGGGAGGTGGCGGGACTTGATCCCGCCGCGCCGCTCGATCAATCCGGCTACCACGAATCACTCACGGCCACCACCGCGTGGTCGTCCGCCGCAGTCACCACCACGGCAGCCAACGAATATCTGTTTTCCTGGGCGGCCACGGAAGCTTCGCGTGTAACTTGCTCGAGTCCCGCGAGTGGATGGGTGATTGAGAGTCAGACCAATCCGGCTACGGTGTGCTTGCTGGACCGCGTCGTCTCGGCCACAGGATCATATCAGGCCTCGGTCACCGCGAGCACCGCGGGGAATTATGCAATGGAGATCGCCACATTCAAAGGCAACACCCCATCTGGTCCTCCACCGGCGCCTATCGGACTCACGGCCACGGCCGGAAATGCTCAGGTAAGCTTGGCGTGGAATGCTTCCAGCGGCGCCGCGAGCTATAACCTGTACCGCTCGGTGAATGGCGGAGCTTATAGCCAGCTCAACACTAGTCCAATCACCACGACGAGCTATACGGATAGCAGCCTCACCAACGGTACGCCGTATTGTTACGAGGCGGCCGCAGTGAATTCCTCCGGCGAGAGTGCCAAGTCTGGTCCGGCCTGTGCTACACCCCAACCGCCACCGCCGCCACCCGCCATTTCGCTGATCCAGAAAGCCACCTTCAGCCGTCAGCCTACTTCCGGCGGTACGGTCACTCTTACCCTGCCCCAGGCCACTGCTGCAGGACACACCTTGATCGTAGGTATGAGCTTCTGGCCGCTGGATATCAGCAGTGTGACCGACGGTTCCGGAGATGCCTTCACCCGCGGGCTGACCACTTCCATCTACCACAATGTCTCGGGCAGCGCCACCTACACCAACTTCTATTACGCCAAGTCCACCGCCGGGGGAACCACCTCGCTGACCTTGAACTTCAGCGGCGGCAGCACCTATTTGCTGGTCGCCGTGGCGGAGGTGGCGGGACTCGATCCCTCCGTGCCGCTCGATCAATCCGGCTACCACGAATCACTGACGGCCACCGCCGCGTGGTCGTCCGCCGCAGTCACCACCACGGCAGCCAACGAATATCTGTTTTCCTGGGCGGCCACGGAAGCCTCGCGTGTAACTTGCTCGAGTCCCGCGAGTGGATGGGTGATTGAGAGTCAGACCAATCCGGCTACGGTGTGTTTGCTGGACCGCATCGTCTCGGCCACCGGATCGTATCAGGCGTCAGTCACCCCCAGCAGCGCGCAGAATTATGCGATGGAGATCGCCACATTCAAGAGCCAATGATCGGCTCCAGATGGGGCGTGCCCTTATTGATCTCTCTTAGCCCGTCGAGGCCATAATTGTTTACAGTCAGCGGCTGACCGACGGACGCTTTGCAGTCGGATTGCAGTTCCAAGGATCCAGGTTTTTAAGAGAACTGGCCAAACTAACGCTCGAAGATCAAGACTGCGGGATTCGGATCACTCAGAGATAGCACTACAAACTTTGATGGCGACACCACGTATACGATGGCGTTGCCTCCAATGCTCCCACTCACGGTTCCTCTTCCATTTGTGGGGGATGCGGATATCGAGTATGCGGCATTCACCGCTGCTCCCAAAGTCGGACCGCTCGGTGCACCGATGTCCTCAACGCCGGTAATATTGCCTGTCGGGATGGCACCGTCTGCGGTGAACTCGCCGGAGAAGATAGTGACGCCAAGCGTCGCCGGAGTCGTGGTCGACCCGGCGTATCTACCCATAACCGTGCTGTTGCTGAACGACCCCGCTGCTTGCGCTTCGCCGAAGCCCGACCAAGCAGGACCGTCTGGCACGATGAAGAAGCCCTGATTGGAGCTAACCAGGTACGCAACAATGTAGGCACCTCCGACCCGGAACGCCGCTCGGCCGCTGCCGGTGACATCGTATGTCCCGGTGAGGCTTGCTGAAGCCGACGTGCCTTCGCAGTTCTGGTCGTAGGTAAGGGTTGCGATCCCCACGCCATTGGTCGAGAGCAAACCGGCGATCACATCGGACCCTGGGGTTGTCGCACCAGCGCAAATCGTGCGCCCCGTAAGATACACTACTGTATTTCCATTCATCGCACCTGTCGCAAACCCTCCCACGGGGAATTGCTGTTGGAGCATAGCGCCGTTCAGCAGCGGAGTCATGGCTGTCACGGCGTCTATCTCCATCGCAAACATCTTCCCGGCGTTAACAACATAAAAAGCGAAATTGAGGTTCTGAGGCGGTACGCCCAGCACACCCGGGAGCGTCATCACGCCACGGCCGGTTGTTGTTTCAGACACGTAGTAAGATCCCGCAGCGATTGTTACGCCACTGGTATAGTGGCCGGCCTGATTCGCGTCTGCTACCCCGTTGGTGAAGGTGCCCATGCCATTGGCGGTAAGGCGTCCCGCAACCGCCGTGCGAGTGTTAAACGCGTCCAATCCCGCAATGCCAAAGGCATACTCACCGGTGATTTTGGCAGTGCTGAACGCCGTAGTGTCTGCTTTCTCGATTGAGCCCGAGCCGACCGAGCCGTGTCCTCCGCCAGCGTCAACCTCTACGAATTTGGCGTTGCCGTTCGCTAACATGGCGAAGGCCAGCGTGCCACCGCCGGGAATGTTTAGACTCATGATGCCCCGGTGGTCGGCTCCGATCGAGTATGTTCCCGTGAAACTTTGTGCCGCCAGTCTGTCCGTGGGATTGGCGCCATTGACGTCTATTTCGCCGTTCGTGAAGTTTCCGGCTCCGTCCGCGGTGAACCTTCCTACAGCGGCGAAAACCGTGAAGGCGCTACCGCCTCCGGTGGTCATGCCGTCGAAGCTAAACGCGTAGTCGCCCTTCAGTTCGGCGTTGTTCACTCCGGGAGCAGTCTGGGCTCGGACCGTCGAAGCAAGAAGCAATGTCAAACACATGATCCGCAGAACATTCAGCTTCCTCATTTTTCTTCTCCTTGTTGACCGGACGGTTGGATGAGACCGTTTTCGTTGCCGACCAGTGATCATGACTACTCGCTATGGGAGGACACCCACGTCTTAACCTAAACAATCCTTACCGTTGAGACCGAGGCCCTCTCATTTAACTCATCCACACTTTCCTGCTCCCGACCACTTTCGAGATGGCTCGCCGCCCTTGTAGCTATGCTTTAGCAGCGACCGAAAGGCAATCGGGTGGATACCGGAAAACTGCGATAGGGAAGTGCCTAAATCGTGGGTAGGTACCGACCGGACTAATAGGAATAAATCTGGGGCCGGACGTTTTGGCGTCGGCAGGCGGCCTGAGCAGTCGCAGGGTAACTCGATTGAGATTATCGAATACTTAGGGAGAAATGGAAGGACGCTGGCAGTAACGGTGAGAAACGAGCGGGGACTGGTTGCTGCGTAGTTACTACAGTTGAAGCGTTGGATTTCGAAATCAAATACGCGGGCGGATTGGTACCGACGCACTGACAGAGAGTGCGGGAATCTTTGGGTCAAAACAGAATGACGCCACCGAGAAAACGCTCTACGAACCGGTGGGCAGCGTGCCGACGCGCCAGAAATCCAAAGCGGGCTGTGTGAATTGGATTCCGATCATGCTTCGACCGAGATGTTGCTCGCCTACGAACGCTACGCGGCACCGCTGATCATCCTCGCTGGCCGGGTTTATCAGAATGAGTTGTTGGCCGGGCGCCACCTTTGTCGCAAGCGTAATGAGTCCGCCGCGGAAGTTCAACCGACGGACATTGGTTTCCTCCTGAAAAGGCTCTTCGTCACCCTCGCGTCCGTAAACCAGAACCGGGTAATTCTGTGGCAGGTCGGACATTGCCTTTGCATTGTCGAGGACCGGAACCCTTCTCCGGAACGCGGGACCGTAAAAGCGATTACCGCAGCTTTCGCATCTGAAGGGCCGAGCAAGTAAGAAAGGCAACAGGACGACCTCGAAAGAGTTCTTGCTGGCTGAGCGGTGGACTTCAAAGCGGCCGCAAGAAGGGCAGCGTCTGTCCGTGACCCAATGCAGCAAACCCGATGCGATATGAAGCATGAAGCTCATCTCAGTGCTCCCCCCTGCCGTGCATCTCCTGGAGCAGCCGGAGTCCCACTGGCCCTAAACTTACATCTTAACTGATCGTCGAGAGGGGCCCTTTCCTGGCTGCCCACCTGGGCAGTCAGACCAACATCCAATTTCTGGCCTCTTGGGTAACCAAAGCCATGCTCCATTTCTGACCCCCTGACCAGTTGTTTCTCAGCAATCATCGGCACACACTCTACCCCGGAGCAAAGGTAATAGTACTTATAGAACCTTAGAGTTGCTCCCGGCCGAGTTCATCTCCTTCTCTTTCTTTCTGAACAAGCCAAGGGCCGGGGCAGGAAAGCTAAGGAGACATGGTCGTCCATTTGGGCGTTGTTTTGTTGGTCTTACTACTCGCAACTGTGTATCTGGGGTGTTCCGGACTATCCCTTCGCAGAATCAGGACTGTGTCGCAGCACCGGGTGCTGCTTTTCGCTTTGGCGCTGGCGCCTGTGGTGCTGAGTGGCTGCTCGGGCTTGGTTAGCAGCGCCAGCACGACTGGCAATCCGCCCCCGCCGTCCCCGCCGACGCCGGCGGCTCTGGCCATCACGAACGTACAAGCCGCATCCGCCACGACCTCTACCTCTCAGATCGTTTGGACAACGAACGTCCCTGCCAACTCCTCGGTCGATTATGGAATGAACACTTCCTACGGATCCAGTACGCCGGCCGATTCGGCAATGGTCACGAGCCACCAGGTAACCCTTTCCGGTCTGGCCGCCGGTACGACCTACTATTACCAGGTTAATTCGACCGACTCCAAGAGCAACAACGGTAAGAGCGGTGGCCACACATTCAAGACATCCGGTTTCAGCATTGCGGGCACGATTAGTCCTGCGACGGGAGGAAGCGGGGCGACGTTGACACTGAGCGGGACGGCGAGCACCACCACGA
>Ga0307479_10001670_pt1 | contig 20290 bp, 15 predicted proteins | sample atmos_gasesECM4C_FD_203743 | JGI IMG/M metagenome (GOLD analysis project Ga0307479, IMG submission 203743) | Hardwood forest soil microbial communities from Morgan-Monroe State Forest, Indiana, United States - atmos_gasesECM4C_515 | ecosystem: Environmental > Terrestrial > Soil > Temperate...
GCTTGCTCCACCTCATTAGAACTGTCTACATTGCTCAACTTTAGATATTAAGATTCGGAATGGCGCGCCTTGGGGCCCGTAGCTTAGCGGTTAGAGCAGCGGACTCATAAAACAGGCCACTGCTGGTAAGGCGATTCCCCCACAATTACGAACGATTCCGACTGAGGAATCCCACTCGCAGATCTGGGTTCCGCAAGGAGTCCCGGAACTTGTCCCGCCTGCCACGACCTGTCTCGACTCCACTCGGGAGCCGTGCCGAAAAGCAGCCAAGAATCTGGGGCTTTGCCCCTGAAGCAATGCGTCCATCACGCGGAAAGATTCATGCACCGGCTGCTAGTAGCTTCAGTACGTTCATCTCTTCTCTTTTGCATTTTGGTTTGTCTTCTCTTTTCGTCTCTGTGCTAGAATCGCCCGCACGTTCGTTCCCGCAACGTCCCAATGCTCTTTGGAACGACAACCCGGTAACGTAGACCTCGTTTACGTCTAGGATTTTCCGAACGGTTCGATCGATTTCGTTTGCCATGGAGGAATGAGATGAAACCCACTCCCATCTCGACTGTAATGCTTGTGGTGTCTCTGCTTCTTGCTCCCGCACTTCTGGCGCAGTCGCCTGGTTCCGCAAATCAAAGCGCAGTCTCGCCCGCTGCTTCGGCGGCAGAAGTTCCCCGGCTCATCAAATTCAGCGGCACGCTGCTGGATTCCCAGGACCGCCCCTTGGCGGGTCCTGTCGGCGTGACCTTTGCTCTTCATGCCCAGCAGACCGGCGGCGCTGCGCTGTGGCTCGAGACACAGAACGTCACCCCCGATGCCCACGGCAACTACACCGTCTTGCTGGGAGCCAATAGCACCAATGGAGTGCCCGCGGAACTCTTCGCTTCCGCCGAAGCCCGCTGGCTGGAAGTGCAAGTCGAGCGGCAAGCGGAACAACCGCGCATATTGCTGGTGAGCGTGCCCTATGCTTTGAAGGCGAAGGATGCGGAAACACTGGGAGGACGGCCGGCTTCGGCTTTCCTCACCACGGAAACGCTCGCAGGCAACTCTGCCGGAGCCACCACCGGTGCTTCAAGCTCATCCGCTGCGCTGCCCAGTTTGAAAACGCAAAGCACGGTGAAGAAGACATCGTCCGCGCCGCAGCCTGCTGCTGCCTGCGCCAATGTCACCAGTGACGGGACAGCCGCGGTCAACTCGATCGCCCTTTTCAGCACCGCCTGTAATCTCCAGGGCTCCTTGATGACGCAAGCGCTCATCAATGGCTTTCCGGGCGTGAATCTGGCGGGGAACAACGCCGGGCTGCTGCTAAACGGGACGGGAACGCATCAGGTGACGGTGACGTCAACGACAACCGGCGTCAGTGGCCGGCTAGGCGAGGACGCCACCGGGTTTTTCTTTTCTTCGGACACCAAGGGGAAGGTGGTCAAATTTCTGACCAACAACGGGACGCTGAACGAATGGATGCGCATCACCGACGTCGGCAACGTGGGCATCGGCACGACCACCCCGGGGGCAAAGCTGGAAATTGCGGGGGGCAATCTGGCACTTCCCAGCACGACGTCGGGCGGCGCTGCGGGCGTGATCACCCTGGGGGGCACGCCCTTCCTGCATGATTTCGGTACCAATAACACCTTCGTTGGCGCGTCGGCCGGGAACACGAGCTTGACGGGGACAAGCAACACAGGAGCGGGCACCTCCGCGCTCCAAAGCAACACGACGGGCACGGGCAACTCCGCCTTCGGCGCTTTCTCACTCAACTCCAACACGACGGGCGGCTTCAACGCCGCCTTCGGCAACCGCGCGCTCGTGTCCAACACGACGGGCGGCGCCAACGCCGCCTTCGGCGCAGGCGCGCTCACGTCCAACACGACGGCCGCCAACAACTCCGCCTTCGGCTTCCAAGCGCTCTTCCACAACACGACGGCCGCCAACAACTCCGCCTTCGGCTACGCGGCGCTCTTCAACAACACGACGGGCGGATCCAACTCCGCCTTCGGCTTAGCCGCGCTCAACTCCAACACGACGGGCAGCGACAACGCCGCCTTCGGTTTCAACGCGCTCGGTTCCAACACGACGGCCAGCGACAACACCGCCGTGGGACGCGGCGCTCTCCAAGCCAACACTGTGGGTATAAACAACACCGCCGTGGGGAGCGGAGCGTTGAGCGCCCTCGCGGGAACGGGCAGCGACAACAACACCGCCGTGGGGGAGAACGCCCTCCTGTCCACCACTACTGCCTGCTGCAATACAGCCGTTGGATTGAACTCATTGCTACACAACACCACGGGTTCCAGCAACACCGCCGTAGGGATCGACGCCCTCGCTTTCAGCACTACCGCCTGCTGCAATACAGCCGTGGGGAGTGGCGCGTTGAACCTCAACACAACAGGCGGTTCCAATGCCGCCTTCGGCACCTCCGCGCTCATCGCCAATACGACGGGCAGCTTCAACATCGCGATCGGAGAGTCGGCTGGCACCAATCTCACCAGCGGAAGCAGCGACATCTACATCGGCAACGCTGGACTGGCTAGCGAATCCAACATTATCCGCATCGGCTCCGTGGGCACGCACGCCGCGGCGTATATAGCCGGGATCTTTGGAAAAACTGTGGTTTCCGGCGATGGAGTGGGCGTCTTTGTCGGTTCCGCCGGCCAGCTTGGCACGGCTCCCTCCTCACGGCGCTACAAGGACGACATCGTCGACATGGCCGGGGAAAGCGACCTGCTGATGAAGCTGCGACCCGTGTCCTTCTATTACAAGCCAGAGTTGGACTCCACGCATACGCGCCAGTACGGCCTGGTGGCCGAGGAGGTGGCCCAGGTGGCTCCTGAGCTCGTCGTCTTCGACAAGGACGGCGTTCCCCAGACGGTGCGCTACCACTTCGTCAACGCCATGCTCCTCAACGAAGTTCAGAAGCAGCAAAGCACCATCGCGCGGCAGCAGGCGGAGATTCAGGACCTCGCCGCCCGCCTCGCCAAGCTGGAAGCCTTGGTCGTGCCGGCTCGCTGACTGAAGAGAGAAAGGCCACTTGGAGAAAGAGTCCGGCACGATAGAAGAAGAGAGGACGCCGACCTGGTCGTAGGTCCTGATTAACGCGGCGGTCTCAACAGGTCTATGCAACACTAGCTCGAGGTCTACTTGCAGGAGTCTCAAGAGCGTTAAAGTCGTTCGCGAGCGTTGAGTCAAACTGAACACTGCCCTGGCTAGTGTTGATTGATTACAGCCGGACAGCTCGGCTCTCTAGGGGAAGTATTGTCGGATCAACTGATTAGATGGTGTTGCATCGACCGGTTGAGCTGACACGACTTACCAGGAGTTAGGCCGCCACGGCCAGGGCCGATCACTGCCGGTAAGCTGATTTCCCGAAAGTTACGAATGATTCCGAATCTAGTAGCTTCAGTACGCCCATCTCTCCTCTTTCACATTTGGGCTTGTCTCCTCGTTTCGTCTGTGTGTTAGAATCCGCCGCACGTGCCTTCCTGCATCGCCCCGATGCTCTTTGGAACGGATACCCAGTTTTTCTTGCATTTAGATTTTTCCGAACGCGTCGATCCATTTCGTTTGCCTTGGAGGAATGAGATGAAACCCTATCCCATCTCGGCTGCAATACTAGTGGTGTCTCTGTTTCTTGCTCCCGCACTGTTGGCGCAATCATCCGATTCTGCAAATCAGGGCGCGGCATCTCCCGCTGCTTCAGCAGCCGAAGTCCCACGGCTCATCAAATTCAGCGGCACGCTGCTCGATCCCCAGGACCGCCCGTTGGCAGGTCCTATCGGTGTCACCTTCGCTCTTCACGCGCAACAGACCGGCGGCGCCGCGTTGTGGATGGAGACGCAGAATGTCACCCCCGATGCCCACGGCAACTACACCGTCTTGCTCGGAGCCAACAGTGCGAATGGAGTACCCGCGGAATTGTTTGCCTCCGGCGAAGCCCGCTGGCTGGAAGTGCAGGTGGAGCGGCAAGCGGAACAACCCCGCATATTGCTGGTGAGCGTGCCCTACGCCTTGAAAGCCAAGGACGCGGAAACCCTGGGAGGACGGCCCGCTTCGGCATTCGTCACCACCGAAACGCTCGCGGGCAACTCTGCCGGAGCCGCTGCTGCTTCAAGCTCATCGACCGCGCTGCCCAAGTCTATAGCAACGACTCCGAGGAAGGCCGCATCGCCGCAGGCGGTTACACCGTGCTCCAGCGTCACGAGTGACGGGACGGCGGCAGTCAACTCGCTTGCGCTGTTCACCACAGCCTGCAAGATTCAAAGCTCCCTGATGACCCAAGCAGTCGTCAATGGCTTTCCGGGTGTGAACCTTGCCGGCAACAATGCCGGGCTGCTTTTGAGCGGCACGGGCACTCATGAGGTGACCGTGACCGGATCGACGAGCAGCGGTCGGTTGGGCCAGGACTCGCAGGGGTTTTTCTTCGCTTCGGACACGCCGGGGGAGGTGATCAAGTTTGATACCAACAACGGGACGTTGAACGAGTGGATGCGCATCACCAGCGCAGGGAACGTCGGCATCGGCACTCAGACGCCTGCCGCCAAGCTGGACGTGGCTTCGGCGGCGACGGCAGGCGACTTGCTCCGCATCGCCGGCCCGACGGGCGGCCTGAGGGTACAGTCCAACGGCAGTAGCCCTAATGTCGTCGCTGGGTTTAGCGGCAACACGGTGGGCACTCGAGGTGGGGATACGGTTAGTGGCGGGGGGCAAGGCGGGGCTATCAACAGCGCCGCCAACACGGATATCACGGTGGGCGTCGGCGTTAACACGGTAGGGGGAGGCGGAGGGAATACCGCCAGCAACGGTGCCGCCACGGTAAGCGGCGGTTGGAGGAACACCGCCAGCAACGGATTTGCGGCAGTGGGCGGCGGCGAGTTCAACGTCGCTAGCGGGCTGTTCGCCACGGTGGGCGGTGGCTTCGAGAACACGGCCAGCGGCCAGCTGGCCACCGTGAGCGGCGGGAATAGCAACACGGCTCAAGGCTCAAGCAGCTTTGCCGCCGGGCAGTTCGCCCAGGCGATGCACAATGGCACGTTCGTATGGGGCGACGGTACTGCCACTGGCCACTTCACCTCCACTGCTCCCGATCAATTCCTCATCCACGCCAGCGGCGGCGTGGGCATCGGCACGCCGAGCCCTTCACACCAGTTGGAGGTTGTCGACGCTGGAAGCTCGGGGCTGCGCGTGCAGACCAATACTACAGGTGGCACCGTGGCCTCGTTCGGGGGAAACGGAGACTTCCAGATTGATGCCCCAGGAGTGCTTGGCGGCCGGTTCGTAGTTAAGGAGGGCGGCCTGGTCGGCATCGGGACATCTGGTCCCGCTGCCGTGCTCGAGGTCTCCGGCTCGCAACCGGTTGCGCAGGCCGGGAACGGCACGGACGCCAATAGGGTTCTGCAAATCGCTGGCGGCCAGGGCGGGAACACTACGGGCGGCACGGGACAGGTGGCGGGCATAGGCGCGCCCGTCATCCTTATCGCTGGCGACGGTGGCGACGCCCCTGGCGGCTCGTTGAATGGCAACGGTGGCACAGTCACAATTGCTGGTGGCCGGGCCGGCGGCGGAGCTGGAGCTCCCGGCAGTCCGGGCAATGTGATCCTGGCCCCTCCCGGCAGCGGCCTCGTGGGCATCGGAACAAATACTCCCGATAACAACCTCACGGTCAACGGGAGTGCTGATAAACCAGGCGGGGGTTCTTGGGGCACCTTCTCCGATGGCCGGCTCAAGAACGTACGCGGCAGCTTTGATTCCGGGCTTAAGCAGGTGCTGCAGCTCCATCCCATTCGTTACCAATACAAGGAAAGGAATGCGCTGGGCATTCACGACAGTGAGGAACACATCGGAGTTGTCGCGCAGGATGTTGCGCGAGTGCTTCCAGAAGCAGTGAGTGCGGATGGTCAGGGCTATCTGCTGGTCAACAACGACCCGATTTTGTGGTCCATGCTGAATGCTATTAAAGAGCAGCAGACGCTCATCACCAGGCAACAGGAGCAGCTCCAGGTGCAGCGAGCGGAGATCGGACAACTGGCATCGCAAGTGAAACTCATGCAGGCTTCGCTTCGGGGCACGCACCAGAGCTCGGCCGTGCGAACAACGAAGACTCACATGCATACAGGGCATGCCAGAATAACCAACATGATCCCTGCAGCGCAGACCACCGGCAAATAGATTTACGCCGCAGCGTCATCGTGGCCAACACTAGTATGGATAGCGAGCGAAGCCCAGTAATAGGCGGTGTAGTTTTGATTCGGCGCCACGGCAAGGATGCGCAGCTCAGGGTGCTGGCGCAACACGATGTCGCAAATCGCGGGTCGCTTTCCTGGCTCGTCGAGCGCGATCCCCACAAAATCAGGCAGAGTTTTCTCAATCAGCTCCGGAATCTCGACGTCATTTAAGACTTCCCCGACAACTTGGATGTCGGGGTGGTCCGCGAATGTCTCCAGAATAAGTTCGCGCATCAGACGCGGACGGTTCGCCACCAGGACCCGGATCCTCTTTTCCATGGTCACGCTCCTGCGAGGTGCAAGTATTTGTGAATGAAGGAGTAAAGGTAAAGCCCAAATCGGTCCTCAGACGGTTGTCTAACCTAGTACCGAGAGAGGTACTGAGGCAGTTAGACCGATGATGGTGCTTTCTTGATACCGGCCACCCTCCGCGCGATGAAACCATGCGCACGGGTGCGGCATGGGGCGCGTCCCGAGTCCGCGTGGCAAGCTTTGAGGCAAAACGGTCTCTGCGAGCCTTCGAGGACAGTTGGATGAAAGACTGCCGCTGCATCTGTACGCACCCTTGGAACAAGCATGCGGCGTATCTCCGGATTGCAATCTTAGGTAGACTTCAAGGAATCACCGAGGCGGAGGAACTTCCCGGATTCGCTGGAGGACACCGCAGGACACGCCAAGCGGGACAGAAGATCAAAGGAATTTGAGGTGTGAGGAAATCCAGTCGCGGATTCGATCGAAACGAAATTCGCCTTTGCTCATCGCCTCGGTGATGAAGTTGTACGCCTCCAATGGGTTACCTCCAGGTAGGAGCCGTTTAACCGGAGAAACGTATCCGCGACCGCAAAACTCGTTCGCTTATTTCCGTCAAGGAACGCGTGGTTGTTCGCGAGCGATTCCATCAGAGCCGCCGCTTCCTCTGCAAGGGTGCCGTAGTAACCTGTTTGGGGACGAAGAATGGCGGCCTCAAGTCTCCCTTTGTCACGGAGACCCTGAGTGCCGCCGAATTCTTCAATCAGTTGATTGTGGAACTCGATGGCTTCGGCAACGGTCGGGTAAACGCGGCCCGGCATTTAACTCTTGTTCTTTGCTAGGAGTTCGTGAAGTTTCCGGTTCTTATCGGTAGACCGGCGAAAGTGAGCCATCGCTTCCGGCCGCACGGCGTTCTGCGAAGGGGCAACCAATTGGAGGTAATTCTCCATGGCTCGCTCCAGCACAAAGCGCACCGATTGGCCGTTTTCCGCAGCCAATTCGGAGAATTTGGCGTAAAGCTTCTTGTCGATTTCAGGACCGATTTTTACCGTCGCGCGCTTTGCCATAGCTGCCTTCGTTTCTCCTAATCAGCATTCTATCCAGATTTTTTCATTTCCCCAGATAAATCTAGATTTCTCCAGGGAAGGCAAGAACCGGCCAAGCACTTTGTGCCAAGCCCACTTAGAGTTAGAGTACGCAGCTAGAGATAGATCGAGAAGGAGCACGCATGCAACTAGCAAGGACACGTTGTATGTCCCGGGCGATGTTACTTGCCATGCTTCTCCTGGGAGCTCGTGCCTCAACTGCGCAACCAACCACGACCCAGTCGACTGAGTCGCCGAACAATCCCACTTTTGAGCCTCTTGACCGATGGAGGGCTGCCGTGCTGGCAGGTGACAAATCCGGCCTGAAGGGATTCTACCCTCTGGATCCTCGGGCTTTTGCGCAGACACCGGAAGGAAAGAGCACCGACCCCTCAAACGAGGAGCCAGAATTTTGGTCACGGTTATCTTCCATGGGCCTGACCGCCATTGTGTCGAAGGTTCTTGAGCAGACTTCGCCCCAGCCGGGAGTCGTGTCACTGGTACTTCGCATCGAGCTGACCTTTCAATCGAAAAACGAAGCCCGGCGGTCTCTAATTTCCGCAGCGCAGCTTTGGGTGGGCCAGGGTGAAGAGTGGCACATTCTGGTAACGCAGAGGAGCGATGTGAAGCCACTGCCCACAATTCGGCTGCCTGAGCCCAAAATTCCCAACACGCATCTGTATCCCGACTCGAGCGAGGCTCACAAAGACCTTGATGCAGCCCTGGCTTCTGCTCAGGTTGATCACAAGCGGGTGCTGGTCATCTTCGGCGCGAATTGGTGCTACGACTGCCATGTTCTCGACACCGCCCTCCGGGCCAATGGGCTGGCGTCGCTGGTGGCGGCCAACTATCACGTCGTCCACATCAACATTGCCGAGGGGGAGAGCAATGCAGACCTGGTGAAGCGTTTTCAGGTACCGCTGGATAAAGGCATCCCCACCCTCGCAGTCCTGAATAGCGAAGGCCAATTGATCACGAGCCAAAAACAAGGGGAGTTTGAATCCGCCGCGAAGATTGGCATGGACGACGTTCGCGAGTTCCTCAATCGCTGGAAACCCGAACCTGCAAAATAGCGCATCCGGACTTAGCGCTCAAACAAATCTCAGCGGATCGCCGAGGCGGAGGAGCTTGCCTGTTTCCGTCGAAGGGACGCGGGTATTGACGGCGAGGCGATAGTAATGGTCGAAGCGCATCTCCGCTGACCATGCGGGAAACGTGGCGCGGCGCTTTTCGCAGAAACGCTTGGTGAAGTCTGGGATAATTTCTCCGGTGCGCGAATCGCGAGAGGGAACCGCGCAGCGCGCGCAAGGATTGCTGCCCTCGAAGGCCACCTCGCCGACGCGGAAGCGCACGACGTTGCGTTCGTCTTCGCCGAAGAGGCGGTCTTCCCAGAAAGCGGGCAACTTTTCATGCGCGACCCCGACCTGGTCGGGGCCGGCGTCGATTTCAAGCGTAGCGCGAAATCGCAGGCGAGTTTCCTCCAGCGATAACTCCGGGAACCATTCGCAGACGGCTTGCAGCGATGCGGTGGAAATAATCGTTGGACCGGGAGCGAGGCCGTCATCAGGAAATCCTTCGCGGGCGTGGCGCACGATAATCTGCTGCTCAAAGTAGGCGCTGAACCAATCCGCGGCGCGCTCCGTGTCCCCGGGGAAGGCGAGTGTCGCAGTATACATCTTGCGGGAGTCGCCCGGAGCTGAGAGCGTGACGCTTTTCAGGTCGGGCGGATAGGCCGCGCGGATACGATGGATCGCCGCGGTGCGTTTGGCGTTCACCCAGCGCCCGTCAACGGTATAGAGCGCCCAGGCGCGGTCGCATTCGAGGCCGCCACTCGGGCCGATGCGCGCTTCGGACACTTCGATGGGGTCGAGCGATTTGATCGGGTGGAGTTGAATGCGCTTAAGGCGAGGTGAAATCGTCGGACAGTCCACGCGTTGATTTTAGCAGAAGTGCATTCTGATGCAGATTGATGTACGAAAACGTACAAATAAACTAATTTGTACAAATGCGTGCAAGTAAAGAAAGGCCGAGCAGGGTCTCAGTATTTGTCCTGAACCTTGGGCGGCTCGCGGGCGGGACAATGCCGTACATACCACGAAGGCAGACACATACCCATCGGGGCCGCACGAAGATATCATCAGGCGCGGATGTTCAGAGCCGCTCGAGGAGTTGTTGAGACGTTAGACGATCAGGTGCCGGCGGCAGCAGCGGTGCCCGCGGTGATCGAGCGATAGCCGCAAGTACCCGCTTTCTTAATAGCTTCGAGTGCCTCCGCGGTGGTCAACATCGGAGTGGTTTGAAGGCTCTTGACGGCGCCACCCCCGGCGAAGGCGATGGAGATGGCCGCTGCGCTGACGTTATCGGGGAACTCCGTGCTGGCGATGGCGTCGAGCGATCTGCTGGGGTGGAGTTGAATGCGCACGTATCACGAATTGGCAGGAATGCCGAGCCAGTTCGTCTGGCTAAGAAGTCCAAAAGACTTAGGCGTGAGGATGGGATTTGTCGTACACCTCCATTAGCTGACGAATCGAGAGATGGGTGTACCTCTGAGTTGTGGAAAGCGATGCATGGCCAAGCAGTTCCTGGATCGCCCGGAGGTCCGCGCCGTCGGCAAGCAGGTGCGTGGCAAATGCATGCCGTAGAGAATGCGGGTGCATGTCCCAATTGATATTCACCAGTCGCACGTATTTTTTAACAATCCGACCAACGGACCGCTGCGTCAGGCGCCGACCCGCATAATTCAGAAAGACTGCCTCGGCATGCGCTGGTTCGCGGTCCACGTGGTGCAGCAGATGTTCCCGAGCGGGCCAGTAGGCCTCGAGCGCTTCCTGCGCCTTCGAACCATATGGCACGATGCGCTCCTTATTCCCCTTTCCGCGCACGTGCAGGACGCGCTCTTTCTGCTCCACGGAGCCAAGGTTAAGACCCGTGAGTTCGCTGACGCGGAGCCCCGCGGCATAGAGCAGCTCGAGCAGCGCGCGATCGCGGCGCAGGAGCAAGACAGCATCGTCCCTTTTGGCCCGCGCGCCTCGGGTAGAGGGGGCAACTAAATGAGTACGCTTCTCCGCAGAGAGAGTTCTGCACGCTCGGGTCTTTTCCATGTCCCCGAGCTCGTTCAGGAACAGATTCATTTCCTCCGCAGAAAGCACCGAGGGAACCCTTTTCGGGAGCTTTGGCGTGGCCACAAGTCGTGCGGGATTTTGCTTCAGCAGGTCTTGCCGTACGCAATATTTGAAGAAGGAGCGTATCGCAGCCAGCTTTCGCCTAATCGAGATTTTCTGAAGGCCAAGGTCATATAGATGAGAGACAAATTCCCGGATTTCCGCTTGGGTAACGCCCTGGAGAGTCGGCGACTCCGTACCAGGTGGCGTCAGGTAGACGAGGAATTGGTTAAGGTCTGAGCGGTAGTTGATGAGCGTGTGCGGTGAACTTTGCCGAACCGACCACAAGTATTCTAGGAACTTCTGAATTGGGGCCTTCATTCTGAGCGCCGATTTAATAGGTACATGAGTTTGAGTCACCCCAAAGCACTCAATTCTATTCGAGGCTTCTCTACTGCTGCTTATTGAAACAGACCGCGTGTCTTTTCGTTAACTGCTCTTTCGGGCTTCCAATTGCAACCTGGTTGTCAGCTTTGAAACGCCGCCGGTACGAAGTAATTAGAGAAACTCGTAGGTTCTGATTCGATGGGGAGCATATCTCAAGTTCGAAGTATACGCCCTATGCGAAAGAAACGGTTGAGTTCGCATGATGCTTCCATGTCCAATATATATATCTTTGGACATCAACAATATACATATATCTTGTAGTAGTTATCACGCGAGAGTATATTGCATTTGATTCGGTCAGTTTTGCCGAACTTGGAAATGACAGATCCTTCCATCGCGTCCGCCTGTATCCCCACGGCGTCTGAAGGCGCAGGGTCTCTCCCTACAATTCTACTGGTGGATGATAGGTCGCGGATACCCAACTTGTGCAGCGATATCGCGACCCAGGCCGGTCTACATGTGGTAACAGCAGCGACTCCGAGTGATGCTCTTGGAGTATTTCAGCGCGAATTCGTCGATATAGTCATCACAGATATCACGGTTCCCGATATTCATGGCATGGAACTCATCCAGTGCATCCGCGCAAACTACCCCCATGCCAAAATTGTCGTTCTGACGCAATATGGGACGATCGATACAGCCGTTGAGTCCATGCACCTGGGGGCAATTGACTTCATTAGAAGGCCGTTCGATCTCAAGGATTTTCAACAAAAACTATCGTCCTGGGCGGAAGCTGCCAAACTCGAAAGAATCAGGCGTTCCCTCACCCAGCAGTTGGGCTCTGGCATGCTGTCTGGCGGTTTGATCGGTCGGTCTTCAAAGATGCAGGAGATTCAAGAATCCATCGCAAGAACGAGCCAGCATGACTATCCCGTACTGATTCTCGGTGAGAGTGGAACGGGTAAGGAGCTAGTGGCCCGCGGTATCCATTATTCAGGTAAACGTCAGAAAAGTCCGTTCGTCCCGGTGGACTGTGCTTCGCTTACGCCTTCCTTGATCGAATCCGAATTGTTTGGCCATGAGAGGGGCGCATTCACTGGTGCATTCCAGCAAAAGATAGGTATGTTTGAGGCAGCACATAATGGAACGCTCTTCTTGGATGAGATCGGTGAACTCCCGATGGAACTCCAAGCCAAGCTCTTGAGGGTAATCCAAGAGAGAGTAGTAAGGCGTGTCGGCTCAACCGAACTAAGGCCAATTAACATTAGGATCATCGCCGCGACAAATCGTGACCTCAATTGCGCGATCCGAGCCGGGGAATTTCGCGAAGACCTATACTATCGTCTGAACGTGGTGCAATTGAAATTGCCTCCACTTCGTGAACGAAAAGCGGACATTCCCCTACTGGTTGCCGTATTTATCGAGAAGCACAAGATCGAATCGAGACCCATCGAACGTGTGGCGCATGATGCGTGGTCCAGTCTGCTTGCACATAGTTGGCCTGGAAACGTCCGTGAACTTGAAAATGCCATCGAGTCTGCTCTTGCGCTAGGCTCTGGGCCCGTCTTGAGGGCGGAAGATTTGAGCTCAACTAACCAGGTAGGAGCGGCTGCTCCGCGAGAAATGGCAAGTCATGTGCGGTCGCTGGAAATCCTCGAAAAGAATGCAATACTCACCGTAGTTCAAGAGACTCAAGGAGACAAAACCGCTGCTGCACGCGTATTGGGGATCGGAAAGACGACTCTTTACAGAAGGCTGAAGGATTACGATTCTCACTTCAGTTGAGAAACTGCAAGTTTGCCAATCAAGAGGACGCCCGGCTCATAAGGCGTAGGGCTACACCTGGATGGTGTGCTACGGTCCGAGCGCCAGCCACAGTGCTCTGGAAGAACGAAAGTCGCCCACGTCTCTTCTCGATTTGGGGGTAGAATTGAGTATCCCTCGGAGCTGGGATAGTATCTTCACTTTACTCAAGGAGCACAGATATTTCGCTAACATTGGCGTGGAGACTGTCACCCTGCGCGTCGAAGAACTTCTCTCTGGTACAGAAGGCTGGCCAGACATGTTCAGATTAAGGATCGCCGCTGGACTAAATAACGAAGCAAGAATTTTCTATGGCAAGACTCACGATCAGGTCGCAAGTGACGGTGCGGAGTTTTTGTACCTTCGGAGACAAGCACGGCCCACTTAGCTCGGTGAAGCCCATCCTGTTCTAGAATCGTATGCTTTTGGCACCGCGGGAGTTTCAGAGCTTCGGTCCTCCACCGCCCTGAAAGCCAAACGGCACTTCAAAGCATTGCGGCGAAGAAGTATCTCTTGACAACGCCTTCGCCCTTATCGAGGGCCACCCGCCGGGAGAGAGGATCCTCCGCACGCGGCTGCGCCGGATGCGGAGTTCTAAGGTACAGAAGCTCGTCAAGGGAATCCGGAGACGCGGAAGTCTAGACGAGGCCGCTTTCCGGAAGCACTAAGCCATTGCATTATTCAACCGGTGTGCGGAAGCCGAAAAGATCACCATCCCGATGAATGCCTTAACACCAGAGCTAATCTTCCCGCACTCGGGCCTGAAGTACCGTCCATCCCGGCACGCCATAAAAAGTCTTGGATTAGGACGAAGGATGATTTATCTTCTCTGCCGAACCCTGGACGTTTCGCGAGCTTTGGTGGGTTGGGTTGTTTGCCGGGGCAACGCACATTCCGTTCCCGGCGTCGCCAAGACGATTCGCCAGACGTTTCTAAGGTTCGGAGAGGGCTCCTGCCATGAGACCTCCTTTTTTCGCCCCCGCCCTTGTAGCCGTGTCTTTGTGCGCTTGCTCTTACTTCGCTCGGTCCGCTCGGGGTGCCGACCCGCCCGGCTCATCTCAAGAAGTGTCCGTGCAGTCTTCGGACTCGGGCACTCTCTTGATTCCTGGGCCGCTGCGCTCTTTTCTGCGTATGGCGGGCATCAGCCAGAAGATTTCGCCGGAAGAAGTCGCTCCCTTGCTGGCTCGCACCGTCTTCCTGCGGGGCTACGCGGGTCCGCAACCCAAGGGTCGTCCTACTGAATTCCTGCTCCTGCTGATCCGCTACGTGCAACAAGCCAGAGAATTAACGGCTCTCGCAGGGCCTGACGGCGTCCTTCGAGTTTCTAATTGCGCGGAAGCCAAGCCCCTGCTGAGGGTCTTGGGCTACCGCACCCGCCCCGATTGTGGGCAACACAACATTTTCCTGCAGACGGACGACCCGCAAAGAGCGTTTCTAACGGTCGACTCTGGCTTCCCGCTTCCCCAGCTTGAGCAGAGCCTCCGCGACTCACAAACTTTCACTTACCGCTTCGCCGGCACGCGCGTGCCAGCATTGCTGGCGGAAGGCGATTGGTCGAGAAAAGGAAACGCCAAGGATTGGGATCTGCTCGACGCGCTCCTGCACGATCCTGCGTTGGCCCGCTTTTACTGGGCCCTCGCGCGCATGGATTCGGAAACTCAAGTTGCCTTGCGGCAAACACAAGCCTTAAACAAGATAATTCCATCCGCCGCGGTTCTGGATTTTTACGGGACCCACATCCGCATTCGATCCGGGCGCGTGCTCGTGCCTGGAGGATCTGCCGCCGAGGCGGGCTGGAAAGATCTCGTAGGCTCGGCCCCGGAAGTTCCTGCGGAGTTCGTCCCTCGCCTGCTGGCTAAGGACAATGGCCGGCTGGCCGACTACTTTGACTCGTTGTCGCGCGTCAACCAGCTTCAGCAAACGCATTTGACCGAAGCTCGCCATTTGCGCCGCTACTACGAAGCGCTTCGCGGAAAAGACACCACCCCGGACGCCGCCACCGGGTTGTTTCGCCCGGACTCCGGCCTGCTGCTCCTGGTGACTCGTGTCCGCTGGGAGCCCAGCGGCGACCCCTACGTTCCTGGGAATCTCGAAGCCTGGAAGAAGATTCTTCACCAGAAGTACGATTCCAAGATGATCCGTGACTGGGGCAAACGTTCCGTGCACCTGGACTCCCCCGGCCAACTGTTGGAAACCATGTTCGGAATTTCTCGCGTGCAAACAGACGCCGGGCCATTGCAGGCGTACCTGCTTTTGAGCGAGCTGGACGCACGGAGGCCTCAGGGACACCGCCTTAGTCCGGAGACAGTCACCTTGCTGGCCGGCAAGTTCGCCGACTTCAGCGATCAGTATTTGGTCTTTTCCGAGTTCCCAGACTTGGACGACGCCTCCATCACCAGCTTTCTCTCAACTGCTGCGAGTCTCGACAAGATCTCCAACAAGAGTCTCCGAGGCAACGCCCTGGGAACCTTCCAGGCCACCGTGGGGCTTTGGCAAGTTTTGGCGCGTCAGGATCAAATCCCGAGCGACGAGCTGAACGATTCCTGGCGGCGCCTCATCAAGCCTTTCGGCAGCGTTGCTTCGTCCACGCAGTTGTTCGATGCCGGCCGCAGCTCGCTGAGAGAACTGCTGCGCGTCGCGACCGGCAAGCCGAGCGTCTCTCAGGACGAAATCATCGGTTTGCTCGCGGGCCCTCCTCAAATGACTCCCGAAGGCCAGCGCATGCACCAGCTGTTGGCCGGCAAGATTCGCTCGGTCCTGGATGAGCAGCGCTTGGTTTCTCTCGATACGTTATTGACCCTGGGTGACGCTCTGCATGACGTCGCTCACGTGAAGGACGTGGCCAACACTTTGCTTCCTCTGGCTGGAGAGCTCCGGGAATTTGAGATGCCGCAGCCGATTTTCAATGCCAGTGAAAGAGATCAGTGGGCGGCGGGGATTTACGATAACCGTCACACCGAATTGCAGATGCGCACGGATTTGGCCAAGGTCATTAAGTCTCCCGCTTCTCCCGCACAGCTGGCGGAGGCGCGCGGCCAGTTGGCTCCCTTTCTTCGCGACACGTTGGTAGGTCTCAACTATGCGTACTACGAGCCTCCGGGCGCTCAGATCCTTCACCACAACCCTCTTTTCGTTCGTTCGCATGACTTTGGCGGAGACACCATCATTGGAATGAAACGCGTCTGGCAAGCTCCGCAGTTGTTCGGGGTCGGCTCCCCGGCGGGCGGCGGGGCGCATCTGGTCGGATCGCTGGCGGACTTGCCGTACGTTCTTGCCAGGACGGAACAGGATTTCATCGCCCCGGAAAACGTGCAGGCCCTTATCTGGCGGGAAGTCGTGCCCGGCCTCTTGACTAATGCGATCGTGCCGCGATGGTGGGACATCAGCCGCAACGAACTTCACGCCGTCACCCTTTACCAGCGCGCAGGCGAAGAGCTTTTGGCCACCTCGGTGCAGCGCGAAGAGCTGCGGAACAACGTCATGAGTATTCTCAACGATCGCATGTCGCCGCAAACCGCGGAACACCTTGAGCAGGCTCTTCGTACGGGAAATTTGGCAGACGTGCTTCCGCAGCTCATGCCTGCGGATACCTTTTATCTGGCGGCCGAGTACCGGCGGAGATTTCCTAACCAGAGCGACGCTTTCGGCTCAGCCGGCAAAGAGCTCGAGAGTCTTTCTAAGCAATATCCCGCCGATGTCAGTTGGGAGCGGCTTTCCCGCGACTTCGGAGTGCCTCACCCGATCTTGGAACAGAGTTACGGCCGCGATCTCCTGAATCTGGCGCCCTTCCCGACGTTCACGGGCTACTCCAGCCGTCTGCTGGCCGAGTCCTGGGATTCCAACAACTTGTACTGGGCTCGACTCGCCGACGAACAGGGTTACTCGCCAGTGATGTTGAATCGTCTGGTTCCCGAGCTGACCCGCCGTATGGTCGAGAAGATTTTCGCCACCGATATCGAGGATTGGCCAGCGCTGCTGCGCGCCACGCGGGAAACCGGCGACGAGTTTCGCAAGGGCAAGATGGCGCCATTGTCCAACACTGCCCCGGCCTCGCAGCCGTAGAAGGCTCGGCTCGACCAGAAGGATTTTACCGGCTGGACGACCACGGCCGGCACGGACAACAGGTCAAAATGGGATACAGAATCATGCTAAAACAACGTTGGGTATTCGCTCTCGCGCTTTTCCTTGCTCTCCTCTCGGGTTTCGGGACTCCCATGATTGGGCAGCAAAGCCAAAGCGGAACTCGCTTGCGCGTGGTCGTTGACCTCGTCCAGTTGAATGTCGCCGTAACCGACAGCAGAGGCAACTACGTCACAGATCTTCGCCCCTCGGACTTCACCATCACCGAGGACGGCATCCCGGAGAAAATTGCCAATTTTGAAGAAGGCAACGGACCCACTCGCACCTTGGTCGACATGCCGGAAGAGGTCAACGCGGACGCGGGAGACCCGCCGGCAGCGCAAACGCGCGGTTCAACGGGTGAGCCGCCCCAAAACCTCAACGCAGCCCTCGCCGGGGCCGATGTTTTCGTTCTGTTCGACACCAGCAACTATATGTACCGCGGCTTTGTCTTCGCGCAGGATGCCATTTCCGATTTCATTCGCTCTCTCGAGACCGTTGACAAGATCGCTTTCTATTCGTACAGTCGCAACCTTTCCCGCGCCGTGCCTTTGACCCCCGACCGTGCCCAGGTTGTGCGCGGTGTGCGCACCACCGTTGCCGGAGACGACGCCGCGCTTTATAACTGCCTGTTATTGACGGTCAAGGATGCCGCCCAGCATCCGGGCAGAAAAGTCGTAGTGGTCTTTTCCAACGGGCCCGACAACGCCAGCATGGTGCCTCCGGAAGACGTTGCCGAGTTGGCCCAATCGGTCGGCATCCCTGTCTACATGATCAGCACCGCGGAAGCCAAGCTTGAACCTGTCTCCACGGCCGTTTTTGAGCGCATGAGCGCGGCCACCGGCGGCAAAGCCTATTTTGCGGGCAGTTGGCGGGACGAAAAAACGGCGTTTGCTTCCATCCGTAATGACTTGGCGCATCTCTATGCACTCAGCTACTACCCGGCGCCGAATCCCAACCGTGGGTGGCGCGCCATCACGGTGAAACTTGCTGGCGACCGCCTGAAGAAGTGCCACATCCGCACACGCAACGGCTATCGTCCCCAGCCGGCCCGCTTTTCCGCGGCCGGCGCCCCAGCCGCCCAGTCCGGATCAGTTCCAAACTGATCGGAGTCTCACTCCGGACGAACGGAGCTTCATTGATTTGCAAACGACAATCAATGTGGTGTTTACTTTGGCTCCATGAACTGGCATCGACTAGAACCGAGTTCGGCGCCTGATTAACGCCGTAACCGGAAAAGTAAAGTCCTGGTACGGAACTTGTCCGGTAATCCGACTTAGCAGGACTTAGCCCGATTTCCGCTCGATGGCTTCCATAGCGGCAAACTTACGCTCTACGTGTGATTCTGAGCGAGGAAGACCTGAATGCAGCACACAGCACTCCCCGGAAGAGACGCCACAAGTGGGACAGGGGACGGAGGATATTTGTTTGGGCGTGAGTTCGGCCTTCCTCATTGTCATAGAATGCGATTACACTCAGTCGTGAGTCTATACAAATTTGGACACTGCCTGGTCTCGGACGCATAAACACCAATACCCGACTTGTCCGGTAGTCCAACCTCTCACTCCCCGCCCGCAAATTTTCAGATCGAACAACGTATACTTGCGACACAGACTGACCTCGCGTGAGGAGCTGCGAACATGTCAGACGAAGAGTGGATCAAAACGCTTGAAGACGGCAGAAGAGTGAAATTCGTCTACCAAGAGCTGCCAGAAGACGGGACATTTATCACCGCGCAGCTTGAGGGTAATGAGGTCGTCTATTCGGTCGTATTGACCAAAGCAAGGAAGCCGCTTAGTCGTGAAGATGTTGAAAGCCATTTCAAGGGCGAGCTTTCAAAGAAGTAGTACCACTCATTTGGGAGCACTATCGGAAGCCGCATACTTCCGGGTCGCCGTGGGTATCAGGCTCCGAACCAGCTATTCAACTCAATGCCCGATAAACGCGGCGGTCTCAATGGGTCGACGCAACACTAGCTCGAAGTCTACTTGCAGGAGTCTCGAGAGCGCTAAAGTCGTTCGCGAGCGTTGATTCAAACGGAACACTGCCCTGGCTAGTGTTGATTGATTACAGCCGGGCAGCTCGGTTCTCTAGGGGAAGTATTGTCGGATCAACTGATTAGAGGGTGTTGCATCGACCGGTTGAGCTCGCACGACTTACCAGGCAGCAACTTGGTCTCTCCTCCCAACCTCGGTCAATTTCTTCCTTCAAGAAGTTCTTCTCAATCTGAAACATAAAGATTGAGACGACTCTGGCGTGCGACCAGGTTCCCGCGCAAATCAGAGTCCTCGATCGTATGTTTGCCGCGGAACAAGTCCAAATAATCCAGTGAATTAACCGTGCCCATGGGTGACTGTTATCGAACTCGAAAGTGTGGTTTAAACAGATTGCTACACGGGCCACCGTTTGCAGCATGTAGAAGGAGAAGTTGTTCTTTCTAAGGGAAGCTCGCACCCAAATCGTAAGCAATGGTCGATTTGGTGAAGGTGAGGACATGAGCAGTCACGACCCTTGGCGGAAGTTTTGCTGTCTCCTGGTCATGCTCTCTTGCATGTCAGTCGGCTACGCGCAGGATGCCCCCCGCAAGCTTCTCAAGAAAGTGCCAGTTTCATACCCGCCGATCCTAAAAATGAGAGGTATCGGTGGTGACGTCCGCCTGAAGGTTTTCATCAAGCCTGACGGGTCCGTCAGGGACACGGAAGTCATCGGCGGCAGCGCGGTTCTGGCTGATAGTGCCCAGAGATCAGTCAGTCAATGGAAGTTTTCTCCGGGCGATTCCGAAACAACCATGAGAGTCGTCGTGCACTTCGATCCAGCCGACAATTAGGAAAACAAAAATTCATCGCGGGAGTTCATCGCGAGAGCATGACTCACCGGATTGAAATGCGGTAGAGCCGTTGCGTTCTTAAACAGCCTGACCTTCGGACGCCGCAGCTATCCGTCCAACAGGGCTAAAGCTACCGCCCCGATTGAGTTCGCACTATAAGCGACGTGAAATTAGACGCTGGAGACCAAGTTGTGCCTGATTAACGCGGTGATCTCAATGGGTCGACGCAACACTTAGCTCGAACCTACCTTGCATTGAAAACAAAAGCTAAAATCGCTCGCTAGGTTAGAGCAGGCGGAACGCTACCCTGGCTAGGTTTTGACCGAGTACAGCCAAAGAGATCGGTTCTCCAGGAGAAGTATTGTCGGATCAACGGATTAGAAGGTGTTGCGTCGACCGTCTGAGCCGGCACGACTTATCGGGAGTTAGGCCGCTGCCAGGGCTGATTACTGGTGGTAGGCAGATTTATCAGGCAGCGGTGGGTGTACAATTCGAGTAACTTTGGAAAGC
>Ga0307479_10001672_pt1 | contig 20280 bp, 23 predicted proteins | sample atmos_gasesECM4C_FD_203743 | JGI IMG/M metagenome (GOLD analysis project Ga0307479, IMG submission 203743) | Hardwood forest soil microbial communities from Morgan-Monroe State Forest, Indiana, United States - atmos_gasesECM4C_515 | ecosystem: Environmental > Terrestrial > Soil > Temperate...
ACTTCTATCTTACGAAGTGGTTCCCGTTGACCGAGCGTGTAAAGCTCAGGGTAGACGCCCAGCTTTTCAATGTCTTCAATCATCCGAACTTTGGGCTTCCCAGCATGGTGCTGGCCGGGATTCCTGGAAAGCACTCCACGCAGACTGGCTTTGGAGCCCTTACGTACACAACCTCTCCACCGACTGGCTTGCTGGGCGTCGGTTTGGGTGGCGATAGCAGTCCGCGCATGATCGCGTTTCAGGCGCGCCTTGAGTTCTGACCTGCCTCAAGATCAGGGAGCACTGTCGGGTCATTCAGCCATAGATGTGGGTTCGCTCAGAGGTGAGCTTTAGTTGTGTCTCTACAGTTTCACATTCCGCAGACGCAGGGAATTCGAAATCACCGACACTGAACTGAAGCTCATGGCAGCAGCTGCCAGGATCGGGCTTAGCAGGATGCCAAAGAAAGGATACAGAACTCCCGCCGCGATCGGCACACCCAGCAGATTGTAAATAAATGCAAAGAACAGGTTCTGGCGGATGTTCCACATGGTCGCCTGGCTCAGCTTATGGGCACGGACGATGCCGGCCAGGTCGCCTTTTACCAGGGTGACACTCCCGCTTTCGATGGCGACGTCGGTTCCCGTGCCCATGGCAATGCCCACATCGGCCTGGGCCAGCGCGGGAGCGTCGTTAATGCCATCGCCCGCCATTGCTACCACGCGCCCTTCCTTCTGCAAGCTACGTACGACTTCGGACTTTCTTTCCGGCAAGACCTCCGCCTCGAACGTGTCGATGCCCAGCCTGCGCGCTATATCTTCCGCCGTGGCCCGGTAGTCACCGGTGAGCATCACCAGGCGAATGCCCTGCGCTTTCAACTCGCGGATTGCGTCAGGCGTGGAACTCTTGATGGGATCGGCAATGGCGATCGATCCCGCCAGCCGTCCGTCGACAGCAACGAAAACTATTGTGCTCCCACCGACGCCCGCGACCGCCGCTGCTTCCGGCGAATTGTCGACACGGATTCCGCGTTCGCGGAGCAATCCTTCATTGCCAACGGCCACAGCATGCCCGTTCACTTTGCCGACTATGCCTTTACCGGTCAAGGATTCGAAGTCTTGCGCTGGCGACAAATCAACTCCGCGCTCGCGGGCTGCCGTAACCACCGCAGTGCCAAGCGGGTGCTCGCTCGATTGCTCCAAACTGGCAGCCATGCGTAATAATTCGGACTGCTCAATTCCCTTCTCCGTAAATACCCCGACAACTCGCGGTTTTCCCTCAGTCAGCGTGCCGGTCTTGTCGATAACCAGCGTGTCTAGTTTTTCCAAGATTTCAAGGGCTTCAGCGTTCTTGATCAGGACACCGGCGTGAGCACCTCGCCCGGTGCCCACCATAACGGCGATGGGGGTAGCCAATCCCAAAGCACACGGACAGGCGATGATCAGCACCGCTACGGCATTCACTAGCGCATGTGCGAGGCGCGGCTCCGGTCCGAAGAAGTTCCAGACAATAAACGTAACAACCGCAACAGCGATGACCGCGGGAACGAACCATCCTGACACTCGATCCGCCAGCCGCTGAATAGGAGCGCGACTGCGTTGCGCTTGGCTGACCAATTGAACGATCTGAGCCAGCAAAGTCTCGCTGCCCACGCGTTCAGCACGCATTACGAACGATCCGGTCTGGTTCACCGTAGCCCCGATTACCCGGCTGCCCGGAGTTTTTGTAACCGGCATCGATTCGCCGGTGATCATCGCCTCGTCAACCGAACTCGTCCCTTCGAGCACCACGCCATCGACTGGAATCTTCTCGCCGGGTCGCACGCGCAAACGGTCCCCGGGCTGCACGCCCTCCAGAGGAACATCTTCTTCTTTGTTGTCGCGCAAAATGCGGGCCGTCTTTGGACTTAAGTCGAGCAAGGCGCGGATGGCGGCGCCGGTTCGGCCGCGAGCCCGCAACTCCAGCACCTGCCCGAGCAAAACCAGCGTGGTGATGGCAGCGGCCGCCTCGAAGTAGACATCCGGGTAACCATCCATTCCCCGCAACGACGGTGGGAAGATGCGCGGAAACAAAGTGGCTACCAGGCTATACAGGTACGCCACTCCAGTACCCATTCCAATCAGAGTGAACATGTTCGGGCTGCGGTTTATCAAGGATGTCCAAAACCGTTGAAAGAAAGGCCAACCGGCCCACAGCACCGCTGGGGTGGCCAGCGCCAGTTCGATCCATGGTAGCCACCCATTAGGAAGCGCGCGTTGCACGGGCATACTGGGCAGCATGTCTGCCATAGCGATTCCCAGCAAAGGCACCGTCAGCAGCACACCTACCCAGAAACGGCGGGTCATATCCCGCAGCTCAGGGTTTTCCTCTTCTCGCGCAGTTACCGTCCGAGGCTCTAGCGCCATTCCACAGATCGGACAGCTTCCCGGTTGTGGCCGGACGATCTCGGGATGCATGGGGCAGGTATATTCAACCCGGGTCGTTACCACCGGCATCTCGGGTTCGAGAGCCATTCCGCAACTTGGGCATGATCCGGGCCTTGTCTCCCGAACCTCGGGGCACATGGGGCAGACGTAGTTCTCAGTAGCGTTTCGCTTGGTCTCGTCCTCAGGTCCGGAAGTGATTGATTGTCTTCCGGCGACGCCCAATGTGACGATTCCAGGCGAATTTATTGGCGATGATCGACTCAGAAATTTGTCCGGTTCAGATTTGAATTTTTCCCGACAACGCTCGCAGCAGAAGTAGTAGTTGGTTCCCGACTGTTCGAATTTGTACTTGGCCGTTGAGGGATCGACGGCCATCCCACAAACCGGGTCCTTGGGGCGCATTTCGATCAAACTCGCGCGATTGCTGGACATCGGCATTCTCTGTCTTCTTTGAGAGCTTACGCTTCCTGCTGGCATGCTGGCCGCATCTGCGTTTGTACTCCGAGGAGGTGCTGCTCTATATTGGATTCACTCCGCTGCGAATTGGAGCAATCTGAGTTTTCCGAGTGAGAGAGGCTGCCTTCGATGACTTTTTTGGAAGTCGCATACCGCTACGGCGCTCCCCTCCGCGAAGCAACGATGCGTGCCCTCGACGAGGTACGCGAAGTTTACGGGGTCCGACGCATAACATTCGATCCCAAAGCACAAATCGTCCGCCTGGAGTTCGACGCTTCGCGTTTCAAGGAACCAGTGATTGCAGCCCTACTGCGAAACGCGGGGGTTGATTTGCGGGAGCGGTTTGCCTTGGCTTGATCTTCTTCGTAAAGATGTGTTCGGGAGGCCTACATCAGAGGATTAAGGAGAGGGCAGGAGAATCAGCAATGAACGTCTTACAAATGAAAGGCGTCAAAATGCAAGGGGCGCCCAAGAAAACCTCTGGCCGAAGTTTATTCTCTGGAGCGCCCCGTTGCGCGCCACTTCGTCTGCTCCTCACATAGCACCCCCGGGGCCAATGCTAAACCGTTGAAAATAAAAGCGCCGAGCAAATTGTTCGCGAGTAGGAATTGCCCCACTTTGGGAAAGATTTACTTTGGCATTTGCGAGGCACGAACCATACCGAACCAGCTGTTGAAAACAACGCGAGAGTGCCTCCTTGAAGCAGTTCACTTCTTCCGCCCGAGCGTTTTCTTCGTTGCAACTACTTGACTGATCCGCCCTGCGCCGGCTGCAGATGCTCCGCCTTCCAGCGCATGGCGGCCGTAATTCGCGTGCGTCCGCTGGGATGGTCGAAGAAGATGAACTCCTCCACCGGCCCCGGATCCAGCTTGCGGTATTCGCCCAGTTTTAAATCGATTTGCGCCTCGCCGTCCGGTTGCTGCGCTGCATTCAGGCCGTACATGTCAGCTTCGTACTCCATGGTGCGAGTGATTGTGTTGGTCACGGGAGTCATGACAAGGAGGTAGAACGATAGGATCACCACCCCTAGTGGGATAACCGCGACATCGGTGATCCCACGCACTCCCCAATCCTGCCCCCAACGAGCCAGACCGAAGTTCATCGCCCAGTTCAAGAACGCGAAACCAATCACTAACACCACGGCAAGGAAGACCAGCCCCTTGTACTGATGGTTCAGGACATAGTGACCCATCTCGTGTCCCATGGTGGTCTCGATTTCTGGCAGCGTGCACCGCTTCAGTAAGTTGTCGTTGAGCGAGATACGAGTAGTTCCCGCAAAGCCGCTCACGTTGGCGCTTACCCGGTCCGACTGCCGCGAAGCATCAAATTCGTAAACGTCGGTGGCCGGAATACCGTTGGCCCGCGCCATGCTGAGAATCGGATCCTTGATCCGTGGATCTCCGAGTTTGGTGTATTTGTTGAACAACGGGAAAATGAAAACCGGTGAGATCAGGAAAACGAAGGCCAGAAAAATCACGGAAATCACTGATCCCCAAACCCACCAGTTTTTTCCGGTGCGGTGTATCACGCCAAAAAGGAGCAGGAGGAAGAGAGCTCCCAGCACGGCGTTTACCGCTAACGTGATTACCTGGTCCTGAAGCCACGGCCCGAAGGTCTGATTCAACAGCCCATATTTATGCTCGCGGAAATAGCTTTCGTACATTGTCCAGGGAAACGTAGTCACCGTAAGAGCAAGGATGAACTGCACGCCGTAGATGACGGTTTGCAGAGGACGGAAGCGAGTAATGCGCTCGGCGAGGTCGCGCATCCGCGCCGACCATCGAAAATGCAGCATCAACCACATCACCAGCGCCGCCACCACGAAATCCCACAGGAGGAGCCAGTACCCGCCCTCAAAGTAGGCGTCCGAATGGGCGCGTTTATCCGCCGGCACCGTGGCCAGATAAGCGTCCACTGCAGCCTTGACGTTTAGTGGTTGCGCCGCGGCTCCGGCCGGAACGGTGAATGCTGGTGGGCTCGGGATCGAACCTGGGCTCGTTTCTTGCGCGAATGCGGGGGCCGCGAGAAGCGCGCAACAGAAAATCATTGCAGAAATCTTCTTAACCACTCGAATCATCAAGCTCTCTCTCCTCGGGCGCATCAATATAGCAAACTGTTTCCTTTGAGCAGACGTGCGAGGACACGATTCGGTAGCGCCCCATCCTTTGACGTAAGTTAATCAGGGAAAAAGCAGAGGAGCCGGCCGAGCATTCTTCAAGTCAGCGGCGGGCTAGGTATGCTGCTCCCGCCGCAAAGCCTGGTTCTTGCTTACTAGTTCCCAGCAATTCTGGGCAATCTCCCAGTCTTCTTCAGCCCGAATGATGACCACGCGAATCAGCGAATCTGTAGCGGAGATCTCCTGGTCCGGGGGCGACTCTGCATTCTTCTTCGGATCAAGTTTCAGGCCGACATACTGCAGATTCTCGCAAGCGGCGGCCCGCACGTCTGGCGAATTCTCTCCAACTCCCGCAGTAAAAACCAAGGCGTCAATTCCACCCAGCACCGCGATCATGGCGCCGATACCTGAGCGCAAACGGTGGACGTAGATGTCGAAGGCAAGCTTTGCCCGTTCGTGCCCATTTCTTACGGCGGCCAAGATTTCACGCATGTCTCCTGACAACCCCGAGATCCCCAACAAACCCGAGTGTTCATTGAGCAGTTCGTCGAGCTCTTCCCCGGTCTGCTGACTTTGGCGCACCAGGTAGGTGAGAATCCCGGGATCGACCGAGCCGGAACGAGTGCCCATCATCAAACCTTCTAGCGGCGTAAATCCCATCGTGGTGTCTACACTCTTTCCGTTGCGGATGGCCGCCAGAGAACAACCGTTTCCCAGATGACAAGTCACAAGCCTCAACGAATTCAAGTGTCTGCCCAACAGATGCGCTGCACGCCGAGCACAATACTTGTGATTGATGCCATGAAAACCGTAGCGTCGGATTCCCGCTTCAAACCATTCGTAGGGTCCCGGGTACACCGCCGCAGGCAACGGCATGGTCTTGTGAAAACCAGTGTCGAAAACTGCGATTTGACACACACCTCCGAGCAGTTTCTCGATTGTCTCCATGCCCTCCAGTTCTGCACGATTATGCAGAGGAGCAAAGGCAGAAACACTCGCGATCGCCGATTTTACTTCCGCCGTGATGACAACCGGGTCCTCAAATTCTGGACCACCGTGCACCACCCGGTGTCCGACGACGTCAATCTCCGAGGGCGATCGTACGGCGCTCGCTTCACCCTTCCACAAAGTATCCAGCAAATGCTCGATGGCTTGGGCACGAGAGGAAACCTGAATGCGGTCTTTTCTGGCGAATCCGCGCTGATTCTTGATCTCCGCTTGTGCGGACTCGCTCTCCCATTCGATCTTCGCCTGCCAAAGGCAACCCGGCGGATCATCCGGCAAAACGTCGCCGATCTCGTATAGGCAGCTTTTCTGGCTACTGGATCCCGAATTCAGCACGAGAATCTTCATGCGTCAATAAGGCCAAGTCCAGTCGCGCACTTCTGGCATGTCATCCCCATGCTGCCGGATATATTGGTTGTGCTCCACGAGTCTGTTGCGTAGAGACTGCTTGAAATGCGCCCCCATGCGCTGAAGCCGAGGCACACGGTCCACGACATCGCCCGCGAGATGAAAACGGTCAAGGTCGTTCAGGACCGTCATGTCGAAAGGCGTTGTCGTCGTGCCCTCTTCTTTGTAACCCCGGACGTGGAAGCTGTCATGATTCTGGCGTCTATAGGTGAGCCGATGAATCAGCCAGGGATAACCATGGTAGGCGAAGATTACAGGCTTGTCGGTGGTGAACATTGAATCAAAATCGCGGTCAGAGATTCCATGGGGATGTTCCGAGGGGGGATGCAGCGTCATCAGATCTACCACGTTCACGACCCGGATTTTTATATCGACGAAATTCTGCCGGAGCAGGTCGACGGCAGCCAGAGTTTCGAGAGTGGGGACGTCGCCGGCGCAGGCCATCACCACGTCGGGCTCGCAGTTCTGATCAGTGCTCGCCCACGACCAGATTCCGACTCCGTTTGCGCAGTGCTCAATTGCGGCATCCATGTCGAGCCATTGGAGAGCTGGCTGCTTCCCAGCGACAATCACATTGATGTAGTCGCGGCTGCGCAGGCAGTGGTCGGCGACAGAAAGCAGGGTATTGGCGTCGGGCGGAAGATAAACCCGCACAATATCCGCTTTCTTATTCATAACGAAATCGATGAAGCCGGGATCCTGGTGACTGAAGCCGTTGTGGTCCTGGCGCCAGACGTGCGATGTCAAAAGATAGTTCAGAGACGCAATCGGTCGACGCCACGAGATATCACGAGTCGCCTCCAGCCACTTCGCGTGCTGGTTGAACATGGAGTCAACAATATGGATGAACGCTTCGTAACACGAAAAAAAGCCGTGACGACCCGTAAGCAAGTAGCCCTCGAGCCAGCCTTGACACATGTGCTCGCTCAGTATCTCCATGACTCGTCCGGTAGCGGATTCATGCTCGTCGGTAGGCAGGAGAGGCTCCATGAAGATTTTGTCTGTGACCTCGTACAAAGCATCCAGGCGATTCGAAGCAGTTTCATCCGGACCGAATACCCGAAAGTTCTTGGAATCCATATTCAACTTCATGACGTCGCGCAAGAAAGTGCCGAGGACCCTCGTGGCTTCTCCGGTCTGAGTGCCCGGCTTGGGCACCTTCACGGCGTAGTCACAAAAATCCGGCATGAGCAGATTTTTGAGTAACAAGCCGCCGTTTGCATGCGGATTGGCGCCCATCCGACGGTCGCCTTTTGGTGCGAGATCAGCTAGCTCTCGATGAAACTTGCCGCTTTCGTCGAAAAGCTCCTGAGGCCGATAACTTTTCATCCAATCTTCCAGGATCTTGAGGTGCTCCGGCTTGGTGTCTAAGTCTGCGACTGGTACTTGGTGAGCGCGCCACGTACCCTCAACCGGCTTGCCATCCACGAATTTTGGGCCCGTCCAGCCCTTCGGGGTGCGCAGAATGATCATCGGCCAGATGGGACGATTCCTGGATTCATTGGAGCGAGCATCGTCCTGAATCCCCCTGATCTCCGCGATTATGGTTTCCAGGGTGGATGCCATGAGTTGGTGCATAGGCTCGGGCTCATCTCCTTCGACGAAGTAGGATTTGTATCCGTATCCATTAAAAAGTTGCGTGAGTTCTTCATCACCTAGACGCCCGAGCACGGTGGGGTTCGCGATCTTGTACCCGTTCAAATGCAGAATCGGAAGCACTGCGCCATCCCGCGCGGGGTTGAGAAATTTGTTGGAATGCCAGCTCGTAGCCAACGCACCGGTCTCTGCTTCACCATCGCCGACTACGCAGCAGGCCAGCAGGTCCGCATTGTCAAACACGGCTCCGTACGCATGAGCGAGGGAGTAACCGAGTTCTCCGCCCTCGTTGATTGAACCGGGAGTTTCCGGAGCAGCATGGCTAGGAATTCCTCCGGGAAAGGAGAACTGCTTGAACAACTTCCGCATGCCTTTCTCGTTCTGTTGGATGTCAGAGTAAAGCTCGCTGTAAGTTCCCTCCAGATAGGTGTTGGCCACAATTCCAGGCCCCCCGTGACCTGGCCCCGTGATGTTAATCACATTCAGATCGTATTTTTGGATGAGCCGATTTAAATGGACGTAAACGAAGTTGAGTCCTGGGGTGGTGCCCCAATGTCCGAGCAATCGGGGCTTCACGTGTGTAATTTTCAACGGCTCGCGCAAAAGCGGATTAGCATAAAGATAAATCTGGCCCACCGAAAGATAGTTTGCGGCACGCCAGTAGGCATTGATCTTTCGCAGTTCGTCGGGTGTAAGCGTCTGGTTGGAAGCTTTAGTTGTCACGGAATCGGCGGAGGCCACGTCAGTCATCACATGCTCTCCTAATTGATCTCCTAAGATGCTACACCTCTCGGAATCGCATGAGCCTGCTCCTGCAAGATGAAAATACTGTTACAGCGCCCGTGCAATACTTGCGACTCAATTATCGTCAACGATGACGAGATATCGACAAATTGTGATGCTCGAAGCCCGCTACATGCCGCGATCCGTTTGACGCCACGCTCGGCATTCACTTACGATGTATTGCGACCGAATTGACTCCAGCCGCATTGGTTTGAGTCAAGCGGTTGGAAGGCTTGCAGAATCCGCAGTGCAGAAACCTTAGTATTTTCGCGCCCTTAGCTCAGTTGGATAGAGCGTCTGGCTACGAACCAGAAGGTCGGGAGTTCGAATCTCTCAGGGCGCACCATTCTTTCAATCACTTGCGCGTGTTTCCTCTCTCGCCGAAAACGCAGTGTAGTGGAAACTGTAGTGGGCACAGACGGTTTTGGGGATGTTTAATGTATCCAACGTTGGATAGATTCCCTTTCCTTTTTCGTCGGATCAGAAAACGTTGCCCTTCGCAATGCAGGTTTTTTCTTTCACTGCACGAGTCCATGTTCCCGCTCCTGTTCTTCCTTGAGTTCCTTCGCCTTCTGGCTGTTGTAGCTTTCGAGCAGGGCGAACGCGCCCTCTATGCGCTCCGGTGTCGGATGTACGTATCGCTGGCTAATGAGAATGCTGGAGTGGCCGGCAATCTTCTGGATTGAGAAGGCATCGGCCCCGGCTTCGCCCAGGCGCGTCAGCATCGTATGGCGGAGTGAGTAGAGCACGAATTGCTTCACTCCTGAATCCTTCAGCGCGCGGGCGTGCTGGCTTTTGACACTCTCAAGACAGCCGCTCTTCGTGGCTGCCGGGAATACCCAGCCCTCCGATGGATGGCCTTGTTGCGCGTGGCGCATTTCGAGCAGCGCTTTTACCCGTGGCGTCAGCGAGACATTGCGGCGCGCGTTCTGTGTCTTCCCGAAGGGATTCGAGATGTATCCGTAACGCGCCTTGCCCGCGGGCTGGAAGTGCACGTTCGGCCAGCTCATGCGAAAGACCTCTTCCGGTCGCATGCCAGTATCGAGAATGACGTTTGCCACGTCGCGAAGCGGCTGCTTTGCTGCGGTCAGATAAAATTGTTCTTCGCCGTGGTCGAGAATGCGCTCGCGCTGTATCTCGCCGGGCAATCGGGAGATCTTGGGCGCACGGTCAATAATGCACCACTCCTGAGCCTAGCGAAGCATCCGACGCAGGACCTCCAGTTCGCGGTTGACCGTGGCGACCACGATGGTTTTGCCATTCCGCTTTTTGGCGATCTTGCGCTTCATGACGTAGCTGGCAATCAAGTCTTCATCGACTCGGTCCAGGCGAAGGTCGCGCAACGGCTCGAACTCCAACAGCCGATTCAGAGAGTTTTCGTAATACACGACGGTTTTGGGTTTGGCTGCGTGGCGGGCGCGCATCTCTTCGCGAAATCGTTTCTCGAATACCGAGAAAGTCGGCACTGGCTTGCGCTCAGTAATGCCGACTTCGCCCTTTGCGAGTTTCGTGCGGTAAGCGCTCTCGATCTGTCGTGCAACGTTTGGATTGCGCTGCCGCGTGGATTGCTGCACCCGCTCGCCGTGGAAGATGAAGTTGAACCAATACGTGCGACCCCTTTTGAAGATCGACATTTTGTATCTCTCCTTATTTCGCCGATTTTTTCGGCCTTCTTGATTTGCCTTTTGCTCGACGCTCCATTACTGCGCTGCGTTGCTTCGAGCGCCACCTGGCGACCCGATGCGCCTCTCTGCATTTTGGTGTGTCATAGTCCTGTTTCGGATGCATTTGCACAAAGTGTTTCCCGCAACGAGGACAAACCCTGACGCTCTTGCTGAGGCGGTTGCCCAGATCGAGGCGCTTCCCCAGCACCAGCTTTACGAATACTGCGGTCTTGTAGTCGGGACAAAAGATTGCAGGGATAAACTGTTTCCATTTGGAACTCCACCAAAGAACTACACGGGCATCGTCGAGCAACCCGCTAACGAACTGCGGAAGATCAAATTCAGCCCGTTTGTGCGAGCCGATTGTCGCCAACTGTTTCGCGACTGCGCCGTGTTCCCCGGTCTTGCCGAATAACCCCGCAAATAGCAACTCGTAGGCCTCCCGCATTTTGAGATGGTCATCATGTTTGTATGCGTTGTTCAGAAGCAGCACCCCCTTGAAGGAGTCCCATGCTTGTTGACCTATGTCTTTGATCACCGCGTCCAGAGATTTCGCTGAGCCAAAAATCTCCGCATCAGTGACAACTCGCACTCGCCGCAGGGATTTCCGAATATCGCAATTGGACAACCCATCGCATTCCTTCCCATCAGTCGGGACCAGCACGGGTAACTGTGGCTGTCTTGTCACAACTTCAGCAGGCGAAGGTTGAGGGGATTGTGTAACGGTTTCGTAACGGACACGTTGCATGGCTGCTATAGTAGCACTTGGAGATGCTAGCACGCAATAGGAATCGTGCAGGAAGGATTTTCCCTCTGTTAACAGAAACCATTGAGACGAACAAAAGCCCGAACTCGTTGATGGGCGGTCCCCTCGTCAGCGTGCCGGAAGCCGCGAATTTATTGAGGGTCTCCCACTGGACGATTCGCGCGTGGCTCCGAACGGGAAAATTGGCGCGCGTGAAGGCCGGCGCACGAACCCTGGTCCGGTTAGCGGCGTTAGAGGAGATGTTGCTTGAAAAATAAGGCGGACCGTGGCCGGCCCGGCAACAGTCTGGTCGCCAATGACAGACGATGCCAGAGCACCCGCTTGGGAGCGCGAGGCAGAGAATCAAATCTGGATGGCGTGGAAGGCCCGCGTTGACATCAGCGACAACCAATGCGCTCGCGCAATACTTACATGGGGCTTGGCAAGACAATGAGAACGCCTACCAAGAACCGGGGCCGGGACGACCGTTCAGCCCGATGTTCACTTTTGTGCGACGGGCGAAGGCCCACCCGGATTTGGTGCCCCTCGCCGGGCTCGATGCGGCGGAATTGGTAGAGCGTTGTTTAGCTTCCTTGGGGCACTCGGATGATCCGTGGCGCACATGGTTCCCGAAGTCTGATGACGCCAAGTCGGAGTTTGTGGATACCTGGGGACGCATCAAGTGGCCGCGGGCAGAGCTAGAAACCGCTCAACTAGCAGCCGCAAAGTTGCCGCTCAGACCACGCGACTGTTATTCACGAGGATACGGTTCATTCGTCAGCCTCGCTGGCCATCTGCAACAAAACGTAAGGGGTTCGATTCTCCTACCCTGCCGCAAGATCGCCGCCATCCTTGGCTGCGAGCCGATAACCGTAAGCAGATACCGTCGATTGGCGACCCAGGACGGTTTGCTCCAGCGCACTACCCGGGGAATCAGGGTGCAGCGAAAAGCTGATGAATTTCGTTTCGCCGTCGAAGTGTTCGACTGGGAAACCGGAGAGCAAAAGTCCTCTGTGAATCTGAATATCTGTGTAACATCCCAAAGTGCCGACGGAGGATGTTACACAGATACTCAGGATACACAAGATAAGCAGGAATCAGTGAGACTTACAGACTCACAGAAAAAGATGATAAAAAAAGAAATTCAAGAAAAACAAGAGGAGAAACGATCGTCAATCGCCAATGAAGGGAAAAAGTGCACCCTTCGACGCGGGCCCTACATTCCGACAAGTGCTGAACTCGCTGCGGAACTGGAGAGGACCGTGAGCCTGAGGCGGCGCTATACAGCGTGAAAACTAAGCGTGCGAATACTGCGACGGAGTCAGGACTCGCTACAGAATGCCCAGAAATGCGTCATTTAGCCTATATGAGCCCAGGTGACGCATGGGACGGAGTAGTGATAGTCAAAGCGACGTGCGTACCTGTAGTGGCTGCGGAAAGCCATTTCGGCTCAAACGTCCATGGCAGAGGCAATGCAGCCAGCGTTGTAGACAACGGGCATACGTCCGGCGAATTCCACTGGGGACGCGCTTCTACTATGGCGCTTAACGCGGGATTTTCGAGCCTCTGTACCTCGACCGTTTTTACTGCAAGGCTCTTTCCGCCGTTTTTCCGGCAAGTCGTACGATGTAGCAATCCCGCAAAGTCGGATTGGCATCTCAGTGGCATGCAGTTCGAGCTAAATGACATTGCGCTGCGCACACCTGCAGAACCGTCACCCGCTCCGGTCAAGGAACCCCTCGCTCCACCCGAGAACCCAGATGCTCCGGTGCGAGAGCCGGACCCGACTGAACCCGCTCAAATCTGAGGACGTTGAGCCACGTGGCAATGATGTGGATTGCCGGGCTTCGGCCCTTGGTGGAGGGCTCTTGTACTCGGGCCGTCACTGGGTCTAAAGCTGTACCCTAGTTTCTGGGTGAGCGACGGCACAAGGTTTTTGCCGTTTCCCGGTCCTAGGTTCGGGCCGAAGGCGAACGGTGGCAGGCCGGACCACGTTTCTCACCCCGTCACGACTCAGCGCCGCCTGCGCCAGCCCAACCACATACCCAAACCGATTCCCGCTAATACCGCACCCGTCAGCTTCGTTCGGTCGGTGATCGGAACGAAACGGGTCTGCTGGTCGCTGATCTCGATAACGCCGACGGGAATCTGCTCGTCCACCACCACCACCCCCACCGCCTTCGCCCCGGGCGCTGGTATCGCCCACACCGCCAGTGCCCGCGCCAGCACCGTAGGCATACATTACTCTTGCGACTGGGATGACCGTCTTTCCTTGCGCAGAGATAGGTTCGCCGTAGATGGCTCTCACGCTCCGAGAACACTTTCCTTCAGTGATTGCAGAATAGCCAGACTGCCCATTGGAGAACTCCTTTAGAGGACCCATTATCCTCCGCTGTGGGGCGGGAACGAACCGAGAAAGCTGAATTGGTTCACATCCTATCCACTCATCTCTTAAATGACCGTTAGCAGCCTGGTTCGGGTTGTTGGTTGTGCCAAAGTTCCACGATCCGGCGGAGACATCCGGTGTTTCTTATCGATGCTTCGAATCGTCGCGCACCTTATCGAGTTGTTCCCGCACAAGTTCTCGATAGGCGTCCATCTGCTCACGAACCTCTGGATCAAAGTCCCTATGGAACAGGAACCTTCCGAGATGGTTGAGTAGTAAAGCAAACGCATCGTTCGACAAGGCAATTGGTCGCGATGGTGTACCCGCAAAATAGCGTACACAAGACTCTGCGTAACCCCCGCGAAGGGTGACAAAAGTGCGTTGAATTTATCTAAGAAACTGTGGGGGGGAGGCAGTGGCTCCGCCCTTTCGCGGGGGCGCACACACTGGGACGGGCGGGGACGCCCGTCGCTCCAATCGAAACTTAGCATTTTCGCAATCTGCTTTTAGTCACTGGCGTGACTGAGCGTGCCGCTTTCGCGCACCCACTCCCGACACTCCTGCTCGAGCAGAGAAAACAATTCCTTCATGTGCTGTTCGCGGGTGCGAAAGTTCACAGGGTTGATGCGAAACCAGGTCTTGCCCTTGAGTTCCGTGGTTGACATCCAGAAGCGGCCGCTCTGTTCCACACGCTGCGCCACCGCGGCGTGCAGTTTCTTGGAGTCCGCTTCATTCAAGGACGCGCCCGTGAATCGAATGCAAATCGCCGACATGGGTGGGCGGCTCGCGCCCTCGAAGTCAGGATGTTTTTCCGCTAACGCATGCAGATATTTTGCCTGGCGGACGTTGTTGTCGATCCACTCGCCGATCTGGCACGTGCCGTAGCGCTTGAAACTCATCCAGACTTTGAGGCTCCGGAAACGGCGCGACTGCTCGAAGCCGTGGACGTAATACTGGTAGCGCTCGTCGGCCTGGTCGAGTTCGTCGGTTAGATACGACGGCTTGATCCCAAAGGATGCGGTGAGTCGGCGCTCATCTTTGACCAGTACGGCACCGGCATCGAGGGGAGCATAGAACCACTTGTGAGGATCGATGGTGATGGAATCGGCGAGTTCCAGGCCGCGATCGCGCATCGGCCACTCGCGAGACAGCAACATGCCACCACCATACGCGGCGTCCACGTGCAGCCACATATGCTCGCGGTCGGCAATACGACGTAGTTCGCGGATGTTGTCGACCGCGCCCGTGTTCGTGGTCCCAAACGCGCCTACGATGCACATGGGGCGAATGCCGTCTCTCTTGTCCTGGGCGATGGCGTTCTCGAGGGCATCAAGGCGGACCTGGAAATCGGAGTCCGTGGGCAAGGCACGCAATGCGTTTCGGCCCAAGCCGATGCAGTCGACCGCTTTGTCGACGGAGACGTGCCGCTCTTCGGAGGCGTACACGGCCCAGCGCTCGCCGATGCCGTCGTGCTGCGCTTGATCGTGAGTGACAGCGTCGCGGCCTACCTTGAGCCCAATGAAGTTGGCCATCATGCCGCCGCTCGTGAGATTTCCGCCGGCCTTGGCATCGTATCCGCACAAATCGGTGAGCCAGCGCACCACGCGCCGCTCTAGGGTCACCGCCGAGGGCCCGATCGAGTAAGCGCCCACATTCTGGTTGAGCGCGGAGCAGATAAAATCCGCAATCACACCGATGGGATTCGGGGATGGCGTGATCAAACCCATGTAGCCGGGATGGCCCACATGCGTACAGTACGGCAGCAGCTTTTGCTCGAGTTCGGCGAGGACGTCGTGTGGAGAGGACGGATTCTCGGGCAGAGACTCGGAGAAGAGTTCGTGCAGCGTCCGCGGTTCGACGTCAGGAAATACGCGCTTTGCCTCGATGTGTTCAAGGTAGTCGGACAGCAGATTCACCACTTCATGCCCCAGATCACGGAATTCGTTCGCGTCCATCAACTCTCCCCTAAGATCACTTTGAAGTTCTTGCTGAGATACGCAGGCTCTATCGAACACGCTCGCCCTTATCGGGATTTGATCTTGTCATCAACAATATGGATTCAAGATGGCAAGAGATTCTCGAACAGCGGTAGTTTACGATTCCGTTCCCATGCCACGCACTCCTGATCTTGCGGTCAAACAGGGCTGCTGAGTAGGATCGGCCCAAAGTTGCGAAGAGCCACGACTGCAGGCGCTGCATCCTTGTCCCAAAAGCTCACGCACGATGTGCTCGATGCGCTGCTGTCGTGCTGTCCCCATGTTCTTGTCGGCGTCCTCGAACGGTGGAAAAGAAAGTTTTTGGAGGGTCGACTTTTTGGAGGGTCGAGCCGACGACATCAAAGGTTCTAACCTGGGGAGTTCCTACCAATATTTTTTTTAGGAGGTGCAACGCCTCCGCATAACTTGTTGAATTGTAAACTCGTGCGTTCTCTTCCTGATCCCAGAAGCTAATCGCCACAATTTCTCGGCCGCTGGGGACAGCTAGCGTGATCGTATCGAGGAAGCCTTTTTGCTTTCGAAGCCAGGGAAGAATTTCATCGTCCATGACCCTCGTAAATTCGGCTAATGTGCCCGGTTTCAATTTGACGGTAACGTGGCGTGCAAACATGTCAACCTCCTTGGGTCGCTGGGCCGAGTTGTTAGCGTGAGATATTCCCTTTCAGCCAGCAAGTTCGGCGTCAACACGCATTCCCCACCGCCTCAATAGCCATTCTGGGACGTAGCAGTGGTTTTTGTTGCGTTCGCACCACAGACGCAGCACCTCCGAGGTCGCACAGGTCTGGTCATTCAGTCCGAGCTTCCGGACTTGTTCGTCGAACGCAGTTGCCAGCCGTGGTATTGGGGGAAATTGTCCAGTTGGGATTTCCGGGTCTACGAGGCATCAGAAACCGCCTCTTCTCGATCGACAAAATGATACGCCGCTTGACTCTCGCGCTACAACGCAATCAGTCAGACCAGCGATGTCCGGTTTGATTTCCATCGCGGGGGTTACGCAGAGTCTTGTGTACGGAGTTTTAAGTTGGCCAGTCCGAACATCCCATCCACTTGGCCCGTCAGTTGTCCTTACCACGTCGATGTTTAAGGTCACGCTCATAGTGGCAGTGGTATACGTGCGATCCACCGAACTCCGTGCGCACAATCAAAAGCAAACGCATCGTTCGACAAGGCAATTGGTCGCGATGGTGTGCCCGCAAAATAGCGCTAGCTTTCGTTTCTAGGGCTATGTGGCTCCCTTACCGAGCCAACCAGAGGACGGCTTGCGGAGGTCACATCCAGCGACCGTCCCGATCGGTGCCGCCCGCAAACCGCCCACCTCTTCGTGGCGCGGCCCGTGAATTGTCTCGACTGGCCAAAATTGGACAGCTTGGACCGCGATAGTTCTGCCATACTACGGGCCATGACAACCAAAACGATTCCGGCATACCTTGAAGACGAGCGCCGAAAACTTAGAGACGCTCAGCTGCGGATGGAAGAACAGGCTGCGCGCATCCAGCCGCTGCACCATGGCCACCATCGCCCGGGGAAACAGCCCAAGCTGGAATTGCCATCTCCGGTTGAAGCCGCAACCAAAGCGAGAAAAACTGCGGCAGCAGCTCGGAAAAAGCCACGCGCCGCGCGAAAGATAGCAAGATGGTCGCGCCATCATAGTTGACTATCCGTTGAGGCGAGAGGTCGATGCGAAGCGCTCGTAGGCACCAAAACTGACGCAGGTTGCGGTTGGGGAAATGAAGTATCAGATTGTCCACACTCTACAGAAATACTTGCTGAACCCGCCTATTAAGCTCGCGCTTGCGATAGGTCTGCCGCTGCCCGGCTATGCGTTGCTCGAAACGAAAGGACGGAAGACCGGGAAGCCAAGACGCACGCCAGTGGGCGATGGACGTATCGGAAACCAGTACTGGCTAGTGGCAGAACATGGGATCAAGGCGGGATACGTCCGCAACATTGAGCGTGATCCGCATGTACGGCTGAAGCTGCGTGAGGGGCTAAAGTATCACTGGCACACGGGCACTGCGCACCTGCTCTCCGACGACGACCCACGCGAGCGCCAACGCTGGCTGGCGAGTCAGTTACCGAGCAGTGGCGGGAATGCAAGGGCGGTGCGGCTGTTCGGGACGCAACTCCTCACCGTTCGAATTGATCTGGACAACTAATGCGAAAAGATTTCAGAGCTAAGCTGAATGGAGATCAGTCCCGCGCTGACGCAAGCGCATCCTTTACGCTGCCGTTCAACACACGAGAAGTCTGGGGCAAAGCCAAAGTGCCGGTCAAAGTGACCATCAATGGTTACACTTGGCGCAGCACAGTCGGGAATAGGGGTGGGGTTCAGTACATCGTCGTGAATGCCGCTGCACGCCGGGGCGCTGGCGTAAAGGCGGGGGATTTCGTGACCAGCGCGCTTGAGCCGGACACCGAGAAGCGGGAGGTCGAGATTCCGATGGCACTACAGAGGGCACTTGGCAAGAAGCTCACCCAGAAACTCGATGCCCTGTCATTCACTCACAAAAAAGAATTCATCGTCTGGTATTCGGGAACCAAGATGGAAGACACACGCGCCCGCCGAGTGGACAAGATGAAGCAGATGCTCTCGACAGGGAGGGTCATTAACTAAACCTCGCCGTGTTCTACGCCGCCTCTGCGCCAACACTGCAATGTGCGCCTTCGGAATCGACGAACTGTGCTAGCACCCCGCCGAAATCCTGCTTCTTTGGCGGCATGCTGAAGAGCACGCCTTTCGCGCTCATGTCCCGGTAGAAAGCCTCCACGTCGGCGACAGTGAACCCCAATTCGACCTTTCCAGCCGGGTTCTTTTCGGAAGCCGGGTGTAGCGCGAGAGTGGTTTCGCCCGTCACGAACTCACTCCAACCCGGCGATTCGAACTTAAGTTGGAGACCGAGCGTATCACGGTAGAACTTCACCGCATTGTTCATGTCGGCGACAAACTTGATCACGTATCTAAACTGTGTTCCTTCCATGAACTCTCCTCTCATAAGCGACAGGAAACTATCTTAAACCTCCGAGGTGACGTGGATCGCCATGCCAACCGCATGTGGCTGCGCAGTTGTCCCAACTGGTGGAATCTCGATATTATGGCTGCCGCATGAATGTTAACAGGCGGGAGTTCGTGAAGCTGTCGGGGTTCGCACTGGGAGGATTGACGCTCTCGTCCGATCTGACTTGGGCGCTACCCCAAGCAGCAACGACACGCTCCACAAACGGCAAGCGGATCGTCATTCTCGGAGCAGGAATGGCAGGTCTAGCCGCAGGATGGAAGCTGCACGGCGCTGGCTATTCCGTCATCATCCTTGAAGCACAGATGTATCCCGGTGGGAGGGTGCATACGATTCGTGAAGGTCTGTCTGACGACCTCTATGCCGAGGCTGGTGCCGGACGCATTCCGAGGACTCACACTGTCACACTGGAGTGGATTAAGCATTTCGGACTCGAACTGGAGCCGTTTCATCCTGCGAGTCTTGCTCAAGTCGCGCTCCTTAAGGGGAAACGGGTGAAGCTGTCAACGGATGGATCGGTGGATATGTCCCTCGTCCCACTCGACCTCACCCCTGAGGAGCGCAGGATAGGACTTGCAAATTTGGAAGAGCACTACTTCGGCGAGGCGACTAAATTGACGGGCGACCGGATTCGCGAAGATTGGTCTCCGGAGGTTTTTGATCACCTCGGCGAGACTTCCGCGAGCGACTTCTTACGGCAGAAAGGGGCTTCGGAGGACGCGATTCGCTATATGTTGCTCGGCTGGGAGGACAATGCAGCAGCCGACTACATCAAGGATGTACTCAATCACAATGCCGGACCTTTGATGAAAATCAAAGGTGGCAACGATAAGCTTCCACGCGCAATAGCTGCCGCACTCAGCGACATTATTCACTACGGTTGTTCTGTCGAGCATATCGAAAGGGGCGACAAGCGCACTGACATCGCCTACCGACGCACCGGGATGCTAGACCATGTGGATGCGGCAGCAGTGATCTGCACGATTCCCTACACCGTCCTGCGGCACGTCCCGGTGACACCGGAATGGTCGCCGAGCAAGCGCAACGTAATCGACAACCTTTGCTACGGTCCGGCTGTGCGTACTACCTATCAGGTCAGTCGCCGCTACTGGGAGAACGAGGGATTGAACGGATTTGGAACGTCGGACAAAGATTTCGAAGTTTGGCATCCCACGTTTGGCAAGCCCGGAACACGCGGAATACTTCAGGCTTATAACTACGAAAAGTATGCGAATCACTTGGATCAATTGAGTGAGAACGAAAGATTAGAGCAAACGATCCGCGACATGGACGAGGTGCATCCAAACCTGCGACGAAATCTTGAAACCGTAGTTATCAAATCGTGGGCGACCGATCCTTGGCAGCGAGGCGCTTACCCTGTCTATCCAGTTGGACAGCTTAAGTGGTATGCCGATATTTGCAAGCCGGAGGGTGGGGTTTGGTTCGCGGGCGACCATGCTTCGGGATTGCCCGGATGGATTGAAGGCGCAATCACGTCAGGTCTTAAAGCAGCACAAGAAGTCAGTGCCAAACTCGAAGCAGCGACTTAGCAACGTTTCCGTACCAGCCTATCCGAATTCCTGCGGAGGTTTAGCTCTCGAATTCGCCCAATCGGAGTACCGGAGCCTCCTGTCGGCAACAGACGCCATACCGCTGCCAAAGCCGAAACCACGGGCTGTTTGCGAGCTTGTCATCATGCCTTCGA
>Ga0307479_10001673_pt1 | contig 20276 bp, 19 predicted proteins | sample atmos_gasesECM4C_FD_203743 | JGI IMG/M metagenome (GOLD analysis project Ga0307479, IMG submission 203743) | Hardwood forest soil microbial communities from Morgan-Monroe State Forest, Indiana, United States - atmos_gasesECM4C_515 | ecosystem: Environmental > Terrestrial > Soil > Temperate...
TGCGCCGGAATGTCCCTTTAGGATCGTTGTCGATGGGCGTGAGTGTTCCATCTCGAATTCCGGGGGTCATGGGCAGCGCCTGGCGAGCGGCGCTGCGGGTGGCTGGTGACCCGCGGACCATGGGGGTCTTGCAAGCGGCGCCCCGCACGGCCGCCTTCCTCACCCACGCCAACGCCCGCACGGCCGCCGCCGACCTGGACGACACCGTCGTCCCCGTCCGGCCCAGCCCGGCGCTCGCCGCCCAGGTGCTCCTGGACGAGGTCATGATCGCTGCCTTCAAGCACCCGCGCCTCCTTCCGAAAGGCGACGACTACGCCAAGGCGGCTGCCGACCTCCTCTCGACGCGGACCGCCCTCGAGGCGGGTGGCTGGTTGGCAGACCCCGCCGCCTACCACGGCCAGCCGGGCGCCCCTGACCTCGTGGTGCGGCGACCCGCCCAAGTCCCCGGTATGCGCTACGACCACGTCGCCTTCCCGAGCGGGTGGGAACCTCGTCCCGGCGAGCCGGACAGGGACCGCTGGCTTTCGTACTCGGCCAACCGCACCGCCCACGCCTGGGTCGCTCGGGCCCGCCGTGACACCGGTTCGTGGCTGGTGTGCGTGCACGGGTTCGGTATGGGTGCCAACCCGTTGTTCGACCTCAACGCCTTCCGTGCCTCGCAGCTCGTCCGCCAGGGGATCAACGTCGCAGTCGCCGTCCTGCCCATGCACGGTCGGCGTTCGGGCGGCAGAGCACCGGGCGAGGGCTTCATGTCCATCGACCTCGTCGACTCCATGCACGGGTTGGCTCAAGCCGCCTGGGATGTCCGGCGGCTCATGGCGTGGCTGCGCGCCGAGGAAGGCGCCCGGCGGGTCGGGGTCTTCGGCCATTCCCTCGGCGGGCACGTGGCGTCTCTGGTCGCCGGCCTCGAGGACGACCTGTGCTGCGTCATCGCCGGGATCCCCGTCGTGGACCTGCCTGATCTGTTCCGGCGCCACAGCTCGCCCGCCATCGCCCGGCTCGCCGAAGAGCACGGCGCCCTCGGCTCCGCCGCCGACGACGTGCACCGTGTCGTCTCCCCGCTCGCCCTTGCGTGCCGCGTGCCCTTCGAGGGGCGTTTCATCTTCGGCGGGCTCGGCGACCGGATGGCGACCTTCGGCCACGCCCATCGACTGTGGCTGCACTGGGACCGGCCTCGCCTCGCCACCTACGGCGGCGGGCACGTGGGCTTCTATTGGTCGGGTGCGGTTCGGCGCCTGATCAACGACGCCGTGGCCACCTCAGGCCTCGCCGGCGCCGCCTGAGCCGGCCGGCGCACCGGTCCGGGTCCGAGGCGCCGGCTTCCGGCGCGGCTTGGACTCCTGGGGCGCGCTCTGCTTGTCGGCGGCGGTGACGAGCTCGTGGAGCGCCTCGGGCACGGCATCGGCCAGGTCCCAGATCCGCGGCACGAGCTCTTTGCAGGCGATGAAGCCGACGCCGATGCGATCCTCGTTGGACAGCACGGTCACGTTCAGGCCGGCACCGTCCATGATCGGGCCGAGCGGGTACAGCCCGGTCAAACGGGCGCCGGCGACGTACAGCGGGACGGGCGGCCCGGGCACGTTGGAGAGGATCAAGTTGTGCACGACCGGGTGGCGCTCAGACAGGCGCAACCCTGAGTAGAGGCGTGCCGCCAGCGTGAAGGTGTTCGGTGCGGCGTGCTCCGCCCACTTCATGAGCGTGTCCGCACCCACCATCTTGTACAGCTCCTTGGCCTCGGCGTTGGACTGACCGATGGCCTTGAGCCGTTCCACGGGGTCTTCCTGGTCGGTCATCAGGCTCGAGAACATGAGCGAGACCTTGGTCGTGCCCTCGTGGCCGGCGGTGACGTCGTGGACCGAAACGGGCACGGCGGCGATGAGCGACTTGTCCGGCAGCTCGTCTCCGGCCTCCAGGTACCGCCGCAAGGCGCCACTCACGACCGCCGACACCACGTCGTTCACCTTGACGCCGAAGGCCTCCTTGACCTGCTTCACGTCCTCGAGTGCGATCTCCGTGAAGGCGATGGTGCGGTGAGGAGTGATGGTGGCGTTGAACGACGTGCGAGGCGCCGTGAAGGGCGCCGCCAGTCCCTTACCGCGGCGACGTCCCGCCCGCAGGAGGGTCTCGCCCAATCGGACCATCGTGCTCGGCATGAGCCGCGCAATCTCGAGGGGCCGGGCCAGGGTCTCCAGCGCCCCCCGACCGAATAGCTCGAGCTCGCCCGGCACACGCTCGGTTCCCGCGTCCTGCGGAATCTCCGGCGGCGAGGAGGGAACGGGCTCCAGGTCGAACAAGTACACCATGAGGTTGGCACCCGAAATGCCGTCGATGGTGGAGTGATGCATCTTGGCGAACACGGCCACCTTGCCCCCGGCCAAGCCTTCGATGACCCACATCTCCCACAGCGGGCGGGACCGGTCCAGCGGCCGGCTGGCGATGTCCTCGGCCACGGCGGCCAGCTCTCTGTCGCCGCCGGGGGCGGGGACGCCGATGCGACGGAGGTGGTAGTCGAGGTCGAAGTCGGGATCCTTCACCCAATAGGGGCGACCGAAGTTGAAGGGCGGAACCACGAGCTTGCGGCTCATGGCCGGCATGAGGGGATAGCGCTCCTCGAGCAGCTCATGAATGCGGGAGAAGGAGTACCCGCCGGGCATGGTGGACGGGTCGAGGATGAGCAACCCGCAGACGTGCATGTGCATGCTCGGGGTCTCGAAGTAGAGAAACGCGGCGTCCAGTCCTCCGAGGCGCTCCATGAGGTGAGCTTACGGCCGGGTCGCCGCGGCCCGCTCGGTCAGACCACCTCGGTGCCAGCCTCCATGCCTATCTCGCGCAGAGCCTCTTCGATCACGAGCTCGCACAGCTCGGAGATGCTGGCATCCACGATGAGCGCGTCCTGGGCGAGACGGCGGGCGTCGGCCACGGCCGTTTCGAACCGACGGCGCTGGCGGGCCCGTTCGGAACGCGCTCGGGAACCCAGAAGGGCAACGACAGCCACGAACGCCACATCGACCACGATCGCAACCGCGAAGAGCGTCACTCCGTCCTCCCTGAGAGCCTGGGCGAGCCTTAGCGAGAGGAACGGGTCACTCTGGGCGTTCTTTCGGAGAGTTTGGGCGTGGCGGAGGCGAGTTCGCCGCCTCGAGCCCGACGTAACCTGCGCCGATGCCTCCCATCCGCCTCGGCGTCCTGGGGGCGGCCCGCATCGCTCCGGCGGCCGTGATCGGCCCGGCCCGGGGCGTGGACGACGTCTCGGTGACCGCCGTCGCCGCCCGGGACCGCACCAGAGCCCAGGCCTTCGCCGACCAGCACGGCATCCCCCGCGTCCTTGCCGATTACCGGGCGATGGTCGAGGACCCGGACCTCGACGCCGTGTACATCCCGCTCCCCAACGGCCTCCACGGGTATTGGACCCGGGCGGCGCTGGCCGCCGGCAAGCACGTGTTGTGTGAGAAACCCTTCACGGCCAACGCAGAAGAAGGCGCCGTGGTCCGGTCGGCCGCCGAAGACCATCCCGAGCTGGTGGTGATGGAGGCGTTCCACTACCGCTACCACCCACTCTTCGCCCGAGTGCGCCAGCTGCTCGACGAGGGAGCCATCGGGACGATCGAGCACATCGACACCCGCCTGTGCTTCCCGTTGCTCCTGCGCAAGGACATCCGCTGGCAGCTGGGGTTGGCAGGCGGCGCCCTCATGGACGCCGGCTGCTACACGATCCACATGCTGCGTCACCTCGCCGTGGCCGAGCCTCAGGTCACCGGCGCCAGGATGCGGCTCTTCTCACCAGGGGTCGACCGGTTCATGCAGGCGCACTATCGCTTCGCCAACGGCGTCACGGGCCGGACCACCTGCTCGATGCTGTCGGCGCAGTTGCTCCGTCTCGGCTTCACGGTGCGAGGCTCGAGCGGCACGCTGCACGTCTTCAACCCGGTGATGCCGAACATGTTCCACCGGCTCACCGTCCGACGACGAACCGGTCGCCGCGTCGAGCATGTGGTGCGGCGGCCCACGTACGACTTCCAGCTCGAGGCGTTCGCCGACGCCGTGTTGCACGGCACGAAACCCATCACCGGTCCGGACGATGCTGTGGCCAACATGGCGGTCATCGACGCCGTCTACCGCGCCGCCGGAATGGAGCCGCGCCAGCCCACTGCTGCCACGGCCTGACACGCTGCAGTCTTCGACGGTCCTGCCTCGGCAACGAGGCGATCGTGGGGACTAGAAGACGCCGCTGTCGAGCCCCGCGGCCAGGGTCCCACCGAGCTCGGCGGCCGCCTCGAGGTCCTCTGGCCCGATGTCCCCGACCACCTCGAGCGGTGGAAGGACACGGCGCCAGGCCAGACCCGTGGCGATCTTCTCCACACTGACCACGGCCCCCGAGGTGTCGGTGTCACCCTTCACCAACAAGGCGTAGGGGAGACCCCGGGTTCGGTCGAGGCACGGGTGGTAGATGCGCTCGAAGAAGTCCTTGAGCGCCCCGGACATGTACCCGAAGCGGGCCGGCGTGGCGAGAAGGAGCCCCTTGGCGCCGAGGACGTCGTCCGGGCCGGCTTCGAAGGCGCTCAGCGCCTCGATCGGAAAGTCAGAATCCTCCACCGCTGCTCGCGCTGCGCCCACCGCCGTCTCGACGAGCAGCTCGGTATGCCCGGCGCGCGAATGGTGCACCACCAACAGGCCGTACCTTGCCTCGGGAACCGGCTCCTCTCCGATCACTTCACGGGACACGTCGTGATGGTACGGAGCGGAGCAGAGATGGACACGCGCCGTGGTGGGCAACGGGGGTCACAACCTGGCCGGCCGGTCCGCAAGTTCTCGAGCCACGAAGCGTTTACCAAGCGGTCCAGGTGGCGAACACGAGGTGGCGAAACGGCCGCCGGTCACCCCTGGGGTGACCGGCCAGGGCCGATAGGCTCGGACCCTCCGGCGGCAGTGGCAACCCCAAGTTGTTGCCACCGCGCCCACCGAACGGCCAGCCCTACTGGGGCGTGTACCCGCTCTTGATGAGTTGCCCGATCATGGTGTCCTGGTCGTAGGCGGCGATCACGTTGCGAAGGGCAGCTGCGGTTCCGTCCATATCCGCCGCCTTCGCCGACGCGTTGCCGGCGCCGATCCCGGCAACGAGGGCGGAAGCGACCCAATAGGACAACGCCGACATGGTGAGCGTGACGTTGAACCCCGCCGCCGTGACCCAGAGGCCACCCCCTGCGTGGTACAGGTTGTCGAAGTCCCAGTACCGGCCGAAGGGGTCGCACGGACCGCCATCGGGGGTGACCGCCATTCGATGCGTGCCCAGGATGTGCCGGCTGGCCGGAATGTTGTTGAACGGCGTCTGGCTGGTGATAGGGAGGAGGGCCGAGTCCACCGTCCCTGGCAGCGCAGGCGGCAGCGTGGTGTTTATGGAAGCTGCGAACAGGGCGTGGATCGTCGGGTACGGCGTGCCCGGCGCCCCGATGGCCTCCAGGATCTCGAGCATCTTCGGCGCGTAGTAGGCGGATGCTGCCAGCTCGTATGGATGGCTCTGGTAGGTGACGCGCGGCACCGGCACGCCATAGACGTCGACGATGTCGGGATCGAGGTCGACCAGGTTGGACAGCTGCGGCATGTCCTCGCCCTGCAGCGTGAAGGCGACCAGGCGCTGCGTGAAGGGTGCCAGGGACATGTAGGTCTTGAGCTGCTCGCCGTACAGGAAGGCAGCCACTTCGCTTCCGGCCTGGATGGGGTTCAGGTTGCCGCCCATCTCCATGATCCCGCCCCGGGGGACGGCGGGGTCGAACTGGTCGATGGTGGGGCCGGCGCCGGCGAACGCGTCCATGGTGTGGGTCGACGTGCGTCCCCGGAAGGAGTGGATTTCCTCGTTCATCACCGCCAGGGCATTGGTCTGGAGGTGGAACATGAGGTTGGCCCCGAGCTGGTGGCTCGGGTCATGGCTGTGGTTGACCCCGCCTATCCCGCTCAACAGCGACAAGCGGGTGGCCTCGATGGGAGTGTTCCCCAGGACGAGAACGTCGCTGGGGAAGATGGGGATCTTCTGCACGGTGCCGTAGGTCGACCGGGTGGGCTCGAGATCGAGGTAGTTGACGGCAGATACCGCCTGACGTCCCCCCGATGACGGTCCGAACTCGAAGTTCACGACGTTGGCATTCCAGATGAGCTGGGCACCGGCGGCCAATGCGTCCACCACCTGCCACACCCCGCCACTTTTGGCGTTGACCGGGCACCCGAAGTCCAGACAGAACGAGCAGTTCACGCAGGCCGATCTGCCTCGGTAGGGACGCGAGATGATCGAGGTGGGCACCGGCGCCGCCCCGTAGCCCAGCAAATTGGCCGCGTAGTAGGGGAGCAGGCTGTTGAGCTGGCCCGGCCCGGGAGGCATGGCGAACGGCGTCGATCGCCACGATTCGTGGGGGTTGGGGTTGACGATCCGTCCGGACGAATCGCGGTGTGCGGGACCCTGGACCCCGACCACCTCTTCGGCGATGGCATAGAACGCCTCGAGGTGCTTGTACTGCATGGGCCAGTCGGCGTAATTGGCGTTGGGGATGGCAGACTGGCCCTTCGGGGTGCTTGCGTACTTCGCAAACGCCGAATTGGTCACGAAGTCGATCTCCCGCAGACGGCGGAACTTGGCGTCGTAGTGGGCGGTGCCCCCGCCGACCGTCGTGGGCAGCGTGTTGACGTCGCCGACGAACTCGCGGGTCCCGGCGCTCGTGGACACACGGAACGACCGCGGCTCGAGAAGAGGGTCCTGCCCCATGGCCTTGGGACGAGCCTCGTACCCGACCTCGTCGTTGGCCCACAGGTTCGAGACCTTGTCGGGCGTGATGCCGGGGTTGCGGACCTGTCCCTGTGAAGCGCCCGGGAAGGTGATGTAGCTGTTTCCCTTCTCGAGGATGACCACGTCCCAGCCGGCTCGGGCCAGCAGTCGCGCCACCATGCCTCCCGAGGCGCCGCTGCCGACGATGACGGCCTTGGACTTGCTCATGACTGGGCCAAGGTCTTGACGATGGCACCCGCCTTCTCGAGGGCGTCGATCAGCGCCGAGAAGTTGCCGAGCGTGGCCGCCACGGGGTTTTCACCTGGGGTGGACGTCGGCCGGTACTCCACGGCGGTGCCCCTGGGGACGAACACCTTGTCGGAGTTGCCCGGCGCTCCGCCGAACCCGGCGTTCTCACCCTGGCCCGGGCCGGAGCTGCCCGGGCCGTCGAAGTAGATGGCGTTGCCCAGCGGAACCGAGTCGCCGTCCCAGCCCACCGAGGCCCACGTGACCTGTCCGCTCAGCGCCTTGTCCGACAGCCCGTTGTACTCGGGCAGGCAGTACGTGCCCTGGATGGTGTGCAGCACCATGACGCCGAACAGCGCCGCGGCCGCCGGCGGGGGAACGGGGTTGGGCAGGGGAGCGGGGAGCCCGGGGAGGCCGTTCTGCGAGGCCGCCCCCAGCAATGGGTTGGAGGCGAGCAGGAGCAGGGCATCCTGCTCGGGCTGCGACGCGCCGGAGAAGGGAGTGTGGAAGTTCTGCTCCGACCAGTCGTCGAAGGCCGCCAAACCCTGCTGGTAGCCGGCCCGCAGGTTCTGCGCCCCCGGAATGGTCGCTGGCGACCCTGTTGCTCCGCCGGTCGATTCGACTTGTTTCACCCACGTCGCTTTTGAGGTCACCCATGGAGGCATGGTCGACGGCGTCGTGCCGTAGAGACGCAGGTACCAGGCCAGCGACTGTGCGGGGGAAAGATCGAGAAACTGAATGACGCCGTTGGTCTCGAAGTCGTCCGGGCTGGGCGTTGGACCGGGTTGCCCGGTGTCGGGGTCGCCAAACGCCCACCGCCCGCTGAAGCGGCCGTGCAGGTAGATCGGCGTGGTGCTCACGAGCCCGGCTGCGAGGGGGCTCGGTGTTCCTGTCTGGAACGCCGACAGGAACAGATCGATGTAGTTGACCGCACCTGCCGCGGCGGCACCCGGCCCGAGCACGTCCGCCGGAATGATGCGGTCGCAGAGGGCGGCGGCGGTCTTGTAGCGGTTCCCAAGGAAGTAGGGGCCCCCGGGCAGAGGTGTCGGGCCGGCGCTCGACGTCGAGGCCAGTCCCAGGTCGGCGAGGATCTCCCGTCCTGCCGCCGTGATCGGCAAGGCCACAGCTCCACCGGCGGCCAGCGCCGCTTTCATGAAGGCCCGTCGCGTGAGGACGAAATGTCCGGACGTGTCCGGCGATGCCACCCGACCTCCTTCCGCCGGCGGCGGCCTCCCCGTGGCCAGCCTGGTCAGAGAACGTCGCCTCCCCCGAAGGCTTGCGCCGAGTGTGACGCCGCCGTCAGGTGCGGGACAGCTCGGATGGCGGCGCCTGCTCGGCGTCCAGGCTGCTCGCAGCCGGATCGTCGGGGCGGTCTCCGCCAGGGGTGACCGGGCCGGCCTGGCGTTGCGTCCACCAGCGACGTCCGAACACCCCAAAGGTGGCGAGGACAGCGATGCCGAGAAGGACAGGGAGCAAGACCCACAAGGGACTGCCGTGGCCCGACGCCCCGCCCGCCAGGGCTGCGCCATGGAGCAACCTGCGGTGGGGAACCGTGCTGGGGGTCGTGCTGTTCGGGGGTGCAGCCGTCGTCGAGGTGGGTCCGGGCGCCGATGACGTGGGCCGGCTCGGAGCCGTCGCCGCCCGCGGCGCAGGCGCGCTCGAGCTCGGGGCCTTGGGCCCAGCCGACGCGTTCGGTGGTCCGGCAACCGCCTGGACGGCGGCAGCGGCATTCACCAGGCCGGAGCAGCTCGACCCGCACGAGACCGAGTGATTGGCGGTCCCGAGCAGCGTCTGCACGGCCTGGGACGCAGACAGTCCATGAGAGAGGAGCAGCGCCACAGTGCCGGAGACGAACGGAGTCGCCATCGAGGTGCCCTCGTCCGTGGCATAGCAATTGGTCGGCTGCGAAGCGGTCCAGTACGTCGAGAGGATCTCGTAGGGGTCGTACTGACCGCAGGTGGCCGCGCTGGGGCCGTTCGGGTCGTCGCCACCCGGCGCCGCCACGCCCCACTGTGCCTCGTTCACGCCGTTTGAATAGGAAGCCAGTTGTCCTTGCTCACCGTTCTGCGGTGAGCCGGTGGCAGCCACCACCACAGCCGGCACACCGGAGTAGTTGGCGTCTCCCAGCCCGAACAGCCCGTTGCCGTTGTTGCCGGCAGCGATGACGGGGACGGCGCCGGAGTTCCAGGCGTTCTGCAAGGCGTTGCCGAGGGGGCTGCCTTCGATGTTGGAGGTGTCCACGAGCCCGCCGATGGGCGCGTTCCCGAGGCTCAAGTTGATGACCTTGGCCCCGGCTTGGACCGCCCAGTTGATGCCGGCCACGACATCGGAGTACTGACCGGCACCGGTGCAATCGAGGACCTTGGCCACCACCAAGGATGCGCCAGGAGCGGCCCCGGACACCCCCACAGCGCCCGAAGCAGCGGCGATACCGGACACGTGCGTACCGTGACCGTTGTCGTCTTGCGCCGGATTGCCGGGCGCCGACGTTTCACAGCCAGAGCTGGGGGAGCTCACGAAGTAGTTCTGGGCAACCACTTTGCCCTGCAGATCCTGCTGAGCCAGGTCCACGCCCGTGTCGACGACGCCGATGCGCACGCCAGCACCCGTTCCATGTTGCCAGGCGGTCGGGGCACCGATCACCGACAGGCCCCACTGGTCTCCCAGGTACTGCGTGGCGAAGGCGGGGGACCCACTGAGGAACGACACGGAGGCGACGACCGTGCCACTGACCGCGACGAGAGAAGCCTTGGCCCAACGTGCGCGCCTCCCGGTCACGTGTGGTCCCTCGCTGTCATGCGTGCGAGCCCCCCATACCCATCTCGTCGTGCTCGGTGCCCGACGCGGCGACGTGCCCAAGAGAAAAACGCCGCCACCAGGGATTCCTTGTGTACCGCCGAGCCGGCCGGAATTGGCGAGGCTATCTGCCGACCGAGCGCGCCGGACGGCAGGGCGAGGCCTGTCGGCACCCGGGCAAGGCGAACACATGTTCGCTATCCTGGCTCCCGGTGACGGTCAGAGGTGGCTCTAGCCAGGGCTTTCGGTGGCGCCTCGCCGAGGACGACGGTGGCCAGCCGTCGCTGTTCTCCGACGAGGAGCTGTACGAGCGCCACATCGGCATCGGGGAGTACCGCGGCCTCGAGTTCCTCCACGTCAACGCCAAGCGCGTCATCAATCCGGTTCCGGCGTCCTCGACCATGGGCTTCCGCTTCACCATCAACGCCTACAGGGGTTGCTCGCACTCGTGCGCCTACTGCTTCGCCCGGCCCACCCACGAGTACCTGAACCTGAACATCGGCGAGGATTTCGAGCGGAAGCTCGTGGTCAAGGTGAACGCCGTCGAAAAGGTTCGTGCCGAGCTTCGGTCTCCACGATGGAATGGCGACCTCATCGCCATGGGCACCAACACCGATCCCTACCAACGCGCCGAGGGCAAGTACCACCTCACCAGGGGGATCGTCCAAGCCTTGGGCGAGGCACGAAACCCCTTCTCCATCCTCACCAAGGGGACGCTGATCCTGCGCGATCTCGACGTCCTGACCGAAGCAATGACGCGCACCGACGTGCGCTGTGCCTTGTCCATCGGCACCCTCGACGAGGACGTCTGGAAGGCGACCGAGCCCGGCACCCCACATCCCCGTCGCCGGGTGGAGGCAGTTCGGCGGCTCAACGACGCGGGCATCCCGACCGGAGTGCTCGTCGCTCCGATCATCCCCGGCTGGTCCGACCGACCTGCGCAACTCGAGGAGGTGACGGCAGCCTGTCTCGACGCCGGAGCGACCTCGGTGACCCCGGTGGTCCTCCATCTGCGCCCGGGAGTGAAGGAGCACTTCCTCGGCTTCCTGAATGCTCGGCGCCCCGCTCTCGGCGACGACCTGCGGGCCCGCTACGGAAGCCGCTCCTACCTCCCCCGTCAGGACCAGGAGTCGATCACGGCTCCGGTTCGCCTGGTGAGGTCTCGCACCCGCTGACGGAGGCGTCGTCCTCGAGTCGATGCCGGGCACCGATCTGCCAACATGACCGTATGACCGCGTCTGGCATGCGTGACTCGTCTACAGCCGGCGGGGCCACATGGATCGTCGATCTCGACGGCGTGATTTGGCTGGCCGGAGAACCCATTCCCGGCTCTGCCGAGGCGGTGGCGCTCCTGCGCCGGTCAGGTGTCAGGATCGTGTTCGCCACGAACAACGCTGCCCCCACCGTCGCCGAGCTGCTGGCCCGTCTCGACAAGGCCGGCATCGAGGCCGATCGTGCCGACCTCATCACCTCTGCGCAGGCGGCGGCGAGCATGCTCGAGCCAGGCACGACCGCTTTTCCCTGCGCCCAAGGGGGAGTTGTGGAGGCGCTCACAGAACGGGGGATCACGGTCGTGGACACTGCACCGGCCGATGCCGTGGTGGTGGGGTGGACCACCCAATTCGACTTCGCTCTGCTCGCCGACACCGCCACGTTGGTGCGCCAAGGGGCGCGCTTCATCGGTACCAATGAGGACGCCACCCACCCCACCCCGGAGCGACTGCTTCCGGGGTCGGGCGCCATCCTGGCGGCGGTGGCCACCGCCGCCCAAGCCACGCCCGAGGTGGCGGGCAAGCCCCATGCCCCCATGGTCGACCTGGTTCGTCGCCGCACCGACGGCGTCGCCATGACGGTGGGAGACCGTCCGTCGACAGACGGTGAACTGGCTCGAGCCCTGGGCACTCCGTTCGCACTCGTCCGCACGGGCGTGATGCGAGACGGGCGGGAGCCCATCGTCGTGCAACCGGACGAGGATGCACCCGACTTGTTGACGCTCGTGTCACGCCTGCTCGGTTCGTAACGTTTGCTCCTCCAACAGGCGTGGTCGTAGCCTTTCGCGTCATGACCAACGACGGAATGCGGCGGTACTTCGAAGCCTTGCTCGCCATGACGCAGATCACCCGCTCCCGCGCCGAGGAAGTCGTGCGGGATCTGATGCGAAGCGGCGAGGTCGAGAGCAATCGAGCGCAGGACTGGGTCGAGGACCTCGTGCGTAACAGCAGACAGCGCTCGGAGGCGTTCGTCTCCACCGTCCGGACCGAAGTACGCCGTCAGATCTCCGATCTGGGACTGGGCGACGTGAACGATCTGGCCCGGCGAGTCGCCGACATCTTGGACAAGGCCGGCACGGCCGCCCGGCGCGCCACCGGTAGCGCTCCCCGGGGGACCCGCCGCCCCGCCAAGAAGGCAGCTGCGAAGAAGCCGGCCGCCAAGAAGGCGACGGGCGCCAGAAAGACGGCGACGAAGAAAGCTGCGTCGGCCAAGAGGGCCGGCACCAAGAAGGCTTCGGCCACGAAGAAGACAGCTGCCAGGAAGGCGACCGCCACCAAGAAGAAGGCCGCTCGCACCACCAGCGCTGCTCGCCGGCGCACCTGAGCGCGGGTGGTCCGCCGCCGGCTCGACCACGAGCTCGTGCGGCGTGGCTTGGCAACCTCCGGCGAGCAAGCCCGTTCTCTCGTCGAGGATGGCGCCGTGCTCGTCAACGGCGCCCAGGCCGACAAGCCCGGGCGTCTGGTGGCAGAAGACGAGGCGCTCGTCGTCCAGTCGCCACCGCGATTCGTGTCGCGTGGCGGCGAGAAACTTGACGCCGCTCTGGAGCGCTTCGCCGTGATCGTCGCAGGACGCCGAGCCCTGGACGCCGGCGCCTCCACCGGGGGATTCACCGACTGTCTGCTCCAGCGCGGCGCTCAGCACGTCGTCGCCGTCGACGTGGGGCACGGCCAGCTCCATCCCCGCCTGCGCCAGGACGCCCGGGTGTCGGTCTTCGAGCGCACCAACGTACGCACCGTGGACGTCGGCACCGTGGGCGGACCCTTCGAGGTCGTCACCGCCGACCTCTCGTTCATCGCGCTCGCCTCGGTGGCACCGGTGCTCGCCGGGAACATGGCGACCCCGGGGGCCGACGTGGTCGTGCTGGTCAAACCCCAGTTCGAGGCCGGACGCCAGGCTGTGCAACGAGGACGGGGGGTGGTCCGGGACCCCGGCGTCCGCCGGGCCAGCCTCGAGCAGGCCGCCTCCGCGCTGACCCGCGCTGAAGCGACCATCATGGGGGCGATGGCGTCACCCCTTCTCGGACCAGCCGGGAACGCCGAGTTCTTCCTGCACGCCCGGGCACACGAAGCCGGCACCACTACCCGGCCCGAGCTGTCCGCCATGATCGACGCCGCTGTGGCGGACGCTCCCGATGGCCAGCGGGGTCCGGCGCCGAACAGCGCCGGCGCCCGCGACCCTGGGGACGGTTGAGCATGGCGTTCGTCGCCTTCGTGGTCCATCCCGATCGTGCGGAGGCCGACGCCGCCGCGGTGGCCGCCGAGAAGTGGCTGTCCGAACGCGGCCATCGCACGATTCGCCTCCCCGGGATCGCGGCCAGCGACGGCATGGGCCACGCCTCCTCCCCGAGTGTCGACGACATGTCCGGCGTCGACCTGGCGGTGAGCCTGGGCGGCGACGGCACCATGCTCCGGACGGTGTGCTCGGCCTCGGCCAACGGCGTCCCCGTTCTGGGCGTGAACCTCGGTCGCCTCGGCTACCTCACCGAGATCGAGCCCTCGGGGCTCGAGACGGCGCTCGATCGCTTCCTCGCCGGCGACTACGCCGTGGAGCAGCGCATGACGATGGAGGTCGCCGTCGAACGGCATGGCGGAGCCGAGTCCGCCACCTTCGCTGCGCTCAACGAAGCCGTCGTCGAGAAGACCGTGCCCGGGCACACCGTGCGCCTGGCACTCTCTGTCGCCGGCCGGCCTTTCGTCACCTACGCCGCCGACGGCGTGCTCGTGTCCACGCCCACCGGTTCCACCGCCTACAACCTGTCGGTGCACGGGCCCCTGGTGAGCCCCCACCTTCGGGCCTTCGTGGTCACCCCGGTGTCGCCCCACATGCTCTTCGACCGTTCGCTCGTGTTGGAGCCCGACGAATGGATCCGGCTCGAAGTGCTCGAGCCGCGCCCGGCGATCGCGGTGGTCGACGGCCAGAGCGTCGCCATCCTCGAGCCCGGTGACGTCCTCTCGTGCCGCGAGAGCCCCGTGCCGGCACGCCTCGTGACCTTTGCCGGGCGCGACTTCCACGCCATCCTGCGAGCCAGGTTCGGCCTGGCCGATCGCTGACCACGGGCAACAGCGGAGTGCTCGTCGAGCTACACGTGCGCGACCTCGGGGTCATCGAGGAGGCCACCATCGAGCTCGGCCCGGGCATGACGGCGCTCACCGGGGAAACCGGTGCCGGAAAGACGCTGCTCGTCGAGGCACTCGAACTGTTGCTGGGGGGACGGGCGGATGCGGTGCTGGTGCGACCCGGTGCCACCGAGGCCTTGGTGGAGGGACGTTTCGTCCTTGACGGTGGTGCCCCTGACTCGGCGCTCGATGATGCGTCGGATGAGGCCGGTGCGCGGGAGCTCATCCTGGCTCGCACCGTCCCGGCAGGAGGAGGCCGGTCGCGAGCGTGGGTCGACGGGCGCATGACGCCGGTGTCCGCCCTCGCCGAACACGGCGCCCGGTTGGTCGACCTGTACGGCCAGCACGCCCAGCAGTCGCTGTTCGACCCCGCCGCCCAGCGCCGGGCCCTCGACGGCTTCGGCGGGATCGACACCGGCCCGCTTCGCCGCCTTCACGCCGAGCGCCGTCGCCTCTCCACCGAGCTGGAGGCGCTGGGCGGAGACGAGCGCGTTCGGGCCCGTGAGATCGACCTCCTTCGACACCAGCTGGAGGAGATCGACACCGCCGATCTGGAGGACCCCACGGAGGACGACGCCCTCGCTGCCGAGGAGGAGCGACTGTCGGAGGCGGCGCACTACCGCGAGCTCGCCGGCCTGGCTCTCGACGCCCTGGAAGCGGAAGACCGAGGCGAGGGAGCCGGTGCGGTGGACCGATTGGGCCAGGCCGCCGCCGCCCTCTCGACACGACCGGCGCTGACCCAGATGGCCGACCGGCTACGCGCCCTGCAGGCCGAGGCGACGGACACCGCCTCCGAGCTCCGGTGTGTCCGCGAGGGGTGGGAGGACGATCCCGAGCGCCTGGACGCCGTGCGGGCCCGTCGTCAGCTCCTGCGCGACCTGTCCCGCAAGTACGGCGAGGGCATTGCGCAGATCCAGGCCTTCGCCGAAGGCGCCCGTCAGCAGCTGGAGACGCTCGAGTCGGTCGGGGAGCGGACGGCGGCCGTCGCGGCTCAACTCGACGAGCTCGGCCAGGCACTGGCGAGCGAAGCGTCCGCCGTCGCCTCCGCTCGAAGGGGAGCGGCGCCGGCGCTGGCGGCGGCGGTCGAAGAGCGGCTCGTGCGCCTGGCCATGCCGGGAGCGCGTCTCGAGGTCGCCGTGGGGGAGCGGGACCCTGGCGACGAGGTCACGTTCCTTCTCGGTGCCAATCGGGGCGAGCCCGTCCTCCCGCTGGCCAAGGTGGCTTCGGGTGGTGAGCTGGCGCGCACCATGCTGGCGCTGCGCCTCGTGCTGTCGGAAGCGCCGCCCTCCATGGTGTTCGACGAAGTGGACGCCGGGGTCGGCGGCGAAGCCGCGGTGTCGGTGGGACAGGCCCTGGCCGAGCTCGCCACCCGTCGTCAGGTGTTGGTGGTGACCCACCTGGCACAAGTGGCCGCCTTCGCCGACCGGCAGCTCGTGGTGCACAAGCACGAGCGCGGCGGTCGCACTGCCGCCGAGGTGTCGCCGGTCGAGGGCGAAGAGCGGACCGTCGAGCTGGCGCGCATGCTGTCGGGACGGCCCGACTCGGCAACAGCCCGGCGCCACGCCGACGAGTTGCTGGCGGCGGCTGGAACGGGAGTGCTCCACCGCTAGGGTCGAGGCGTGGTGTACCTTCGAGCGATGCCCGGACGGCGCCGGACGTGACGAAGTTCGTTTTCGTCACCGGAGGCGTCTCCTCCTCACTGGGCAAGGGTCTCACGGCTTCCTCGCTGGGTCGTCTTCTCAAGTGCCGGGGACTGCGGGTCACCATGATCAAGCTCGACCCGTACATCAACGTCGACCCTGGCACCATGAACCCCTTCGAGCACGGCGAGGTGTTCGTGACCGAGGACGGCGGCGAGACCGACCTCGACCTCGGGCACTACGAGCGGTTCATCGACGAGAACCTGAGCCGCAAGTCCAACGCCACCACCGGCTCGATCTACCGAGAGGTCATCCGCAAGGAACGCCTGGGGGAGTACCTGGGCAAGACCGTGCAGGTGATCCCCCACGTCACCGACGAGATCAAGGAGCGGATCCGCCGTCTGGCCCACGAGCAAGTCGACGTGGTCATCGTCGAGATCGGCGGCACCGTCGGCGACATCGAGATCGTCCCCTTCTTGGAGGCGGTCCGGCAGTTCCGCCACGACGTGGGGCGCGACAACGTCTGTTACCTCCACCTCACCTTGGTTCCGTATCTGGCGCCGTCAGGGGAGCAGAAGACCAAGCCGACACAGCACTCGGTCACCGAACTGCGGGGGCGAGGCATCCAGCCGGACGTCATCGTGTGCCGTTCGGACCAGCCCATCTCCGACGCCCTCAAGCGGAAGATCTCCCTCCTCTGTGACGTGCCGGTGGAAGGCGTCATTTCCGCCGTCGACGCTCCCAGCATCTACGAGATCCCCGTCGTCCTCCACGAAGAGGGGCTGGACCACATGGTGTGCCGGATGCTCGCCATCGACGAGGACCTCCATCCCATCGACCTGTCCAACTGGGAGAGCGTCGTCCTGCAGGTGAGCTCCACGGAGCGACACGTACGCATCGGTGTGGTGGGCAAGTACATCAACCTCCCCGACGCCTACCTCTCGGTGGTGGAGGCTCTCCGCCACGCCGGATTCCACCACGGGGCCAAGGTGGCCGTGGACTGGATCCAGGCCGAGGAGGTGCCCGATCTGCTCGGGAGCGAGCGCCTGCAACAGCTCGACGGGATGGTCATCCCGGGGGGCTTCGGCGAGCGTGGCATCGAGGGCAAGGTGGTCGCCGCTCAATTCGCCCGGGAGCACGACATCCCTTGTCTCGGGTTGTGCCTCGGCCTCCAGGTCATGGTCATCGACGCCGCTCGCCACCTGGCCGGGATGGAGCGGGCCAACTCCCGCGAGTTCGACTCGCTCACTCCCTATCCGGTCATCGACCTCATGGACGACCAGCAGAACGTGGTCGACAAGGGCGGGACCATGCGTCTCGGCGCCTACGTGGCCCGGCTCGAGCCGGGCTCGACCGTGGCCGAGGCGTACGGAACCGAGGTCGTCTCCGAGCGACACCGCCACCGCTACGAAGTGAACCCCCGCTACCGCTCCCGGCTCGAAGACGGAGGCCTGCGGTGCTCCGGGTCCTCTCCCGACGGCCGCCTGGTGGAATTCGTCGAGCTCCCCGGTCATCCGTACTGGGTCGGCACCCAGGCCCACCCGGAGTTCAAGAGCCGTCCCGACCGCCCGCACCCGTTGTTCCGCGAGCTGGTGGCCGCCGCGCTGGTGCGGGCCGAGGGCCGCCTGCCCCGCCTTCTGGACATCGACGCCGACGTCGGTGCCGCCTGAGGAGGCTCTCGCCGGGAACCGGCGGGGCTTCGTCCATCTCGGTGACGAGCAGCAGTTCCACGGTTGGCGGATCTCTGTCGTCGACGCCAGCTTTCGCGATCCCGACGGGGACGTGTTCCACCGCGACATCGTCCGCCACCCCGGGGCCGTGGCGGTGGTGCCGGTGACCGACGACGGCAAGACGATGCTCGTGCGCCAGTACCGGGGCGCCGTCGACCGCTGGCTGCTCGAGATCCCCGCCGGGACTCGTGACGTCGACGGCGAAGCGCCCGAGGTCACCGCCGGGCGCGAACTCGAGGAGGAGGCGGGACTCCGGGCCGGATCCGTCGAGCACCTGGCCACCATCTACAACACCCCCGGCTTCTGCGACGAGGAGACGCTCGTGTACCTGGCCACCGCCTTGTCCCCGGCCACCTCCGCCCGCCACGGACCAGAGGAGCAGCACATCGAAGTGGTCGAGGTGGCGCTCCACGACGTGGACGCCATGGTGGCCTCGGGCGAGTTGACCGACGCCCAGACCGTGATCGGCTTGCTGCTGGCCCGGGCTCGTCTGGCCCAGAACCGCTCCCTCGCCTAGGGGTCACCGTGCGCGTCGCCACCCGCGTCCCGCTCAGCAGCTGCAGCGAGGAGTACCTGAGCTGGCTGGCCGTGGAGCAGAACCGAGCTAGAAACACCTTGGCCGCCTACCGACGCGACCTCGTGGCCTATGAAGCGTTCCTGGCCCAGGCCGGGCTCAGCGTCACCGACGCCGATCTGGCCGTGGTCGAAGAGCACTTGGCCACAAAGCGCGCCGGCGGCGCGGGCCCAGCCACGGTGGCCAGAGCCACTGCTGCGGTGCGGGGGCTGCACCGCTTCTGCGTCGAAGAAGGTCTCGCCGCCACCGACCCCACCGTCGAGCTCGCCGCGCCGCCCCTGCCACGGCGACTGCCGAAGGCGTTGTCGGAGCCGGAGGCGAAGGCCCTCGTCGAATCGGCCTGGGCCGACGACCCCGTGTCGCGGCGCGACCGGGCCATTCTGGAGCTGCTCTACGGCACCGGCATGCGGGTGTCGGAGCTGGGCGGGCTGTCACTCGGCGATCTCGGATCCGACTCGGGCCTCGTGCGCGTCCTGGGCAAGGGGAGCAAGGAGCGCATGGTGCCGGTGGGCCGGCACGCCACCGCCGCCCTGGATCGATGGCTGGCGCCCGGCGGGCGCCCCGAGATGGCACCGCTGCGCTGGGCCCGCCGGGGAGACGCCGAAGCGGTGTTCCTGAACCAGCGCGGCGGGCGACTGACCCGCCAAGGGATATGGCTCGTCTTGAAGCGCAGGGCCCGGGACGTCGGGCTCGAGAGCAAGGTCCACCCCCATGTGCTTCGGCACAGCTGCGCTACCCACATGCTGGCCCACGGCGCTGACATCAGGGTGGTCCAGGAGCTGCTCGGACACGTCTCCATCGCCACCACCCAGGGCTATACGAAGGTGGGAGGAGAGCACCTGCGTCGTGCCTACGACGCTGCTCATCCGCGCGCTGGTCGGGCATCGGGGCAGTAATCTCCGTCCGTGGCGAACGAAGCCCCACCGGTCGATTACCGCGCCCTTCTGGAGGAAGAGAAGCGGAACCTCGAAGCCAGGCTGGCGGAGCTGGGCCTGGGCGGAGCTGGGCTTACGTACGATTCCAACTTCGCCGACTCCAGCCAGGTGACCGCGGAGCGTGGCGAGGTAGAGGCGCTGGCAGCAAAGCTGCGCGACACGCTCGACGAAGTGCAACAGGCCTTGGACAAGCTGGCCCAAGGCGACTACGGCAAGTGCGAGAACTGCGGCCAGCCCATCGACCCGGTTCGCCTCGAGGCCATGCCGGCCACGCGCTACTGCATCAACTGCGCATCGAAGCACTGAGCGGAGCGGACCAAGGCGCCCGGCGGCGCAGGCGCTTCAATGGGTGAAGCCCCATGAGCGGGTCCTGGCCACCTCCGCCTCCGCCACCGCAACGTCCGGGGACGCCGTCGCCGCCAGGGCCCGGCCGGCCGCCACGCAACAACCGGAGCACCATCTGGATCATCGCCGGCGTCGTGCTCGCTCTGTTGCTGGTGCGCACCCACCACCTGAGCGGCTTCACCATCCTGGTGTTCTGCGCGCTGATCCCATCGGTCATCCTCCATGAGGTGTCGCACGGGGTCGTGGCTCTTGGCTTCGGAGACGACACCGCCCGGCGAGCGGGCCGGCTCACCTTGAATCCCGCCCGCCACGTCGACCCCTTCGGCACCATCTTGCTTCCCGCCATCCTGGCGTTGAGCGGCGTGGGAGTGTTCGGCTGGGCCAAGCCCGTCCCGGTCAACCCGAGCCGGATGCGGCACCCTCGCAACGAGAATGTAGTCGTCGCGCTGGTGGGACCGGCGGTGAACGTGACCCTGGCCGTGGTGTTCGGACTGGCCTACCGGCTCCTCATCCCCGCCTCGGACAAGTTCACGCCCGGGGGCTTCTTCATTCCCATCGCCGCCCAACCGACCTGGGTGGAGTTCGTTTTCGCCGTGGGCTACGTGAACGTGATCCTGGCCGTGTTCAACCTCATCCCGTTGCCACCTCTGGACGGCTCGGCGGTGGTGGAGCGGATCCTTCCCGCCCGGTTGCTGCCCGCCTATTACCGCATCCGGCCCTTCACGATCTTCCTGCCCCTGATCGTGGTGCTCGTCTTCCCGGGCGTGCTGAGCCGAATCTTCGATCCAGCCCTCAACTGGTGGTCACGCCTTCTCGGATGACCGTGCAGGCCGAGCACCCTCAGTTGGCGAAGCCTCCGGGAGGAGCGAGT
>Ga0307479_10001674_pt1 | contig 20274 bp, 17 predicted proteins | sample atmos_gasesECM4C_FD_203743 | JGI IMG/M metagenome (GOLD analysis project Ga0307479, IMG submission 203743) | Hardwood forest soil microbial communities from Morgan-Monroe State Forest, Indiana, United States - atmos_gasesECM4C_515 | ecosystem: Environmental > Terrestrial > Soil > Temperate...
CAATCGGTGCGCGAAGGGTCGGCCATCCTGCCCTGCAGATCGTGGACAAACTCCGCTTCCGGCGCAGGCATCGTTCCCAGGATTGCGCCGCGACGAATAGCGCGCCGAGCAGGAGCGTCGCGGCAATGCCGACCGCGACGTTGAGCCGGCTCGCGCCCTCGACCAAGTAATATTGGATCATCACGATCACGAAAATGGTCGGCACATACATCAACAGATGGATGTGGTGGATCAGGACCAGGACGGCCGAGAACAGGGCCGCGAGCAGCACGAACAAGACAGAGCGCGCGGGAATGAGCAAAAGGCAGATCGCCAGCGCGCAGCCATAGATGTCGAAATGGCCGAGCGTATGCATGAAATTCTTCAGGAAGAACGGCGAGCCCGCCATGAACGCGAACAGCGGCAGGTGCTTTTCATCAAAGCCGAAGGTTTTGCGGAACAACGCGATGAACAGCGCCAGCGTGACAAGCCATGCCGTGCCGGCAAGCGCGAACACCAGCCAGACCGGCACCGTCGCGGTAAACAGCGATACGATTTCGCCGATCAGTGCGCGCTTGATGAAACCGAAATGATAGTCGACCAGGAGATGGATGTAGGGGACGAAGGGCGGCAGCGCGATCTTGTGCAGGAAGACCCCGATCATCACGGCGACATTGACGCCAAGCATCAACCGCCACGGGTCTTGCAAGACACGCAACTTCATTCGGCACCTGAGCGCTGGCCGGAGACTTGCACATCGCTCGACGTCGTCCCGGCCAAGCGAGCTCTTGCAAGCGCGAGCCGGGACCCATAACCACGGATGTTTTTGTGGGCCAAGGCTGGGGCCGTTGTCTTGCTGATGAGTGACGTCGGTGGTTATGGGTCCCCGCCTTCGCGGGGACGGTTCGTGGCAATCCTACAAAATGAACCGGCTCAAATCCGCGTTCTTGGCGAGGTCGCCGACGTGCTTCTGCACATAGTCGGCGTCGACCTGGACGGTCTCGCCGCTGCGGTCGGGTGCGGTGAAGGAGATTTCGTCGAGCACGCGTTCCATCACCGTCTGCAATCGCCGCGCGCCGATGTTCTCAACGCTCGAATTGACGGCGACCGCGATGTCGGCGAGCGCGTCGATGGCACCGTCGGTGATGTCGAGCGTCACGCCCTCCGTGCGCATCAGCGCGACATATTGCTTGATCAGCGAGGCTTCCGGTTCGGTCAGGATGCGGCGCATGTCGTCGCGGGTCAGCGCCTGCAATTCGACGCGGATCGGCAGTCGGCCCTGCAGCTCGGGGAGCAGGTCCGAGGGTTTTGCGATATGAAACGCGCCGGACGCGATGAACAGGACGTGGTCGGTCTTGACCGCACCGTGCTTGGTCGAAACCGTGGTGCCTTCGATCAGCGGCAAAAGGTCGCGCTGCACGCCTTCGCGCGAGACGTCGCCGCCGACGCGGCCGTCGCGCACGCAGATCTTGTCGATTTCGTCGAGGAACACGATGCCGTTGTTCTCGACCGCATTGATCGCCTCCTGCACCAGCTGTTCGTTGTCGAGCAGCTTGTCGGACTCCTCGTTGACCAGCGTTTCGTGCGAGCTTTCGACCGTCAGCCGGCGGGTCTTGGTGCGGCCGCCTAGCTTGCCGAAGATATCGCCGATCGAGATCGCGCCCATTTGCGCGCCCGGCATGCCCGGGATTTCGAACATCGGCATGCCGCCGGAGGACTGGGTCTCGATCTCGATTTCCTTGTCGTTGAGCTCGCCGGCGCGCAGCTTGCGGCGGAACGAATCGCGTGTCGCAGCGCTGGCGTTGGCGCCGACCAGCGCATCCAGCACGCGGTCTTCGGCTGCAAGCTGGGCGCGGGCCTGCACGTCCTTGCGCTTGCGCTCGCGCACCTGCGCGATGGCGACCTCGACGAGATCGCGGATGATCTGCTCGACGTCGCGGCCGACATAGCCGACCTCGGTGAACTTGGTGGCCTCGACCTTGATGAAGGGTGCGCCGGCGAGTTTTGCCAGCCGCCGCGCGATCTCGGTCTTGCCAACGCCGGTCGGGCCGATCATCAGGATATTTTTCGGCAGCACCTCCTCGCGCAAGCCGCCGTTGAGCTGCAGCCTTCGCCAGCGGTTGCGCAGCGCAATGGAGACCGCGCGCTTGGCGTCGGCCTGGCCGACGATGAAGCGGTCGAGTTCGGAGACGATTTCACGGGGGGAGAAGTCTGTCATTGCCTCTAGCTAGGATGGGAATTGGATCAGGACAAGTCACTTAAATTGCGAACCATCAAGAGCGCCGGGCCGTCCGGGGTGTCGACCACGCGTTCCCGTTCGAAGCCGGCCTTCTCATAGGCGCGCACCGCGCGGAGATTCGCCGGATCGGGATCGGTGACGACGCGCGGCGTTCCCTTCTCCTTCAGCGAATCGGTGAATAGCCGGATGAAGCGGGAGCCGTGGCCGCGTCCGATCAAGCCGGGCTCGCCGATGAATTGATCGATACCGCGCGTGGCGGCGGGGCGGGCCCCAAAACCCTGATTCCAGGTCGAGAGCAGGTAGCTCTGGAGATATCCGAATGGATACTCGTTGAGCGTGACGATGTACTGATCCATATCGGGATGATCGATGTCCTCGCTCACCAGCGCATACTGCTCGGACGGATCGCCCCACCAGCGCACCACCTCCGGGGTTGCAAGCCAGCGGCGGATCAGGCGGAGATCGGCCTGAGACATCGGACGGAAGGCGTAATCCGGCGCCATGCTCAGCCGCCCTGCAAGGTCTCGATCGTCACGTTGCGATTGGTATAGACGCAGATGTCGGCGGCGATATCGAGCGAGCGGCGCACGATGGTCTCGGCGTCCTTGTCGGTGTCGATCAGCGCACGCGCGGCGGCCAGGGCATAATTGCCCCCGGAGCCGATCGCCATCACGCCGGCCTCCGGCTCCAGCACATCGCCGGTCCCGGTCAGGACCAGCGACACATCCTTATCCGCGACGATCATCATCGCTTCCAGCCGCCGCAAATAGCGGTCGGTGCGCCAGTCCTTGGCGAGCTCGACCGCGGCGCGGGTCAGTTGCCCCGGATATTGCTCGAGCTTGCTCTCCAGCCGCTCGAACAGCGTGAATGCGTCAGCGGTGGCGCCGGCAAAGCCGCCGATCACGTCGCCCTTGCCGAGCTTACGCACCTTCTTGGCGTTGGACTTGATTACGGTCTGGCCAATCGAGACCTGGCCGTCCCCGCCGATCACGACCTTGCCGCCCTTGCGGACGGTCAAAATGGTGGTGCCGTGCCAAACCGGTGACTCATGGGGGGAAGCTTGCATTGGGATACCTCGCGTTCGGGCAGATTTAAGGGCTGGCGGCCCGGGTTACAATCGGCGGGCCCTTACAGGGTGAATCGCTCACCATGGGCGGAAGTTCAGCCTTGCGCGCACCATACCGCAGTAGCGAAGGGAGCATCGGCCTGTTAAAAGGGCGCGCTTTTAGAGCATGATCCGGAAGACCTGCCCCGCACTTGGATAGCGGGGGTGGGTACCGGTTTTCCGAAAAGATCATGCTCGGACTTGACGACCGGAAGGCGATTTTTCATGCGCAACGCCACGATCAAGCGCAAGACGAAGGAAACCGATATCGAGGTGATGGTTAATCTCGACGGGGCCGGCGTGTCCGACGTCTCGACCGGCATCGGCTTCTTCGACCATATGCTCGATCTGTTGGCCCGGCATTCCCGCATCGACATCACGGTGAAGGCCGTGGGCGATCTTCACATCGACCATCACCACACCACCGAAGATGTCGGCATCGCGCTCGGCCAGGCCGTGAAGCAGGCGCTCGGCAGCATGGCCGGCATCACCCGCTATGCCTCCGTGCACATGCCGATGGACGAGACACTGTCGCGCGTCGTGATCGACATTTCGGGACGGCCGGTCTTGGTGTTCAAGGCGGAATTTCCGCGCGACAAGGTCGGGCAGTTCGACACCGAGCTGGTGCGCGAATGGTTCAACGCGTTTGCGATGAATGCCGGCGTGACTTTGCACGTCGAGACCTTATATGGCGAGAACAGTCATCATATCGCCGAATCCTGCTTCAAGGGTCTGGCGAGGGCGCTGCGGGCGGCGGTGGCGATCGATCCGCGCGCAGTCGGCGAGGTGCCATCCACCAAGGGTCAGCTCGGCGGCTAGTCGCCGCTCGGCGGAGCTAGAGGACAATGCCGGTTTACACGGTTCATGCTCCCTTCGCGAACGGCGCGGATCTGCGCGCCACCGACAAATTCGTCTTTGTTCGCGACGGGTTTCATTTCTGGGCTTTCCTGTTCGGCGTGCTTTGGCTGGCCTGGAACAGGCTGTGGCTGGCGCTGATCGGCTGGATCATCGTCGTGGCCGCGATCGATGCCGTCTTGTTGGGCCTTGGTGTCGGCCGGGTTGCGATCTTTTTCGCCAACCTGTTGCTGGCGCTGTTGTTGGGGTTTGAGGCCGTGAGCCTGCAGCGCTGGACATTGTCGCGGCGGAACTGGCGCCAGCTCGAGATCGTCGTCGCCGACGACGAGGAATCCGCCGAGCGGCGGTTCTTCGATCGCTGGAGCGTCAAGCAGCGCGGCATCACCAACGATCAATTCGCGGTCGAACGCGGCGGCCCGCCGCCGACGCGGCATGTTCCGGGCCAGTCGTTCTCGAAGCCGCCGCCACCATTGCCGCAAGGCGGCATCATCGGACTGTTTCCGGAACCAGGAGACCCGCGATGAGCGTCGCCATCATCGACTACGGCTCCGGCAACCTGCACTCCGCGGCGAAAGCGTTCGAGCGCGCCACGCGCAGCGCCGAGGACCCGCAGAAAATCCTGGTGACCAGCGATCCCGAAGCGGTGTACCGCGCCGACCGCATCGTGCTGCCCGGCGTCGGCGCCTTCGCGGACTGCCGCCGCGGACTCGACGCGCTCGACGGCATGGTCGAAGCCTTGACGGAAGCGGTGCGCCACAAGGCGCGGCCGTTCTTCGGCATCTGCGTCGGCATGCAGCTGATGGCGAGCCGCGGCAAGGAGCACGTCACGACCGACGGCTTCAACTGGATCGAGGGCGACGTTGTGAAGATCACGCCGCGCGAGGAAAACCTGAAGATCCCCCATATGGGCTGGAACACGCTCGATATGGTGCGCGAGCACCCGGTGCTGGAGCGTCTGCCGCTGGGACCGAAAGGCCGCCACGCTTATTTCGTGCACTCCTATCACCTCAGCGCCGCCAACGAGGCCGATGTGCTGGCGCGCGCCGATTACGGCGGCCCGGTGACGGCGATCGTCGGCAAGGACACCGCGATCGGTACCCAGTTTCACCCCGAGAAGAGCCAGCGTTTCGGGCTGGCGCTGATCTCGAATTTTCTGAAGTGGAAGCCGTGATCCTCTTCCCAGCCATCGATCTGAAAGACGGCCAATGCGTGCGGCTCGAACAGGGCGACATGACGCGCGCGACCGTGTTCAATCTCGAACCCGCGGCGCAGGCGAAGAGTTTTGCCGCCCAGGGTTTCGAATATTTGCACGTGGTCGATCTCGACGGTGCGTTTGCCGGCAAGCCGATGAATGGGCAGGCGGTCGAAACGATGCTGAAGGCGGTTACCATGCCGCTGCAGCTCGGCGGCGGCATCCGCGATCTGGCAACGGTGGAGGCCTGGCTCGCCAAGGGCGTGGCGCGGGTAATCATCGGCACTGCGGCGGTGCGCGATCCCGAACTGGTCAAGAATGCCGCGAGGAAATTCCCGGGCCGGGTCGCGGTGGGTCTCGACGCGCGCGACGGCAAGGTCGCCGTCGAAGGTTGGGCCGAGACCTCTCAGGTCACCGCGCTCGAGATTGCCCAACGGTTCGAGGATGCCGGCGTCGCCGCCATCATCTTCACCGATATCGCACGCGACGGATTGTTGAAGGGCCTCAATCTCGACGCGACGCTTGCGCTCGCCGACCGCATCTCGATCCCCGTGGTCGCCTCAGGCGGCCTCGCCTCGATCGAGGATGTCCGGGCAATGCTGACGCCGCGCGCAAAAAAGCTCGCCGGCGCGATCGCGGGTCGCGCGCTCTATGACGGCCGGCTCGATGCAGCCGCGGCGCTGGCGCTGATCCGCGACGCCCGCGCGGCAGCTTAGGAGACGTAATGTTCAAAGTGCGCGTCATCCCCTGTCTCGACGTCAAGGACGGCCGGGTGGTCAAGGGCGTCAATTTCGTCGACCTTCGCGACGCCGGCGATCCCGTGGAAGCGGCGATCGCTTATGACGCCGCCGGCGCCGACGAGCTTTGCTTTCTCGACATCACCGCGACCCACGAAAACCGCGGCACCATGCTGGACGTGGTCCGGCGCACCGCGGAGGCCTGCTTCATGCCGCTGACGGTCGGTGGCGGGGTGCGCACGACAGACGATATCAAGACCTTGCTGCGCTTCGGCGCCGACAAGGTCTCGATCAACTCCGCCGCCGTCAGCCGCCGCGAATTCGTCAAGGAAGGTGCTGAAAAATTCGGCGAGCAGTGCATCGTGGTCGCGATCGACGCCAAGCGGGTGAAGCGCGGTGGCGGATCTGAACGCTGGGAGATTTTTACCCACGGCGGTCGCAACTCCACCGGGATCGACGCGATTGAATACGCCCAGGAGGTCGTCTCGCTCGGCGCCGGCGAAATCCTCTTGACCTCGATGGACCGTGACGGCACCCGGCAGGGGTTCGATATTCCATTGACGCGGGCCATCGCCGACAGTGTTCCGGTGCCGGTGATTGCTTCCGGCGGCGTCGGCAACCTCGATCATCTGGTCGACGGCATCCGCGAGGGGCATGCCACCGCCGTGCTGGCCGCCTCGATCTTCCACTTCGGGGAATTTACCATCCGCCAAGCCAAGGACCACATGGTGCGCGCCGGCCTGCCGTTGCGGCTCGATCCCTGAGGACTTCCCGTCATAAAACTGCTAACTATATGAAATGAGCGCCCAGCCTCCGCGGGGTGCCCGCGTGAGTTCTGGTTGATGCCGCGTTTTACGGTCCACGATCTGGCCGCCACCATCGACGCCCGGGCCGCGTCAGGCGGCGAGGCGTCCTATACACGCAAGCTGCTCGACAAGGGCGTGGAGCATTGCGCCAAGAAGCTTGGCGAAGAGGCCGTGGAAACGGTGATCGCCGCGATCGAGAATGACCGCGATCATCTCATCGCCGAAAGCGCCGATCTGTTGTTTCATTTGCTGGTGCTCCTGAAGTCGCGCGGCGTCACGCTTGAGGACGTCGAAGCCGCGCTGGCCCAGCGTACGTCGATGTCAGGTCTGGAAGAGAAGGCGTCTCGCAAGCGGGACTAACTCATCAGAGGCGGCTTCATGGATATCCGGGCAACAGACCAACAATATAATCCCTATCGGATATTTACCCGTAGCCAGTGGTCGCGGTTGCGTGACGACACGCCGATGACACTGGAGCCGGGCGAGTTTTCGCGGTTGCGCTCGATGCATGACCGGCTCGATCTCAAGGAGGTCGAGGACATCTATCTGCCGCTGTCACGGCTGTTGTCGATCTACGTCGATGCCACCCAGCGGCTGTATTACGCGCAGCGCCAATTCCTCGCCATCCGCGATCGCAAGATGCCCTATATCATCGGCGTCGCCGGCTCGGTCGCGGCCGGTAAATCCACCACCGCGCGCGTGCTGCAGGCGCTGTTGGCGCGCTGGTCGCCGCGGCCCAAGGTCGAGCTGATCACGACCGACGGTTTTCTGTTTCCAAATGCGGTGCTGGAACGGCAAGGCCTGATGCAGAAGAAGGGCTTTCCGGAAAGCTACGACCTGCCGACGCTGTTGTCGTTCCTGAGCGACATCAAGGCCGGACGGCGCAAGGTGCGCGCGCCGGTCTATTCGCATTTGACCTACGACATCGTGCCGAACCAATGGGCCGAGGTCGACCAGCCGGATATCCTGGTCGTCGAGGGCGTCAACGTGCTGCAGACCGGCCGGCTGCCGCGCGACGGCAAGGCGGTGCCGGTGGTATCCGACTTCTTCGATTTCTCCGTCTACATCGATGCCGACGAGCCGGTGCTGCGCGAGTGGTACGTCAAGCGCTTCCTGGCGCTGCGCGACACCGCATTCCACGATCCCAAGTCATATTTCCATCGCTATGCACCGCTCTCGGATGAGGAAGCCACCGCCACCGCGATCGCGATCTGGGAACGCACCAACCTCGCCAATCTCGAGGACAACATCCTGCCGACCCGGCCGCGCGCGACCTTGATCCTGACCAAGGGGGCCGACCACATGGTGCAAACGGTGGCGCTGCGGCGGCTGTAGCAGCCAGCGATCTTTACGCCGCGAGGTGCCGCGACGCCGACAGGCCGGCCAGCGCCTCGGCGAGTTTCTCGCGATCGAGCGGCTTGATCAGAAAACCGTCCATGCCGGACTCGAAGCAGGCATAGCGGTCTTCGACCAGCGTGTTGGCGGTGAGTGCGAGGATCGGCGTGCGCCGGCCGGATTCGCCGGCCTCGCAGGCCCTGATGCGTTTAGCGGCCTCGATGCCGTCGAGCTGCGGCATCTGGATATCCATCAGGACGAGGTCGTAGGGCGTGCCGGCTGAATTTGCCGCGAGCCACGACTCCAGCGCAGCTTCGCCGTTGGTGGCGATGACCGCGCGATGTCCGAGCCGGGTCAGGAGCGAGCGGATCAACAGCGCGTTGATCTCGTTGTCTTCGGCGACCAGGATCGAAAGGCCCTTGGCCGATGCGCGGGCCGGCATCGCGACCGGCTCCGCCGTTTCGATCAAGGCATCGTCGGCGAGACCGGGCGCGGTCACCTCCACCGTCAGTGACAAGCGCGCCGCGAGCGAAGCTGCGCGCAGCGGCTTGACCAGATAGCCGGTAAAGGCAGAGGAGGGCTTTAGCTCGTGCCGCGTCGCCGGCGTGAACATCACGATCCGTTGCGTCGCATGGCGGCGCGCGGCCTCGCCGAGCCTCTCGACGGCCTCGGTGTCCAGCGCGCCGTCGATCAGCACGGCGTGCCAGGAACGTTCCGGCAGCAAAGCGAGCGCGACGTCGGCGTCCGTTACAAAGCAGGTCTGCCCGCCCCAGCGCTGCAGCCGCAGCGCCACCAGCGAGGCCTCGATGCTTTGCGGGGCCACCAGCATGATCGATTGACCGGTCAGATCCGGCGTTGCGAGCGGCTGCGGTTGATCTCTGTCGGAAGCCGCCAGCGGCACCGCTGCCTCGAAGGTCGAACCGCTCCCGAGCTCGCTCTCCAGCGTGATGCGACCGCCCATGCGCTTGACGATGCGCTCGGAGATGCTCAGCCCGAGGCCGGTACCGCCATAGTTTCGTCCGATGCGCTCATCGGCCTGCTCGAACTCGCGGAAAATCCGCTCGCGTGCCTCCGGCGCGATCCCGATGCCGGTGTCGCGCACCAGGAAGCTGATCTCCCCGGGCCAGATTCCGGGCTCGACGATCAGCGCCACACCGCCGGTTGCGGTGAACTTGATCGCGTTGCCGGCGAGGTTGAGCAGCACCTGCCGCAGCCGCGCCGCGTCGCCGACCACCACCGCCGGCAGCCGCTCGTCGACATAGGCCGCGATCTCGAGCTTCTTTGCCTGCGCCCGCGGCGCCAAAAGTTCGGTGATGTCCTCGATCATCGAGACCAGCGCGAACGGCCGCGCTTCGAGATCGATCTTGCCGGCCTCGATCTTGGAGTAGTCCAACAGCTCCTCGATCAGCGACAGCAGCGCATCGCCCGAGGATTTCACCGCTCGTGCGTAGGTCGTCTGCTCGGGCGTCAGCGGCGTATCGAGCAATAAGCCGCTCATGCCGATGATGCCGTTCAGCGGCGTGCGGATTTCATGGGAGGCCATCGCGAGGAAGCGCGATTTGGCGCGGTTGGCGGCGTCGGCCTGGTCGCGTGCATCGCCAAGCGCACGTTCGGTTTCGGTGCGGTCGGTGACGTCGCGGCCGACACATTGCAGCTCCGCCGGCTGGCCGGCATCGGCGCGGACCAGCCCTTCGCGCCAGGCGATCCATTTCGGCCCCAGGCCGGTCGCGATCTTCTGGTCGTGCATTCGCGTGCCGCTGGTCTCGAGCGCGCTGTCGCCCTGTTCCAGGATCTTGAAAGCAAAGCGGCTGCCGATCAGCGCGTCCCGCGGCCGCGCCGCGATCTGGCAGTAGGCGTCGTTGGCGTAGGTGATGCGGCCGTCCGCGTCGCGCATCACGATCAGGTCGCCCTGCGATTCGAACAGGCTGCGGGCGCGTTGCTCGGCTTCCTGCAGTTCCCAATTGCGGTCGGCCAGGGTTTCATTGTGGAGCGCGATCTTGCTGAGCTTCTGGCGTATCAAGCGCAGCCGGAAGCTCAAGGTCGCGAGCGCGACGCAGGCGAGCGCGAACAGGAAGCTGGCGCCGATCGCGAAAGCGTGGGGGTCATAACCGGAATTCTCGGACCGGCTTCCGGCGATGAAGCCATAGGCGCCGCCGAACGCCGCCGAGAAGATCATGAAGGAGCGGATCGTGGCAATCAGCCACGGATGGCGTCGCGCGAAGCGGCGTATCTGCAGTTTGATCCGGAAAGCCCGTCCCATCGTTGTTTTCCTGAAGTTTGCTGCCCACGCGCCCGCGCGAAGACGATGCGTCGGCGACATTGCAAACTGTTTGAGGCCGCGCGAGTTCACCGAGTGCGATGAGAACAGGGTTAATGAAACGCTAAGAGCGCGCGCTCAGAACGCGGCGGCGAGCCGCGGGCGTTCGCCGTGGGCGCCGACGATCAGGGCCGCGGCGTCGCGCGCCGAAAAGTGTTTCGAGCTGACGAAGATGCGGTAATCGGCCCAACGTTCATCGGGCGAAAGATAGATCACAGGTGCGCCGGTGGAGGGATGCGCGGAAACCGCGATGAACTGGGTCGAGGCCGTCGCGGTGCAGGTCGCGTCCTCGGCTCCCTCGGCATCGTCGATCACCGTGAAATCAGCGCTCTCGGCGCGATCGGTGAGCGCGACGCGCACGGTCGCAAGCGCCGGATCGTCGGTGAAGCTGACGTGAAGGTCGGCGTGCCAGGGGGCGTCGGCAATCTGCAGCGTGTCGGTGCCGATCGCGATGCAGGGACGCTGCGAGGAAACAAGCTCGACTCGTGCCAGGACCGCAGCAGCGATCAGCGGGATCGCCGAGGCCAGGATCTTCAAACGCAACATAATACGCTACCCGCTTCACCAGCGCGCCTTGCGAAACGCGGCGCTTATGGTTGGCAGAGGGTAAAGAAAACTCGTTACCGCCGGGTTGACGACGGGCGCGCCGACCCAGGTCGAGGCCTGACGACAGGCTCGGCGAAGTATAAAAAGCGGTCGTCGTCGCAACACAACCCAAATCACGTTGATGGTGCTGGTGTTTTTTTAGCCGCCGCACGTCCTCGGCGAGCGCGGGGGCGTCAAAGTTGTCTGAGTAAAGCTGCCGGTGCCGTCGCGACGAACTTAGAGTATAGTGGTTTTGACGCACCTTCAGTCTTGAGCCCAATATGCGAGAGAACCTTTGACGCCTGCCGAAGCTGAAGCTTTTCGTAAGTTAAATTTTCGAGGGGGCCAAAATCCTTCCTCCTGGCTTGCGTGGGCGGAAAGATTGCGAGACGCGGCTGAGGCCATTTTCGCAAACGAGGTCCATAACGAAGTCCCCTACTTCCGAGCCCATGCTGCGGCGACGGGGGAGGCTATGGCGAAAGCCTGCGCCATTCCGAACGGCTCGGGTAGTGCGGAAATTCAGTGCATTCCGCCGAACTATCTGCCGGGTCAGATGCTTTGCGCCTTTGCCCTTGAAAATGCTCTCAAGGGACTCATGATTGCGAATGATCCTTCGCTGGCCGGTGACACCAAGCTGAACCAGCTCATCATGAATCATGACCTCGCGAAGCTTGCTAAGGAGGGCAACTTCGCAGTCGGCGGCGATGAACCTCGTATCTTGAAGGCCTTGACTGATCTAGCCAATGGGCTGGCCGTTACCCCACAGCGACCAGTCTAAAGGGCCATACGAACGTCGAGCCGCTCAGCGACCCCCACGTGCTCCTTGACTATGGAGCAGATCACGTCACTGTGCGCCGAGTATTGAAGCGGGCGATCGATACGTTGACCGCCGCAGTTGGGCCCCAACGCGTCAAATACGGCCTCGTTGTAATCGTGGACGCTCCGAGAACGTCGTAGACACCTTTGACATCGGGAAACTTTCAAATCACGCCACCTGCCGCATATCCTCGGCGAGCGCGCGATAGGACAGCGCTTCGGCGAGATGCAGCCGGCCGATCTTGTCGGTGCCGTCGAGGTCGGCGAGCGTGCGGGCGACGCGCAGCACGCGGTGATAGCCGCGCGCCGACAGCCGCATGGTCTCGGCGGCGTCGCGCAGCAGCTTTTGGCCTTGCGTATCCGGCTGCGCGATCTCTTCCAGCACGGAGGCCGGCGCTTCGGCATTGGTGCGGATGTTGGGCAGTCCCAGAGCCGCGTAGCGCGCAAGCTGGATGTCGCGCGCGGCCGCGACACGGGCGGCGACTTCGGCTGAACCTTCCGCCGCCGGCGGCAGGATCAGGTCCGCCGCGGTAACGGCCGGCACCTCGATGCGCAGGTCGATGCGGTCCATCAAGGGGCCGGAGATGCGCATCTGGTAGTCGGCGGTGCAGCGGTCGATCCGGCCGCGTTTGCAGGAATAGCCGGGCTCGAAGGCATGGCCGCAGCGGCAGGGGTTCATCGCCGCGACCAGCATGAAGCGCGCCGGATAGGTGACGCGGTGATTGGCGCGGGAGACCGCGATCTCGCCGTTTTCGAGCGGTTGGCGCAGCGAATCCAGCACCCGCGGGTCGAACTCCGGCAATTCGTCGAGGAACAGCACGCCCTGATGCGCGAGCGAAATCTCGCCGGGTTTCGCGCGCATGCCGCCACCGGTCAGCGCCGCCATGCTCGCGGAATGATGCGGACTGCGGAACGGCCGCCGCGCAGTGAGCGCGCCGCCTTCGATCTCGCCGGCGACGGAGGCGATCATCGAGACTTCCAGAAGCTCCGACGGCGACAGCGGCGGCAGGATCGAAGGCAGCCGCGCCGCCAGCATCGATTTTCCCGCGCCCGGCGAGCCGATCATCAGCAGGTGATGTCCGCCGGCTGCGGCAATCTCGAGCGCGCGCTTGGCGCTTTCCTGGCCCTTGATGTCGCGCAGGTCGAGGGCCGAGGCCTGGGCCTCGTGGATTTTCGGCTTCGGCCGCGACAGCACCTGCGTGCCTTTAAAGTGGTTGGCGATCTGGATCAGCGAATTGGCGGCGACGATCTGGATGTCCGGGCTCGCCCAGGCCGCTTCCGCGCCGCAGGCGGCGGGACAGATCAGGCCTTCGTCGCGCGCGTTCGCCCCGATCGCGGCCGGCAGCACGCCCGCTACCGCTGCGATCGACCCGTCGAGCCCGAGCTCGCCGAGCACGGTGAAGCCGGACAGCGCGTCCGGCGGAATGGCGCCGATCGCCGCCATCAGCCCGAGCGCGATCGGCAGATCATAATGACTGCCCTCCTTCGGAAGATCGGCGGGGGCGAGGTTGACCGTGATCCGGCGCGCGGGCAGCGCCAGCCCCGAGGCGATCAGCGCCGAGCGCACCCGCTCGCGCGCTTCCGAGACCGCCTTGTCGGGCAAGCCCACGATGGCGAACGCCGGCAACCCCGGCGCGACCTGCACCTGCACGTCGACCGCGCGGGCCTCGATCCCCTCAAAGGCAACCGTAGAAACGCGCTGGACCATCTACCCCTCTTGCGCGGGCGAAGGTAGCGGAAGGTGGCAAAGGAAGCAAGAACATTAAGTGAACAAGGAGCCGGCGATTTTCTTCAGTTTCGTCTCGGGAGGCCCATTAAACGAACTGCCCGACGCATCCGATCCGGGCCACCGAGCCGTGCGATGGCGCGGATACTGACCCGCGAGGTCCCGTTATTCGCCGGCCTCTAGCTCACCCGCTGATAGTTGGCCGGCAGGTTTGGCGGCTTGTAGCCCTCAACGAGGTTTATTCGCTCGAACACCGAATCATGAATGTCCGCGCCGTCGTTGACGTGCCGGTGTCGCCCGGAATGGATCATCCACTTTGTCGCAAAATTTGCGGCCGGGTCCTTGTAGCTCTTCGGGATAAATTCGACCAGCCACCACAATCCAGTCAGCGACTCCCGACCTGGACCGCCGGCGAACGGTGCGGCGTAGCTGGACCCCGGCGTGTTCTGCGCGGGGAGCACGGTCGCCTTCATGAGCGGATCGATGATCAGGCCGGCTGTTTCGGCCTTGCCTGTCATCCATTTCAGAGCGGTCGCGGAGAGCCCGGATTCGTCCTCCGGATATCCGCCGCCGACATTGCAGTGAACGCCGGGAAACCAGACCTGCTCGACATCGACCGGTATGGTGCCCCAGAGATTCTGCACGAAGTAGACGCGCCGCTCGTCAAGGGCGGCGGCGTGCCGGACGGTGTCAACCGATGGATTGTTTTGTGTGTACGGCAGATGTTGCGGGGCCCACGCCCAGCCCACCGAACTCACGGTGTCCCACAGGCCGAGGAAATGGACCCGCACCGGCCGGCAGAAGGTTTTTTTGAAACCGTCCGAAATGGTTTCGTCGCGTTGGTTCTTGTAGGTGTCCCACGCGAACGGAATCAGTTCCTCGTTGCCCTGCGTCAACAGACCCAACTTGTGCAGCATCCCGGCAACGACCCGCGCGGTGTAGGCGCCGCGGCTGAACCCGAAAATGAAGATCTGATCGCCTTCCTGGTAGTAGCGCATCAGGTAGCGATAGGCGTCCTGCACATGGTCCGACAATAGCCATGCGATCGCGAGGTCGAGCCGCGTGATGAACCACTGTTTCAACCGCCCCCACACGCCCGGCGGGGCGAACGTTCCAATGCCCGGCTGATAATAGGACAACTGGTCGTTTCGCGCCCGGTCGAGCATGGCGTAGAGCTTGACCACGTTGGTGTTGGTCGCCGAGTACTGGTTGCTGGTGCCGTCGAGGCAGAGAACAATGTTTCGGGCCATGAATGCGCGCTTTCTCGGCAGGCTCCCCCGCCGGCAATGATTTTGATTCACCTGCAGGTCAAATCGTCGGTGCTGAGATCGAGGCCGAAAGGGCGGAACGGCCTTCCGGCAATTGAAAGACTATCGGCACAGCCCCGGATATACAAGACGACACCACACAACCTCGACCCGGTTGAAGGGCCGGCCGGCCACGCTCAACTTGCGGCCAAATTCAGCGTCTCCTCCGCCACCTTCTCCGCCGGCAGCTCGACGCGGGCGCTCAATCCGCCGCCGTCGCGGTTGGCGAGCGTAACGTCTCCGCCATGTTCACGTGCGATCGTTCGCGCAACGCTGAGGCCAAGGCCGACACCTGCCTTGCCCGGATCGCGCGAGGCGTCAAGCCGATAGAACGGAGCAAAAACCTTCTCCTGCTCCTCCGGCGGAATGCCCGGCCCGTCGTCGTCGACGACGATCGCGACGCGATCGGCTTCGCGAACGATCTTCACCCGCGCGACAGCTCCGTACTTGATGGCATTGTCGATCAGGTTCGCGACAGCGCGACGAACGAGGGTCGGTCGGCAGGGAATGTCGACGCCGCGCGGGCCGAGATAGGAGGCCTTGCCGCCGGCATCCGCGACGTCTTCGCATGCGTCCCCGACCAGAACGCCGAGATCGACAAGCCGTCGCGGCTCCTGACGGGAGTCGTCGCGGGCGAACGCAAGCGTCGAATCGATCATGGCGTTCATGACGTCGAGATCGTCGAACATCTTGCGCTGCTGCTCGCCATCCGTGACCAGCTCGGCGCGAAAACGCAGCCGCGCCAGCGGCGCCCGCAGATCATGCGAGATCGCCGCCAGCATCTGGGTGCGGTCCTCCAGAAAACGCTGCAGCCTGTCCTGCATGCGGTTGAAGGCCGCAATGGTCGTGCGCAACTCCTGCGGTCCACGCAGGACAAGCGGCGGCGCCGTCAGATCGACGCCGAGACGTTCGGCACCGCGTGCAAACTCCTTGATGGGACGCGCCAGCCGGCGTGCCGTCCAGAATGCAACCAAGACCGCGACGAAGAAAATCGAGAACAGAAACAGTAGCGATCCATACCCGGCGTGTACCGGATAATCGGGAATGATGAAGGTCACCCGCTCACGATCCGGCAAGGTAGCCTCAATCCTCGCTTCGTCTGCTGACCAAGGTCCGGCATCTCCAACGCCGGCGGGTTGATCGCCATGCAGGGGCGGCCGGCAAGCCCGGACCAATATGGCCGGTGACAGCTCCTCAAGCTGCATCCGGACGAACTGGAGAAGCAGATTGAGATGGCCGTCGAGGCAGGCCTTCGCTTCGAGAAGCGGCGGCGCCTCCAGCACAACCTCCATTTCCGGTTCCGCGATGGTGGCGACAATCCCTCGCCTCGCGGCCGGAGCAGATGGTGCCAACGCGCGGACGATCACGGCAATTTTGCCGGCAAGCATTCCCGGGTTTTGTCGTGGTTTGACGACGCCGATTTGACCAGGTCCAAAGATAAAATGACGGCCGCCAGGCCGGCTTTCGAAAGCATTGTCGTAGGCCAGGCCAAGACCAATCGTCATCATCACACTCAGGATGACCGCGAGCACGATCGCGATCGCGATTCTAGCTGCGATACCGTTCAGTTTCGATAGCATCGTCATGACATGGGTACCGCGACGACGCTTGCAGCCAGGATGTAGCCGCCGTTGCGGACCGTCTTGATCAGCTTCGGCGCCTTCGGATCAATCTCTATCTTGCGGCGGAGACGGCTGATCTGAACATCGATGCTGCGGTCGAAACTGCTGGCGGTACGTCCCCGCGAAAGGTCTAGCAGCTGGTCGCGCGTCAGCACGCGTTGTGGGCGTTCCGCAAGCGCCAGAAGCAAATCGAATTCACCGGCCCGCAACGGCACCAGGGCGTCTTTCTTGGAATAAAGCTGGCGGTGGGTCACATCCAACCGCCAGCCGGCAAATTCAAGAATGCGCTTTTGATCGGCCGGGGCGCCGGCTTCGGGCGCGCCGGCGCGGCGAAGCACCGCGCGGACGCGGGCCAGCAATTCGCGCGGATTCGCCGCCTTTGCAAGATAGTCATCCGCGCCCATTTCGAGACCGATGATCCGATCGACCTCCTCACCCATCGCCGTCAGCATGATGATCGGCAATGTGCTGGTCGCGCGCAGCCGCCGGCATATGGCAAGGCCGTCTTCGCCAGGCAACATCAGGTCGAGGATAACGAGGTTGATGCGCGAAGCGTCCAGGATCAGCGACATCGCGTTGCCGTTGTGGGCGACGGAAACGCGATAGCCCTGCTGGGTCAGAAATTTCGACAGCAACGCGCAAAGTTCCTTGTCGTCGTCGACAATGAGGAGGTGTGCCGGGGCGATCATGACGCCGACTATCCTAATCCAGGTGTCCAAATTTGGATCGGGAAACATCCACGCCTGTACCAGAACCGCCCGCAGCGTGCAGGGTTTTCCCGCCGGATATGTAACCTTGTGTAACCTCGCGGTCCGGTGAAACAGTATTTAACAATCCGCGGCCTTATGAAATCAGCCGGACATCAAGCTCCAAAATCTCTGCATTATGATCCCGGTGCCTAAAGCCAACGGGGGTTGGGAAATGTGCAGCACACCTTCGGAAACGCCGATCGTGCTGGCGGTCCGACGAGGATGTATTGAGGTCGGCGTTGAAGTTCTGGATCGCGGGCTGCCGGCTGCACGATAAGTCGATCGCACAGCAACCGATCGTTGCAGCACGATTGTTCCCCTGTCGGCGTTTGGCAAGCGCAGCTCTGCCGTCGCTCGTCGTGGCCGGCCTGTGCTTGCTTGTTGCTGTGGCGATCGTCATTGGGGCAACCGTGCCGGCGTCGGCGCAGGGTTTCTCCTACAATCCCCTTCCTTCTCGGCCGAAACCGCCGCGCGTGGCCAACGACGGGCAGATGCTCGTGCAGGCAGTCGAGGTCGACTACGACTACAACAATTCGCTGATATCGGCGGTCGGCAATGTGCAGCTGTTCTACAACGGCACCAGCGTCGAAGCCGACAAGGTGATCTACGACCAGAAGACCAAGCGGCTGCACGCCGAGGGCAACATCCGCATGACGGATGCCGACGGCAAGATCACCTATGCCAACACCATGGATCTGAGCGACGACTACCGCGACGGCTTCGTCGATTCGCTGCATGTCGACACCGAGGATGCGACGCGAATGGCGGCGACCCGCGCCGATCGGACCAATGGCAGCTACACCGTGTTCGAAAACGGCGTTTACACCGCCTGCGCGCTGTGCCGCGACGATCCGAAGAAGCCACCGCTCTGGCAGGTCAAGGGCGCCCGCATCATCCACGATCAGGTGGACAAGATGCTGTATTTCGAAACGGCGCAGCTCGAGTTCTACGGCGTTCCGATTGCCTATTTTCCGTATTTCTCGACGCCCGATCCGACCGTGAAGCGCAAGACCGGGTTCCTGATGCCGGGCTTCAGCGAGTCGTCGGTTTACGGCTACGGCGTCGATATCCCGTTCTACTGGGCGATCGCGCCCGACTATGACGCAACTTTCACGCCGCGCATCATGTCCCAGCAGGGCGTGCTGATGCAGGCCGAATTCCGTCAGCGCCTGCTCGACGGCTCGTATCAGATCCGCGCCTACGGCATCGACCAGCTCGACCCCGGCGCCTTCGCGGGCCAGCCCGGCGACCGCCAGTTCCGCTGGGGCACTGAGATCAAGGGTCAGTTTGCGCTCAGCGACAAATGGGTCTGGGGCTGGGATGGCGTGTTGCTCTCCGACTACTCCTTCATGTCGGACTACGCGCTGTCTCAGTACAAGGATCCGATGGCGGCGTTCATGACGCTGCCGACGGAAGCGGTCTCCCAGCTCTATCTCACCGGCGTCGGCAATCGCAGCTATTTCGACGCGCGGTCGATCTACTATCTCAGCTTTTCAGGGCTCCAGCAGCAGGTTCCGGTCATTTACCCGGTCGTCGATTATTCGAACGTTCTCAACCATTCGGTCCTTGGCGGAGAATTCAGCTACAAGACGAACTTCACCAACCTGACGCGGAACGATGCGGCCTTCGATCCGATCACGACGCTGTCGAATGCCAACAGCCTGTGTACGACTGCCTCCGCCGATCCGCTGGCGCGGTTGCCGACGCAATGCCTGCTGCGCGGCATCCCCGGCACCTACACGCGCGCCACCGCCGAGGCGCAATGGCGGAAATCGTTCACCGATTCGGCCGGCGAAATCTGGACGCCGTTTGCGAGCCTCCGTGCGGATGCGATCAACGCCGATATCTCAAACCAGCCGGGCGTTCCCAACTTCCTGCCCGTCGGCGACACCCAGGCGCTGCGCGTGATGCCGACCGTTGGGCTCGAATACCGCTATCCCTTCATCAACGTGCAGCCGTGGGGCTCCACGACGGTCACGCCGATCGTGCAGGTCATCGCCCGGCCCAATGAAAGCTATGCCGGCAAGCTGCCCAACGAGGACGCACAGAGCCTAGTGTTCGACACCTCCAATCTGTTCAGCGTCGATAAATTCTCAGGCTACGACCGCGTCGAGGGCAGTGGGCGCGCCAATGCCGGCGTCGAGGCCACCACGCAATTCGACCGCGGCGGCACCATCACCACGGTGTTCGGACAGTCCTATCAACTGTTCGGCCTCAACTCGTTCGCGGTCAAGGATGTCACCAATACCGGCGTCGATTCCGGCCTCGCCACGCCGGTATCGAACTATGTCGCCAGCGTGAACTACGCGCCGAACCGGACCTATACGTTCAGCACCCGCGCGCAAATGGACCAGGCGACCGGAAGCGTGCAACGCTTCGAGGCGGAAGGCCGCGCCAATTTCGATCGCTGGTCGGTCGGCATGACGTTCGGCGACTATGCCCCGCAGGCCGATCTGGGTTACCTGACCCGCCGCGAGGGCGTGCTGGGCTCCGGCTCGGTCAAGGTCGCGTCAAACTGGGTGGTGACGGGCGCTGCGCGCTGGGATCTGGTTGCGAACCAGCTCAACCAATACGTCGTCGGCGCGGGCTATGTCGACGACTGCTTCGTGCTCGCGGCCAACTACGTCACCTCTTATTCCTATGTCGCAGGAGCGCCGCCGGTACTCAATCACGCGGTCATGTTCCAGCTTGGCCTAAGAACCATCGGCACGGGGTCGTTCTCGCAAAACATTCCTTAACGCTGGCGTGCGCAGACGGAGTCGAACACAGATCGCCGATCTAGCTAGCGATATTGGTTCGACCCGCCGCTTATCCCCGCTTCGCCTCGATCGCGTCCCAAATCTTCGCGGCGATATCCGGCCCGCCGAGCCGCGCGATGGCGCGGATGCCGGTCGGCGAGGTGAC
>Ga0307479_10001676_pt1 | contig 20258 bp, 18 predicted proteins | sample atmos_gasesECM4C_FD_203743 | JGI IMG/M metagenome (GOLD analysis project Ga0307479, IMG submission 203743) | Hardwood forest soil microbial communities from Morgan-Monroe State Forest, Indiana, United States - atmos_gasesECM4C_515 | ecosystem: Environmental > Terrestrial > Soil > Temperate...
CGGACCAGGGAATGACGGACACCAAGCCTGCCCCCGAAGCACCGATCGCCGCGCAGTCTTCGCCGCGGGTCAAGTTGCATGTTCGCGGCGTGTCGAAGGCGTATGACGCCGCGTTGGTGCTCCAGCCGATGGAATTGAAGGTCTATTCCGGAGAATTGCTGGCGCTGCTGGGTCCGTCAGGTTCGGGAAAGACGACCCTGCTGCAGATCATCTGCGGCCTGACCGAACCGACCGGCGGACGGCTGATGATCGATGGGCGCGACGAGACCGACAATCCCGCCAACAAGCGCGACGTCGGGGTGGTGTTTCAGAACTACGCGCTGTTTCCTCATCTCACGGTGCGCGAGAATGTTTCGTTCCCCTTGCAGATGCGACGAGCGCCGGCGGGCGAACGGCGGGACAAGGTTGAAGCAACGCTTGCAATGGTCGGCCTCACTGGCTTCGGCGACCGCTTCCCTCGGGAGTTGTCCGGCGGACAGCAGCAGCGCGTGGCGCTCGCGCGCTGCCTGGTCTACCAGCCGTCGCTGATCCTGATGGATGAGTCGCTGTCGGCGCTTGATCGCAAGTTGCGAGACAGCATGCGCATCGAGATCAAGCGGCTGCATCGCCAGACCGGCGCGACCATCATTTTCGTGACGCACGATCAGGAGGAGGCGCTGGCGCTGGCTGACCGCATCTGCCTGATGAACGAGGGGCGGATCGAGCAACTGGGCACGCCCGAGGACATCTATGAGCGGCCGCGCAATACATTTGTCGCCGACTTCATTGGGGTTTCGAACGTCCTGCATGGGCAGATCGTGTCAGGCGAGGGCATCCGAACCGCGGATGGCGTGCTGCCGCTGCCCGCCGGATGCGCGATGCGGGCCGGCGAGGAATGCGCCCTTGTCGTTCGTCCCGAAAAGATCGTCTTCTGCGCCGGCGATGAGGCCTTCGTGTCCGGTCGCGTCGACGAAAGCATCTACGCCGGCTCGGAAACCAAGCTGCTGGTCCGCCTTCCCAGCGGCACGCTGATGACGGTGCGGCGGCAGGCGGGATTGCCGCCGGTCGCAATCGGCGAGCGCGTCGCGTTGCGATGGGACAAGGAGCAGGCGCGCCTTTTGGCGGGGCGACCCGCTTCTACCCTTGCAGAGCCGGCGTGATGCGATCCGCTGTGAAGCTGGATGTTCGGGCCCCCGGAGTTCAAGTGCAATACGGAGAAATGGGATGTCGACCTTCGAGACGATGACACGACGCAAGCTTCTGAAAGCCGCAGGCTTTGCCGCGACGGGCGTCGTCCTGCCGGCCACCTGGACCAGACGGGCGAACGCGGCCGAGCAGATCACGGTTGCCGACGTCGGCGGCGCTCCGGCCCAGGCTTTGCGGACGGCCTTCTACGATCCGTTCGAGAAGGAGACAGGGATTCGTGTCGTCAACGTCGCGCACGAATCCGATCCGGTCACCCAATTCAAGCTCGTGGTCGATGCCAACAGCAAGATCTGGGACGTCTGCATGGTCACGCCCGACGATGTCATGCGCTTGACCGCGGACAAGAACTATCTTGAGCCTTTGGACATCGCAGCAGACAAGAGTGACAATTGGGTGCCGGGATCGCTGATGCCGAACTGGTTCGGCTTCTCGGTCTACGGGATCGTCATGGCCTATCGCACCGACGTCTACAAGCAGGACGCACCGAAGAGCTGGGCCGATTTCTGGGACACCACCAAATTTCCCGGGCGTCGCGGCCTGTACCGGAATCCGAAGGGCGTGCTGGAATCGGCGCTGCTCGCCGATGGCGTGGCGCCCAAGGACCTCTATCCGCTCGATGTCGATCGGGGATTTGCCATGCTCGACAAGATCCGCTCCCAGGTCGCGGTGTGGTGGACGAGCGGCGCCCAGAACACACAGCTTCTGCAGAACGGCGAGGTGGACATCTCGGATACCTGGTCGGCGCGCGCCTTCGCGGCGATCGATTCGGGCGCTCCGGTGAACATCGTCTGGAAAGGCCTCTATTCGATCGACGGCTGGTCCATCCCGCTTGGGACGCCGAACCTGAAGCAGGCGCGGGAGTTCGTGCGGTTCTGCATGCAACCGAAACGGCAGGCCGCCTATTCGAGCATCGTCGCGAACGGTCCGAGCAACCTCAAGGCCTATGACTTTATCCCACCGGAACGTGCCAAGCTGCTGCCGACGCTTCCCGAAAATCTCAAGGACCTCACGCAGCGAGACTTCGCCTATTGGGGCAAGAACTACGCGGCAGTCTCCGATCGGTTTCAGGAATGGCTGCTGATGGGCGGACGCCGCTGAACCGATGGCGTTCCAATAACTGTCGAAGAAAAGATAGAGGATGACGATGAGCCAGAAGAAGCAAATGGTGGTTGGGGCGCTGATCCATGCCAATGGGTCTCACCCGGCGTCCTGGTTGATGCGAGAAGCTCATCCGCATGCCTCGACTGACGTCGACTACTATCGCGCCATGGCCCAATTGGCCGAACGCGGCAAGTTCGATTTCTTCTTCATCGCCGATACGCCGGCAGCGCGGACCGAAAATCTCCAGGCCTGGAGCCGCTCGCCCCTGTTCATGAATGTGCTGGAGCCGATCACGCTGTTATCTGCAATTGCTGGGGCTACGACCCACATCGGCCTTGGTGCGACGGCTTCCACCAGCTTTTTCGAGCCTTACAACCTCGCCCGGCAGTTTGCCTCGCTGGATCACATCTCGCATGGGCGCGCGGCCTGGAACGTCGTGACGTCGGCCAACGACTATGCGGCACGCAATTTCGGACTCGAACGTCTGCCGCCGCACGGCGAGCGTTACGCCAAAGCCCGTGAATTCGTGCAGGTGGTCGAAGCGCTCTGGGATACCTGGGAGGATGGCGCGTTTGTTTACGATCAAGCTACCTGTTTCAGCTTCGTGCCCGAAAAGCTTCATGCGCTCGATCACAAGGGCAAGTATTTCACCGTGCAGGGTGCGCTCAATATTGAAAGGTCGCCTCAAGGTAAGCCGGTCATCATCCAGGCCGGAGCCTCCGACACCGGCCGGGATTTCGCCGCCGAGGTCGCCGAGGTGGTGTTCGGGTCGAGCGCCACGCTCGGAAAGGCAATCGAGTTTTATCGTGATCTCAAGGAGCGAATGGGCAAGTTCGGTCGCCGCCCGGATGATTTGAAAGTGGCGTCGGGCATCTCGGTGGTGATCGGCGATAGCGAGCAGGAAGCCCGCGACAAACTCGAGAGCTGGCAGGATCTGATTCACCCCGACGTCGGCGTGATGCGGCTCGGCCAGGACCTCGAGGCCGATCTGTCGGATCTGCCGCTGGACCAGCCGGTTCCGGAGCACCGGATCCCCACGTCCTCCAACTTTCACAAAGCCTATTTTGACGAGATCGCCGGCATGATCCGCGAGCGACTGACCCTGCGCGACATCGCGAAGCGCTACAATCGCAGCAAGGCGACGTTTTGCGGGACGGCCGTGCAGGTGGCGGACCATATGGAGGCCTGGATCGAGGCCGGCGCCTGCGACGGTTTCATGATCTCGTTCCTCGCGCTGCCGAGCAGCCTGAAGGATTTCGTCGACAAGGTGGTGCCGGAACTGCAGCGCCGCGGGCTTTTCCGCACCGACTATACCGGCCGCACGCTGCGCGATCATCTGGGATTGCGCCGGCCCGAAAATCGCTACGCATCGCAGGCCCCCGCAGCGCCGCTCGCGAAACGGGCTTGAACCGTGCAGCCTGATGCTGCGCGGAGGCACCAAGCGCGAGCGCCAAAACCATGACCGATCTCGTCTCGCCGGCGATCGCTTCGCTGCAGCCGAGGCGGAAGCTCGTGCTCGATCCGCTTTGGCTGGCGCTTCCCGGCATCGTGTTCCTGATCCTGTTCTTGATCGTGCCGACAGCGCAAATCCTGTCGCTGAGCTTGATCGACAAGGTCACGGGGGCGCTGACCGTTGCTTCATTCAGCAAGATCTGGAACGGCGGGCCTTACCTCGCCGTGCTGGCGACAACGTTCTCCGTCGCTTTCTCGACCACCGCGCTGTGCCTCGCGCTTGGCTATCCCCTCGCTTATTGGCTTTGTCAAAAGCCGCCGCGGCAGCAGCGAATAGCTGCGCTGTTCGTGTTGTTGCCGTTCTGGACCAGCGCGCTGATCAAGAATTTCTCGTGGCTGGTGCTGCTCGGGCGAAACGGCATCGTCGCCAAGACCATGGCATGGGTCGGCGTGGCGGGTGGCGACCGGCTGCTGTTCAACCGCGCGACGGTCATATTCGCGATGACGCATACGCTGTTGCCGCTGGCGGTGGTGACGATGCTTCCGGTGATGAATCAGATCGACCGGCGCTTGCCCATGGCTGCGTCGACACTGGGCGCCAACAGCGCCCAGGCTTTCTGGCAGGTGTTCGGCCCGCTGTCGATGCGCGGCGTGGCAGCGGCCGGGCTTCTCATCCTGGTCGCATCGTTCGGCTTCTTCATCACGCCGGCGCTGGTGGGCGGCCCGCGGGATACCATGATCGGCCAGCTCATTATCCTGCAGATCAACGAATTGCAGAACTGGCAGCTCGGCAGCGCGCTTGCAACGATCCTGCTGATTTCGGTGATCGCGACCTGCATTGCCTATGACCGGATCTTCGGCTTGTCGTCGGTGTCCGGCGGCAATCAAGGGCGGGCGCGGCCGGATGGTCATGTCCGGCGTGCCGGCCTTGCCGCGGCGCGGTTCGCCGGGCTGCTGTTTGGCGTCGTCGAGGAGTTTTGGAAACGCAACATTCGTGGCCTTCGCGGCGGCACCCTTCTCTCTGTTTTTTCGTGGACGGTGATCGCCGCGCTGCTCGTCCCGATCGTTGCCTTTGTTCCCATGGCGTTTACGGCGTCCACGTTTCTGTCGTTTCCGCCTCAGTGCTTCAGTGTCCGCTGGTTCGAGGAGTTCGCCGCGTCGCCGCTCTGGCTCGGCGCGATGATCCGCTCCTTTGGCATCGGCTTTGCGACCGCCGCGATCACGGTCGTGCTCGGATCGCTGGCGGCCCTCGGCGTGGCGCGCACGCATAGCCGGTTCGGCGGCGCGGCGTTTCTCTTGTTCCTGGCCCCGATGATGATTCCGTCGATCGTGATCGCGATTGCTCTGTTCTACCTGTTTGCCAGGATGTCCCTGGTAGCAACAGATCTCGGTATCATCATAGGCCACAGCGTCATCGCGATGCCCATCGTGTTCGTGGTCCTGCTATCGACCTTCAAGGGACACAACTGGAGCCTCGACGCGGCGGCGTCGACGCTTGGGGCAGGGCGAATGCAGACTTTCCGATTGGTGACGTTGCCGCTGGTCAGGAACGGTCTTGCCGTCGGCTTTGTGACGGGATTTCTGCAATCCTTCGAGGAACTGACCATCGCGCTGTTCGTCGGCGGCGGACTGAAGACGACGCTGCCGAAGCAGATGTGGGACGGAATTCTCCTGCAGGTCAATCCGATCATCGCCGCGGCATCGGTTGTCGTGCTGCTGGTTGTGATCCTCATGTTCGCGATCATCGAATGCATGCAGGAACGAAGGACCGCGGGACGACGCCAGTCTTAGTTCTGACGCGGGATGCCACGTGCCGGCATGGCGTGGCCAGCGTCCTGGCCGGGCCTACATGGTTCCCGCTCGCGACCGTCGCGGTCGATGCAACTCCACCGGCCGCCCTCATACCAGGAATGTTCGCCGTCTGAGGCTAGCCTGCAATCAATACAAACCTCCGCCCAGCCATGCTTAAACGGATACGCTCCATCGTATCGAGCCGGAATAACCAATGCGAGATTACGGTTGATGAAGCCGATCTTGCCGCCGACTGGAGACCTTGCGAGGCCGTCGGCGAACGGTTCGGCCCAGTTGTCCATCATCATGACGGGCGCCAACCGGCCACCCCGTCGCACATAGTACCAGCCACCGCCAATGCTGAGACTTGCAAGGCCATGCCGGTCAAAGTCCAGCGCGAGTTGATGCTTGCGCTTCAGGTGGATCTGTCCGGCGGCGTCCGACCATGCGCAATGCTCAAACCGAAGGACGTCGTCCTGGGCTTTCGGAGAGTAGGTACAGCTGTAGTCGGCGTTGGCCATCTGGCTCGTCTCAGACCACGCCGTCCCGGCGAAAATAACCGAGACCGTGAACGCGCAGACCAGCGTCACGCGATTGGGGGGCCGGAAAATCACATCTATCCCTTGGGCTTGGCCTTACTATGTTAACCGTCGACGCTTGCCTTCGACCCTAGCAGAAAACCGCAAATTTCACCTAGAGTGGTTGCAGCATCTGCGCGGAACGCTTGGCGTCGGGAAGCCGCGCGTCCCCTCTCGCATCTGCCGCGCGCTATCGAGGAATGTCGGGTAAACAACAAGCAATGCGGCGCGAACCCCGCATGCCGGGCGTGCGAGCATTGCCGGAAAAGCAACGCCCCATATCGAAATTGATCTTTCGCGCCATGGCAGCTTTAGGCATTGTCACCCGCATTGAGGCGCGGCTATTCCCGCTATTGACAGTGATCCTATGGCGAAACAGATACCCACTTTTGACGGTCACAATGACGTTCTGCTGCGTCTTTACAAGTCTACTTCGAACGATCCGGTAAAGGATTTCCTTGAGGGCGAAGAAGCGGGCCACGTCGACCTGAAGAAGGCCAAGGCCGGATCGTTCGTGGGCGGATTGTTCGCCCTGTACTCTCCATCGACAGGCGAATCTCGTGGGTTCAGCCGCCAGATGACCGGCGGACAATACGCTTTGCCGCTGCCGTCTCCGCTGAATTTGGAAGACGCGCGAAAGTCCGTTGCCGCAGAACTCGCGATTTTGCTCAAGATTGAGCGAACCTCCCGAGGGGCTGTTGCGATCTGCAAGATTGTTGCGGAAGTCAAGTCGACCATCGAACGCGGGGCTCTGGCGGTTGTTGTTCATCTCGAAGGAGCGGAAGCGATCGACGGCGATCTGAATTTCCTGGAGGTCCTCTATGCGGCCGGATTGCGATCACTGGGGCCGGTTTGGAGCCGAAGCAATCTATTCGGTCACGGTGTACCATTCCACTTTCCCGCCAGCCCGGATATCGGCGATGGCCTGACAGATGCCGGCGAAAGACTCGTCAAGGCATGCAACGAGATGAAGATTCTTGTCGACCTTTCGCACATCACCGAGAAAGGCTTTTGGGACGTCGCGCGCCTGACAAAAGCGCCCCTTGTTGCGACGCATTCCAACGCCCACGCTTTGTGCCCTTCGCCAAGAAATCTAACCGATCGGCAACTTGCCGCGATCCGGGAAAGCGAGGGAATGGTTGGCTTGAATTTCGCGACGTGCTTCCTCCGCCCGGATGGCAGCATGAGGCCGGATACGGAGATCGACTTGATGGTTCGGCAACTCGATTATCTCATCGAGAAGCTGGGCGAGGACCATGTCGGACTGGGATCAGATTTCGATGGCGCAGTCGTGCCCGAAAAGATCGGTTCGGCCGCCGGGTTGCCAGTATTGTTTCAAGCCTTGCGGCACAAAGGATATTCCGAGCCGCTGCTGGGGAAATTGGGCTCCGGCAATTGGCTCAGCCTATTGGAGCGTACAATCGGCTGAACGCTGCAAAGCGCAAACGCCGGCAGCAGGCCCGGCGCCATCTGTATAAGGGTAGGGCCCTACTGAATACCTGCCCTGATTTGACGGACCCATGATCTCCGCGCAAACTTGGTGGATCGCCTCGTTTGGCGTGCGTCGTACGATGAACGAGGCGGCCGGGCCTCGACCTCATATGCTTCCATTCACGTCCCGAAGGTCCGCATGAAGCGTTTCGCAAATTTGAAGAGACTTGGCTTTTTCACCCGGCTTCTCGATGAGGCGACGGCGGCGGAACGGTATCGGCTGGCCGCGGAGCAGATCGCACACGCGGAAAAAGCCGGTCTCGATTCCGCATGGATCGCGCAACACCATTTTCACGAGCGGGAGGGCGGGCTGCCGGCTCCCTTCGCCTTTCTCGGTTTCGTCGCTGCGCAAACGTCGCGGATTCGCCTTGGCACCGGTATCGTCACGCTGCCGCTGGAACATCCGGTGAGGGTGGCGGAGGACGCCGCGGTCCTCGACCTGCTGTCGAACGGCCGTCTCGAGCTCGGTGTCGGGACCGGCGGCAACCCGTCGGCCTTTGCGGCCTTCGGACTCGACAGCGCGCAGCGCGCGGAGATTTTCGCGCGCAATCTCGATGTCGTCCGCAACGCCTTGGCTGGTGGGCCGCTGGTCGGCGGCGATACGCTCTATCCATCGCGGCCGCAATTGTGCGGCCGAATCTGGCAGGCGACCTTTTCAGTGAGCGGTGGCGCGCGCGCAGGCAAAGCGGGCGACGGCCTCTTGTTGTCGCGGACGCAGCCGAGGTCCAAGGAAGCTCCGCGCGCGACGCTGGCCGAGATTCAGCACCCCATCATCGATGCCTATCTCGATGCGCTGCCACCGGGATGCGCGCCGCGGATCATGGCGTCGCGCAGCGTGTTCGCCGCCGACGATCGCGAGGTGGCGCTGCGCCTGGCCGGCATCGGATTGCGGCGGGCACGCGATCACTTCATCGCCGGCGGTCACGCCTCGCCGGGAGAGGCGCTCTCCGACATGATCACCGCGTTCGACGTTCATGTCGGGACACCTGACGACGTCATCGCCTCGCTCCGTACCGACAGCACATTGGAGCGGGTGACCGATCTGGTTTTTCAGGCGCACTCGATCGATCCCCCGCATCCCTTCATTCTGCGATCGATCGAACTGATCGCGGAGAAGGTTGCGCCGGCATTGGGTTGGACGAACAGGATGGCGGCCGATGCCGCGTTGGTGGAATGATGAGCACAGCGACAAGGGATATCATCGATCTCCTCGCCGGTATCGAGCCGGGATCCAGCCTGGACGGCATCCGCGCCCGACGCCTGCAAGCGCGGGAGAACGCCCAGAAGAGCTATCTCGCGTTGTTTGCACCGGTCGATTTTGGTGACGTCGCGGCTATCGAACGCTATGCGGTCGCCGCATTCGTTGCCGGCATCCATGACGAGCCGGCCGCGACCGGCTTCTATCTGGCCAAGCTTGCCAAGATCGCCGACCGGTCAGAACTGGTCGAGATCCTCAAGGGCGAAATCGAACGGGCGAAGACGGAAGGCCCGTATGGCGCCTTTCCTGCCGGACCGCTCGCGGTTGAGGACAAAGCCGGCTTGATCTATCGCGTTGCGCCGGATGGCCGGCGTGTGCTCTGCGAAAGACTCGCCGCCGCGCTCGAACATGCGCATCTCCTGGTCTTCCGTCCGCGTGACGCTGCTCCCAATGCCATGCGGGCGCTGCTGGCGGCCGGCTGGTCGAGCACCGCGATCGTGACATTGTCCCAACTGGTCGCGTTCCTGTCGTTTCAGGTTCGCACCGTCGCCGGCCTGCGCACGCTTGGCGCCTCGCTCGGACGGCATGCGGACGCTGCGGCCAAAGCCGGTCAGGGAGCCAACTAATCATGAGTGATGCAATCGTCGTTCAGGACAGCACGAACCAGCCGGTCGCCTTCACGCAGGATGAACTGGGCTGGCTGCCCTGGCTTGAGCCGCTTGTCGAAGCCGAGTTGACGGAGCGGCATTGGGCCGGCCTGGTCGATCGATCCCGTGCGAAGTCGGATTACTTTCGCCTGTTGGCGCGCGATCCGGAAATTCTCGAAGCCAGGACCAAGACCGACAAGGACATATTCTACAATACCGCGGACGGCCTGCCGCGCGCCGAGCGCGAACTCGCGGCGGCGGCGACCTCGCGCTACAACGGCTGCATCTATTGCGCCTCCGTGCATGCGCGCTTCGCCACCGTGCATTCCAAGCGCCGCGACGATGTTCAGCGCCTGCTCGACGAAGGCGTCGGCGCCGACCTCGGCGAACGCTGGAACGCCGTGGTCAGCGCCTCGGTTGCGCTGGCCTCGACGCCCATCGCATTCGGCGAGCGGCATATCGAGGAGCTGCGCCGCGTGGGTCTCGACGACGCCGAGATTGTCGACGTCATCAACAGCGCGGCCTTCTTCAACTGGGCGAACCGGTTGATGCTTTCGCTCGGTGAGCCGACAACGCTGGTCGGCAAGTGATCGCATCGCCGCTCCGCATTTCCGCTGGCATGAAAATTGCCCGCGAATGAGCTGGGATTTCCTACAGATGGAGCCTTACATGAGTAACGTCAGCCGTCGCACCGTGGTCAAAGGGTCTCTTGCTGCCATCGTGACCGGCGCGGCCATGTCGCGCGCCGCCCTGGCGCAATCTTCCGAACCCATCATGCTCGGCGTCAGCGGCCCTCTGACCGGGCCGAACGCGCAATATGGCACGCAATGGAAGCAGGGTTTCGATCTTGCGCTGGATGAGATCCACGCAACGGGTGGCATCAACGGACGCAAGCTCGCCTACAGTTTTGAGGACAGCCAGAGCGATCCGCGCCAGTCGGTGGCGATCGCCCAGAAATTTGTGTCGGATCCCAACATCGTCATGGAGCTCGGCGACTTCTCCAGCCCAGCCTCGATGGCCGCGTCGCCGATCTATCAGCGCGCCGGCCTGGTGCAGTTCGGCTTCACCAACTCGCATCCGGACTTCACCAAGGGTGGGGACTTCATGTGGAGCACCTCCGTCAGCCAGGCCGACGAGCAGCCGCTGCTGGCGCTCTATGCGGTGAAGCATCTTGGCCTGAAGAAGCTCGCGGTCCTGCATCTCAATACGGACTGGGGACGCACCAGCCGCGACTATTTCGTCAAGGCCGCCAAGGATCTTGGCGCCGAAGTGGTCATCACCGAGGGATATATCGCGGAGGAGCGCGATTTCCGCTCCACGCTGGTGCGCGTGCGCGACGCCAATCCGGACGGGCTCATCATGATCTCGTACTATTCGGATGGCGCGCTGATCGCCCGGCAGGCGCGACAAGTCGGCCTCAAGCAGACGATCTGCGCGGCGAGCTCGGTCTATTCGCCAAAATTTCTGGAGCTTGGCGGCGAGGCGGTCGAGGATGTTCATCTCGGCACCCGGTATTTTCCCGAGGACCCGCGCCCGGAGGTGCAAAAGTTCGTCTCCGGCTTCAAGGCAAAATATAACGGGCAGGAGCCGGATGCCTTCAACGCCTATTCCTATGACGCGATGAACGTGGCTGCCGCGGTGTTGAAGATCGGCGGCACCGATCGGCGGGCGATCCGGGACGCCTTCGCGAAAGTGCATGACGTCTCGACGGTGATTTTCGGGCCCGCGACCTTCGATGTCGAGAGCCGTCGCGTCAAAGGCGCCATGAATGCCGAGCTCGTCGTGCGCAAGGGCCAATTCACGTTGTGGGACGGCAAGCAGCCGACCTGACGTCGCATGCCCGGGAGCATCTCGCATCCCGGTTTTCTCTTATTAGGGACTTAGCGTGTCTTCCTGGCTCGACTACACGATCAATGGATTGATCGTCGGCAACGTGTATGCGCTCGTGGCCGTCGGGCTCGCCCTGATCTTCGGCGTCAGCCGGCTGATCAATTTTGCGCAAGGCTCCATCTATCTCGTCGGAGCCTATGTCGGATGGGTGGCGGTGGTGCAACTGCGCACGCCGCTCGTCATCACCATCATTCTGGTTGCAGCAATCTCGGCGCTGGTTGGATTGATCATCGAGCGCTTCGGCTTGCGCCCGTTGCAGAACTCGGTGCGCATTGCGCCGCTATTGGCGACGATCGGCATCAGCTTTGTGCTCGATCAGATCGTGATGCTCACCTTCTCGCCCAATCCGCGCGCGCTGCCGAGCCAGTTGCCCGATATCCGTTTTCAGATCGGCGCGGGCACGATCGGTCCGCTCGACATCCTGATCGCCGGTGTCGGCGTCACCAGTGCGCTGCTGCTGTTTGTCTTCCTGCGCTATACCAAGCTCGGCTGGGCGGTTCGGGCCACGGCGCAGGACCGCGACGCCGCCATGCAGATGGGCGTCGATGTCAACCGCGTCAATCAGGCCGTGTTCGGGATCGCGGCTGCGCTTGGCGGTCTTTCCGGCATGCTGGTCGGCATGTACTACAACCAGATCGATACTGCGATGAGCCTCCAGGCAACCCTCAAGGGGGTTGTCGCGGAGGTGGTCGGCGGCGCGGGCAATGTGCCGGGCGCCGTGGTTGGCAGTCTGCTGCTGGGGCTGGTCGAAAGTTACGGCGTGGCGGTGTTCGGCACCAGCTACCGCAATCTGTTCGCGTTCCTGTTGCTGATCGTGGTGCTGGTGCTGCGGCCGAACGGCCTGTTCGCCAGCGCCAAGCAGGCGCCGCCGGAGCCGCTCACCGGCACGTTCATCGCGCCCAGCCGCCCGGTCCGCATTCCGCGTTGGGCCTTGCTGACCGCGGTCGGCGCCTTTGCGCTGTTGCCGTTGCTTCCCGTTTCATCCTACGTGCTGCAGACGCTGATCAACGCCTGGCTGCTCGGCATGCTGGCGCTCAGCCTGACGCTTGTCGCCGGCACGGTGGGGCAGGTCTCGCTGGGACATGCGGCGCTGCTCGCGATCGGCGCCTATACCTCGGCGCTGCTGTCGCTCGACTTCTCGTTTCCGGTCGGCATCGCGATCATCTGCGGTGGGCTGATGAGTGCAGTGCTCGGCACGCTCCTGATCTCGCCATCGTTCCGTCTGCGCGGGCACTACGTCTCGATCGCGACCCTGGCCATCGGCGAAATCATTTCCCTGATCATCCTGAACTGGGAATCGGTGACGCGCGGACCGATCGGGATTTCGGGCATCCCGCCGCTGTCGCTATTCGGTCATGAACTGGTCAGCGTGGCACAGGTCTACTGGTTCAGCTTTGCGGTCATGGTGCTGCTCGCGCTGTTGCAGGTGAGGCTGCTCGGTTCGCATCTCGGCCGCAGCTTTCGCGCCATTCGCGATGACGACGTTGCGGCGCGCGCCTACGGTCTCTCCCTGAACCGCTACAAGGCATTGGCCTTTATCTTCGGCGGGTTCGCCGCCGGCGTCAGCGGCGGCATCGCCGCCCATCTTTATTCCTACATCAATCACGAGACTTTCAACACACAGCAGTCGATCCTGGCGCTGACGGTGGTGATCCTGGGGGGATTGGGCAATGTCGCCGGCGCGATCGCAGGCTCGGTGGCGCTGGTCGGCCTGCCCGAGGTGTTTCGGATCGCGGCGGAGTACCGCATCCTGATCTACGGCATCGTGCTTCTGCTGCTGGTCCGGTTCAGGCCGCAAGGCCTGTTGGGAACTATCTGATGGCCGAAGAGACGAATGCGCCAGTCGGAAGCCGCGCATCCTTGCTGTCCCTGCGCGGACTGACCCGCCGCTTCGGCGGGCTGACCGCTGTCGACGATATCGATCTCGATCTCGCCAAAGGCGAGCTGGTCAGCATCATCGGCCCGAACGGTGCCGGCAAGACGACCTTGTTCAATCTCGTGACCGGGCTCGACCGGCCCGACGCAGGCGAGGTCCGTCTCGATGGAAAGGCCGTCACCGGCTTTTCTCCGGAAAAACTGGCGGCCAATGGTATCGCGCGTACGTTCCAGCTTGGCCGCGTCTTCGGCAATCTCAGCGTGATGGAGAATGTCCTGATCGGCGCACATACGCGGTTGCGCGCGGTCAAGCCGGCAACGCCGCTGATCGGGCCATTGCTCGAGCTTGGGTTGGCGCTGTTGCGGCCCGCTTCCGTCAAGGCCGAAGAGGAGCAGTTGCGCGAGGAGGTGAGGGGCATCCTGGCGCGGTTCGGCGAACGTCTCTTGCCACGGATCGATCAGCCGGCCTACAGCCTGTCCTACGCCAATCGCCGCCGTGTCGAGATTGCGCGCGCGCTGGCGCTCCGGCCGAGGCTGTTGCTGCTCGACGAGCCGACGGCCGGCATGAATCCGACCGAGACGGCCGAGATGCAGGCGCTGGTCACCGAGCTGAAAGCCGAGGGACTGACCATCCTCCTGATCGAGCACAAGCTCGACATGGTCATGCGCCTCTCCGACCGCGTCGTCGTCATGGATGAAGGCAAGAAGATCGCCGAAGGCGCAGGCGAAGACGTGCGCAACGATGCCAAGGTGATCGAGGCCTATCTCGGCCACGGATTGTCGCAAGCTTCGGCGGACGAGCAGGAGACGGCGGCATGAGCGGCATTGCATCCGTCTCCGATCCATTATTGCGGTTGTCCAATATCAATACCTTCTATGGCCAGGCGCAGGTGCATTTCGACCTCTCGATCGACGTGCCGCGAGGTCATATCGTGTGTCTGTTGGGCGGCAATGCCAGCGGCAAATCGACGACGATGAAGATCATCCTCGGCCTGGTGCGGCCGCGCTCCGGCAAAGTGGACTTCGATGGCGCCTCGATGCTCGGCCTGACCACGCCGCAGATCGTTCGGCGCGGCATTGCGTCCGTGCCGGAGGCGCGCCGGCTGTTCGCCGACATGAGCGTGCGGGAAAACATCCTGATGGGCGCCTTCGTGCGCAAAGACCGCGACGAAATCGCCGCCGATCTCGAACGGGTCCTGGTGCTATTCCCCAAACTCGGGCAACGGCTCTCGCAACGGGCCGGCTCGCTCTCCGGCGGCGAGCAGCAGATGGTCGCCATGGCCCGCGCGCTGATGAGCCGGCCGCGGATGATCGTGATGGACGAGCCGACCATGGGCCTGTCGCCGCTTTACGTCGATCGCGTGCTGGAGTTGATCAGGACCATCAACAAGGAGGGCGTGTCGATCTTCATGGTCGAGCAGAATGCCAGCCTGGCCCTGGAAATCGCGCACGAGGCCTATGTCCTGCAGACCGGCCGGATCGTGCTCTCCGGTCCGGCGCGTGCGCTCAAGGACGATCCCCGGGTGCGCGATGCCTATCTTGGCGGTCCTGAGGCCGCCTGAATAATTCCGGTCCTGCCTTTCGCCTCGGCCTAGAGCGCGATGGGTTCGATTGACTCGGTCCGTCCGCGTATTCGGTTCACCTCTCCCGAGAGGGGAGAGGTCGATCTGCGCAGCAAATCGGGTGAGGGGGCGTTGCGCTAACGAGAGACCGTAACCCCTCACCCGGCGCTGCGCGCCGACCTCTCACAAAGGGAGAGGTGCACAAGAGCCCGCGGACAAATCGATCGAACCAAAAATCATCATGCTCTAGACCTTGTGTAGCTCCTGCGAAGCCGGATGGAACAGCTCCTCCGGAGAGAGGAGCCGGGCCGACAACCCCTCGGCGTGATGACGCTGGAGGAACCTGTTCAGCACGTCGCGGTTCGGCGGCAATCCGTAGGACCAAAAATCCTCGCCCATCAGGAGGCGCGCCGCGCGCAGTTGGTCCTCCACAAAAGGTAGCGTCACCTTGGCGGCGGAAGTATCTCCGAGCTTCGAAAGCGCGATCGCCTTGGAGCGTTCGAACGCCTTGAAGACCGCGACCGGCAGCCAAGGATGCTTTTCTGCCAGGGAGCGGCGGATCCCCAGCGTGTGCATGATCGGAAAAAGCCCGGTCCGCCGGTACCAGTCGGCCGCCGTCTGGTGCGGGTCGGCAAACAGATAGCCGACATCGGGATGCCCGCGCTCGAAACAGGAAGGGGCCCGCGGCCCGATCACCGCGTCCAGTCGTCCACTCGCCAGCAGCGCGGAAATGGTGTCGTCCGGGCCCACATCCTGCACGACAACATCCGCCGGCAGCTTGAGATTGATTTTCTCGACCCGTCCGGGCTGCTCGTAGCCGCCTCGGACCCAGGTGACGTCGGCCGCACGGACTCCGTAGTCCTCCTCGAGAATCATACGGACCCAGATATTCGCCGTGAGCTGATATTCCGGCACGCCGATGCGGCAGCCCTTGAGGTCGGCCGGGGACTTGATCCGGTCGGTACGGATGTAGATCGATGTGTGCCGGAAAGCGCGGGATGGGAAGACCGGCACGGCAATGTAGGGGCTCGTTCCCGCGGCGGTCTTGACGCTATAGCTGCTGAGCGACAATTCGCAGATGTCGAAATCCGCATGTCTGAACGCGCGAAAGAAGATCTCCTCCGGCTCCAGCAGCATGAATTGCGGATCGACACCATCGATCTGCACCAGGCCGTCCACCAATGGACGCATCCGGTCATAGTCGCCGATCGCGATCGATAACTGCAGTTTACTCATCTGCGTCCCATCAGAACTCGGCGTCCCATCAGAATCAAGCGCGCACGGAAGCGCTTGTGCCGGCCGCAAGCGCATCCGGGGTGCTGGCCTTCGGAAGTAGAGCCATCAGCGCACTGGCGACCGCGCCGATCAACACCGATCCGCCCAAAGCCGCGAAGATCGTCGGCACATCCCAGTGCGCACCGACCATCTGACCGACTGCAAGCGGCCCCACAAATGACCCAAGCCGGCCCATCCCCGTGGCCCAGCCGACGCCTGTCGAGCGGATTGCGACCGGATAGTAGACGGCGGACAGCGCGATCAGGCCAGAGCTTGCGCAGCCAAGCAGCAGGCCGAACATACCTTCCGCCATCATCACGGTGCCGAATGAAGGCGCGGACCATCCGACCATCGCATAAGCGAGGGCGCCCAGCGCGAGGGTCGGCGGAAGCACCCGCAAGATTCCAAAACGATTGAGCAGCATGCCGGCTGCAGCCGAACCGAACAACGAGCCGAAATTAAAGAGAGCAAGCGCCAGCGCGGACTGCTCGGCCGCGATGCCCACGCGGCGCAGCAAGATCGGGCTCCAGGACGAATTCGTGACCAGGATCATGAACGCAAAGAAAAAGCTTGCCCACAGCAGGAGTGTGCCCGCAACGCGGCCGGACCCGAACAGCTCGAGTACCGTTGCCCTTGGTGCGCTTTCCTTGACGAGCTCGAATCGCGTTTCGGCGGTGGTCGTCACGTCGGGGAAGATACGGCGCAGCGTGCGGCCGATCCGATCGCGCGACTTGCCGGTCGCGACCAGGAAGCTAACCGATTCAGGAAGCGCAATCGCGAGGGTCATCGACAACAGGATCGGCAAGACGCCGCCCACGAGGAAAATGGATTGCCATCCATAGGCCGGAATGATCCGCGATCCGAGCAGCCCGCCTATCACCCCGCCGAGCGGAAAGCCCGCCCAGAGCAGGCTGACCACGGCAGTTCGGCGCGATTTCGGAACATATTCCGATCCGAGACTGATGAAGCTCGGCATGGCGCCGCCTAGCCCGAACCCCGTGAGGAAGCGGCAAGTCAAGAGTTCGGGCAGATTGTCGGCATAGGCCGTCGCGAGCGTAAAAACTCCGAAGCAGAATGTGGCGGCGACGAGAACACGCTTGCGGCCGACCCGATCGGCGACCGGTCCAAGCAGAAAGGCGCCTAAGGCAAGACCGGCCAGGGCCGCGCTGAAAACCATCCCGAAGGCTTGTGGCGCGATGTGAAGCTGCGCGCCCATCGCGGGCGCCGCCAGGCCGATCGATTGCAGGTCCAAGCCATCCAGCATTGCCACGAAGGCGCAAAGCCCGATCACGGTCCACTGCGCAGGACCGATCGGGCGCGTCTCGATCAACGCGACAACATCCAGAATCCGTTCTGCCATGTTTCCTCGCTATGACGACTCAATTCGCGGAATAAGCTTTTCTTGTCGATGCTTGTAATCGCACTCCCGCTAGTTGAACGCCATGCCGCCGCTCATCGCGACGGTTTGACCGGTCATATAGGGATTGTCGAGCAGCATCATGACGGCTTGAGCGACTTCCTCGGACTTGCCGAAACGGCCGATCGGAATCCGGCTGACGAGATTGTGCTGGTCCTTCATCATATCCGTCTCGATCAGGGAGGGCGCGACGGCGTTGACGGTGATGCCTTCCTTGACCAGGCGCGCGGCGTATCCGCGGGTCAATCCTTCAATTCCGGCCTTCGATGCATTGTAGTGCGGCCCGATCGAGCCGGCGCCGCGGGCGGCGCCCGACGATATGTTGACGATGCGGCCCCATCCTTTGCGTCGCATCATCGGCAACACGGCCTGCGTGCACAGGAAGACAGACTTCAAGTTCACGGCGATGGTTTGGTCGAAGTCCGCCTCCGAGAGATCATCAACCCCGCGCGTGATCGCGATGCCGGCGTTGTTGATCAGGATGTCGACCGGCCCGAGGTCGGCGTTGGCGCGCTTGACCATTTGGGCGACGGCGTCCGATTGCGAAACGTCGGCGGCGATCGCAATGGCGCGCCCGCCCGCTTCGCTGATCGACTTGACCAGCGCATCGGCTTCGCGAGCGCGCTCGCGATAATTGATGGCGATGGCCGCGCCGGCCTGAGCCAGCGATCGGACGATTGCCGCTCCAATACCGCGAGAGCCCCCGGTCACCAGCGCCGTGTGGCCTTGCAACGCACCTGTCATCATCGGCATTTCTCCATCTTAAGGATGGCTGTGACTGAATCGTGGATGCGCCGCTTGCGCCACCTCGCCCCGCTCTTCGCGGGGAGAGGTCGAATTTCGCGGCAGCGAACTTCGGGTGAGGGGCCGCGACAACTCAACCTAATCCCACACGTTATAGGTGCATATCATTGCATCTGGGGGATGCCGAGCCGTCCGATGCCTGGAAGCTTTATCGCCGGCCGACGGATATCCAACCCGAGCACCCCGCCAAGGAAGTTCAATTCAATGCCTTCAACCCAGCCGATCGTGAGCCCCAGATAGCCTCCGAACGAAATGAACAGACCGGTTCCGGAAGACGTGAGACCGCACCACTCGCCGCGATAGGGATAGTCTTTCCCGATGGCCGTGGGCGGCAGCACCGCGCTCAACTCCGGCACGGCATCGAGAACGGCCTGAACGAACGTGTTCGAGTTCGGACCCGGCCAGGCACTGTAGTCGCCATAAGCGCGAAACTTGTAATTCTCGATCGCGTTACGAATTTTTGGAATCAGTGTTTGAGCCTCGTCACCATCGACACCGACCACGGTTTCGGGCCGCGCCCCGAACCATCTCCCATCCGGGACGAACCCATCGACACGAATAGGCTCGCCCCACGCCGTATAATCATAGCGGCAGTAGCGCGATCCGCCGCGCTCCTTGACGACGATCCAGGTGTGAACGGCGAAGATCCCGCGCCAGCGCACGGTCCGCGCGGCAAAGACCCGGATCAGCGCATCCGGATGCTCCGACGCCTTTGGCAGGAGTCCGGCGCTCGAGCGGTCCGCCATTTGCCAATTCCCGCGCCGGTCGCCGGCCAGGTAATTTGCAGTAGAGATGCCGAGTGGCGTGAGGATGAGAAGCAGAAGTATGAGCACGAATTACTTCACAAGGGATAGAGATCAGCGGGAACCGGTTTGATGGCCGCCGTGGATGTAGTTCCTCCGACCGCCTTTGCCAGCTTGTCGCGGACATGTTGCGAAAATCAGGCAGGTCGGCATCGAGGCCGGGTTCCGGCGTAGCCAACCGAATTCACGAAATAGTTCAGCCACATAATCATAATGACTCTGACGCAAAGAACCGAAATAAGATCGCGTGGCAAGGAGGTGTTGCGATGAGTGACAGCAACTGCGCGATCATGGAAACCTATTGCCTGGAGCGGGCGAGGTCGGAGCCTCAGAAGAGAGGCAAATGGCTGGCGCAGGCCGAACGCTGGCACGAACTGGGTCGCGCGCAGAGAGCGTGGCGATCTCAGAACAGGCCACTCCAGCAATCGATGCAGGCGGGGCCGGTGGCGAAGCAGTCGCGCCAGCAGAGCTAAGCCTGATATTAAAGCGCACGCGGTCCGCCGCGCGCGCAATATCGCATCGTCGTGCGCTGACAAGCTGCTGACAAAGCGTGCGGCTGCCTCCGATCACCGGGGCAGCCGCTTCCCAATTCGCGTCACGCCCCCTGCGGCACCTGATCCAGAAATCCGGTGATGCTCCGGATACGCCCGTCTTTCAGCACCGCAAAATCCGTGCCCTTGATCGGGCTGTCGACGCCGTCGGGACCGAGGCCCCAGGAAAAGCGGAGGTGGTCGCCAAAACCGTTGGCCGTGCCGATCAGCTTGAACTTGAAATCCGGAAAGCGTTGCTGGACGCCGGCGATCAGCGCATCGACGCCGTCATGGCCGTCGCCGCTCATCAGAGGATCGACGTATTTCGCATCCGCCGTCCAGTTGATGGCGAGCATCTCGCGCCGGCGGCTTGGCGTGCGCTCGTTCCAGAGTTCGATGTAGCTGTTGGCAATGGTGTTGACGTCGGTCATGTCGCTTTCTCCTTCGATAAAAGCCGGATTGATCGGCTGATCGACTATCGAAGAGGGCGGCGGACAAATCGATTACTTCGGAGGTCATGGGTTTCGGATGGAATTGTCGAGGCGAGGCCTTCGCGCGAAGCGAAAAAATCAAATCTTCTCCCCGTGCCATCGCCGGAGGACGAATCTCCCAAGCGTGTGCTCGAGAACGCAATAGCTCTCCATTGCTTCCAGGCGCGG
>Ga0307479_10001677_pt1 | contig 20257 bp, 20 predicted proteins | sample atmos_gasesECM4C_FD_203743 | JGI IMG/M metagenome (GOLD analysis project Ga0307479, IMG submission 203743) | Hardwood forest soil microbial communities from Morgan-Monroe State Forest, Indiana, United States - atmos_gasesECM4C_515 | ecosystem: Environmental > Terrestrial > Soil > Temperate...
ATCAGTCGTAAAGGATGAATCGGGACGCCAGACTTTGCCGCCGCCTCAGCCATCAGCCGTTTCCGATCCTGAGCGATCAACTGCAGCAATTCGGCAGATTCGGCAGCAAGTCGTGGACGATGGAGGAACGGTGAGAGCGCGTCGAGTGTCTCTTCAATATTCCCAATCAGCTCGACAGCCGGAGAATAGTCATTCTCGATGTCGGCGGGTGTTGCGTCAATGTGAATAATCGGCCTTTTGTTTCCCTTATTCCATAAGGCTGGCCAATACTCAACGGCGACATAGCCGATGGTAATGACGATATCGCCTGAGTCGAGCAAGGCATCCGCCGGCTGATTGGCAAGTTGCCCAACGCGACCACCGAAGCGGGGGAACTCCTCCTGCGAAACTGCGCCAGCGGCCTGGAATGTCCCAACGACTGGCAGCGCCGTGGTTCTCAGCAGATCACGAATCGCCTCGGCAGATCTCGGCTTGCTTGCCATCAGTCCCAGAAAAATCACTGGGGACTTCGCTGAGTTGATGAGACGGGCCGCCTCAGCAAGAGATGCTTTGGCCGCGGGGCCCTGGTCGACGAATGTCGAAAGCCGGATGGGCTCACAGTGCGCCTCACCGGTCATGATGTCCATCGGAAGGCTCACAAACGCTGCGCCGGGACGGTCAGCCTCGGCTGCGCGAAACGCAGCGGACAACACTTCTGCTGTAGCCGCAGGAGAATCAATCTCTGCCGCGTACTTGGTTACCGGCCGGCAGACGCCCACCGAATCCAGCGTTTGGTGATGAGACCTCAAGCGGTCGGCAACAGCCGCGGCGCCTCCGAGAGCAACGACGGGGTCACCCTCCGTATTCGCGGTGGCGAGGCCGGTAATGAGATTCGAGACCCCCGGGCCTGACGTGGCAATTGCAACTCCTGCCTTCCCGGTCATCCGCCCGATTCCACCGGCGATAAACGCAGCGTTCTGTTCGTGGCGGCAGACCACAGTTTTTATGCTGGAGTCTTGAAGTCTGTCGAAAACTTTGTCTATCTTTGCTCCCGGAACGCCAAAAACCTGCTTCACGCCGTGGGCCTCCAGCGTCTCTACCACTATGTCAGCCCCGGCCTTTGTCTCAGGCGAAAGGTATGCTGATGGATTTGCGATTTGTTGTGCCGTAGCCAATTTCTTGATCCTTTTCGTTTGATTTAGTCCACCCTTGCAAGGTCAGAGGCTTAGCCTCTGCTGAGACCGGTGAGTGCAACTAGTATTCAGATGTCCGTCAATACGCTCAGACGATTCCCACGTTTCGCTCGATCTCCTTGATCACCGTATCCAGTCTTCCGCTCAGCACTTGCTTGGCGAAACTGAGAGTGAACCCCTTGACCGTGTGGAATGGTGAATGGGATGGCATGGCAAGCGCGAAGGGATCTACAACCGCGTCCACAACGACGGGGCCATCCTTGTACGCGAGAGCCTCAGCCAGACCTTCTCGAACGTCCTCGGGTTCCTCGATACGAATCCCTTTCGCGCCCATCGCCTCAGCCACCTTGGCGAAATTTGGATTCTTGAACTCCACGCCAAACGGAATAATGCCGGCCTCCTGTTGTTCGATATGGACGAAGTCGAACTTTTCGTTGTTGAGAATGACTTGAACTACGGGAGTTCGTCGTTCTATCTGCGTCAGGAGATCGCCCATTCCCAGCATCGTGAAGCCTCCATCCCCGGATAACGCGATGCACTGTCTGCCGGGATATGCCAGAGCACATCCGAACGCGTTCGGTGCAGCGTTGGCCATGGACGCCCACGAGAATGAGCCAAAGAGCCTGCGGTTTCTTCCACCGAAGATATGTCTCGCGAGCCAGATGCAGGCCGTACCCGTGTCCGCAAAAAACATTGCGTCATCCGAAGCGAGTTCGCTGAGCGTCGCGGCCAGGAATTCAGGACGTATCGGTTTTATCGCCGGTCCCTTTTCGACATAGTGCTGCAGCAGGTTGTGGAAGGATTCCGTGCGCGCAATCTGCCTCTCCAAAAACTCTCCATTTGTCTTTTCACACACGGCTGGAAGCAATGCACTGACCGTCGACTTGATATCGCCGACAAGACCGAGATCCAGAGCTGTACGGCGGCCGATATGCTTCGGGTTCTTGTCAATCTGAACCTTTTTCACACTAGCGCCGGGCAGAAATTCGGAGAACGGAAAATCCGTGCCCAGCATGAGCAGGAGGTCAGCCTCATGGAGCGCGTTGTACGCCCCCCCATAACCGATCAGGCCGGTCATACCAACGGCGTTTGGATTGTCATGCTCCAGCCATTGCTTCCCGCGGAAGGCATAGCCGACTGGAGCCTTCAGCTTGCACGCCAGTTCAACCACTTCGTCGCGGCCTTCTCTGCAACCGTCCCCACCAAAGATCGCCACCGTTTTCGCTTCATCAATCATCCTTACCAATTTTTCGAAGTCTGTATCGGAAGGCCTCAGAATGGCTGGGGCGGCAATGGTGAAGTCGGTAGGCTGATCTGGAGCATCGGCTGAAGCGATATCGCCCGGTATGGAGAGAACGGTGGGACCCTTTTCCAGAACCGCCGTGAGGATGGCGGTGTTGATGACCGCGCGGGCCTGCTCCGGATTAACCAGCCGTGCGGTATAGAGAGAAGCCGCCTCGAAAAACTTGTACGGATTCAGTTCCTCGAGCGTGGATGTGTCGATAATGCTCGACTCTACATCCCCGGCGATGGCGATAATGGGAGCTGCTTCCTTCCGCGCGTCCATCAATCCGTTGAACAAATGGACAACTCCAGGCCCCGCAGTTCCGCACACCACCACTGGGTTACCCGTGAAATAAGCCTCCGCGACCGCTGCGAATACTCCATATTCCTCATGACGAACGGGAACAAACTCGATTGCGCCATTTCGGCGCAGTGCGTCCACCACAGGATTCAAAGCATCTCCGACAATTCCATAACAGCGCTTGACTCCAGCCTTCGCCAGCATCTCCCACAATACGTCTGCGACTTTTTTCGCCATAACACCTTCCTGAATTCCTTGTGGACCCGGTATCGCTACCGGGCAAGTCACTCCCGGCGTTTACGTCGCCGCTATGCCAACCCGGCAACTCCCGAGCAATCCTGTATTTCGGTGTTCCCGTCACTGAGTCCAAGCAATTCCGCTGCCATAAATTCGCGGCCACGAACCGCGCTTCATCTACATCGGACCGGGGTTTGTCTCTGCAATTGCGTGACAACGCAGATGACACTTGACGCAACAGGCATAGAGATGACACTGACTGGCCCGGAATGGGTTAGTCGCCTCGCGAAGTTAATGATCGGGATTTCGTCAGTGTTGGCCTTCAATCGCGGTTGCAATGCAGGAAATACGAGGGCCTGTCGCTTTGGTAGCACGCTTGCTCTTCACTCAATCGAATTCTGGGCGATAAGAATTGTGGTGCGCGCTTTGCAATAGGAATAAGCGGAGATTGCGAAGTCTGGGGCGGCGCACATTTCGGAAGTGGAGAACGGAAGAAGAGAAATGTCGATGTTGAAAATGAAATCTTCGACGTTGCGGTCCCTTGCGCAGACGATACTTCTACTCTTTTGGTCTGCTATGGCGGTGTGGGCAAGCGAGCCAAAAGGCTCGTCTTCTCACGGCACAAATATCTTCTCTCCCGCCTCAACCGCAGCGAAGTCAATTGCTGGTTTGTCCGTCTTTGTGCTTGTCATCACCGGAATCATTTTTGTCGTGGTTTTTGGGTTACTGGTCTATTCCCTCGTTAAGTTCCGTGCACGAGCAATGGATGCCGGCCGCGAGCCGGCTCAGGTGTATGGAAGCACGCAGATTGAGCTGGCCTGGACGATCATTCCAATTCTGATTGTCGTTGTCCTGTTCCTCGCCACCGCGCGAGTCATCCACGCGATTCAGGATGCTCCAGAACCGCCGGGCGCTGTAGAGGTCACCGTCATTGGACATCAATACTGGTGGGAGTATCGATATCCGAAGCTGGGGATCGTGACCGCCAACGAATTGCACATCCCGGTCAGCGATCCCAGTCATCCGACCCCAACGTTTCTGCGGTTGCTGTCGGCCGATACTGACCACAGCTTTTGGGTGCCGGAGCTTGGAGGAAAGACGGACCTCATTCCGAACCACCCCAACAGAATGTGGATAGATCCGCAGCGCACAGGGGTCTTTCTTGGCCAGTGCGCGCAGTACTGCGGGGTTCAGCACGCAAAGATGCTGATACGTGTCTCGGTGGATGGACCCGAAGATTTTGGCACCTGGGTCCGTGCCCAGCAACAACCCGCAGTCAAGGACGCAAGCGTAGCGGCCGGCCGGCGGGTGTTCGAAGGCAATGCCTGTATGAACTGTCATGCGGTGGCAGGAACACCTGCCAGCGGTCGCTTCGGGCCAGACCTCACACACTTGATGACCCGGGCAACTATTGCCGCCGGGGCAGCGCAAAATACGCCAGAAAACCTCCGCCTCTGGGTTCAGAACCCAAGTGCGATCAAGCCCGGCTCGCTGATGCCGGCCATGCAGTTGAGCGACGCGGACCTGGATGCGGTGGTCAGCTATATGGAGACACTTCGCTAGAGGAAGTCGAAGGCCAATATGTCATCGAACGCGATCACCATTCCCGGAGTGCAGATTGAGCAGAAGCCTTGGGTTGACACTCTTCACGAGTGGGTGACCACGGTTGACCACAAGCGGTTGGGTGTTCTCTATATTCTCTATGCCCTGCTATTTCTGGTTATTGCCGGCGTCGAAGCGCTTCTCATTCGTATTCAGCTGATGTTCCCTCACAATCACTTCGTTTCGCCGGAGGTATTCAATCGTCTGTTTACCATGCATGGCACAACTATGGTTTTCTTCATGGGCATGCCAATCCTGTTCGGGTTTGCGAACTATCTGGTGCCATTAATGATTGGCGCTCGCGACATGGCGTTTCCCCGGTTGAATGCCTTCAGCTTCTGGCTTTCGGCGCTGGGTGGATTTCTTTTCTATTTCAGCCTGGTGGGCGCAAATGGGCTCTACGGCGCGGGCAATGCGCCGGACGTGGGATGGTGGGCATATGCACCGCTGACGGCGCGAGCGTTTTCCCCAGGTCATAGCACGGACTATTGGGCGCTGGCGCTCCTGGTCTCCGGATTCGGAAGCATCGGAACCGCAATCAATATCATCGCGACCATCCTGTGCATGCGGTGTCCAGGCATGAAACTCAGCCGCATGCCTTTGCTGGTATGGCTCAACCTGGTAATGGCAGGAATGGTTCTAATTTCTGTTTCGCCGCTGTCCGCAGCACAGATCATGCTGGTCATCGATCGATACTTGGGAGGCCACTTCTTTGATGCGCAGGCTGGTGGCTCCGCGGTGCTGTGGATGCACTTCTTCTGGATCTTCGGGCATCCGGAAGTGTACATCCTGATTATTCCCTGCTTTGCGTTCATGTCGGAAATCATCCCGGTGTTTTCACGGAAACCGATTTTCGGATATCCGGTCATGGTCGCAGCAACCGTCTGCATCGGCTTCGTGAGCATGAGCGTGTGGGCGCACCACATGTTCTCGGTGGGAATGAACTCGTACGCCAACAGTTTTTTTACCCTGACCACGATGGCTGTCGGTGTTCCCACCGGAATCAAGATTTTTAACTGGATCGGCACCATGTGGGGAGGAAGGATCCAGTTTAAGGTGCCGATGCTGTTCTGCATCGCATTTCTCTTTCAATTCCTGATTGCCGGCCTAACCGGCGTCATGCTGGGAAGTGCAGCCTTCGCTTCGCAGCTTACCTTGTCCTATTTCGTTGTCGCGCATTTTCATTACACACTAGTAGGTGGGGTTGTGTTTGGCGTGTTCGCCGCCATCTATTACTGGTACCCAAAAATCACGGGGAGAATGTTAAGCGAAACCCTCGGCAAGTGGCACTTCTGGCTGTTCGTGATCGGCTTTCATCTGACATTCGACCTCATGCACTTCCCCGGCCTATTGGGCATGCCACGCCGTATCTACACCTACGAACCCGGCCGCGGATGGGACACCTTGAACCTTCTGGTCTCGATCGGCGCGTTCATTCAGGCCATTGCCATCGTTATATTTGTGGCCAATCTCGTTGTTTCTTATTTCAAGGGAGCCAGGGCCGGTAACGACCCGTGGGACGCGTGGACACTGGAATGGTCCATCAGCTCACCGCCGCCGGCCTATAACTTTGCGACCGTTCCGACGGTCGCGAGCCGCCGCCCCTTGTGGGACCTGAAGCATCCGGAAGACCCCGATAGCCGCTATGAGTGAAGGCGAAATCATATGAGCGCAGTGACAAGTTCATTTCCGAACACAGCAGCCGCGTGGCGCCTGCCATCTCGCGGGAAGGTGGCGATGGCCGGTCTCATCGTTGCCGAATCGGCGATCTTCACGATCTTCGTCGTCGCCTATCTTTTTTACCTGGGGAAAAGTCTGACCGGGCCGACACCGCGCGAGGTCCTTGAAACCCCGATCTTCTACACGATTTGCCTGTTGTCCAGCAGCTTGACCATTCACTTCGCCGCGAAGTGCCTGGCACGCGGCATTGAATTTGCATTCCTTGGATTCTGGCTGCTCACAATTGCACTGGGTGGCTTGTTCCTCTATGGCACAGCGGCGGAATGGCACCGGCTGATCTACGAACACGGGTTGACGATCTCGACGAACCTGTTCGGGACAACATATTACTCGCTTGTCGGCTTGCACGCGTTTCACGTCACCGCGGGTCTTGTCATGCTCGTGACGGTTGCTGTGTTCGGACTCAGTGGGCGTGTGGGAGTGAAGCAGTCTGGTCACATCGAAGTGCTCTCGATGTACTGGCATTTCGTCGACGCCGTATGGGTTGTGGTTTTTACCGTAGTTTACGTTCTCGGTCGGTGAGGGAGACATGGCGACACTATTGGCAACGGAACAATTGAACAAAACGTGTCGGACTCCCCGCACGATCGAGGTGCCGGCGCCAACCGCGTGGCCCTTTATTTTGGCTTTTGGGGCGACCCTGCTGTTCGCGGGGCTGGTGACGAGCATGTCAGTGAGCGTTCTCGGCGCCGTGCTCGTGTTGGCGGGCTGCGTCGGATGGTTTCGTGAGGTCTTTCCGCACCAACACGAAGAAACCGTGCAAATCGTTCCCGAGGACATTCGCATAACCACCGATCGCCGTGTCGTGGAGCGAATTCCGGTGCTACCGGATCAACTGCGAGCATGGCTTCCAGTCCGCACGTATCCGATCTCCTCGGGGGTGAAGGGCGGATTGGCGGGCAGTATCGCAATGGCAGTGTTGGCCTGTGCCTACGGCATTCTGAACGCCGGCAGCATTTGGTATCCCATCAATCTCCTAGCCGCCGTTGTCTATCGGGAATCCCTACGGCTCGGGCCCGCACAACTGTACTCATTTCATGCTGATGCGTTCGCGATTGCCTCCGTCCTGCACGGCCTCGTATCCATATTTGTGGGGTTGCTCTACGGCGCGATGCTGCCTATGTTCCCGCGTCGTCCGATTGTGCTTGGAGGGCTTATCGCCCCGGTGCTGTGGTCGGGGCTACTGTACACAATTCTCGGCCTGCTGAATCCACTGCTCGCCAGCCACATTGATTGGTTCTGGTTCGTTGCATCGCAAGTGGCCTTTGGGGTTGTGGCAGGCCTCGTAGTTGTGCGCCAGGAAAGCATCCCTACGCGCGAGAATGTGTCGTTTGTCCTGCGGGCAGGAATCGAAGCTCCCGGAACTGTTCCACCACGAGAGAGCGGAGAGGAGCGCCGATGAGCCGCATCCCCTATCTGTTTGCATTTCCAGTTCTCGCCCTCGTACTGCTCTCGGCTTGCAGTACTCCACACGGTCAACCTCAAAAAGGTTCGGAGCCGGTGGCGCCGAATCAGGTTCTGGAATTCGGCACTCTCTACGCACAGAACTGCGCGGGCTGCCATGGCGCGGAAGGGCGTGGAGGAGCGTCGATTGCCCTTGCCAATCCGGTGTATCTCGCCATTGTCGATGAAAACGCGGTGCACAAAGTTGTTGCCAACGGCGTCCGTGGAACCTCGATGCCCGCCTTCGCGCAAAGTGCCGGAGGGATGCTGACAGACGAACAGATCAATGTGATCACGAGCGGGATGTTTTCACGTTGGGGACGCAAGGGAATTCTCGACGGCGCCAATCCACCTTCATACGCTGCAAAAACGACGGGAGATGCCGCGCGTGGTGAGATCGCTTTCGGAACATATTGCGCATCCTGCCACGGAACTGAGGGTCGTGGTGGATCCAAAGGCAGTGCCATCAGCAATGATTCGTTTCTCGCGCTGGTCAGCGATCAGGGACTGCGCACGATCGTGATCACGGGCAGACCGGACTTACGGGCACCCGACTGGCGCGGAAACGTTCCCGGAAAACCCATGTCAGACCAGGAAATCACCGATGTGGTTGCCTGGCTAGCATCGCGCCGCGTGCAGAGCCCCGGCCAGCCTTATTCCGCTTCGAATTATGCGCAGCACCATTATGGGGAGCACCATCATTCGGAACAGATGGAGAAATGAAAATGACGAATAAACCTGTGATTGCCCCATCGAGTGAGGGTACGCTCTCCCGGCGGGGCTTCTTTATGAAGCTCGGAATTCTGTTCAACGGATTCGCAGCCATGGTGCTGGCCGTACCGGTAGTTGGCTTTCTGCTTTCTTCCGTTGCGCGCGGGCGCGCGAACGGCTATCTCTCTTGGGTCCCGCTCGGTCGCGTTGACCAGTTTCCTGAGGGCGAGACGCGGCTGGCTACTTTTCGCAATCCTAACGTAATGCCCACTGACGGCAAGACCGTGGACACTGCCTGCTGGGTGCGGCATGTCGCCGGTGAGAAGTTCCAGGTCTTCGCCATCAACTGCGCTCATCTCGGCTGCCCCGTCCGTTGGTTTCCCCAATCCGGGCTATTCATGTGTCCCTGTCACGGTGGAGCTTATTACCGTGACGGCGCGCGCGCGTCAGGACCGCCGGAGCGCGGGCTGTTCGAATATCCCTACAAAGTGGAGAACGGCTTGGTAACCATTCAGGCTGGTGAGTTGCCGACGCCGGGAGCGGCGATCGCATCACTCACCGGAGAGAAGCCGCCATGCGCATCATGATTGGCAAAATCGAGTTCGCAAAGATTGGAGATTGGTTCGACCGTCGCCTGCAGTTGGCCGCGCCGATTCGCGAGGCCGCCGAACATCCGGTGCCGCGGAACACGGCGAGTTGGTTCTATGTGTTCGGCAGCGCCGCGCTCACCGTCTTTCTCATACAGCTGGTCACAGGAATTCTGTTGGCGCTTATTTATGTTCCCTCGGCCGGCGAAGCCTGGAGCAGCCTGCAGGCCCTGAATCATCAGGTGGCGCTTGGCTGGTTCATCCGCGCGATGCATGGATGGGGCTCCAACTTCATGGTGGCCATTGTCCTTATTCATATGGCGCAGGTATTTTTGTTCGGGGCACATAAGTTCCCGCGTGAACTCACGTGGATCATCGGCGTTTTCCTCTTACTGATGACCCTGGGCATGGCCTTCAGCGGGCAAGTGCTGCGCTTCGATCAGGACGCATACTGGGGATTGGGAATTGGAGCATCGATCGCCAGCCGCGTTCCCATTATCGGTCCTGCGGCTGTGAAACTGATGTTGGGTGGGCCGATCATCGCCGGCGCAACCCTCTCCCGATTTTTTGCGCTGCACGTCTTCGTAATTCCTGGAATGCTGATCGCTTTCGTTGCTCTTCACGTCTTGATGGTGCTGAAGCTGGGCATCAACGAATGGCCGATGCCGGGACGCATCGTAAAACGAGCAACCTATGAGGCCCAGTATCACGCGTTGACCAGGGAAGACGGCGCACCGTTTGTGCCCTACGCGGTCTGGAAAGACATGTTTTTCGCTGCTTTTATCATCCTGGCAGTCGCCGCATGCGCTTTCTATTTTGGCCCATTTGGGCCGACGGGGCAGCCTGATCCGACAATCATCCAGACAGCGCCCAAACCCGACTACTTTTTCCTATGGCTCTATGCTTTGCTCTCGCTTCTTCCGCCATCGCTTGAGACGCCATTCCTTCTCATCGGCCCGGTCTTGGCAATTATTGGCTTGATTCTTCTGCCGTTTCTTTCCGGAGAAGGAGAAAAAAGCTGGAAGCGCAGGCCCATTGCGGTTATCACCGTGCTCATGATCGCGATCACTCTCGGAACATTCACTCGCATGGCCCAGTTCACGCCGTGGAGTCCGCACATGAATGCCTGGAGCGGCGATCCAGTGCCCGATCGCTACATACACGGAAGCACTGCCCTCGAACGGCAGGGTGCGCTTGTGTTTCAGGTGAAGCAATGTCGCAACTGCCACTCAATCGGCAATACTGGCGGACAAAGGGGGCCAGCCTTGGATAGTGTCGCGGTGCGGCTTACGCAGGATCAACTCATCCGGCAAGTAATCCAGGGCGGAGGCAATATGCCTGCCTATGGAAACAACTTGAGTCCCGCAGAGACCACTGCGCTCGTGGCGTTCCTTGAGACCTTGCATCCAGCGAAACAAAGCCCGGCACGCGATGGCGCACGGGATCTTGTGCTTAGCGAAAGCAAACCGAACTCGGCGAGTCAACCGTAAGGCGCAAAGTATGCCACACGCTCATCACGCCTCGGTCGAGTCAGCTTGGGTTTCTGCGGGGTTGATTCTCGCCGCTCTTATATATCTGCGTGGATGGCTGCGCGTCCGCAGGCTCGACCGCAACACCGTTGGGGGCTGGAGAGCTGCCAGTTTTGCACTAGCCTTGTTGTTCATCTGGGTTGCAACGGCTTCACCTCTGGCTGCACTCGATCATGACATGCTGACGGCGCACATGGTTCAACATCTTCTGCTTATGACGTTTGCACCTCCCTTGATTTTGCTGGGCGCGTCTGGCAAGACATTTGTTTACGGGCTGCCGCATGGGTTCGTGCAAGTAATGCGTCAGTTGTTGCAATCAACAGGACTGTATCAAGTGCGGAGTGCGCTGACCCATCCTGCAGTTTGCTGGCTGGGAGCGGCAAGCGCACTGGTGGCATGGCACATCCCTGCGGTGTTTGCGCTCGGGTTGCGATCGCAAATGTGGCACGGGATCGAACAAGCATCGTTTCTCGCAACCGGACTTCTGTTCTGGTGGCCGGTTGTGCAGCCATTGCCGAACAGCTTGAAATGGCCAGAATCGTCGATACTCTTGTATCTCTTCCTGGCTACCTTGCCGTGCGATATCCTTTCCGGATTTTTGGTCTTCTGCGACCGCGTGGTCTACCCCGTGTTCTTGTCTTCACCACAATCGTTTGGCCTGTCTGCTCTGGAAGATCAGCAATGCGCGGGTGCGTTGATGTGGACTTGCGTGACCGTCGTTTACTTGATTGCCGGGACACTTTTCGCAGTACGTTTACTCTCCCCTCATCAGTCGGAAGAGCGGTCGATTTTGCAATTCGAGTCGAAACGGAGTGCGATGCAAACGGACTCGCTGCGGATGGAGGCTGTCTGAATGTCGAGCCAGTCCATAGTTACCGAGCAACTCGCTTCTTCCAGGTCGCAAGACGGGCGTTTTGCCGGGTCCACACTCTCAGATTATTGGGCACTTACGAAACCAGAGGTCAATTTCCTCATTCTGATCACGACGGGTGTCGGTTTTTATCTGGGTTGCGGAAGCGAAGCACGACCGTTTTCATTCCTGGGATTATTCAACACTCTACTTGGAACGTTGCTGGTCGCAAGCGGGACAGGGACATTGAACCAATACGTCGAGCGAAAGTTCGATGCGCAAATGCGCCGTACGGCGCGGCGCCCCGCCGCAGCTGGCCGTCTCAGGCCACACGCAGTCCTGGGCTTCGGAATAGTATTGGCCGCGATTGGCAGCATATATCTCGCCACCGCCGTCAACCTGCTCACCAGTGGGCTCGCGGTCATCACGCTACTTACCTACTTGTTCGTGTACACACCGCTGAAACGAAAAACACCACTGTGCGTCCTCGTCGGCGCTTTTCCCGGTGCTATGCCCCCGCTGATCGGCTGGACCGCAGCGTCCGGCCGATTGAATATGGAGGCATGGACACTATACGCGACGCTCTTTCTGTGGCAGTTCCCGCATTTCATGGCAATCGCATGGATGTACCGCGAGGACTACGACCGAGCAGGCTACTTGGTCCTGCCCACGGGCAAGGCGAGAGTTCGTTTCGTGACGCTGGAAACCCTGTTGCCCCTGCTTGTTCTCGTCGCCATCAGCATGGTGCAATTCCCGACACGGCACGCCGCCATTTTTTACTGCGCCGGTGCAATGATGGGTCTCGGGTTCCTGTACTTCGGATTCGAATTTGTGCTGCAACGGTCGAGGTCGGCCGCGCGCCGGCTGCTCGCCGCGTCCATAGTTTATCTTCCGCTGTTGTTCGTACTAAGCGCGACACTGTGCAATCGGGCCAGAAGCTGATCCGATCTCGACCTGCCAGATACCCCTGCGGCTATAGCGAGACGATGAAATTTTTGACTGTCAGAATTTCGAGAGTCTGAGCCCTTCGGTCCACCATGCAGAAAGCCTGTAGCCCGACCCAAGATCGCATCATAATAATAATGAGGATGGCTCTCTTACTGATCGTGTTCCTAGCCCAAGAACGTTATCGAATCCGGGTTCGGTAGCAACCCGTCAGACATCGGAGTAATATTCAACGGATGACTCAGCAGTTTGAAGGCGCTATATCATAGCCAAGGTTGATTAATCGGCCCCTGGGGAAACTGGGTTGGCTGCCGCAAACAAAAACCGAACGCAACGTTCGACCGATGGGCTGCCTCACGTCGATTGCATCGACCTCGTAGTCCGCAAAGGCACGCTGGTCCCTGGGGTCGAGGAAATGGCCACCTCCTGGCGGCGTTGTCTAACCGCACATCACCTCGATCCGGAGATTCAGGCGGCGCCGCACATCATCACAGAGAAGGAACTAAGAGACTCCCGCGAGCCCTTGCGCAATCTCATTTTGCACGCCCAGGAGGAACTTGATCGTCTATACGCCATCGTCGCACCACAACAGTATGTGGTTCTGTTATGCGACAGGGACGGGGTTGCCATTCACCACCGCGGGGATGCAGCACTGGCAGATGCTTTTAAATATTGGGGAATCTGGCTGGGCGGAGTCTGGGGGGAGCAAATTGAAGGCACTAACGGAATCGGGACCTGCATCACTGAGCAACGAGCCACGACCGTACTTCGGGGCCAACATTTTCGCACGCGGCATTCCAACTTGAGCTGTGCGGGCGCCCCGATTTTCGACCCCCTCGGTCGATTGGCTGCGGTGCTCGATACATCCTCGATGAATCCGCAAACCACGGAGCAGTCCCTCTCGTTGGCCATGGCTGCAACAAAAGTGTCCGCCCGCGGTATCGAGGAGCGTATTTTCCGCGAGTATTTCCGGCATGCGTGGAACATTGCAGCCGCTCCCTGCGGGGGAAGTGATGTAGCGGTTCTGCTCGCGGTGGACAATGATCAACGAATTCTGGGCGCAGACCATATCGCTCGCCGGCTCTTCAGTCTCAATGACGAAGTGCTGAATCGGGGCGTGGCTCTAGCGACGATCTTCGAGCATGATTCCTCGATCTTTCGTTGCAAGCGGATGCAAGATGTGGCGGCTCGTCTGCTTCGGACAGGAACTGATGAGCCATGGAATGGTTTGATCACTCCCCCTGCTTGTGGGGTGAGTGGTTTGTGTTCTCCGACGGAAGCCCTGCTTCACTCACGACCGCGATTCGGCATGCTCGCACACCTGCCACTCTCAGTGGGTCCGCCTACGAATCGCGGAGGTCTGGCGCCAGCACGCGCCACTCGCATATGCGAATACATAGATTCGCATCTGCAGGAAAATGTCGCTCTCGAAGCGCTCGCCGAAATTGCACAATTGTCGGTTCATCATTTTGCCCGCGCGTTCCGCCAATCGCTCGGGGTACCGCCGCATAACTATATAGTGCAACGACGTGTCGAGCATGCACAGCAGTTGCTACGAAACACCGACCTTCCACTTTCGGAGATAGCGATTGAGGCGGGTTTCACGGACCAAAGTCACCTTGCCCGGCACTTCCGGACAATTACCGGCGTTTCTCCTAGCCTGGCTCGTCATCAATTCAGGACTGGCCCCGATATCCTTCCTCATCGCGCCGCGTAGGTAGGAAGCTAACAATTCAGCAAGAACGTACCGATCACGCCCCCTTCGTCCAAGACACATAGTCCCATCTTTGAGATCATCGCTTCACTGTGGGGAGGCGAAGGTGGGAACCGTGGACAGTCCTAATGAGCGACGCCCTGGCGGTACGCGAACGTCAAAGTTGATTGCGATCATCGATGACGACGACGCCATGCAAGATTCACTGCGCGACCTGATGGAAGCCGCTGGACTGATCGCACGGTGCTTTGGATCCGCGGAAGAATTCCTCGAATCCGGTTTGCACCGTCAAGCTGCGTGCCTGATCACTGACATCCTTATGCCGAAGATGTCGGGTCTACAGTTGCAGGCCAGGCTGAAAGATCAGGAATGCGATATCCCGATCATCTTCATTACTGCTTACGGAGATGCCAGGATGCGGATTCAAGCGATGAGAGAGGGCGCGGTCGAGTTCCTGGCGAAACCGTTCGATCATCAATTGTTGCTCAAAACGATCCGAACTGCACTGGATATGTAAGCAAACGGGTTGCAGCGATCGTATGCGGTGCCTGGAAAGGAGTACCTTATGGCAGATTATGCAACAGTTACGTACCCCGTGGGGGACCAGGCCGAACGTAGATTCGAGCGGATCATCGGCAACAGCGCGGCCCTCGAATCTGTTCTCGACCAGGTGGAGCAGGTTGCACCCACAGACTCGACTGTCCTCATCGAGGGCGAAACCGGCACTGGAAAAGAGCTCATCGCGCATGCCATTCACAACGCCAGTCAGCGCTGCGGACGCGCTTTTATCAAGCTGAATTGTGCGGCGATTCCCCTGGATCTTCTGGAAAGCGAATTGTTCGGTCACGAGAAGGGTGCTTTTACCGGCGCGATTGCGCAGAAGATCGGACGCTTCGAAATGGCTGACAAAGGCACTTTGTTTTTAGACGAAGTAGGCGACATCCCTCCCGCCCTGCAGCCGAAGCTGCTGCGCGTGCTGCAAGAACAGGAATTCGAGCGACTAGGGAGCGGCCGCACGCACAAAGTGGACGTCCGGCTGGTGGCGGCAACCAATCGCGATCTGGCCAAGATGGTCGCTCACGGCCAATTTCGGAGTGATCTGTATTACCGTCTGAACGTCTTCCCCATCTTGCTGCCCTCGCTCCGAGAAAGGCGGGAGGACATTCCCGCGCTTGTGACGCATTTCGTGAAGATGTTCAGCCGCCGCATGGGGAAGCAGATCGACAGCACTCCTCCAGAAACCATGGCTGCGTTCCAGTGGTATTCGTGGCCTGGGAACATTCGCGAGTTGCAGAACTTGGTGGAACGCGCGGTGATCCTTTCACGGGATGGCGTGCTCCAAAACCCACTTCACAAAAAGCAACCCGAGCTCATAACCCCCAGTCTGCATCGCGCCCGAACTTTCCAGTCATCGATGACCTTGGAAGACTCCGATCGCACTCTGATTGTTGAAACCCTGGAGCAGGCCGGCTGGATCGTCGGTGGAACGCGCGGCGCGGCGGCGAAACTGGGACTGAAACGAACCACGCTACTGGCCAAAATGAGAAGGTTGGGCATCTCGCGGCCTATCCCTCAGGAAGGAACAGACGTGTTCGGCGTGGCACGGGAGAATACTCAGATTTGAAAGTGTCACGGCCGTTCCATTGTGGCGTCACATGGCGGCAGGATGAGGGCGACTGCCCATGATGGACGAGGTGCAACGTTTCATTTCACCCTGCCAGTGCAAGTTACGGAGTCATCGCCCTTGGTTGCCCGACCCACTTCTTCGTTTCGCGACATTCGGATCTCAACAGCAGCGGGATCAGAAATACAGGAGATTGTGTGGTTCATCCAGCTTTACGCTCTGACTCGAGCGTTTGGGTAAGCACTTGGTTGACTTCCGCTGCTTTTTGGGCTCGCAGATTTTCAATCTCGCCGAGGTAAAGCTCATGAGCGACAGGATTGGTCTCCTTGAGAACATGTTCCAGCGCTTCAAGCTTGATTCTGTGTTCCACCAATAGATCAACGACTCTGCTGAATGCTTTCGTTGACGGCTGACCGGCGGCTTTGCTCATTTCCGCTCCTCTTCGAGCTTGCGCTTTTGATTTCGCGTTCACGAATGATCGTGAATCGCAAGCTGATTCCACCTGCCGGCGATCCCAATGAACGGCAGTTTTACGTCAGCTCACCGCACGTTCCTGATGCATCCAGAAACGCTCGCGCAGAGTCTTCTTGAGTATTTTGCCGGAACTGCTTTTGGGCAAATCCGTTTTTGAAAACTCGACGCGTCTGGGAAGCTTATAACTCGCAAGGCTTCGCCGGCAGAAAGCAATCAGTTCGTCGGCGGAAAGAGTTGCGTCCTGCTTTAACACTACGCAAGCCATTACAAGTTCGCCCCATTGCGGATCGGGTACGCCGAAGACGGCTACTTCACGAACGGCGGGATGTCCGTAGATCACTGCTTCCACCTCTCCCGAATAAACGTTCTCACCGCCGGTGACAATCATGTCCTTGAGCCGGTCCAGAATGTAAAAGTATCCGGTGGAGTCCTGATGGCCGATATCTCCCGTACGAAAGAATCCGTCACGAAACGCTTTTGCCGTTTCTTCAGGATTGTTCCAATAGCCCCGCATAACGTTGGCGCCTCGTGCGATCAGTTCGCCTGCCTGCCCCGGTTCGACTTGTTTCCCTGACGTTTCTGTCACCTGAAGATCCACACCGGGACACGGCCGTCCGCACGATATCAGCTTGTCTTCAGTGTGCTCCTGGTCCTGCAAGCCAGTAAGAAAACCGGTTTCACTCAACCCATACACTTGAATCAACTTGACCTTTGGCAGCAGTTCCCGCGTCCGATGGACGAGTTCGGGTGCCATGGGCGAGCCGCCATACGCCAGCACCTGCAGGCTGCTCAAGTCATACTTTCTCGCGTCCGGGAACTGTGTGAGCAAATTGATCATCGTGGGCACGAGCACGGAGTGAGTCACATGCTCTCGTTCCACCGTCTCGCAGAAAGTCTGGGCGCTAAATTTCGGAATTGCGATTTGGCTGGCGCCGAATGCCGGGGCCGCGAACATGCTGGGAAAGTCCGCAATGTGGAAGATCGGAGCAGCATGCAGGTAGGTACCGCCTTCGGTGTAGCGCATCCAGTAGTTAAAGTTGTGGATGTCAGCAAGGATATTGGCATGCGTCACCATGACGCCTTTTGGCTGCCCCGTCGTGCCGCTCGTGTAGATGAGCCCCAAGACGGCCTCGGGGTCATAGAAGGTCTTCGGAATAAGACCGCTGCTGATTGGAAGAGGGTCCTGGTCGACCACCTGTTGCCAACTCAACTGTACTCCGGGGACTGCGAGTGAGGAATGGCGCACAATCCCATGCGGACGCGCATCTTCGAGCACCCGGTCGATCTCTCTGGTCGACAGGCGGGTGTTCAGCGGAACGGCGATCACGCCCAGCATGCTGCACGCATACACAAGTTCAAGGTAGTCGGGCCCGTTCGGCAGCAATAGAGCGAGGCGGTCTCCCATGCCAAGACCGTGGCCGGCGAGCGTGCCTGCGATGCCTTCGACGCGAGTGTGGAGTTCGCGAAAGGTCAACAATCGGCCGTCACGAGCAAGCGCGGCTCGGCCGGGATAGAATCGTAACGCCCGGCCGAGAGAGTGAACATAGATCATTTTCTACCATCCAGTAATGGCGGAGCGGCTGGGGCCTCGATGCACCAGCCAGAGCACTTCACCAATTCAAGCTGGTTAATTACCCTTCGGCTGGATTCAGTGCCCTGAACGTGCCCGCCGCCAGCGCGCCGCCAGCAAATTCGGCTACAAGGTAGATCCAGATATTCAGCCAGGATGACAACCCCATAGCCGAGATGCCCACTGCGACCGCAGGGTTGAACGCTCCTCCGGAAATGCTGCCGACGGAATAGGCCCCCACCAGCACTGTGAATCCGATGGCTACCCCGTAAAAGGAATTGCCGGACGTATCCTTGTCAGTAGCGGTGTTCAGTACGACATAAACAAGCGCAAAGGTGAAAAGGAATTCTGCAAGAAGGGCCGGTGCTGTCGCCGGTCGGAGTGGCGTAACCGCGGCCCCTCCCTTTAAGAATTCGGCCGTAAAGGCTGCCAGCACAGCCCCAATTAACTGAGAAATCATATATGGCGCAACATCTTTGGCTTCGCATTTCCCGCGCAGCCAAACCCCTAGCGTAACGGCCGGATTAAAGTGACCTCCAGAAATATGGCCGCCCGCAAAAATCATCACCATCAGCACCGAACCGATCGCTAATGGTGCGAACATGCCCGCACCGTTGCCGATGACCGCACACCCAACGGTAAGAACCAGGAAAAAGGTCCCGATAAATTCAACGACATATTTTTTCACGGTCGACTTCCTTCGATTCTCACTAATCCGTTTCCTCAAAGCCGTTGGCGGCGAGCGTAGCCAGTTCTGGACGCGCTCCTCGTCGACAACGTTGCGTGTAATACCGGCATGCCCGGCCGAGCGAATGAATGTAGATGATTTTCTGCCACTCAGTGATGAAGGAGCGGCTGGAGCCGCGAGGCACCAGCCAGAGCACTTTCACCGATTCAACCTAGTCGCCGCGGCCGCCGGCGGCGAGCACTGTCTGCGCCTTCTCTTCACCCTCTGCTCGGGTAGCAAGCAGTTCCAGCAGCATGCTGTCGCGTTCACGTTCGAGTTCTTCGATCGAGCGGCCATTGGCTTCCTTGGTCACACCTTCGATGATGGTTTGCTTCACCTCTGGGCTAAACTCAGTGATCGTGCCAAGATCTTTCCACCACGTAGACAAGGGCCCGGTGAACTGCTCCATGAAATGCTGAATTCCGCCTGGACCACCGCCCAGATGGAACAGAAGATTTGGACCCATCAGGCCCCAACGCAGTCCAGGTCCCCAGCACACGGCCGTGTCCGAGTCAGCGACATCCAACACACCCTGCTCGATTAGGTAGACAACCTCGCGGTAGAGCGCAGCCTGAAGCCGGTTCGCGACATGGCCAACCACTTCCTTTCGCACGTGGATCGGCTTCTTGCCGATCGAGGTGTAGAAGGAGATCGCCCGCTCAACAGTTTCCGGTGATGTTTTCGCCCCTGCGACGACCTCGACCAGAGGAACGATGTGTGGAGGATTAAACGGGTGGCCGATCACACACCGTTCAGGATACTTGCAAGCCGACTGCATCACGCTCATGGTCAGACCGGATGAACTCGAAGCGATGATGGAATCCTTCGGCGTTGCGGCATCCATGTCAGCAAATAATTTGATTTTGAAGTCCTTGCGTTCAGGTCCATTTTCCTGAACCAGATCGGCGCCGGCGACCGCTTCCTTCATATCGGGCGTAAACCGCAAATGATCGCGGGAGCCGTTGGGTGAAATTCCCAGCGCCGTTAAATCCTTCCAGGCCGCATCGATGTATCGCCGCAGATTCGCTTCGGCGTTTGGCGCCGGATCTGTGGCGACAACGTTAAGTCCACGCGCCAGGTATAGAGCCGCCCAACTCGCGCCAATCACACCCGTACCAACAATTGCTACATTCCTAACTTCACCACTCTTTGCCATTTGATCCTCCAATAAGTTCGTTTCAATTCGAATCGCTTGCTTGTCCCGAGACTCTTACCTTGCCTGGACTGCCTCTTCCACGTTTTTGCCTGGTCGTGGACCCGGGATCGCGCCGCTAGTGCGCAGACCGTCGATTTCGTCCTTTCCAAAGCCGAGCTCTTTCAGGACCTCGTCGTTATGCTCGCCGATTCGCGGAGCGCGCCTGGCAGGCACTTTCGAAACACCGTGCACTTGGATCGGACTGCTGATCGTCGAGGTCAGCTTCTCGCCGGCTCCTTCGAGCGGAACGACGATGTCATTCGCTCGCAATTGCGGATCATTCACGACTTCCTGCGGCTCCCGCACGGCGCCAAAGGGGACGTGAACACCATTGAAGACCTCATACCAATGCGACATTGGCTGTGAACCAAAGATCTCATCGAGCATTGCCGTCAGTTGCGGCCGGTTCTGCACCAGCTTGGCGGGATCCGAGAATCGCGGGTCCGTCAAGATATCCTCACGACCCATTGCTTTTAGAACCGCGGGGATCTTGTCCGGAGTGGCTACAAGAACGAACCAGGTGCCATCGGAAGAGCGATACGTGTTCAAAGC